>ERZ772932.229-NODE-229-length-32488-cov-9.109857_pt1 | contig 32488 bp, 31 predicted proteins | sample MGYA00511684_ERZ772932 | MGnify/ENA primary metagenome ERZ772932 (study PRJEB29015, sample SAMEA2738078) | human oral metagenome | biome: human oral; feature: human-associated habitat; material: saliva | place: China | collected 2210 ...
CTTACGGCGGAGGAGGTGTTGTGGTGTAGGAGATACAGGTATCTTTGCACTGTGATGGAGAGTCACAGTAGGGACAGGTGTCTCTTGTTTCTTCCTACAATCTATGCCCTAAACCCACCACATACACTACTCTGACGCTTCAGAATATTATTTGACGAATACTCATCGTCCGAAGACCTACCATATAAGTTCAACGGCAAGCAGTTCGAGGAAGAGACAGGTTTGTACTACTTTAAATAAAATAATCATATGGAAAAGAATTTGTTATTCTCATTTGATGATGAGATCGCCACTGGTTTTTATTATGATATTAATGGTCAAAAAATTGTAGTTTATTTTGCATCCTATTATGATAATGGGAGGTTTGTAGAAAAGGAATGCCAACTTATGATTGAAAAATGGGAGTATGCAAAAAGTAAATTATCTGTAGATAAACGATATAAAGATTTAGAAGATCATTTTGGAATTATAAGCATGATTTTAGATATGTATGTTGCAGATAAGAAATTGTTTCTAACGGTGAATACATTAGATGGTCAATATGTAGATTTACTTTTTTATAACTGCAATGTTAAAGTAGAAGAAATCCCTTAAGTAAAACTTGTATAATGCAAGATGTGACTTCTGGATTTAAAAGAAGAGTTTATTTCTGCTACTTTCTCAACATTATTAGACAAAGGAATGGAGAAAAGAGCAAATGAGTTGCTCAGTGGATTAGAACGCAGCAATAAAAAATTATATACTGCGCTTAATAAGTTGAAAAGAAATCGAAAAGCAGGAAAATCTGAAACTCGACTGAAGAGTGATGCGTCTAGGGTAAAAATTGCGAAAGATAGATATAGAGGAGATGTTCGTAAATATGCAAAAGAGGTTACTAAAAAGAATCTTGTTGTAGCAGGAGCTGATTTGGCATCTGAAAAAGCATTTGAAAGGCCAGATAAGAAAACGTCTAATAAAAATAATAAATAAAATGAAAGAATTAACTATACGGAAAATTATATTTTCTCTCATTATCTTTATTTGTGGTTATTATTACTACTGCACACTTGTAATTCATCTTTGGTATTATTTGGTTATCCTATGTGTAGCATTGTTAATTGATTTAGTTTTATATTTCACCTTGAATTTGAAATTTAATCTGACTTCTATTGCCAAGACAATTGTACACCTATATTTCTTCTTGTTTTCTATACTTTTTATTATAGCAAAGTTTGATGGAAAGACGGAAACTTATAGGCTTCCTTTGAATGGTTACACCTACAATAGAGTAGACAAAATTTTATTCACATTCAAAGGGCATAATTTTGGTAGATTTCATTCTTTACCCCAATATTCTCTAATTGCAGATAAAGATATGACTAAATTATATGACGTTTTATTGGAACTCAAAGAACCTATAAGAGGAATATATATAATTGAATATATCAGTTTGGAAAAGAAAATACAAGCAAATAAATAAAATATGAAGACAGGAGAGCATTTCCTAATTATTTTAGTTCCTGATAATAGTAAAAAAGAAAAGTTTCAAGGATAGGAACGGGTATGTTCAATAACGTCTACGGACGCAATGGCTCATACGTAACCGCTGGTCAACAGGATTATGCTGAACGTATGAATCAGATTCAGACACAGAAGGAAGTGTATTAGAGGATGGTGGTTATGTTCCTGTCCCTAATGGACCACATGTTGTGTATCAACCATCAACTCCTGCAGGAGTAGATAATCATCTATCAGCTAAATCAAAGATTAAAGGTTCTTCAGTTAGAGATGTTACATCTAAAATGAATAAAGAAATAAAAGAATCAGTTCATGCGAGATAAGAGAGTAAAACTTTTTGTGATTATATTTTCTTTATATGTACTATATTTAAGTATTAGTGTAGTACTGAACGGGGAAGTCAGTTTAAAATATAATGCAATAAGTATGGAAGATATAAATCATATTATTCATTATGCATTGCTAGTAATAGTCTATGAAATAATAGTTTTACTTGTATTACTATTATCCTTTTCTCATAAATGGAAGTGAGTGAAAAATAATTTATCGTTAACTCAAATGGAACATGCTCCAAATTGAAAGTTACGACAATCAGAAAGATGGATAATTTTAAACATTTCTCATGGGATTATATTATCTCTTTTTCAGAAATAGATAGACCAATGTGGCATTATCATAAAGGAGGTGATGGAGATTGGAAGGCCAAAGGAAAACCTGGAGATGGCTATTTACTGGTTGAAGTAGAAGGAATTCCGTATTGGGCAGATGCGATTGGACAAATCCCATATTCACTTAATGAGTATAGGAATTATTATAAGAACAGTTTTGATTCGGAGTTTGCAGAGAGAAACACTATTGCGGATGGTGCACAGTTCGCTAATGGCAGTTTGTGGAATTTAATATTTCCGTCTTATGACTATAGTAATACGTATGATAATGCTATGATAAAAAGAGCTATTGATTGGGCTAAGCATAGATATTATAAGAGCGTTGAACATACGTATTTTCTCGGCATAGATTTTCCGAATTGGGTAATGAAAAAGAATGATTATCCAGCAAGTAATATGGGTGTTTATATTTTAAAGTAAAATGAAGATCGAAGTTAAGAAAATATTATCTATTGTTATGTTATCTTTGGTGTATATTTTAGTGACCACCTTTGTTCAATATAGATACAAAAATAGTTTTGATATAGGGGAAGGTATCCTTTATTTTTACAGCAACACATTATATACGTTAGGTTTCATAATTACCTTTCTTATATACGGAACTCCGATGATACGAAAATGGGTATCTTCATTCATAGGTGTTGTCTTCATTGTTTGGTATCTATGTATATGGATTGATTGCATAAATTACATGCCATATGAGGCTCCGTTCTATATAGTATTTGGATTCTTAATATTCATAACCGAAATGATTTTCTTGTGTTTTTTATATAAGAAAAATTCTGTCAAGAAATTGCATCAGTGAATGGATATAATGATAGTTATTCATATTGATATATATTAAGCTCATGAGCCAGATAGGGAGCCAAAAGGAGGAATACTCATCAAGTGAAGACCTGCCGTATAAGTTCAACGGCAAGCAGTTTGATGATGAGACAGGCCTGTACTATTATGGTGCAAGGTATATGAATCCTATGGCAAGTATTTGGTAGGGGGTAGATCCGAAATTTGAAAAGTATATAAATCTTTCTCCATATTGTATTTCTTCAAGTAATCCTATCTTCTTTATTGATAAGGATGGAAGAGATTTAGTTTCTGCAGCAATGGAAGGAGTTACTACTTTTGTTATGTCTGCAGGAATTGATTTCTTTGTAGGATTAATAAATACTGGTAATGTCAATGCTGCTTTAGATAATGTTCACTGGATAAGTGCAACAAAAGAAGCTGTGATTGCATCAGGTACATCTTTAATTTTCTCTGGAGTCTCTACATTAAAATTAATAAACAAATTATCTAAGATACGAGTGGGAAGTGTTAACTTGGGACAAATAATTATGTCAACAATTTCGACCATGACATCCAATATTACTTCAAAGTTAGCTAATGGCGAGTATGACTCAGTACTCTCAATTAAATGGGAACAGGAGTTTCTTGTAGCAGGAGCTACTAGTTTACTAACTGCAGGATTAGAAGACAAGGCGGACGAATTGCTGAAACAATATAAGTCTGCTAAACTACAATTAAAATCAGCCAAGCAGAAATTGAATAGAAATATAGCTGCAGGCAAGAATGTTAATAGGTTAAACTCTGATGCTAACCATGTTAAAATTGCTCGTTCCAATACACGATCGGCTATGAGAAAATTTGCACGGAAGAAAGTACGCGCTACAGCTACAGCTGCTCTAACGCAAAAGGGGGTAGAAAGTATTCAAAAATAAATGAAAGAGATGACAGTATTATGAATATAAAGCGTTGGATATTTATCTATTTTATAATGATATGTGGGATATTATATTTAAAAAGTTATTTTATAATTACATCTCCATTGTATCTTGCAATTAAAGTAATAATATCTATTATAATTCCTTTATTGATATATAGAAAAAAGATAAACTTAAAAGTTTTTCTTGTAGGAGGTTTTAGTTCTTTTCTGAGTATATTATTTTGCTTCTATTCTTTTTTATACATTTATGCTCAGATTTATTCAGAGACATTTCTCTTAAAACCTCAAGTTATTAACTATATACCTGCTCATGGTTACAAAACATCTTCGGGAATAAAAATTAATATGTATGGAAATTATGTGTTATTGCCATATAGTTCATGGGAATTAGATTCTTTATTTTCTAGGTCTGATAAAAAGAAAGAACACATTGGCGTCGATCTTTATTTAAAAAAGATAATCCCCAACATCTATTATATAGCTAATTGTAGGGTTTATAAAATTAAAGAATTAATTTAACTTCAACCCCTTCTAGAAATATTCTGCATTATGTATGAAGAATATTATTATGTTACATATGCTAAGACAACATAAAAAATATATTATTGACGTAAGGAGGAGTAAACTAGTGAGAAAATGACTCTAAACCCCAAGTTAGTTTTTGTTTTTTGTTGCTGTCACTTTTAACATTTCGTGTAAACGGCTTGTTATCAATGCGTTGTGATGTGGGGAAGAGTGACAGGAGTGACAGGAAAATTGAAAGGTGGTCGTTTTTATGATGTTGCCCTAATAAATAGGGAGAGATACTCTCTTGTTATGAAAGGGAAAAGGGCATTAGAAGGGTTGTAATAAAGATTCATAAATTGAGAATAGTAGATGGGTTTTGACACGGTCAAAGATGCCCTTTTGCATGGTAAAAGATGCTCTTTTGAGGTGTGAAAGGTGCCCTTTTAGAAGGTAAAAGGGCACCTTTTAGAAGGGTATTTGTAAGTCTTTGGTAAACAATGGTATACAAGTCTGAATGCTTGGTATATCTCGTGATTTTATAGACATGTAACTTGATTTTCCTGTAAACATATTTCTGATTAGCCCGTAATGGGGTGGTAGTATATGGAAGGGCGGATAATCTTACAAGGACCTGCGCTGGAACGTTTTACCATGAACAAGCGTATCCCATAACTATCAGTTCCCTTTCTCCACCCAAACGCAAAAGCCGATTACATACCGTTTCTGATTTTGCTGTCATTTCTGTCACTCTCATTCTGCTTTTAACCATCTGTGTATAAGCTAATTAAGTAAAGTGTTAAAAGTGACAGCAACTAGAATTAAAACTTAATTAGGGGTTTACATATCATAAGAGGGTGTGTTCATAGACTTTGAACACACCCTCTTATGAGTTTAGAAACTCTTTTTTGATTGAGAGGAGAGCAGACTATGGTTTACGTTTAAAGACAATCTCTTTGGGAATCTTCACCCATTTGTTGTTAACAACAATCTTCATTGTACTACCATCGAGGCGAGTCAAAGTGTAGGTGCCATCGTTGTTATAGCGTAGTTCTGCCTTAAGGTCCTCGCTACCGTAGTCGTTGATGATGGTGAGAATGGCTTTGTTACCTTTGATAGTAGCGTCAGATACTATCCATTTACGGGTGTCACGTATTGCCCCAAAGTATCCTGGCACTTTCCCAAATATCTCTTGTCGTGGTACGATGATATTGTTATTATAGAAATCTATATCCATCCATACCTGGAATTCATCATTTGTTATGTGTGCCTTGAATACAGAATCACCCTTTTGAGTAGTCTTCACACCTCCCTGGAGTGTATTCTTATCACTGTGTATTGTTGTCCGTGCATACCCTTGCGCTAAGAAAATAGCAAGTGCAAAGATTGATAATATTATTCTCTTTTTCATATCCATGTAAGTGTTTGTTATTTGCAAAGTTAATGTTTTTAATCAATTATTTGTTAGATGTACCTAAAAATATAAAGTTTAATATTCTTGTTTTATAGTTTTTGTATTACCTTTGCAATTGATATATATCAGATTATTATAAAGCTAAGGATGTTGTTTCCGGATTATATTTTTGAGACTAGTTGGGAGGTATGTAATAAAGTTGGTGGTATTTACACAGTACTTTCCACAAGAGCTAAGACATTACAGGACAGGATAAAAGACCATATTATTTTCATTGGTCCTGATTGTTGGGATGATACTTCTTCTCCTTATTTCAGAGAAGACAAGTCTCTGTTCTCAGTGTGGCAACATACTGCAGCAGCAGAGGGCTTGAAGATAAAGGTGGGTCGCTGGACAATTCCTGGTGAACCAGTTGCCATTCTTGTTGATTTCCAATCCTACTTCCAGCAGAAGGATGATATATATGGTAAGCTATGGGAATATTATCAGGTGGACAGTCTCCATGCTTACGGTGATTATGACGACTCTGCGATGTTTTCTTATGCAACAGCCTTGGTTGTAGAAAGCTTCTATAAGTTTTATTTATCAGAGGAAGATAAGGTTGTTTTTCATGCTAATGAGTGGCAGACAGGTTTTGCAGTATTGGAACTTCAGCGTCGTCTCCCCCAGATTGCATCTATCTTTACTACCCATGCAACATGTATTGGGCGTAGCATAGCAGGCAATAATAAACCTTTGTATGAGTATCTTTGGGCATACAACGGTGACCAGATGGCAAGAGAGTTGAATATGGAGAGTAAACATTCCATAGAAAAGCAGACTGCACATCACGTTGATTGCTTTACGACGGTGAGTGATATAACAGCTAAGGAGTGCCAAGAGCTTTTGGATAAGTCCGTTGATGTTATTCTTCCGAATGGTTTTGAAGACGATTTTGTACCCAAAGGTGCAAAGTTTACAGCGAAGCGTTCTGCTGCCAGAAAGAAACTGTTAAGTGTTGCCAATGCGCTGACTGGGTCAGATATTGCTGCTGATGCGCTGATTATATCTACCAGTGGTCGTTATGAATTCCGCAATAAAGGTATAGATGTCTTTATTGAAGCAATAAACCTATTACGCTTTGATGATAGGCTGAACAAGCAAGTTGTTGCCTTCATCGAGGTTCCTGGTTGGTTAGCTGGTCCACGTCAAGATCTTGCAGAGCGTATTGCAAGTGGTGAACATTTTGATTCTCCTTTGGAAATGCCTATGCTTACCCATTGGCTTCATAACATGGATAATGACAATGTGTTGAGTATGATGCGTTCTTTGGGAATGAATAATGCCAAGGACGATAAGGTAAAACTCATCTTTATCCCATGTTATCTGACAGGAGACGATGGTGTCTTGAATATGAGTTATTATGACCTTGTTATCGGGAACGACCTCTGTGTCTATCCTTCTTACTATGAGCCATGGGGATATACACCATTAGAAGCTATAGCCTTTAAGGTTCCTTGCATCACAACAGACCTTGCAGGCTTCGGTTTATGGGCCAATGAAGAGAAAGGTAAAGACAGTGATATTGAAGACGGCGTACAGGTGTTACACCGTACAGATTATAACTATTCAGACGTTGCTGATGGTATCAAGGATACAATAATAAGGTATGCTGCTATGCCGAAAGCATCTGTAGACAAGTGTCGCTCGCATGCTGTGAAGCTCTCAAAGAAAGCTCTTTGGAGTAAGTTCATCAAATACTACGAGCAGGCATACGACATTGCGTTGCATAAGGCAGCGTCACGCACACTCTAAGGAATTACTTTTTATTACGATAAACAAATAACAGTCAAACTAAATAAGTTATGAAAATTAAATCAGATTATTCCAACGAACCTCAGTGGAAAGAGGTTAACGTAAAGTCAACATTGCCAAAAGAACTGGCTTGTCTTGACGAACTCGCCCATAATATGTGGTGGGCTTGGAATTACGAAGCTCGTAATATGTTTAAGGCTCTTGATGAAGAGCTTTATGAGGAGGTTGGTCATAATCCTGTCCTGTTACTGGAGCGTCTCAGCTATGACCGCAAAGAAGCTATTGTAAAGGACAAGAAACTGATGAAACAGGTGAATGACGTCTATAAGAAGTTCCGTGCTTATATGGATGTTAAGCCTAATAAAAAGCGTGCTTCTGTTGCCTACTTCTGTATGGAGTTTGGTCTGAATCAGGCTCTAAAGATTTATTCTGGAGGTCTTGGAATCTTGGCAGGCGACTATATCAAGGAAGCTTCCGACTCAAATGTAGATCTTTGTGCTATTGGTTTCCTCTATCGTTATGGCTATTTTACACAGAGTCTTTCTATGGATGGACAGCAGATTGCAAAATATGATGCCCAGAACTTTAATTCACTTCCTATTGAGCGCGAGCTTGATGAGAACGGCAATCAGGTTGTCGTTGACGTACCTTATCGTAACTATCAGGTGCATGCACTTGTATGGCGTGTGAATGTTGGTCGTATTAAGCTTTACTTGCTCGATACAGACAACGATATGAACTCTGAGTTCGACCGTCCTATCACTCACTCTCTCTATGGTGGTGATTGGGAAAACCGTTTGAAACAAGAGATTCTGCTTGGTATCGGTGGTATCCTTACTTTGCAGAAACTTGGAATCAAGAAAGATATCTACCACTGCAATGAAGGTCACGCAGCACTTTGCAATCTTCAGCGCCTTTGCGATTACATTGACGGAGGCTTGACATTCAATCAGGCTATGGAGCTTGTACGTGCTTCATCACTTTATACCGTTCACACCCCAGTACCAGCAGGTCACGACTACTTCGATGAAGAGCTCTTCGGCAAGTATATGGGTGATTATCCTGCTAAACTCGGTATCTCTTGGGATGAGTTCATCGGTATGGGTCGTACCAATCCAGACGATCACAGCGAACGTTTCTGTATGAGTACCTTTGCTTGTAACACCTGTCAGGATATCAATGGTGTGTCAAAGCTTCACGGTTGGGTAAGTCAGCAGATGTTTGCTCCATTGTGGAAGGGTTACTTCCCAGAGGAGAATGCTGTTGGTTATGTAACCAATGGTGTACACCTCCCAACATGGACAGCTACAGAGTGGCGTAAGGTTTACGACAAATACTTCGATAAGAGTTTCATGAGCGACCAAAGCAATGAGCAATTATGGCATGCTATCTACAATGTTCCAGATGCTGAAATCTGGGAGACACGTATGGCATTGAAGCAGAAGCTCATCAAGTATATCCGTGATAAGTTCACCAAGCAGTGGCTCCGCAATCAAGGTGACCCGGCTAAAGTGGTATCAATTCTTGAGAAGATCAACCCTAATGCATTGATGATCGGGTTCTGTCGTCGCTTCGCTACCTATAAGCGTGCACACTTGCTCTTCACTGATCTTGACCGTTTGGAGAAGATTGTTAACAACCCAGAGCGTCCTGTTCTGTTCTTCTTCTCTGGTAAAGCTCACCCTGCTGATGGTGCAGGTCAAGGACTTATCAAGCGTATCTTTGAGATTTCACGTATGCCTCAGTTCCTCGGTAAGATTATCTTCCTTGAGGATTACGATATGCAGTTGGCTCGTCGTCTCGTTTCTGGAGTTGATATCTGGATGAACACACCAACTCGTCCACTCGAGGCAAGTGGTACATCTGGTGAGAAGGCAGAGATGAACGGTGTTGTTAACCTCTCAGTTCTCGACGGCTGGTGGGTTGAAGGATATCGCGAGGGTGCTGGATGGGCATTGCCAGAGAAGCGTACCTATCAGAACCAGGGCTATCAGGATCAGCTTGATGCAGCCACAATTTACGGTCTTCTTGAGAATGAGATTGCTCCTCTCTACTTCAATAAGAATCAAGATGGCTACTCAGAGGATTGGGTTAAGGTTGTAAAGAACTCTATTGCAACTATCGCTCCTCACTATACAATGAAGCGTCAGCTTGACGACTACTATGACAAGTTCTATGAGAGTCAGGCTAAGCGTTCTCATAAGCTCGAGGCTAATGACAATAAACTTGCCAAGGAGATTGCTGCTTGGAAAGAATCTGTTGCTGAACGTTGGGACAGTATCTATGTAGTATCAAAGAATGAGGATGCTCTACAAGATTTGTCAACAGGCCATAAGGTGAAAGTTAGCTACACGATTGACGAACAAGGACTGAACAATGCTATCGGTCTTGAACTTGTTTTCTTGAACAATGCTCCTATTGATGATGTTAACATTCACAAGGTAATACCGTTCAAGCTGGTGAAAACCGAAGGTAATAACTACACCTTCGAAGCTACTTTTGAAGCCAGTGAGGCTGGTGCTTACAAGTGGGCTGTACGTATGTTCCCGAAGAACGACTTATTGCCACACCGTCAGGACTTTGCTTATGTAAAGTGGATTGGATAAAAATAGTCTGAGGACTATTCAATGAATAAAAGCCATTCCTAAACTCTGTAAGGGTTTGGGAATGGCTTTTCTGTTTGAATTCAGATTATAGGGAAGAATTGAAAAACAAAAGAAAAGCTTCGTGACTATGCTTATTCGTTTATCTTAGATGTTATATGATAGTTACAAGTCTTCCCCATGAGAATTGTTTTTTCGTTCTCATAATATATTATAATATGATATTCTCCGAATAGCTCTGCCTAAGACTTGTATGAGTTGGCGCAGTTCCGCAATCTGATGTTTACGTATGTTCTCGTTGATAGCATAGCCTTTGATAAGATATTGCTTAAGAACAGAGTTTGCCCATTGACGGAAACGTACCCCTCTGTGACTATGTACACGGTAACCAACGGATATAATAACATCAAGAGTATAAAATGGAACAGGCTTTTTAACACCATTAACGTGCAGAAAATGCACGTTATCCTCTCGTGGGAGTTCTGCTTCATTAAAAACATTGTTTACGTGTCTTCGTATGTTTGATTCTTCTTTATCGAAGAGTTCTGCCATTTGCTTTGTATTTAGCCACACGGTCTCTCCTTCCAACTTTACATCAAGTTGGGTCTTACCATCTTCACTTTGATAGATGATAATTTTGTCGTTTAGGTTTTCAGTCATATTGTTTAGGTTTATAGTTGTTAGTCGATAGGCGAGAGATGTCCTATTCCTTCGTGAACTTGCGGCTCATATATCTTACTGGATACCATACGGAAAGCCAACCAACAAGAATGACAGTGATGAAGATTACGATAATATCTTCTGGGTGAACGCTGATAGGATAAGCGTTGACAACGAAGTTTCCTGCTTGATCTCCAAGCTGAACAAGTCCATATGTCTGCTGTAGCCAGCAGAGTAGAAGTCCGAGAGCAATACCTATTATAGCTCCGGCAACTGATATCATTCTGCCTTCAAAGAGGAAGATACGACGTATTTGTCCATCGGTAGCACCGAGATTGCGCAGAGTTATAACGTCGTTCTTCTTATCGATGATGAGCATAGAGAGTGATCCTATGATGTTGAAGCAGGCAACCATGAGAATAAACGTCAGGAAGATATAAGCGAAAAGCTTCTCAATGCGCATGATGCTGAACGTGTCAGCTTGTTGCTCATATCGGTCTAATACCTTATATTTATCACCCAATAGGTTCTGTATTTCCTTCTTTGTATTGTCGATATCCACACCAGGTTTCATACGTAACTCAAGCGAAGTAATCTCTCCTTGTCGGTTGAATATATGGCGAGCGAAAGCTAATGACGTTATGATATAGCCTTTATCATACTTCATTTGCTTTACTTGGAATAATGCACCCGGCGACACTAATGAGTCTTTTACGAAAGCATTTGTTGGATCAGAAGCGTCATATTGTCCCTCTCTTTGTGGTGCATATATCTGTAAATAATCAGGCCATGTCACTCCAGTTCCAAGGTCTTGTGCCAGTCGGATACCAAGAATGCCATACTGTAGATTGGCTACTTGTAGTGTGAAGTCCCCATCTCCATAAAGGATGTTACTGATATGTGTCAGTGAATCGAAGTTCTCTTGTACACCTTTTACGGTCACCATAGCTTGTTTATCGTGATAAACCGCCAGTGCTTGGTCCTCTATACACTCTGTAGCTACTTCTATTTCCGGCAGATGTTTCACCTTAATTAATAAAGGATCGTTAGCCTTCATGGCTTTCCCTTTTGCTGCTTCAATCTTCAGTTGTGGGTCGAAGTTAGTGAAGAAGGATGCAACAAGATCAGAGAACCCATTGAATCCACTCAATACAACGACTAATGCCATTGTCGCTACAGCCACTCCGAGGACAGAGATCAGACTAATAACATTAATGGCATGTGTACTCTTCTTTGAGAAGAGATAGCGTCGGGCAATGAAAAAGGGGAAGTTCATTTCAGCTGGTTATACGATGATAAGAGAGTTATTACTTCTTCAGAAGTTCATCAATATGCTCTAAATAGTCGAGTGAGTCGTCAATGAAGAAGCGCAGTTCTGGGATGATACGTACTTGATTACGTATGCGTTGTCCCAGTTCATAACGTATTGTCTTTTCGTTTGCGTTGATATTCTTTAGCAGTTCCTCACCTTTTTCTGAAGGGAATATGCTAAGGTAAGCCGTACAGATACTTAGGTCTGGGCTAACTTTTACGTTTGTCACACTGACCAGAACACCATGCATAAGGCGTGTTTGTGTCTGGAATATACTTGCCAACTCTTTCTGTAGGAGTCGTGATATACGGTGTTGTCTTGTTTCTTGCATCGTTGTTATTTATGTTATATTTACTGCAAAGGTACTGAAAGTTTGATTATTCAGCAAACTTTAAATAGTAATAAGCATTGGCAGTGATATGCTGATGTGTTGCAAACTACCTCTTTTTATATTCGTTAGAATCTGTAAAAACACCAGGTTTCTTACGTATTAATGTAAGTCCATCACGTAGAGGAAGGATAACTTTCTCAACCCGTTTGTCCTTTGCAATAAGGTCATTGAATCGTCGGATACCAATAGTTTGATGGTCATGATTGTATGATGGGTCAATAACATGCCAGTCCCAAAGCGTGTTATCAGCAAGAATATATCCACCAGGACGTATGATAGGCAACAGTTTCTCATACATTTCAGCGTATGTCCGTTTGTCACCGTCTACGAAAGCCATATCAAACAGAATACCCAGCTTAGGTGCTTCTTCGGCAGCATCACCAATTCTGAAGTCTATTTTATCGGCTACTGGCGATCCTTCTATCCACGGACGTGTGAAGTCTTCCATCTCATCATTGATCTCAAAGGTGTATAGTTTCCCACCTTCCTCCAAGCCTTCAGCCATGCAAATGGCAGAGTAGCCACTGAAGGTTCCTACCTCCAGAATGTTCTTTGGGCGTATCATATGTACCAACATCTTCAGAAGTCGACCCTGAAGATGCCCACTTGCCATGCGTCCATGTATCGTATGAATGTTCGTAGCACGGTAAAGTCGGTACAGATAGTCACCTTCCGGATCTATATGTGATGCAAGATATTCATCTGCCCCAGCTTCTTCTTCGAGTGGAGTGTACGTGTTGAGAGTAGTCATATCGTGTCGTTTCCTTTTAAGGAATAAGCTCTATGGGTTAAGAGTCAAGAGTGCTTCGATAGCCAATCGGTAACTGTCCAGTCCGAATCCTTGTATAGTTCCCTTGCATCCTGGACCTATTATGGAGTGTCGGCGGAACTCTTCTCGATCGTTTACATTGCTTATGTGTACTTCAATAATAGGTGTCTGGAGGGATCGGATACAGTCAAGTAATGCAATACTTGTATGAGTATAAGCCCCAGCATTTAGTATAATACCATCATAAGAGAAACCAACCTCCTGCATTTTATTGATGAGTTCCCCCTCAACATTGCTTTGATAGTATTTAATTTCTACACTTGGATAACGTTTCCTTAGTGTTGTCAGATATGATTCCATGGTCTCTGTACCATATATCCCTGGCTCACGAGTACCAAGTAAGTTAAGATTTGGACCATTGATAATGATTACTTTCATGTCTCTTTCTTCTGAAATATTGTTTTTCTGATGTACCTTTGCATCAAGCCACATTGGGTTTGTGATGCTTTTTTGTGTTATACAACAGTATGCAAAAATAAGAAATTAAATGGAAACAGGCAAGGATTCGAAGGATATTGTCAGTCGTTACAGGCGCTATCTCAAGTTGGAAAAAGGGTATTCCGTCAACACTTTAGATGCCTATATGCGTGATCTGGATAAGCTCGTACGCTATCTTGCTGCAGAACAGGTTCATGTAACAGAAGTGAAGTTGGAGCATTTGGAGCATTTCGCAGCTTCCATCTCCGACCTTGGTATTGGTCCTCGTTCGTTGGCACGCATACTGAGTGGGGTGCGACAGTTCTATCGTTTCTTAGTTCTTGATGGTTATATGGAAGACGATCCCACCGAACTCTTGGAGTCGCCTAAGCAACCCAACCATCTACCAGAGGTCTTGTCGACAGCAGAAGTTGACCTTTTAGAACAGGCCATCGACCTTTCTAAATGGGAAGGACACCGCAATCGTGCTATTATTGAGGTTCTTTTCTCATGTGGACTGCGTGTTTCTGAGCTCATAAACCTAAAGCTTTCCAATCTTTATGTTGATGAACAGTTCGTTCGTGTCATGGGAAAAGGGTCTAAAGAACGCCTTGTCCCGATATCTCCACGTGCTTTGGAAGAATTAAATTATTGGTTTTCCATGCGTAATGAGATGTCTATAAAACCTGGGGAAGAGGATTATGTCTTCCTTAATCGGCGTGGTCATCACCTCACACGTACGATGATTCTCATCATGATCAAGCGTTATGCAGTGGAAGCAGGTATAAAAAAGACCATCTCTCCACACACTCTTCGGCACTCCTTTGCCACTTCTTTGCTTGAGGGAGGGGCTGATTTGCGTGCTATACAGGCTATGTTAGGCCATGAAAGTATTGGTACTACAGAGATTTATACCCATATAGACACCTCTACTCTTCGTCAGGAGATTCTGGAACACCATCCTCGCAACATCCAATACAAGCTTGAACAGGAAGAGGGGACAGAATAGACCTATTCCTAAAGAGTGTTCCGTCACTTCAACCATAGGGTCATTACGGGGGCAGACAGGCTATATTCTCTCCCTTTGTTGTTGTCAAATTGTTTAGAATAAATATTCTATTTTCAAATAATATTGTGCTTCATTTATTGTAAAATAGCTATCCTGAGTAAGTATTTATGGAACTCTTTCGTTGGAGTTAGACAGGTCTTAGGATAGCATACATCATCTTGTATTCCGTCTTTTTAGTTATTCATGTGTGTCATTTGATCCTCATTCTATGATCTAAGAGTTTATGTTTGTGACATTCATACTGTACGATTGACAGTCTTGTCACGCTAAAGTTACGTTGTGGGCAGCCTATGTAGGTGCCCTTTAAAAACTATTTCAATTAGGAAAAGCAATACATAAAAACCATAAAAAACGAATGAGCGTAATATTTTTTTATGTATCTTTGCGCCACAATAATTAATATTCAATATCAAATTAAGAATTAAAATGAAACTGAGAAAGTTACTTTTTATCGTCTTACTATTTGTTGTTGGTATGGCATATGCCCAGCAGATGGGGCCAATACCAGTCAACAAGAACGTAAGACAGGGTAAGCTTAGCAACAGCTTGACTTACTACATCCTCCACAATGACTGGCCTGAACACGTAGCAAACTTCTATATAGCTCAGCGTGTGGGTTCTATTCAAGAGAATGACAGGCAACGTGGCTTGGCTCATTTCCTAGAACACATGGCATTTAATGGTTCTGAGCATTTCCCAGACTCTACTATTTTGGAGTATACACGCTCCTTAGGCGTTGGGTTTGGTAATAACTTGAATGCTTATACCAGCATTGATCAGACCGTTTATCGCATCTGTGACGTGCCAACAAAGCGTCAGACAGCTCTTGATTCATGCTTGTTGATTTTGAAAGACTGGTCAAACGGCCTTACACTTGCCGACAAGGAGATTGACAAGGAACGTGGTGTGATTCACCAAGAGTGGCAGTTGAGCCGTTCACCTATCATGCGTATCTACGAAGAAGTACTCCCAAAGCTCTATCCAGGCTCTAAGTATGGTTACCGAATGCCTATCGGTTTGATGAGTATTGTGGACCATTTCCCTTATCAAGACCTACGTGACTACTACAAGAAGTGGTATCGTCCAGACAATCAGTGTATCATTGTTGTAGGTGACGTGGATGTTGACCATGTTGAAAAGGAGATAAAGAAGCTTTGGAATGGTGTTGTCGTACCAGCCAATGCAGCACAGGTAGTTGATGAAAAGGTGCCAGACACCAAGGATGCTATCTACGTTTTCGGAAAAGACAAGGAGATGCCATATAGCTATGTAGGCTTCGCTATGAAGCATGACGTCTTCCCTGACGAGATGAAGAACGATCAAAGTTACTTCATTGACTCGTATGCGAAGAATATTATAGCTATGATGCTGAATCAGCGATTGAAGGAATTGTCACAGAAAGCAGACTGTCCTTTCGTCAATGCATCAGCTGATGACGGTACATACCTGCTCTCTAAGACAAAAGATGCCTTCTCTATGGATGCAACAGCTAAGGAAGGTAAGGACATAGAAGCACTGGCTGCCATCTATCGTGAGGCTCAGCGCGTACGTCAATACGGCTTTACTGCTGGTGAGTTTGCTCGTATGAAGGCTGAATACTTGTCTCAATTGGAAGCTAATTACGTCAATCGTAACAAGATAAAGAACAGTCAGTATGGTGATGAACTGCGTGATCACTATCTCTCCAATGAGCCTATTCCAAGCAAGGAGGATGAGTATCAGATCATGAAACAGCTCGTTGAGATGCCTGCACTGAATGTGAACGTTATCAATAACTATGCAAAGGAGCTGATAACAGACCATGACAGCAACTTTGTTGCATTTATCTTTGAGCAGGAGAAAGCAGGAAAGACTTATCCTACAGAGGCTCAGATGGCGCAAGCTATCAAGGCTGTTCGTGCAGAGAAGCTAACACCTTACGTTGACAACGTGAAGCAAGAGCCACTGTTGGATGAGAAGAAACTCCCTAAAGCAGGTAAGATTGTTGGCGTAAAAGAGAACAATACACTCGGTTATAAGGAACTGACATTAAGCAATGGTGCACGTGTTATCCTGAAAAAGACTAACTTCAAGGACAATGAAGTGCTGTTCCAAGCTATATCAAAGGGCGGTAAGAGTCTTTACGGAAAGGCTGATTATGATAATCTACAGTTGTTTGATGGTGTCTTGGGATATAGCGGATTGGGTGACTTCTCACACCAAGACCTTCAGAAAGCACTGTCAGGAAAGCAGGCTTCTGTCAACTGTGCTATGTCTAACTTCTATCAGATGCTGTCAGGTTCATGTGTTCCAAAGGATATAGAGACGATGATGCAGCTTCTCTATCTTAACTTTACAGCTATCTCAAAGGATGAAGATTCTTATAAAGCAATGATGTCTCAGTTGGAATTAGCACTGAAGAATAAGGACCTTTCACCAGAGAGTGTCTTCTCAGACTCACTTACCAACACCATCTATGGGCATGAAGCACGTTACGCACCGATGTCTTTGAATACGTTGAAAGGCGTGAATTATGACCGTATCCTGCAGATATGGAAAGAGAGATATGCAAGTCCTGGTCAGTTTGTTTACTACTTTATTGGTAACTTTGATGAGGCTACACTTCGTCCTTTGATTGAGAAATACATTGGATGTCTGCCTAAGGGAAAGGCTGAGGACTGGAAAGAGACGCCTGCTTATGCAACAGGTAAACTCGAAAACAAGTTCACTCGTAAGTCAGAAACACCAAAGGCAATAGCTTTCGAACAGTGGTTTGCACCAATGCCTTACACTGTTGAGAATGATGTTCTCACTGATGCAGCTGGTCAAGTGCTCTCAATGGTTTACTTAAAGAACATTCGTGAGGATGCAAGTGCTGCTTATTCTGTGAGTGCAGGTGGTCTTTTGCAGCGTCGTGGAGACAAGGCTTATGCTTTGATTCAGACTTTCTGCCCGATGGATCCTAATAAATCAGACCTAGCTTTGAAGCTTCTTGCTGAAGGAATGAAGGAGAACTGTGAGAAGATGGATGCTGATAAGGTTCAGAAAGTGAAGGATTTCATGTTGAAACAGGCTGAGCTTTCAGCAAAGAGCAACAGCCATTGGATGGATGTTATTGACGAGTATGTGTGGACAGGTATCGACTTCCAGAGTGGTTATAAGGCTGCTGTTGAGGCGCTGACGCCAGCAAAGATCGCTGCTTATCTTAAGCAACTCGTTAGTGCAGGCAACCATGCTGAGGTTGTTATGACGCCAGCGAAGTAAGCAATATCACACGGAATGATTGCTTATAGCAACGATATTCTTTGATAAAACGTAGGTTAAGGCTGAATTCCTCATAGGGAAATCAGCCTTAATTAGTATTATTCAGAATAGCTTTAAGTAACTCTTAATGTCAAATAAAATCACAAGTGGTTTTTAATCTATGCTCTTTTGCATTGTAAAAGGGCATATATTGCATTGCAAAAGGGCATCTTTTACACATCAAAAGGGCGTCTTTTGCAACGTAAAAGGGCGTCTTTTACAAGTCTCTTTGTAACTGTTTGATAATCTATGTGTTACAAAATGCATTTTTAATGATTATTGTTCGTTTTAGAGGTAATAGCCTCTTTTATTTTGTAAGACTATTTCGTAATGCCTCAATGATGGGAAAGTTTTTGTTGAGGCAGGGACTTTACTTTGCATCATTGATGCTGAATGCGTCAAAAAAAGTATAGATACAGTTTGTAGACAGTTCCTAATGACTTTTATTCTATACTTGTTTTTGCTGACAAAGTAAGTAATTCTTGCAAATAAACTGTATTACTGATTGAGGTGGGATGACCTTATTGATGAAAAAATGCTTATGAAGAAGAATTTATTTTTCGTGTTTTGGCTCTTCATGATGACGTTGACGGCTCTGGCAGGGAGCAAGGTCAAGGTGGCATGTGTGGGCAATAGTGTGACGTGGGGACTGACAATAGAAAACCGCGAGACGGCTTGTTACCCTGCTCAGTTGCAACGTTTGTTGGGGAAAGGATATGAGGTGCGCAACTTTGGACACTCTGGAGCAACACTGCTAAGGCATGGGCATCGTCCTTATGTGGAACAGAAAGAATATAAGGAAGCGTTGGATTTCAAGGCTGATGTCGTTGTTATACACCTCGGACTGAATGATACTGACCCTCGTAACTGGCCTGAATACGGAGAAGAGTTCAATCAAGATTATATCAATCTTATCCATTCTTTCCGAAAAGCAAACCCCAAAGCAAAGATTTACGTGTGCCTATTGACACCAATCTTCGACCGACATGCTCGTTTTGAGAGTGGTACGCGTGATTGGCAGGAGCTGATTCAGGAGCATGTCAAGCAGATAGCGAAGGCTGAGAGCGTAGGATTGATAGATCTTCATACACCCCTTTACAGTCGTCCCGACCTCTTTGCAGATGCTATTCATCCCAATGCAGAAGGTGCAGGGATAATAGCCCAGACCGTGTTTAAGGCTATTACGGGAGACTATGGTGGGCTGAGTCTGATGCCATTGTATACTGACGGAATGGTCCTTCAGCGTGGTGAGCCCATCCTTTTTCATGGGAATGTCAACGGAAAGGAGCAGGTGAAGGTGATGTTTGCGGGCAAGACAGCTACTGTGGAGTATTCTGGTATGGGGCGTTGGACTGCCACTTTGCCGAAGATGGAGGCGGGAGGACCGTATGAAGCAGTGATAACAGCTGGGGGAAAGACCATTAAACTGAAGGGTATCTATGTGGGGGAGGTGTGGCTTTGCTCAGGACAATCGAACATGGAGATGCCTGTTTCTGCAACACAAAACGCTAAAGAAGATTTGGCAGAGGCGGATAATCAGCCGTTGTTACATCTCTTTCAGATGTCAGCTCTCTATCCAACAAATGACGTACAGTGGTCGGCTGCAGTCTGTGATTCGATGAATCGTCATCAAGCCATGCGCATTGGTCCATGGGAACGCTGCTCTCGTGAGTCTTTATCAGGCTTTTCTGCAGTGGCTTATCACTTTGGAAAGATGCTGGCAGATAGTCTAAAAGTACCAATAGGAGTCATCTGTAATGCCGTAGGAGGAACGACTACAGAGTCATGGATAGACCGTCATACACTTGAATGGGACTTTCCTGCCGTCCTACGTGATTGGTATCATGGTGATTTTGGGATGAAATGGGCACGTGAAAGGGCATTGCGGAATATTAGTGCAAGTACCAATCCGTTGCAACGTCACCCTTATGTACCAGCCTATATGTTTGAAACAGCAATGCAACCATTGGCAGGTTACACCGTTAAGGGTGTTGTCTGGTATCAAGGAGAGTCGAATGCACATAACGTGGAGTTACATAAACGACTCTTCTCATTGCTTGAAAAGAGTTGGAGACGGTTCCTTTCTGCAGATGTTCCCTTCTATTTTGCACAGCTGTCAAGTCTGAATCGTAGGTCATGGCCACGTTTCCGACAGTCACAAATGGTTTTATCTCAGACGCAACCACGAACGTGGATGGCTGTAACGAGTGACTTAGGAGACTCACTGGATGTCCATTACATCAATAAAGCACCTGTGGGAGAACGTCTTGCGCTGCAGGCTTTGAATCATACTTATGGTCATTCTGTAGAGTCGGAAGGTCCATTCTTAGTTCAGATGTCGAAGATTCCCGGTGGGCTTAGACTCCAATTCTCGCATGCGAAAGCCCTTTCTGCACGGAAAGGAGCGTTGTGTGGGTTTGAAATAGCAGGCGCAGACGGTATCTTCTATCCTGCACAAGCTGTGATAAGTGGACCTGATACGGTGGATGTTAGCAGTATAGACAAGGTGAAAGAGCCTATAAATGTCCGTTATGGTTGGCAACCTTTCACACGGGCTAACCTTATTAACGAGCAAGGTCTTCCTTGTGGGACATTCACAACAGAAGGATCCATGCTTGTAAAATAGGCTTGGGAGCGTTATATATCTGCTGTTATAGGAGAAAAAGGAGTGTTTGTCGGGTAACGAATCACTCCTTTTTCTCTTTTGATAAAGCCCTTATTTGCCCTTGATAGTGGCTTATAATCCTCTTTATAATAATGTATAAATCTTAAGTTCTTATTTTGTTATCCCGTTAATTTGCAGTAACTTTGCACCCTTAAACTAAATGTGGATAATTAAATAAGGAATAAAATATGGCATATTTGTTTTCATCGGAATCTGTATCAGAGGGACATCCTGATAAGGTTGCCGACCAGATAAGTGATGCTTTGCTCGACCAATTCTTGGCTTATGACGAGCATGCGCGTTGCGCTATAGAGACTTTTAATACGACTGGGCAGGTTATCATCATGGGCGAAGTACGCTCTGAAGAGTATGTTGATTTGCAAACCATAGCACGTAAGACCATCAATGACATCGGTTATACCAAGGCTGAATATCAGTTTGATGGTAATAGCTGTGGTGTTCTTTCGGCTATTCATGAGCAAAGTGATGATATAAACCGTGGTGTTGACAATGGTGATGATGAGAACCAGGGGGCTGGTGACCAGGGTATGATGTTCGGTTATGCTTGTAATGAGACGGACAATTACATGCCAGTTACGCTCGATTTGGCACATCTGATTATGCGAACGTTGGCTGATATACGTAAGGAAGGGAAGCAAATGACTTACCTTCGTCCTGATTCAAAGAGTCAGGTGACAGTGGAATACAGTGATGATAATATCCCACAGCGCATAGATACGATAGTTGTCTCTACCCAACATGATGACTTTATACAGCCAAAAGATGACTCACGTGAGGCACAATTGAAGGCAGATGCTGAGATGTTGGAGCAGATTCGTAAGGATGTGATAGAGATTCTCATGCCAAGAGTGAAGGCACAGATTGCTTCTGAGAAGGTATTGGCACTGTTTAAGGATGGTATTAAGTATCTTGTTAACCCTACAGGTAAGTTCGTTATTGGCGGACCACATGGTGATACTGGTCTGACAGGACGTAAGATCATCGTGGATACCTACGGAGGTAAAGGTGGACATGGTGGTGGTGCTTTCTCTGGAAAGGACTCTAGTAAGGTTGACCGTTCGGCTGCTTACGCCACACGTTACATAGCAAAGAACATGGTTGCAGCTGGTGTGAGTGACGAAATCCTCGTACAGTTGGCTTATGCCATTGGTGTTGCGGAGCCAGTTAGCGTCTATGTAAACACTTATGGACGTTCAAAGGTGAACTTATCTGATGGAGAAATAGCAGAGAAAGTAAAGCAACTCTTTGATCTTCGACCAAAGGCTATTGAACGAACCCTCAAACTTCGTCAGCCAATGTACCTTGAGACGGCAGCTTATGGACACATGGGGCGTGCGAATGAAGTGGTGAAGAAGACCTTTACAAGCCGTTATCATACGACAAAAACGGTTGATGTTGAACTCTTTACTTGGGAGAAACTCGACCGAGTTGGGGACATAAAGAAGGCTTTCGGGCTCTGATTTAACGCATGCCAGCAACCGATACCATAGTTCGTCCTTCTCTTTTGTTGAGGTCAACACTCACGAAAGGGCGGAAGACGACAGTTGATTCTGTGGCGAAAACAAGTCAGAAACCTGACTCGTTAGGGTTGCTGCGTCCGAAAAAGCAGAAGACTTTTCGGCTTATGGATGTTCATTTTGAAGAAGAAGGATACTTTAAAGGGAGTAAATACTTCAAGATGAGTCCCGGAAATAGGCATACTGATGGAGTCTTAGGGACTCCATCTCCTTATGCCGTGAGCAATGATAACACTGTAACAGCTTTGCTTTTGGGGTGCTTTGTGATGGCAATGATAGCGTTTTCGGTATCGAGAAACTTCATCCTTAAGCAGATAAAGAGCTTCTTTCATGTCTCACGAAGCAATGCAAATGTCACAGAAACAACGTATGAAGTGCGTTTTCATCTGTTCTTGGTCATGCAGACTTCATTGCTGTTGAGTATTATTTATTACTTCTTTACACGTGGAGGAGAACGCGGAAGATTAGATTCTGATTCCCAGTTACTGACGATTGGAGTATTTTTTACAGCTTTTATAGCTTACTTTATACTGAAAAATATCATCTATGGTATTGTTAATTGGGTGTTCTTTAGTCGGAAAGATAGGGGGAAATGGTCGAAGACATGGCTTTTTCTAACCTCTCTGGAAGGTGTTCTACTATTCCCTTTGGTACTGTTGCAGGTTTATTTTTCCCTTTCACTACAGGCTGCATTGATTTATACATTATTTGTAATAATCTTTATTAAAATGCTTTCCTTTTATAAGTGTTACGCCATCTTTTTCAAGAGATCAGGGGCAAGTCTGCAAATATTTTTGTACTTTTGTGCGCTCGAAGTGATGCCGGCGTTGGCATTATGGGGTGTTTTGATGATTACAGATAACTATTTGATAAAAAACTTTTAGGACAACGATGATAAAAAAGATATTGGTTTCACAGCCAAAACCATCAAGTGATAAGTCGCCCTATTACGATATCGAGAAGGATTTAGGGGTAAAAATGGTGTTCAGACCATTCTTTAAGGTAGAAGGACTATCTGCAAAAGAGTTCCGTCAGCAGAAGATTAACCTGTTAGACTATACTGCAGTGGTATTCACTTCACGTCATGCTGTTGACAATTACTTTAACCTTGCCAAGGAAATGCGTATCACTATTCCTGAAGATATGAAGTATTTCTGTGTCATTGAAACGATAGCACTGTATATTCAGAAGTATGTTCAGTATCGTAAACGTAAAGTGTTTTTCGGTACAACGGGCAAGATTGACAGTTTGATACCAACCATGTTGAAGCATAAAGGAGAGAAGTTCCTCGTCCCTCAAAGCTCTGTTCATACTGATGTAGTATCCTCTTTGTTGGATGCAAACAAGCTGAAACACACAGAATGTGTGATGTATCGTACAGTAAGTAACGATCTTACAGAGGAGGAAGTAAAGGATTTTGATTATGATATGCTTGTTTTCTTTAGCCCAACAGGCGTTAAAGCGCTGAAAGAGAACATCCCTGACTTCACTCAAGGGGACATAAAGATAGCTGCTTTTGGCCCAGCTACAGCCAAAGAGGTTGAGGCTCAGGGGCTGAAACTTGACTTACAGGCACCTTCGAAGGAGTATCCTTCGATGACAGGTGCGCTTCGTGCTTATTTAGAAAAGTAAGGTTTAACCATCATAATGGTAACTCTACCTTCGTAATAGAGGGATGAGTAATAGTCTGACGTTGGCAACATAACAGTATGGAGGCACAGGATCAAGGACTGAAAAAGGAAGAGCGGTTGTGTAGCAAGAAGCTAATCGACACGCTCTTCAGTACTGGTGGAAGTCGTGCTGTCACTGTTTTCCCACTTAAAGTGGTCTATCGTTTGGTCGATGTCGTGGCTACAGAGGGTGAGGAAGGAGTATCACGGCAATTCGTTCCTTTAGATAGTCAGATGTTAATCAGTGTTCCTAAGAAATGTTTCAAGCGTGCTGTAAAACGCAATAGGGTGAAACGTCAGGTGCGTGAAGCCTATAGGAAACATAAGAATATCCTGACAAAGAAGGCTGAAAGACTATCCGGTAAGCAACTCCTGATGGCATTCATATGGCTTTCTGATGAACTATCAGATTCCATAATCGTAGAACAAAGGGTCTCAAACTTGCTTCATCGCATAGAAGAACGTATATGAGTAAGATGCAAAAGGAGAAGAACAGAGGCATTAAGGATGTGCTTTTAGATGTTATACATGGTATATCACGTGGGTTATCATGGTTGTTGATACTTCCAATATTGTTCTATCGCCAGTTCATCTCACCTTTCACCCCACCTTCATGCCGCTTTACTCCAACTTGTTCGGAGTATGCGCGACAGGCGATTCTTAAACATGGACCTATTAAAGGATTAGCTCTTGCTATCTGGCGTATACTTAGATGCAATCCATGGGGCGGTAGTGGATATGATCCAGTGCCATAGTAGTATTGAATATAAATATTGAGTTCAGGGTTTAAAGATGATGGTGTACGAACCAATCTCTTGCAAATCCTTTAACTTTCAAATATAAAGACATAAATGAAGAACTTTGTAGAAGAACTCCGTTGGCGTGGTATGCTGGCACAGATAATGCCAGGTACAGAAGAATTACTTCAAAAAGAGATGGTCTCAGCATACCTGGGAACAGATCCAACGGCTGACTCTTTGCACATCGGACACCTCTGTGGTATCATGATGTTGCGCCATTTACAACGTTGTGGGCACAAGCCTTACCTCCTTGTTGGTGGTGCTACAGGTATGATTGGAGACCCTTCTGGCAAGAGTCAGGAGCGTAATTTGCTGGATGCAGAGACGCTTTATCATAACCAGGAAGCTATCAAGAAGCAGGTAAGTAAGTTCCTTGACTTTGATGGGAATGAGCCTAATAAGGCGGAGATGGTCAATAACTATGACTGGATGAAGGACTTTACCTTCCTCGACTTCGCCCGTGTGGTTGGTAAACACATCACTGTCAACTATATGATGGCTAAAGATAGCGTACAGAAACGCCTGAATGGTGAGGCTCGTGATGGGCTTAGCTTCACGGAGTTTACCTACCAGTTACTACAAGGTTACGACTTCTTGTATCAGTATCAGAAGTATGGTGTCAAGTTACAGTTGGGTGGTAACGATCAATGGGGTAACATGACGACAGGTACAGAGCTTATTCGTCGTACCTTAGGAAGCGAAGCTGAGGCTTATTGTCTTACTTGTCCACTCATTACAAAGGCTGATGGTAAGAAGTTTGGAAAGACAGAAAGTGGCAATATATGGCTTGATCGTAACCGTACAACACCATATGCTTTCTATCAGTTCTGGCTGAATGTCAGTGATGATGATGCTGAAAAATATATCAAGATCTTCACTTCTTTGGAGAAAGACGTCATTGATGGTCTCATTGAAGAGCATCGTCAGGACCCAGGACGACGCACTTTACAGCGTCGATTGGCTGAGGAAGTGACACGAATGGTACACTCTCAAGAAGATCTTGACATGGCTATTGCTGCTTCAAATATCCTCTTTGGCAAGAGTACAAAGGATGATTTACTTCAGTTAGATGAGCAAACTTTTGCTGATGTGTTCAAGGATGTACCACATTATGAGGTATCAAGAGACGTGTTAGGTCAGCCTGCAGTGGATGTCTTTAACCAAGAAGGAATGCAGATTTTCCCAAGTAAGAGCGAGATGCGAAAGCTCGTTAAGGGTGGAGGAGTCTCTCTTAATAAAGAAAAACTTGCTGCTTTTGACCAGCCGGTTACTGCTGATGACCTTATAGATGGCAAGTATCTGCTTGTTCAGAAGGGCAAAAAGAACTATTCATTGATTATTGTGAAGTAGGCAACAGCCTATCTCTCATAACCATAAAAAGCCTTACTGTGCTGTTGTGGTGCGGTAAGGCTTTTTCTCTTTAATAATCTTTTGGATAGAAATCGGTTTATTTTTAAAATTCATTCCGTTTGATATTACAGTATATGAAGAAACTATTTTTTATCTTACAGCTCATGTCACTCTTTGTGTTTGCAGCCTGTAGCAGTGATGATGATGTACCTCGTCCGTATGTAGATCCTAATGGACAGATGACAGAGAATACCATTTTCGTGTATATGCCATGGTCGGGTTACTCTGATAGTAACAGTGGTTTATATAATGATTTTCAAACAAATCTCAAGGATATAAAGAAGGCTATCGTTGCACAAGGTGGACTCCATAACACGAAGTTGCTTGTCTTTGTTTCAGAAAAGGTGAATAAAGGCAATCTTATCAATGTACAATATAAGAACGGTGCATGTGTAGATGACACGTTGGAAGTATTCAATAATACATTATCTGATAAGAAATTAAACTCTCAACAATGGATAACTACCATCCTTAAGCGTGTCAAGAAAGAGGCTCCGGCACGTACTTATTCAATGATTGTGGGCTGTCATGGCAAGGGATGGATACCAGCAAGCTCTGAAAGCTCCTATGCTTCTGCTAGATCAAGAGCCTTTAATTTCGGTGAAAACAAAGGGTTTATTGGTCCTCGCACACGTTGGTTCGGTGGCAGTGCCTATATGTTGGATATCTCCGACTTTGCCAAAGGAATAGCTAATTCGGGTATTGGTAAGCTCCAATACATCATGTTTGACGACTGTAATATGACAGGTGTTGAGGTAGCTTATGAACTTCGGAACAATGCACATTATATTATTGGTAGTCCAACGGAGATCATGGCTTACGGTATGCCTTATGAATTATTGTGGAGAGAACTGTCAAAGACGCAGCCAGACTACAACCATATCTGCACAGAATTCATCAATTTCTATACTAATTATACGTATGATGGCATTCCTTATCCTTACGGAACCATCAGTGTTATTGATTGTTCACAGGCTGAAGGGATGGCAAATGTCATGAAAGAGATATACTCTACAAACTCATTAGCTCCTGTTTTGGAGGATAGTATTCAGAGTATGGATGGTTATGTCCCATCGATGTTCTATGATATGGGCGACTATGTACACCGTCTTCTGCCATCTAATCCGCAGCTTCTTGCGAAGTTTGACCAGCAACTCAGCAAGCTTGTTCCTTTCAAGGGACATACGGAATCTTATTATACATCGTTGCGGAGCGCATGGTCAGGTACCGTTCTGCCTATCAAAACTTACTCTGGAATCACCATTTCAGACCCATCAACAAATAGCTTGGTAACAAGCTCTTTAAACAGAGACGCCTTTTACCAAGCTACACATTAAGATTCTAAAAAAGGAAATCCTATAGATAAAGGACAGAAGCATCAAATGAACGAGTATCTTTCACGCAGGTGTACATCATCAGCTCCGAAAGTTGCTCGTTCATTTTTTGTATCTTTTCCTTAACACCTGCGCTCCCTTGCTGCAGTAAAGGCTTCAGAATACCTCTTCCAACAGCCACAGCGTCAGCGCCCAATGCCAATGCTTTGTATGCATCGTAGCCCGTATCAATACCACAATCAACAAAGATTGATATGCCACTTCCCTTTAATGCTTCCTTAATCCTTGGGAGAACCATTAGTGGAGCAACACCAAACGGGATGCGTCCATGGTGATGTGAGACGATGATGGCTTGGCATCCGGCTTCCTTACACTTTACAGCATCCTGTACAGACAGTACTCCTTTGGCTACGAAAGGCACTGTTCCTGCAGCTTTAACAAATGCTTTCAGGTCGGAAAGCATAACGGGACCGAGTGGAATACCATCCACAACGTCATATTTACCATCTGTTCCAGGAACGTGATCAATGTCTACGCCAACAGCTATTGCACCTTGTTCGATAGCGAAACGTATCTGATTCAGGATAATACTGTGGTCAGCAAATGGTTTTATTATCCTCACAGTCCGAGCTCCTTCGGCTGCAATCTCTGCATATTCTTCATCAGGCTCCATGCCAACCCAGTTCAAAGTATTTAATTCTTTGGCTGCACGAGCATATTCCTGCATAGGCTTACGCCCGTCTTTCCCCACTTTATTTAAGTGAGAGAAGGCTGGCATCATGATGGGTGAAGCGAACTCTTCACTGAAAATAGTCGTCTTTAGCGATGGCTCAACAGCGTCAATGACACGCATCTCAACGTGGATAGCGTCAAGATAACTGCGGTTAAAGACATTGGCATCATCAGCACGTCCGCTTGTTACGGGTATCAGTCCTGCCGGTCCCGGCCATGGACTCTGTACGTTATCATTCATATTTTCTCTTGTTTTAATGTTTTCTTTATTGCAAGTTAAGGGAGATTGGAGAGTTAAAGGGGATGACTTTACGCCTTTTGTTACTTATGTTATAGGTGTAAATGCCCCTGTATCTTCTTCTGTTCTCCTATGTTCTCATTACGTCCAATGTGATAAATGTGTATACTACCATTGCCAATACGATGAAGATTGAGATGAAAGCCGAAATGAAACTCTTGTCATCTTCATCTTTACAGAGTGCTCCTATCTGTAGCGGAACAGGGAAACCTGTAGGGCAAGCAAAGTAGAGTAGTACACCAGCAAGGAACACTTTCACCGCCATAAGCCCAGGGAAGAACAGGAAGAAGCTCCCAACAATGGCACCGCACAGTATGATTCTCACAAGACTCAGTGCTAAAAGTGGTTTAAGTTGTGATAAGTGCAGGTGGAAACCATAGCCTAAGGTGAAGAGAATGACACTTGCAATGGGTGTTGTTGCCATTGACATTGTATTGCTGAAGATGGTATTGAGATGCCCCAATATCAGCCAATGCTGTACGTTCAGCACGTTAGCAACAATCCCAAGGATAACGGCAACGATGAATGGTGCCGTCACAATGCGTTTGGTAAGTGGGAAGAAAGCAACCTCACGGCTTGTCTGTTTGGTGATGAGTGCAGGTACAAGACCGAAGTTTATGAGTATTCCTGCAACGTCAAAGGTGATGATGTTCACTGCATGTTCGGCTCCCACGAGTGCAATGTATAATGGTAAGGCAACGCTGCCGCCCTCGCAGGTCATCAGTAAGAAGGGGGCTAAGCGTGCATATCGCCCACTGACAGGACCTGCTATGCGCTTTCCAATCAGATAGATGATGACCCATGCAACGTCTAAGAAAATTATTTCATACAGAAAATTGGCGGAGAGTTCAGCCTCCATGAGGACATGAAAGACCAATAACGGGAACAGAATGTTAAACACCAATGACTTTGCTCCTTCGTTTTGCGCTGTTGTTATCCATCTTTTTTTCCTGCTTAGCCACCCGAGAAGCATCATAAAAAAGACAGGAAATAGTATTTCTATCGCTTTCATTGCTTGTGCTTTTTTGCTTTATATAGCACGATGTATCGTCTATATTAGTAAATATTCCAATTACAAATATAGACAAAAGGAGAGAAATGACCAAATGATGGATTGTTTTTCTTCAGGAAATGAAAGTGGGTTGAATAGTGTTTTCATGGGTAAAGGTGGGTACTTTATTTGTGGGTTAATTTCTACTTATGTAAAACTTTTTAGTCTTCTCAAAAGTAATAGGTGGCATATTGCATGGTAAAAGATGCCCTTTTGCATTGCAAAACATGCCCTTTTGATGTGTAAAAGGTGCCCTTTTACAATGCAAAAGGGCACCTTTTACGAGCCTATTTGTAACTCTTTGATTATCTGATAGGTACAAAGCTGAAAATAAAGGGTTTTTCCTTATTTCGCACATGAGGAGCGTTCTCTTTTTGTTATGTTATTTCAAAAAGTCCTCATTACCCTTCCCCAGTTCTTATAATCTAAGTCATCTGGTTGTTATTTATGGCGCTTTAACAATGAAAACCTTTGTTTCATGGGGCTGAAGCGTACCTTTCCAGGTTTTCAGAGGGCGTGTTGTTGTGTGCTCCCATACGTCTTTGAGGGTGTACTGTGCCTCTTTACCGATTATGGAAAGTGGGAATTGAAGGCGTTGAGGCTTATCAGAAGGATTCATAATAGCCAGTGCCTGACGGTTACCACTTAGTTTGCGCAGATAAATTCGGCATGTTCCAGGGTAATTAATCTGTCGTGCTACATCACCAAGTGTATCTTGATTGATGGCAATAATCTCCTTATTGAGTAGGATACGACGTGTTGCTTCGTTCTCATTCAGAATGTCATGACTCATAGCCAACGGTGAAGCGAACATGCACCACATAGACATCTGTGTCTGATATTCCGTATATGAACATCCAATACCACCCAGATCACTCGAAGGACCACCTTTCCCGTCGAGCCCGACGATCAGCATGTCCATGTCAAGCCAGTGCCCCGGACCAGCATAAGTATAGAGTGGCTCGGCGATATTGATGATGTCTAGGATTCCCATACCGCCTTGTTTGACTATGTCTTTCCACATGTCACGTACGTCATAGCTGATGCGCCAAAGCGAACCACCAGCCTGACGTGCCCATTTCTCAGGGTTCAGTTGTCCCCATTCGCAGATGCCTAAAGCCATTTTTCGTCCTGAATTTTGCAGTGCATCACCCATTTTCTTGTAGCGTTTGTGGGCAACAGCACTGTCGGAAGGTGCATGACAATAATCATATTTCAGATAATCAATACCCCATTCTGCAAAAGTTTTGGCGTCTTGTTCTTCAAAATCATAGCTTCCAGTATAGCCTGCACAAGTGAGTTGAGCGGCATCTGAGTAGATTCCCAATAGTAATCCTCTTGCGTGAACATAATCAGCAAGGGCTTTCATGCCGCTTGGGAATTTCTTAGGGTCAGGTATAATATTGTTGTGTTTGTCGCGTCCTCCCTGCCATGCATCGTCAATAAAGATGTATTTATATCCAGCTGCAGCATATCCATCAGTAGCCATCTTGTCTGCAATCTGTCGTATAAGTTGTTCGTTAATGTTCTCTTCATACTTGTTCCAGGTCATGAAACCCATGGGAGGAGTTGGTGCCAGAGAGTCGCGAGGGATAGCTTTCGTGTTCAATACGATTGCTAATAGCACCATGATAGATAGGAATCTCTTTTGAATTTTAGGTACTTGGTAAAGCATAAATACTGTAATTTAGGTTTTCTTTCATAAACAAAAAATCCGCAGACTCAGTATGAATCTGCGGAATTCTGTGTTGTCCCAGGCGGATTCGAACCACCACTGACAGAACCAAAAACTGTAGTGCTACCATTACACCATAGGACAATCGTGGGTGCAAAGGTAATGTTTTTTAGTTTAATGCCCAAATTTTACTGTATAATTTTGCGCATCTATAGGTCTTGTGCAGTAAATATTTGCTGATTATACCTGTTTTACTGTATATTTCTTGCACTCCGTTTGGCATTGATAAGATAAAATATTATCTTTGCAACATACAATAACTTGAAACATTCTATCACTTTTTATGATACAAGCCTATGAAACCTATATCGTCAGTTATCATATTTTTGTTACTTGTTTGCTCGGCAGTATGGGCTGGTTTTGACAGCTATCACGGTGCTGAAACGGCTATTGTGCAGGATATGAATCAGGCTTTGTCGAAGACACTCGCCGGGAAACGTGAGGTGTGGATTACGCCCGATACTATACAAAGTTATCGGCAATATTTACAGATAGCTGACCTTAGACGTCGTTCGTTTGTGTCATATGCGTTGGGTGAAGATAGTCATTCGCTGTGCAGTAGACAGATGAGGTGGCAGTCGGATGGTCATTCACTTTTATTCCAAAGTTATGCTGATTGTTCCTTCGCTACGGTGTTGGGGTTGTCAGATCAGCGTTTATCGTTTGCTTTTCTCTTGTTATCAATGGTTTGGTTGGCTGCATCTGTCATGTATTTTCGTCGTCATCGCGCAGGCAGATTGGTGCTGGGTAGGATGGTATATGCCGTTTCTGACCATAGTTTCCGTGACTGGCATGGGGAGAAAATAGCCTTTACTCCGATGCAACAGCAACTGATGGAGCTGTTTATCAATGCAACAGATAGAAAACTATCGAAGGCAGTTATCTGTGAAACGCTTTGGCCTAAGAAACCCGATGCAAGCGAAACGCTCTACACACTTATCCGTCGTTTGAAGCCTATTGTTAGTGAGCGTTGTGGATTAAATATTGTGGCTGACAGGGGTGATGGCTACCGATTGGCTCCTGATTCATCTTCAAAAAGAATGTCGGATAGTCTTTCTAAATGGAATAGGTGTCATCTTTAAAATATATATC
>ERZ772932.236-NODE-236-length-32149-cov-13.163831_pt1 | contig 32149 bp, 24 predicted proteins | sample MGYA00511684_ERZ772932 | MGnify/ENA primary metagenome ERZ772932 (study PRJEB29015, sample SAMEA2738078) | human oral metagenome | biome: human oral; feature: human-associated habitat; material: saliva | place: China | collected 2210 ...
GGCCCCAGCCACGAAGCAGATGACAACCTCAGTAAATGAATTCAGCTAGAGCTTGACATGCTGCCTTCTTGGTTTTTCTGCCAGGCTCAACCCCCGAGTAGCCGTATGCTCCATTGGAACCGTCTGTGAGAAGGCCAACGTACCTGTCATCCAATAGGTCATCAATTTCTGCAAAGAACTTGTCCTTTGCGGTTCCTCCGTCGCTTGCGCCAACACTCTCAGAGATCGCCTTGAATCGCTGCAGTAGCGAAACTGGATTGTTGTAGTAGCTCCTCAGCGTTCGGGACAGAAGGTTGGGGTCGTCGGCTCCCGAGCCTTTCAGCATCACAGCCAGTTTGATCGCATCCCCGTCGCTACACAGGTCGGAGTAGTTGCAGTTGTTCGGCAGATCATTGGGGATGGTCAAACCTTGAAGTCCGCTGTGATTCTTATAGTTATCCCCTTGGCCAACAAGAGCCCTTGCTATTGCAATAATGTTTGAGCCGGGGTTCAGGTCAACAACCTTTTGAATCGGACCGAGCGCTGAAGCTAAGTCACCCGCCCATCCCGTCCACTTATCGGGAACGAGCGGGTTGGGGTTGATGTAGCCCAGGGTGGTCACGCTCATATGTGCGACATCTACTGCACCACCTGCGGGGTCCGTCCATTCTTGTCGATCAGAGCTAATCCACTTATTCAAGGCAGCGATTATCTGGGACGCTTGAGTGTCCTCTTCCAGCCTTTCCGCGTCGACCTCCCGGTATGCTTCAGCGGCCGCGGACCACTTTGCGCTTCCCTTGAGGTAGACCTTTGATAGGTAGTTGAGGACGCATCGCCAAGTCGGAACTTTGACCCATGTCACGTAACTACTGGATGTGATCGGATCCTCTCCGAAAGCGTAGTCCTTATAAACAACACGCAATTCCTCGAACCGGCTCTCAAGTGCTTCGATCAGATCGAGAAAATCTAGATCGCCGTAATTCACTGGCTGCGCGGGGCGCACCGACGAATCGGCTGGCATGCGACCTGAATATGCCACACGGTCAAGATCCCATTTCCCCCGATATCCGCTAATTTCGTGGAACTGATCAAATACCCAGTTGTCGGGGATGGGGAAACCGAGATTACCTGAGAATCCGGTAGACATGTCAGAAACGAATGATGCCACCGCGTATCCAGCCTGAGCGACCCGGGTGCAGATGTTTCGTGAGGCGTAGATACCCACTCGGTAGCCGCCGCCGAGACTTTGCGTAACTGCCTTGAAGTAGGGCAGGATGTGGCTGGTCACCTGAGGATCCGTGGCATCGTAGTCAACCGCGAAGTAGATCACTGTGGGTGGAACACCAAGGCGTTGGGCATCGGTTTGGGCTTCTTTCGCATGACGGTGCCCATTTTCAACACTAAAGTACTTAAGTTCAGTTGAGTACTCTTGAAAGATTGGGAAATACTTCAGCCCATGACCCACAATTCGCTCTAGCTCACCTGTGCGGAGTGCCTTGAAATAGTCCGCCTCGGACTTACTGCTTTGGTTGGGTTCACTGAGATAGCGGCCTACGATCTGATAACCATCAGCCTTAAGATGTCCAGCAAGCTCGTCAGTGATCTCAAAGCGCGTATCGCAAGCCATACAGGCCCGGTTAGGGTCGCCTTTAGAAGTGAGCAGGCTCATCCATGTGGTTGGATCGGCCACCCCGGTCACTGGCAAGGCGTGTGCTTGCTGGAACTGCCTCAGCGTGTTGCTGATTTCGCTGTTCCACATGCTGGTCGGCAAAATGGAGTAGCCGTTGCAGACCAGACTCACAGTAGCTAGCCATACCCACTGGTTAGTACCGCTACTAATTGTCCGTAGCTTGGAGCGAGTGCCTGCACCAAAGTTCCCGGTGGCTTCGGCAGGTGTGTATCCCTCGATTGCTTGGAGTACCTGGATTAGAGCCGTGTTCATTTCACGCCCGTACAAGCCATCAGTGGGAATGATACCTGTGTAGTTCTTGTACCCACGGTTGATCGCTTGCTGTGCCTGACGAATAGCTGTCTTGCCGCCGTATGCCGAGAGTAACCGGAACTGTTTCATTGACAGAAGCGCCATCATCAGTTCAACATCGACCGTTGCACTCGTGTCGCCAAGCCCAATATCCACTTTCATCTGGCGAATAGAATCGGCCACGTGATCGGTAAACTCAAGAGTGATGCCACCGTATTCGGCTCGATATCCCTTACACCACAACGCTCCTTGAATAATCCCGTTAACATTGTCATAGCCAGCAGTTTGGGTAATGCCGTTTGGCCAACGGGACTTGAATCGAGACTGTGTTCCAGTACCGAAATTGTTTGCGGTCGCTGTAATCCCCAGTTCGATTTGCAAAGCGCGGATGAGCGCGTTGATTGTGTCCCAGCCAGTGTTGCCGGTTTCTTGGACTGAGCCGAACCCAGTTTTATTGCCGTAAGTCGCATTTAGCCATTGCTGTGTTTTCAGCACCATTTGATCTGTCATGATTCCTCCTTTAGAAATCAGTCCTTAACTCATGGCGGGCAGTCACCCGCTAAAGAGGGACTAGTAACACCGGTTTGGCTGCTCCGGAGTTTTCGTCCTCACCTGTACGTCTCCGGGAAACCCAAAACCGGACGGGTAAGGAAAAGGAAAACTGAGAAAGCTTGACTGCGATTCGTCCCTCACTGGTACTGCCGACAAATAACGGAGTGTTAATACCCTGTTTGATTCGGGAACTTTGTGCGCGGTTGGCCCCGCCCGCTGACCTTCGACAAGGCGTTAGAGATTCAAGACCTCCAACCCCTCAGCAGGCTTTCGACATTGCCCTGTGTCCAACGAACACCATCAAGATGGGCATCTTTGAGGTTCCAGATGATCGACGCAACAGCGGCCAACGTGTGGGCTCGTCAGTAGGTGTAGACTCGAGGTTGTTGCCTCCACCGGTCATCATCGAGCGCGCTCTGGCGCGAGTGGCAGGGCTTGCACAGCGAACGGAGGTTGGTGAAGTCGTGGGTGCTACCGTGACCCAGCGGGAGCACGTGGTGGACCTCAGCAGCCGGAGTCGTGCGGCCGGCCCCGGTGCCGGTATCGGTGTTCAGACCTTGCCGCCCGTGCGAGCAGCAATAGGGGATGGGCATGACACCAAGACCATCACGCTCTCATGCGGCAAGCTCACCACCGGCGTGACCGTCAAGCAGTGGTCCTCGATCTTGATGCTGCGTAACCTCACCAGCCCGGAAACCTACTTCCAGGCCGCTTTCCGTGTGCAGTCACCGTGGGCGATTAAGAACCCGAACGGGGATAACCCCAGTGAGGGAGAGATCCTCAAACCCGCCGGTTTCGTCTTCGACTTTGCTCCCACGCGGGCGCTGCGGCAGATGGCTGACTATGGGGCTGGGCTCAACCCAGAAGCTGAGAGCCCAGAAGCGGCGGTCGCCGAGCTGGTGAGCTTCCTGCCCGTGCTGGCCTACGACGGGGCCAACATGAAGGAAATCAACGTCGGCGAAATCCTGGATGTCGCCATGGCCGGTACCTCCGCAACCCTGCTGGCCAAGAAGTGGGAGTCCGCGATCCTGGTGAACGTGGACAACCAGACCCTCAAACGCATCATGGAGAACGCTAAGGTCATGGAGACGATCATGAATATTGAGGGCTTCAGTGCGCTTGGCTCTGACATCTTCGAGACCGTGGTCAATAAGAGCGAGTCCGTCTCTAAGAGCAAGAAGGAAAAAGGCGAGTCCCTCACTCCCAAGGAGAAGAGGGAGCTCAGCAAGGAGGAGAAGGACTACAAGTCCAAGCGCAAGCAGATCCAGGAAAAGCTGATCAAGTTCGCCACCCGCATCCCTGCCTTCGTGTACCTGACCGATTTCAGGGAAAACACGCTGCAGGATGTCATCACCAAGCTCGATACGACTCTTTTCAAAAAAGTCACCGGCTTGAGCGTAGACGACTTCCAGCTGCTGGTAAGCCTGGGCGTGTTCAATTCCGTCCACATGAACCAGGCCGTTTTTGCTTTCCGCCGCTACGAAGACGCGTCCCTGGCATACACCGGCATCCGCTCCCACCCCGAGCAGCAACGCCGCATGGGCTTGTACGACACGGTCATCACCCTCCAAGAAGAGAGCCCTGCAAAGTAACTAGTCCATACGGAGGCAACACGCAGCGGGGGCCCATCGGTTTATCCCCTTGTCAGCCAACCTTTTGATGCAGACCCCAAACTGGGGCCTCTCAAACCCGCTATCCAAACCGGCTGTGCCACTGTGATGGGAGCACGAACTCCATCCGCTGCCCGTCGGTGCCTTCCAGGATGAGGGTGCGCCACCGGGTCATCAGCCCCAGGCGATGTGGGCGGTGACGTCATCAGGGTGGGCTGCCAGTGTTTGCGCTGCACGGGTCATTGTTGTGGCCATAGAGGTAGACACCGCGCCACGGTGGGCAGTGCTGGCTGAACTCAGAGCGTCACCTATGGCTGCCACCAGATCAGGGTCGTGGAATAGCCTCCTGAGCAGGAATTGGGCGAGGTAGGCCTGTAGCTCGGTGTCGTGTAGCCAGCCGGTCTCGCAGGTGCCCCGTTTCTTGTAGCTGATGCGGCATTCCCACACAGCCTTGCGAAACGTCGAACTAGTGGAGTGGTGGGTGTGCCGCCCATAGGCGGTACCGCAGTCCTGGCAGGTAATCAGTCCCTTGTACCTCGACAGCCATTTGGGTGACGGTTGCCGGTCTTCATCCCATTTACCCACCAGGGGGTCATACCACTCCACACCCATTGTGTTAGATGGTATTAAGCGAGCCCTACGACGCTTGGTAGAAGCCTCGTTAAGGCAGGTTTTGACAGCTCGGCTGCTAGTGAGCTGGTTAGCTAGTGAGCCTGGTCTGGCTATCGGCCTGGGGAGCCTGGCCTGCGCGGTCGACCCCACGCCACGACCCCACAGTGTCTAGCCTGCTGCTATGTAATCAGCCCTCGACGCGAGCACCCGGTCCGGCCGGAGCCTGCGAATCTGCGGGGCGATCGTAACCACCGGCGGCGCGGTCGTCGGCGTCGGCGTCAGTCTCAAAGAGCATGTTGGCCAGGCGCACGTGCACGGTCTCAATCTTGGGGATGTCCTCTAGGCGCACCGGCTTTTCGGCACTGGTTTCCAAAATCAGTGTGCCGCAACCGAAAATGCGGTCGGTCCAGCCGCGCTCGTAACGGATGTCAGAGATGCGCGATAGGGGGATGTCGTGACCGTCTTTGTTGAAGATGCCCTTGCGGGTGATGATGCGGCGGTTGGTGACGGTGAAGGTTTTATTTAGCCACTCCAGCCAGGGGGTGATTATTAGCGGGAAAGCCACGATAAGCGCCAGGATCCAGATTGCGTAAAGTCCCCAAGGCTGCCACGACTGCGGGGCAATTACACTGGCGATGATGGCCACGGTGATCAGTAGCATGGTGCCCAAGATGCGCCAACCCAACACTTTGGGGTGGGTGCGCATGTAGTCAACTACGTACTCGCCGGAGGATAGATGTTTTTTAGGAAACGCCATAGCTTCATCTTTGCAGACCCTCGCCTTAGTGTCACTTGCTTAGGATGGGAATGTTCTACAAATACTGAAAAATCGTCCCCCGCCTATAAAACCCCATGAATTTTTTATAGGCGGGGGACGATTTTGGGTGTAAAGATCAGTTCTGCTTGGCCAGCAGGTCGCGGATCTCGCTGAGCAGCTCAGTCTCGGTGGGAGCGGCCGGAGCTGCGGCTTCCTGGGCAGCCTTGCGCTCGCGCAGCTTGTTCATGGGCAGCACGATGCAGAAGTAAACAGCGGCGGCCACCAGCAGGAAGTTGATGCCCTGGGTCAGGATGGCGCCGGGCTGGATGTATTCCTTGGAGCTGGGGTCAATCTTGAACTGCAGTACGGAGTCGAAGTTCGGGGAACCGATTAGCTGAGCCAGGATGCCCATGATGAAGTCGGTTACCTTGTCAACGATCGGCTTGAAAGCGTTACCGATAATAACGGCGACGGCTAGGTCGATCACGTTGCCCTGAGAAATAAAGTCGCGGAAGCCCTTTAGCATAGTTTTCCCTCTGAAGTCTTAGTGAAGTGGGTGTGCCTACCCCATTTCAGGGTCTGAGCACTATCGAAAGCGGGCCCTGGGAAGCCGCGCCGCATAAAAGCGTAGCCTCACTTTCTTTGACTGCAAACGTTATTAGTCTCATAGTCCCTTGTGCTTGGGTGAGATTTGCTTTGTTCGGCGGGTCTACATCAACAATTGTGACTTTCCGCGCTAATATCTGCACCCCCAGCTGGGAGTATGTGGCGTCACTAGAAACTGTCCCACTATTAGTGGCACCCCCCACTGATCCCACAATGTCCACCTGCTGGCCTATATGCGCCAGTTGCGAGCCAGTTTGTATCTGCAACTGCACCACCCGTTGCTGTTTACCTAGATGTGACAGGGCAGGGTGAATGAGCATGGATTCAATCAGCGCAGTGCCTTTGGGTAGGTCAATGCTTAGTTTTCGGCCCACTGGGTAGGTGCGTACCGCTTGCGGTGGCGAGGTGGGCGCCTTGCTTAGGACGACGTCGTCGCGGGTGATCACTTGACCTAAGGACATGTCCGTGCGCAGCACCCATACCTTTGTCTGGCTGGGGTTAGTTAGCGCCTGAGCTGCCAGCAGCACACATAAAAGCACAGCTAAGGCGGTGATTAGCCGCCGGTGCAGCCACAATTGGCCGCGCCAAGAGAGCCTAGATAATTGGCTGAGCCTCTGGTTGGTTTGCCCGGATGTGGGCTGGGGGAATTGGTCATCAACCCAACTGGGTGGCGCGCACCTGCCTGAACTGTTTCCGCAGCGCCCTGAAGTGTGCCCTGAGTTAAAGCGCAGGCTAAAGTTGCGCTGGGGCTCCAGGCTAAAGTTGCGCTGGGGCTCATCGAGTTCCTGGTTGCGTCCCTGGCGGTGAGCGGCAGAGCTGGTTTTGCGTTGCATGAATCAAGTGTTGAGTATTTAGTCCAGCCCCTGCCGGGCGGGTGTGGATAGGTGGCATTGGGGGAAGTTTTTTATCCACAGGCGCGCAAAACCGCCCGATACCCCCAGCATCAAAGTGCTGCCTGTACCAAAGCGCCCTGGCCGGCACCGGGCACCCTAAAGTGGCCTTAACCAAAGCGCCCTGGCCGGTACTGGCACCGGCCCTCAAGCCGCAGTGCAGTGCGCAGGCAGGCCCCTACGCCGTCGTCGGCAAAAAACACCCCGCGCCCAAGAACTTACGTTCCAAGGACGCGGGGCTAGTAACTAAGGCCCACTAGAAGCGGGTGATGCCTTCCGTGGTGATAATGCCGCTAACCGGGCGGTCAAACTCAGCAGTGGGTAAGACCGTGTCGGTTAGATATTCGTTGGGGTGCAGCAGCGCGAAAGTTTCCACACCAGGGTTAACCAGTGGCAGCATTCGGTCATACCAGCCGCCGCCTTGACCTAGGCGGTTGCCGTGCGCGTCAACTGCCAGCGCCGGCACCAATACGCTTTGCACCAGCGTAATAGCGGCAGGTCCTAGCACCAGGCCAGAAGGCTCGGGGGGACGGCCGGGAGCGCGGGTAGCCAGATCATCGCTACCACGGAACCAGCCCCAGCTGCGTGACAGGTGGGGCCCAAGCACAGGTAGGAGCACTTGCACACCAGCGGCGTGCAGCTCATCAATAAGTAGGCGAGTACAAGGCTCATCTCCTACAGACACATAGGCGGCCACGGCTTGGGCGCCATTTAAAGCCTGAAAGACGTTTTCAGCCAAAGCCGCACAACGAGCGTCGTGACGGCGGGACGGGTGGCTGTGCGCAGCGCGCGTGCGGCGAAGCTTGTAACGCAGGTGGTCCTTAAGATCGTCAACGTCCAATCCGACTACGGTGTCGGTCATTGAGTTCCCTTCACTTGATCCGGTTTCTCGCAGTTCCAGGGTACCCTAAAAGTATCCCTAAGTGTCGCGCCACTGACCCCACAGGAGTTTCAAATGCGTACCGTCGCTGAACATTTATCGGCCTGCCTTGAGGTCGCCCACGCTGCTGAGCCGCTTGACGTGGTACTTTCCGACGCCGTGGGCACGGTGCTAGCGGCAGACATCGTTTCTGACGTGGATATGCCCCCCGCGAACCTGGCCGGTTTGGATGGTTACGCGGTGCGCGCCAAGGACTGCGTAAGTGCCTCCCCGGCCACGCCTGTGGTGCTGGATGTGATCGACGCCGTCCGCGCGGGGGACGTGCGCCGCACTCATCTTGTGCCCGGCACTGCGGTGCTGATTGACTCTGGTGCGCCCATGCCGATTGGGGCCGACGCCGTGGTTCCCTGGCAGTTCACCGACCGGGGTGAGGCGCAGGTGACTATTAACCGCAAGGTCAATGCTGGTCAGCGGGTACGCATGTTGGGTGAGGACGTTGAGGCTGGGGCTACCGTGCTTTCTAAGGGCAGCCGGATCGGGGCGCGCCAGGTGGCGTTGCTGGCTTCGCTGGGTCACCAGCGCGTGGCGGTGCACCCGGTGCCGCGCGTGGTGGTGGTTTCTATTGGTGATGAGCTGATTGAGCCCGGTCAGCGCGCTGAGCCGGGGGACGTGTATGACGCTAACGGTCACGCCCTGTCCACTGCGGTGGCCGACGCCGGCGGGCAGCCTTTCCGGGTAAGTGCTGTGCCCGACGAGTACCACGCCCTTACCGAAACCCTGGAGGACCAGCTGGTGCGCTCTGACCTGCTGATCACCACCGGTGGTTTGAGTGTGGGTCAGGGTGACACGGTGAAAGAGGTGCTCTCTCCGCTGGGTACGGTGCGGTTTGACACGGTGGCGATGAGCCCGGGACGCCAGCTGGGTGTGGGCACGCTAGGTGACGGTATTCCGGTGTTTTGTCTGCCCGGTGACCCGGTCAGTGCCCAGATGGCTTTTGAGGTGTTTGTGCGCCCGGTGCTGCGTTCGATTGCGGGCTGGCAGGACATTCACCGTCCCTCGCTGCCGGCGGCGGTTTCTACATCCTGGTCTAGCCCAGCGGGGATGCGTGAATTTGTGCCGGTTCAGCTAGCCGGGGCCCCCAGTACTGGCTATCAGGCTCACCCCACGCAGGCGCCAGGGGTGCAAACTATTTCTGGCCTGGCCTATGCAAATGCTATTGCGGTGGTGCCCGAAGAAGTTACGCAAGTTAATGCTGGGATGCAATTGCATTGCCTACTTTTAGATATGTAACGCAATAGTAACGACACGCCGCGAAACTTCCGGATGCCTCCTGTATAAACACTTACTTTTAGTCGTATGGTGTTTCAGGCGGTTCTTGGTTTTGCGCTGGCGGTCGCAATCTCGTTCTATTTGCTGCCACATTTGCGCAGGCGCGATAGGCTAGCAGTCTACTCGCATGACCAAGATCGCTACTCGCCCCACCTGCGTGTGTTAAATACGGCTATGGTGGCAGGTAAATCTACAGGTCACGCGAATAATAATGATATTGCTAGGCTGATTTTTAGCCCGGAGGTGAAGGTCATGAATCGACCTGCCGTGAGGAACGTGCGTGCCGCGCGCCTGGAGCGTGATTTAGCGAAGGCAAAGCGGGCTCAGGCTGCTCACCAGGCCAAAGCTTCAGCTGCTGCCAAAACTCGCCGTATCCTGATGGGGTCTTTAGCCGGCGTAACTGTGCTTTTAGGGGTTTTAGCTGGGCTCTTTACTTGGCCTTGGTTTGTGGTTTTGCCGACGGCGGCCCTGCTTGCGGCTGCTGTGGTCGGTGACGTGCGCGTACGTCGCGTAAGCTCCAAAAATGATGCTGCTCTGGCTGTGCGGGTGAGCCAGCTAGAGGAGCAACTTGAAGGTGTAGGACGATCCGCCAAGACCGTCAAGGAAGCTAAAGCTAAGCGTGAGGCTGAGATTGCCGTCCGTAAGGCAAAAGCGGAAGCAGCCCGTCGCGAGGCGGCTCGCCTGCGTGAGCAGGAGGTTGCTGCGGCCCGTAAGGAGCTTGCTGAGCAGGAGCGTCAGGCCCGCGAAAGCGCTGAGGAAACCGATGTGCGTCAGCGTGAGCAGGTAGCTAAGGCTAAGGATCAGCTGGTGCGGGAAGCTAAAACCGCCACTGAAGCCAAGTATTTGGCACGCCTAAACAAGCAGGCTGAAGCTAAGAGAGCTGAGGAGGTGGCTAAGCCGGCCGCCCCGGTTGAGCGGGCCGCCAAGCCTGCCCCGACTGTTGCCAAGCCGGCGGCCTCCACTACTGTGTCTGCTTCGGCTGCCGCCAAGCCGGCCTCTGCCACTAAGGTGACTTCTGCTGACAGCGCTGGCGACGTCGTCGAGACTGCCAAGGCTGCCCCCAAGGCCGCTAGCGCCACCAAGTGGGAGCCGGTGAACGTGCCCGCCCCCAGCTACACCATGGCTGCGCGTGGTCCGCGTCGCCGGGTTGTAGAGGCCGAGGCGGACTTCAACTCCGCTAAGGAAGTAACCGGCGTGGTTAACCCGGTGCGTCCCTCCAGCGCTCCGGCTAACGTGTCGCTGGATGTGGAGTCTGTGGCTGGGGACTTCAAGCCGATCGACCTCGATGCTGTCTTGGAGCGGCGTCGCGCGGCGGGTGAATAAGCAGGCGGCGGGTGAATAAGCAGCCAGGGCGTGGCTCGCAGAATTTACGCGGACCGCGCGCTGTGCTAAGCTAAACCCGCCCATGGGGCTATGGCGCAGTTGGTAGCGCGTCTCGTTCGCAATGAGAAGGTCAGGGGTTCGAATCCCCTTAGCTCCACGCATCCCAACCCCGGACTTCCGTTGGAAGTCCGGGGTTTCTGTATATGCGCACGGTTGGATAGACGGCCGGGCATATGCTCAACTCCCTCAACAACCCCCACACCCAGCTACGCGACCGCCTCGGTGAGGTCCAGGCCTGGCTCGGCGAGAAGGCCGAGGCCTTCCTCGTCATGGGGAGGGCAGCGCATAATGACTTCGGCCCCGAAAACAACGATGCGTCACAGCGCAACAACGAAGGAGACAATCATGTGTCGACCCACTATCTGCGAGGTATGCGGAAAGACCACCTGGAAGGGCTGCGGCAAGCACATCGACTCGGTGAAAGAACAAGTGCCCCCGGATCAGTGGTGCGATAAGAACCATACCGATGAGGAGTACGCCCTCGCTGAGAAAAAGAGCAGTTTCTTCGGTAGCTAGCACCCCACTACCAGAGTCGCGAGCACCGCGATGCTGGGTTTTCGCACCCTTTTTGAGGCCTTCACAGCTGACGTGTCAATGGTGACCGCAGCGTGGTTTAGTGTCTCGCGCGTCTCGGACTCGGCGCGCCGAGCTATCGCGAATGCGCGTGAAAACAAAATTAGAGCCTGATACCTGGATGGGTTCACCAAGGAACGAAGCGACTCGTTTGTGAGGGATACATTCGTAACATGAGTGCGCAAGGTTGCGCAGTCTGAATAAGTGTGGAATTTTTGTGGGCAGTGAAAGTTCTAAAGAGCCTGACTGTTTTATCTTTCTTTGATCGTTTGGAATACCGTGTTGAGTGCAAAGGGGGCTCATCGTGGCTCGTAGGCCGGTGTTTGTGCCTGACTCTGACAAGCCGTATGTCTCTGAACTGTCTCTGGATTTTGAGTACTGTTCTGGATCTTCTATTCAGCAGAAGCAGCGTTCGGTTGCAAGTTTGCATGCGTCATATGTGGCTAAGTTTCCTTCGTTGCGCGTTCTGGAGGTGTCATCCAAGAGTGAGAGGGACATTGGGGTTCGGTTAAGCGCGTTCAATTTGATGATTGAGCATCCAGGATGTGGAAGTTACAGTGTTGAATGTGCTTTCCAGGCTTCAAAAGTCTTTCGGCATGGGGGTCCGTTTGTTGATCTTCTCAACGCCTCGAGTCGTGCGGCAAAAACAGATCGGCGATTGAGGAAAAGTGGAGAGCTTGTTGCTTTCAGGTATTGTGAACATGAATTCCCATTAGAGCCGAAGACTTATTTTTACGACTGGTTGTACGCGTCGGCTCTCTGTCATGATGACAAGCTCGTTGAGCAGGTAATGATGTTCGATGCATTCACCGATATCGAGCATAATCCTGAGCGGTCGATCAACTGTCAGGCAAGGTCAGTGGCCAAAGTGGTAGGTCTTGCCCGGGCGGGGCTTCTGACAGATGCCTTGCAGTCACCTCAAGCGTTTCTGGAACTCGGGTATAATTAGGTTTTCGTTGACCTGTCACTTCGTTTGAAAGTGGAGGAACAATATGATCTGGGATCGGGTTGCCCCGCTCTACGACCTCGCTGTCAACACGCTCAACAGGAGGGTGTACTACGGGACAGGCAGCGCCGTTGCCCGGTTGATTCGCCCCGGCGACACCGTGCTCGAATGTGCGTGCGGCACGGGTACGATCACCGCAGCCATCGCTCCCGCATGTGCGCGTGTGGTCGCGACCGACTACTCCGAGGGGATGCTCAAGCAGGCCAGGAAGAAACTCGCGCGCCACCCGAACGTGGTCGTCGAACATGCGGATATCACCCACTTGCGCTACGCGGACGACTCCTTCGATGCGGTCGTTGCTGCCAACGTCATTCACTTGCTGCCTGAACCGGGCGACGCGCTCAAGGAGCTTAAGCGGGTTACGCGCCCGGGCGGCACGATCATCGTGCCTACCTACGTGATTCCTAAGAAGCGTGCACACACCATATTTCTGAAGCTGATCTCCCGATGCGGCGTACACTTCCAGGAGCACTTCGACCCGGCGTCCTACCGGGCGTTTTTTGAGCGCATGGGCTGCGTGGGCGTCACCTACCGCGTCGTGCGAGGTCGAATTCCCTGCGTGATCGCGTCCTTTACGAAGGAATACTAGGCGCTTCGTGACCATGGCACGCCCCGAGTCCACCAGACAGATAATCCGGCCTGGAAACCAGGTCGGATTTTTTGTTACCCCAAGGAGGAACGCTTAGGGGGAGGGAAGAGCAGTTTTCTACGTAATTACATGTGTCCTTGTTGCGTTAACCCTAATTCATTGATGCATCTGGTACCATCTCTATATGTCCACGCAGTGTTGCGGAGGTAAGTTCCATGCGAAGTTCTAGTCTCGTGGTTTTTTTGGTTGCACTATTTGTCTTAGGTGCTTGTAGTGTCCCGCTTAAAACGCAGAAGCCTTCTTCCTCTGTTACAGCAGTTGCAAGTAGTGTTGTTGTAACTCCTCGGTCAACAGTTTCAATCACGACACCGCCACCATCATCACCTACTGCAGTGCCTTCTATTGCCTGTCAGCAGGTGGATGAAGAGCTGTTGACGATGATGAAATTTCAATTTGGTAGGCCCACCTCAACGGCGATTGTGGAGGTTGGCCCTGGGAATGATCCGAAAGAAACTTGGTGGGTTGTGGTTATGATTTCTCCGCCTGATGATGCTTATCAATGGGGGGAACGTGCGTTTCTAACAAACGCCCCAAATCATCGTGACCCGGATGCATGGACCTGGATTGTGTTAGAGGGCTCAGATCCGTGGGCTGCGGTCAATTGGGATAAATCAAAGCTTGAACGAGGGCAAGTTGCGCTCGCTCAAGCTAAAGCATGTCTTAAAGCTTCTTCGCACTAACAATATTCACTAGCTAGTTTTTGGGACTAACGGTACAGAAAGAGGGGTGCTTGTGGAGTAAGAAATGTTGGTCGATGGATACGCCTTTGAGGCGCGAGTTTTAATTGTTTACTTTTAGGTCTTTAGGACTAAAGCAGATAAACCTATGGCTTTGTAAATATAAGCATTGTTTATGATGACTTAGTAAAAAGCTTAAGAAAATGCCGAGGGCCGCACGTTTCACGTGCGGCCCATCGCCAATGAGGTTCCTCAACCCGTGTTCCCAGATCGGGGAGGGCGCCTCCTTCGCCAGAACGTTCACTGTAGGCTCCCTTAAACCTCAGTCCAACTAGCTCTCGGCCGGTCATCAGGCTCCCCAACCCTCGCGACCGCTAACCTCTGGCGGTAGTAAGAATTTAACCCCCTCTGCCTGTAAGAACACCCCTGGGCAAGCTGTGAATTTCCTGGGAAATTTAAATAGCGTTCCCAGGTTTCTGTGAAAGCGAATTTGACCTGGATAAACACCAAAATACCCGACTACATACAAAGTAAAGTTTTTATCCCTCAATGCAACTTCGTGCAGCTTACCAAGCCTGTAGGCTTGTAACCGTGCTCTGTCAGCTCCACGATGCATCCCTGTGTCGCTCCTGTCCCAACCTTGATCTACCCCTGGCACAGCAGCTGCAATTAAAGCAATCTGCAGTGCAAGCCACACTTGCCGGTCAGGTTGAGACGGTCGCCTGGCTTGAACCTTTCGCCAGCGCCCCCAGCCACTTCCGCAATAAAGCCAAACTGGCGGTTTCGGGCACAACCCACGCCCCGGTGCTGGGCTTAGTTGACCGTTTCGATAACGGCACGGATTTAACTTCCTGCCCGCTGCATGTAAACGAAATTAAAGCCGCACTAGCCCCATTAACTCGCGCAATTACCCACATGGGATTGCAGCCCTACTCAATCGTCAAGCGGCGCGGGGAGCTTAAGCATGTGCTGATTACCGCCTCGGCTAACGGCCAGCTGATGGTGCGTTTCGTTTTGCGCTCGACGGCGCAGCTGCCGGCTATCCGTAAAGGTGTGCCCCGCCTGCAAAGTGAGTTACCTGGATTGCGGGTGCTGTCGGTAAATATTCAGCCCCGCCCAGCCGCAATCTTGGAGGGCGAACGCGAAATTATTTTGAGCCAGGACTCAACCCTGGACATGCCGCTGTACCTGCCGGAACTGGGTGGGGACGGCGTCGTCGTAAATAACAAAAAAAGCGTCCTGCCGCTGGTGCTACCCCCGCAGTCATTCTTCCAAACCAACAGTGACGTGGCCGCCGGGCTCTACGCCCAAGCCCGCGCCTGGGCGCGCGACTATGCGGGTGGGCAAGCTGGCGCCTTGACGGGTGAGCCCGGGGCTGGCAGGGCGCACTCAGACGCAACCCAAAGCAGCCAGTCGATTTGGGACCTGTACTGCGGCGTGGGCGGCTTTGCCCTAGCCCTAGCCCAGCCCGGTGCGCAGGTGCTGGGAGTGGAAGTTTCCGCCCCTGCCATCGACGGCGCCCGCGCGGCCGCCGCCCAGCTGAGCCTGACTAGCCCGCAGGTTCGCTTTGAAGCAGGCGACGCCTCCGTGCTGGATGCCTCGGGCCAGGTCTATGGTCACGACAAGCCTGATCTATTAGTAGTTAACCCGCCCCGGCGCGGCATTGGCGAGTTGGCGGCCTCAATTGAAGACAGCGGCATTCAACGAGTGCTGTATTCCTCCTGCAATCCGGCCTCACTGACCAAAGATTTAGAGGTAATGAGCAGTTATCGGGTACGCCGGGCGCGGTTGTTCGACATGTTCCCTCACACCAATCACGCTGAAGTGCTAGTTGAATTAATTCAGAACTAGGCTTTGCGCCCTGTTTGTGGCGCTGACAGGCTGAATGTAACCTGTTCCACTCACATTCAGCCTGGCTAATTCCCTAATATGTTCGTAACCAAGATCTATAGATAAGGAATGTTGTGTCTAAGCAAGCCGAATCCTCGAAGGATGAAAAGAACGCGCAGGCCGCTTCCGAGCAGGAAGTTCGCTCCGGTTTGGCGCTTACCGTTAAGCAGGAAAAGGTCCTGGGGTGGGTTGCTACCTTCATGGCCGTGTGCATGTACGTCGCCTACGTTCCTCAGATCGTGAGCAACCTCAACGGCCAGGCCGGTAACCCGCTGCAGCCTCTGGTAGCTGCAATCAACTGCAGCCTGTGGGTGTACTACGGCCTGTTCAAGCCTTCTCGCGACCTGCCGCTGGCAGCCGCTAACGCCCCCGGCATTTTCTTCGGCCTGGCTGCCTTCGTCACCGCGCTGTAAGACGCAGAGTTACTAGACGGTGTCAGGCCCTACCGTATTGCAGGTGGGGCTGCTCGCATTCGTCACCAATGCGGATACCCGGCGCCAATGCCCCGGCTTGGCTAGCGCGCAGCTGTTCCAACTCGCGCACTACCCGCTCGCGTAGCGAACGCGGATCAATAGTGTTCAGGTAAATCTTGGTGGCGCCCTCAAAACCAGCCAAAGTGGAAACACGCCACTTAAGCACCACCCGCCAAGGCATTTCCTTAGCCACGCCCGGGGCGCGGTAATGCCACTCCTCGTTTAGTGGCACCTGTGTGCCCGTAGCCTGGTGTAGGGCGTGCACCAAATCGGAGACCGCATCCACCTGTTCAGGCTCCATTAGCCACGGTTCAGAGACCGGCCCGGTGGAGTAGACCTCCAGCGAGGGGTAACGGTGACCCACCCCAGCCAGGGCCACGGCGCCGTCGTTAGCGGCCACAACCAAACCCGCCCGGTAAGCCCAATCCACAAAATCGCGGTAAATATTTCCGTTAGCGTTCACGCGGGCAATCTCAGCCTGCAAGCTAGCCCCCAGCGAATCCACGCCCACCACCTGTTTGTGCAGGTGATCGAAGCTAGCCCCGGCCGGGCGCAGCCAGTTTTGGAATACGGCCACATACTTAACGTGCTTGTTTTGCAGGTATTGCGCGTGCATGGCGTTAACCGCCCACTGGGTCCACACGCGGTGCTCGGTCACGCTTAAAGTGGCGCTACCCGCTAGGCCGGTAGTGTCGACGGCGTCATTGCGCCAGTGGCGACGGGCAACCAACACATCATGGCTGCCCCCGAAAAAGCCGGCGCTGTGACGGCGAATGTCGCCCAGGTTCAGCTCGGCAATCTCTGCGTCACCAGCTCCGGAGGCGCGCAGCTTGGCGCTGACAATAGCGCGCAAATGCTCGTATCCGGCGGCGTCAGCCAGGTAGTTTTCAAGCCGGTCACGGCAGCGCTCAGGTAGCTTAAAACCATAGTTAGCTTGCCAGTAATTGAACGGCAAAATCTCAAAAAGGTTGGGGATACGGCGAAAGTCGGCTACGCTCTGATCTAAGTATTCAGGCAGCAAGCCAAAAAATGTGTGCCAGGTGTCGCCCGCCCTGGTGTTGGCACCCAGCCTGGCGTCGGCCCCAGCGGCCTTAGTGCCGGCCTTGGCGCCCTGGCCACTAGCGGCCCCCGCCCCGGCAGCTGCGGCACCCGCGTTACCAGAGCCGGCGTCGGCGCTAGCGTCGTCGTCGTCCTTAACCGAGGCAAAACGCACGATACGGGCATATTCAGGCGGCGTCTCCAGATAGCGGCCGCTACAAAAAGCACAAGTGTGAGTGTGCATGTGGGAACTGAGCGGACGCACCTCAACCTGAGGCAGGCGCAAGGGGCGGTTAGCGCGGCCGGGTACAGTCCACACTTCCGTGCCAGTGAAAGGGCTAAGCTGCTTGACAGTACCGTCACAAAGACGGCGCAGGTAGGGGTGATCGTCCATGCCTCTATTGTGCCGGGTTTTAGATTGGAGGGAACATGCTAGGAGATGCCTTTGGGGCGCTGTTTTTAATCGCCACCGTAATATTTCTAGCGCCGCTCGTTGCGCGGGCCATCCCAGGCGGGTTTGTGCCAGAAACTGTGCTTTTGCTGGCCGGTGGAATGGCCATGGGTGCGGCTGGCTTTACACTCACCGAGGCAGGCGAACCGATTTCCTTCCTGCGTGAACTGGGCGTGGGTTTCCTGTTCCTGCTGGCCGGTTATGAGCTGGACCTGGGGGAGCTGCGCGGCTCAGGCGGGCGCCACGCCATAGTGGGGTGGTTTGCCTCGCTTAGCTTGGCTTTCGCGGCGGTGATCGCCATGGGGGTGGGGTCAATTACTGATATGCGCGACGGCGCTATAGCCCTGGCTATTGCCATGACCTCCACCGCCCTGGGCACACTACTGCCGATTTTGCGCGAGCGTGGGCTGCTATCTACCTCAGTGGGTGCCGCCGTACTAAACCATGGGGCGATTGGTGAAGTCGGCCCGATTGTGCTGATGGCGCTGCTGCTGGGAAGTCGCGCCACCTGGGCTTCGGCGCTGGTGCTGGCCGGCTTTATGGCTATCACAGCGCTAATCATCGTGTTCAACGAGCGGGTTAAGCGGGCTGGCACGCGCCTGGTCGCGGCAATTCAGCGCGGGCAGCACACTACCGCCCAAACCACTATTCGCGCCGCCGTGTTGCTGCTGGTGGGGCTGTGTGCACTGGCTGAAGTGTTTGAGCTTGACGTGGTGCTGGGGGCGTTCGCGGCGGGAATTATTTTGCGCCGGGTGCTGCCTGAGGGTTCGCGGCCCTTTGAGGAAAAACTTGATGGTTTGGCCTATGGTTTCTTCATCCCGATTTTCTTTGTAACTTCAGGCATGACCATTACGGTGTCGAACCTGAGTGAAAAGATTGGCCCGATTCTGGGTTTCTTGGTGCTGCTGGTGGCCGTGCGCGGAGTGCCGGTGCTGCTGGTGAGCGCCGCTGAGCGTAAACGTGACGGCTCACGGGTGTTCAACTGGCGTCAAAGCCTGCAGGTGGCCTGCTATTCCACCACCGCCTTGCCGATTATTGTGGCCGTGACCCAGGTGGCGGTTTCTGCCGGAACCATGACCCGCGACGTGGCTTCCACCCTGATTTTGGCTGGTGCCTTGTCTGTGCTGATTATGCCGACGGCGGCGCTACCCTTGTCGCGGCGCACCGATAAGCTACCCCAAACCCAGACCATGGGTGTGGTGCAGGGGCCGGTGCGTGCCGATGGTTCCACCACTGCCAGCACGCAGGAAGAAGATGGTTACGCTGTGGGCCGTCCTAGCGACGGCGCCGAGGCGCAAGATGCCCCCGAAGTGCGTACCGCCTTGTATGTGCCCCCGCATGAGCGGGTTGACGCCGGCCGTGACGCCCTAGCCCAGGCCCAGGGTGAAACTGGCGTGGAATCTGGTGGGCGCCTGGGCGGCGTGCAGGTGCGTCTAGGGGTGCTTTCGCACCGCCTGCAATGGCAGGGCGACGAGCCAGTGCACTGGCAGCTGCGTAGGCGCATGGTCAAGCGCATAAACCGCCGTCGCCACAAGTAGGCAGGTGCAAGTACAAACACAGGCAAATACATACAAATACAGGCAAAATCATCCCTTCCCTATAAAAAATTCATGGGGTTTTATAGGGAAGGGATGAAATGTCAGTATCTGTAGTTCAACTACTTATACTTTAGTTCAATAACTTATACTCTAACCAATTCTAGGTATTTTCGGCTGCCGACGCCGGGACGCAGCCTCCGGGGCTGCCGCCGCCGAAACCGATGGCAATGCCGCCAAGGTCGCCGCCGCCGCCCGGACAAGCCACCGCACGACCGGGTCTAGGCGCCGTTACCGTAGTGCGGCGGGACGTCACCTAGCAGTCGCGCGTCATTGGCGTGCGCAGACGGATCCTCGCGGCGCAAATCTTCACGGCTCCAAGCTGGCCTTTCAGCATCCACCTTGCCCAGCGCCTCCTGCACAATCTGCTCAAGGTTGGCGCCCTCGGCCACCCGTTCGCGGTCCTTCGGCCCCAAATGCACTACGCGCCGACGCCGCCGCCCGGCTTGGGTGGGGTGCTCGGCTTGGGCAGGGTGCCCGGCTGCACTGTTTTGGCTGGTCATTATGGTTCTCAGCTCGCTTGGTGGTGGCCCGGTTACAGCTCAGCTGCGGCCACGCTTGACAGCGTGGTGTAGCACCGCGTCCACAGTGGTGCCGCGTCGCTTGAGGGCTAGGGTTTCGCGTAGCTGCTCCACTTCCTCATCCTCACTGCGTTCGACGCCGTCAGAGCGAATCCAGGACACCAGATCGTCAAGCTGATCGTCGCTGTAGGCCTGCAACGGCAAGCCTTGGGCGATCGGCGGGCGCACGTCACGCTCGCGGGTAGTGTCACCGTTCCCAGCACCGTCACCGGCTCCAGCCGCATTGGTGCCGACGGCGCCCTGGCTAGCTCCTTCAGAACCCTGCCTGGCTGCACCCGCGCTGTGGTCACTGGCTGCGCTAGCGCCCTGGCCAGCGCCGCCAACGCTAGCGCCGCTAACGCCGGCGGCGCTAGAAGAGAGACCAGGCGGGGGAGGAACCGGGCGAGCACCAGCTACGCCGGCCGCGCCAGTCCCGGTAGCGCCAGCCCCAGCCCCGGTGGTGTGTCCACTGCGGCTGCCGAGCCCAGAGCCGGCCCCGGCAAGCCCACCAGCCCCGGCAAGCCCGCTAGCCCCATAACCAGCCGTCGCCTCGCCGTCGTCGCTAATTAGCTCCGGAACCGCCTCGCCGTCGTCGCTAACACTTTGACGCTTATCAACAATGTCGAGCACCAACTGGCAGATGCGCTCAGCCTCAGCGGAAGGATCCACAAACACGCCAGCGCTAAAGGCCCGATACACGCTCCAGCCGCGCCGCTCCAGGCGCTCCACCCAGTAGCGCTCACGCATACGCACCGAAGGCTCATCCATATAAGCCTCGTCGTCGGTAAGCACCGCCACCAGCAGCTCGTCGGGGTAGTCGGGGTGGCCCACAGCCAGCGGGATCGCCCCTGGCCCATCCGTGCCGTAACGCGGCACCACAGACAGGCCCATCTGGAAGCAGTGCAAAGCCAGATCCAGTAGCAGGCGGTCAGGGGCCTTACCGGCGTCGTCGAGAGGCAGTGGCCCCACCTGGGCGCGTTCAAGTAGCTGGCGCAGCAGACGCTCCCCAGCCCCATGCAGGCGTGAGGGGTCAATATCAGCCGCGCTCAGGCAAGAAACCACAGTGGTAGTGCCGCGTGAAGCACACAGCGCCGCCACCAGCCCGCCGGCGCCGTCGCGGGTAGACAGCTGCCCGAAGGAGTGCACCAGGGAGCCGTTGGGGGTCTTGGCGTAACCCACCGCAATAATGATGTGGTCGCGGCGCAGACGGTAAGCCTGGCTGATATCCACCACCACAAACGGCTCAGACTTGTCGGCGTTAAAGAACTCCTCCAGGGCGGGAGAGCCGTTGGTTTCAGCAGCCACCGCCGCGCGGATCGCCTCAGCGTGACGTGAGTTCAGGGCCACCACCGCCAGGGACTGCTCCGGGCGGGTTAGGGCGGCGTCAATAATGTGATCAACGACGGCGTCCACCTCGGCACGTACCGTCTCCACCTCATTGCGGCCCGGGGCGGGAGTGCCGCGCCCATCAACCGCAGTCAAGGTCAGGGTTTGGGCCCCCGGCGGGGAGGGGATCACGTCAATCACGTCGGCGTAACCATTAGCAGCCAGGAAGCGGGCAATCTCCGGGTCCAGGTTGTGGCGGGTAGTGGACAGCTGCACATGCTGCAACACCGGCGCCAAAACCCCGGCCACGCCGTTATCAACCGCGTGGGAGTCACCCACCACCACCAGTTGCCGCGAGCGCGCCAAAGCCGGCACTACCTGGCTTAACGGCAGTGGGTAGGAGGCGTCAATGATCACCAAATCCACCTGGGTGGTGGGTTTAAGCACGCTGGGCACCAGCGAGGGCGGCACAATCCAAATCGGTTTGATGATTTTGGCCAGCGGGTAGGTGTCCAAAACGTCGCGCAGGGAGGCGTTGTCGCTGCGACCCAGGGCCCGGTACAGGGCGCGGGCTTGTTCCTTGTCTGCCCCCACCTCTTGGCGTACGCGCATGGCGTAGGCCTGGGCTACCGGCGCGGCCAGGGTGTGTACCTGGTTGATGTCGGCTTGGCGCAGCTGGGAGGCCAGGTTGGCGAGGGCGGTGGTGTCTAGCCCGCCCATGTCGGGGTCTTGCGCCAGGCAGTGGGCCAGGATGGAGGACCACCAGCAGTAGGTCAGCTCTTGTTCCAGGTGCTGCTTGGGCACCTGACGCTGGGCCAGGTCCGCCACCAGGTCGGTTAGGCCGTAGTGTTCTAGCTGCTGCTCAATGCTGTTGATGCGGGGAATGTCTTTGGCGCTGGCTTCTTCAGTGTCCAGCTCACGCAGCATCGAGTGCAGTTTCATGATGGGCATTTCCATCAGGTCCATGCCCTCAGCCGGCCCTTCCAGCAGCGGCGCCAGCTCAGAGAGCATCTGCTCGGTTTGGGCGGCGACGCGCTCCATTTCGTCTAGCCCCAGCGGCAGGCGCGGCCAGCCCCCTTCGCTGGAGTAGCGCTGCCACTGTTCTCGACGGCGCTGCACTAGTACCAGCTCAGAGTACAGGTCTTCGACTTGGCGGCCCGGGCGCACCAGAGAGCGGGCTTGCTTAATGAAACGACGCCGGTCAGAGCCGCTCATTTCTACGTGCTTGTCGCGGCGCCACTGCTTGGTGGCGGTGGCGATCACCATGTCTGCGGCGGAGCGTTCAAAAACTTCGGGCACAAACACGTCTAGGGATTCACGTACCCCGTCAAGCATGGCTAGCTGCTCATGCCACTGGCTCAGGTTCAAGGGACGGTGTAGCTCAGTTTGGGTGATGGCGGAGCTGATCTGCTCACGCACCAGCGGCAGTAGCTCTGTGGCCAGCTCATGCACCTTAGAGACAGTGCGTTCAGCCATAATTGCGCTGTTGAGGGGCACCTGCGACCAGGGGTTAGCAGGCCGATCCTTATCCAGCATCCCCAGGTCATAGGCCTGGGTGAGGATCTTGTTGGCGTTACTTAAACCCTGCATGTCAAGGTTAGTTAGGCCCGCAGAGCTGATGCGGGCGCGGGTGCACGCATAGTTATCGCCGCTAGTGAGCTCCACCAGCTCATCTAGCGCCTCATACACCGACACGTTCCAGGGGTGACGGCGCTTGTGTAGCGCGTCCGCGTAGCGTTGCATCCGACGACGCAAAGACACCAGGTGAGCGCGGGTGGTGGCGATAGCCTCCACATCCACCTCAGGCACCTTCACGCCCATAGCCTCACGGATAGAGGCCGAAGCGTGACGCCTAAAAGCGCCGTCGACAGTTAAATCCAAAACCAAATCAGACAGGCCAGCATCGCGCAGCACCTGCGCCACAGCCCGCCCATCAGCCCCGGAGGCTGGAACATGCAGTACATGGCGGCCACTAGCGGCGGCGTCGGCCAAAATAGCGGCCAAAGTTGCGGGCACATCCACCCCGGGCGGGGCATCCAAAAGCAGCTGGGCGCCCGTGCCCACAGCCTCAATGGCATAGGCCTGGGAAGTATCTAGATCCCCAATGCCACGCTCATAGTCAGGGTCCAAATCCGCGCGGATCGCCGGCGGCAAATCAACATGCAAAGCGGCGCGGGCATGATCGTCCCCCAAAGCGGCGGCAATCAGCGGGTTAGTGCGCAGCAGTGGAATAACCGCCTCAAAGTCAGCCAGCAGGCTCTGACCCGGGTGCACAAAAGCACCCACAACCAGGCGCTCGTGATACTCAAAGCCGGGCAGGTATTCGCGCCCCAAACTAGCAATCCGGGTCAAAACCGCGCGCGGGGCGAACCCGCCAGGGCTGATGGCAGCGCGAGCAATAGTTTCCACATCCACCTTGCAGCCATAAGCCTTAAGGGCCTTAACCAGCACCGGGTTAACCGTGATGGAAGAATCCAAGGTCAACGCGCTCTGGGCGGTGTCAGTGCTCAGCCGCACCGGGCGCAGCAAAATCGGGGCGTTAACTTTGCGCACCGGGCCGTCACCGACTTGCTCACTAAACTCGGCCACACCCAACGCCAAATGCACCGCAGCCTGACCAAACTGGCGTTGCAGCTGGTGCGAGCGGGTAGCCAGGGCATTGAAAGAACGCTGCGCCACACTCAGAGAGGCGTTTTCGCGCACCAGGTTACGCAGGCGCGTAGTGCTGCCGCCGTAAAGCTGCGCCAAGCCCGTGGGGTGACCGTCAGTTAAGTCAATAACCGCCGCATCCAGGAAGCTAACATCGTCAAGGCTAGCTACTTCCCCCAGCGCGTTAAGCTCAGCCCGCCAGGACTTAATGGCAATATCTAGGGTTTCGTCCAGGCTTAAAGGGGCGACGACGTCGTCCGCGTCAGTGCCGTCCGAAAAGTCTGTGGGGTCTACCTCAAGGCCAGAATGCTTACCAGAGCCAGAAAAACCGGCAGAACCGGCAGAACCTGCTGCGGAGGCGGCGTCGGGAACTGAAGCGGGGGAGGTGGCGCTCGCGGAGTGGGAGGCGTCCGAGTGCGGCGATAGGGACGCGTCAGTTTCGGTGGGTGCGCTGGTATCGCTTGAATCTGTGGCGAAGTAGCTCTCTTCCGCAGACGTGTCGGAATTGTGCCTACGATGGCGACCGAAAGAGAAGAAAGCTGGAGTCATGGCCCTAGATTAACTGGCTAAAGTTACCGCTCGGGGCAGGGCGCGCTAAAAAGTTGACTTTTGTTATGGGGCCTTAATGGGCTATAGTCGTGCGTGCCCCTCGTGTGGCGTTATCTCGTGAACTCCCCCAGGACCGGAAGGTAGCAAGGGTAAGCGGGCTCTGGCGGGTGCGCGAGGGGTTTTTGCTGCCCTTTTGCGACTTGTGCCGCCCGCCCGGGCCAGCCCCGCACCCGGCTGTGCCAGCGCTGCGCCATCCGGCTGCCCTGCACGCCGGCGCCGCGCCCGCCCGGGCCAACCCGCCCGGGCCGTTTAGGCGTCGATCCCGGCGGACGGATTACGCTAGGCGGTAGCGCTGCAGTGCTATTGCGTCGAGCCTGCGTGCTTGGGATTAGCAAAGCGTTTAGAGTTCAGCTGTGACCACTGCTCTGTATCGCCGCTACCGCCCCGACACTTTTCAACAGGTGATTGGTCAAGAGCACGTGACCGAGCCGCTGATGGCTGCTCTGCGTGCGAACCGGGTTAACCACGCCTACCTGTTCTCTGGGCCGCGTGGCTGCGGTAAAACCACCAGTGCTCGCATTTTGGCACGTTGTCTCAACTGTGAGCAGGGGCCGACGGATACTCCTTGCGGGGTGTGTCCCTCCTGCGTGGATTTAGCTACTGGCGGCAGTGGTTCGCTGGATGTGGTGGAGATTGACGCGGCCTCCCACAACAGCGTGGAGGATGCCCGTGAGCTGCGTGAACGCGCCTCGTTTGCACCGGCCCGGGATACTTACAAGATTTTTATTCTCGATGAAGCCCATATGGTCACTAACCAGGGCTTTAACGCTTTGCTGAAGCTGGTGGAGGAGCCGCCGCCGCATGTGAAGTTCATTTTTGCCACCACCGAGCCTGAGAAGGTGATTGGCACTATTCGCTCGCGCACCCACCACTATCCTTTCCGCCTGGTGCCGCCGCCGGTGTTGGAGGACTATTTGCGTCAGCTTTGCCACAGCGAAAAGGTTGAGGTGGGAGATGGGGTGTTGCCGCTGGTGGTGCGGGCTGGTGGGGGCTCGGTGCGTGACACCTTGTCGGTGCTTGACCAGCTAATTGGTGGCTCTGACGGCAAAGTTGATTATGAGCAGGCCATTGGTTTGCTGGGGTTCACTGACATTTCTTTGCTTGATCAGTGCGTGGATGCGATTGCTGCCCGCGACGGTGCCGCCTGCTTTGAGGTGGTGCAGCGCGTGGTTTCCTCTGGTCACGATCCGCGCCGGTTTGTGGAGGATTTGCTGCAGCGTCTGCGTGACCTGCTGATTTTGGCTGTGGCCGGGGATCAGGCGCAGGCGGCTTTGGGTTCGCTGCCGGTGGATCAGCTGGAGCGGATGCAGGTGCAGGCGCGCGCTTTGGGTGCTGGACAGTTGTCTCGCTGTGCGGATATGTGTGCTGCTGCTTTGGGCACCATGGTGGGGGCTACTAGCCCGCGTTTGCAGCTTGAGTTGTTGATGGCCCGCCTGCTGGTGGTGGGTTTGGCCCAGCCGACGACGGCGCCGCGCTCCCTGCCTGGTGGCGCCTCTCAGGGCGCGGCTGGGGGCCAGGGTCAAGATGGCGCCGGGCGCGCGGGCCGCGCCCCGGAGGGTTCGGGCCGTGAGGCGGCGCGGGCTGCTTTGCAACGCGCAAATATGGCAATTCCAGTGCTTGCTGAGGCCCCAAGTGAGCCGGGTGTCGGGGGAGGCGTTGGCATGAATGTGCCGGTGGCGCCCAGTGCCCCGGCGGCCCCTAGTGTTCCGGGCAGTGTTCCGGGCAGTGTTCCGGGCACGCCCAGCGTTCCGGCTGGTCCTAGCGCTGCCAGCGCAGCTTCCAGCGCGCCTGCGGCGCGCTCTGCCGCAGGGGCTGGACCCGCAACTGCTGGATCCGCTGCGCAAACCCGCTCGGCTGCCCAGGCGGCAAATAGCGCGGCTGTCCGCCCTGCCCAGGGGCCGGGGGCTGCCTCATCGTCGCCGTCGGAGCTGATTCGTAACCGTTGGGGCGAAGTGCTGGCCAAAGTTAAGGCCGCTAGCCGCGTGACCAATGCCCTGGTGGGGGCTAATGCGCAGCCGGGCAAGGTGTCGGGCGAGACTTTTACGCTGATTTTCGCCTCGCCGGGCCTGGTGCGCAGCTTTAACTCTGGCCGCCACCCGCAGGTGGTGGCCGGGGCACTGTATGAAGCTTTGGGTTTGCGCCTGCAGGTTCAAGCAGTTAGCGACGGCGAAGCAGCAACGGTTGCTGAGCCCAGCTCAGCCCCCTATCCACCTAGTGCAGCTAGCGACACTCATGTAGGCGGCCGTCAAGGTCGTGGCAATGAGTCGACAGGCGACCAGACAGCGTCTAGGCAACCTGGTCAGGGCGCAGAATCAGGCCCTGCGCAGCGCCCAGAATCTCAGCGTGCAGAATCTCAGCGTGCAGACTCGCGGCCTGCGAAGCGCTCCAAGCCGACTCGGCGTGAAGCTACTCCGGCGCGCGAGGCGGCCCCTTCAGCTTGGGACCAACCAGCTCCAGCCAGTTGGGATGAAGACTGGGAAGTAGTACAAATCCCTAACTCAGGTAGTGCTGGGCCAGGCGGCGCTGAGGCGCCGGTAGGCCAGGTCTCTAGTGACTCACATGGTGGCGCTCCCACGGACGGCCCTGCTGGCGGTGTCCCTACCGGGGCTCAGGCTGGTGATCCTGCTAGCATCCCCGCTGGTGGCCCCACGGATGGTCCACGAACCATGGGCGGCCCGCAAGCCGCCGGCTCCCCACAGGCCGGCGGTCAGGACGATTGGGCTGGTGGTGGCCAGTTTGATCAGGCGCAAGACAGTGTCTACTTTGGTGGCCCGGCGCAGGATGAAGGGCAAGCTAGAGGCCAGTTTGACGCCGCACCAGGCGGCACAAGCTCTGGCCTAGCAACAGTAACCGCAGGCAGCGCCGCAATTGCAGCCGCCAGTGCAGCTTCAGTCAGCTCCCACTTGGCGCCAGCTAGCCCAATAGCGCCAGCCACTCCTATGGCTTCAGCTGGTTCCAGCGCAGCCGCTGCGGCCCTGGCTGCCTCGCGCGCCAACCACCCCTCCAATGGTGCGGCCAGTGCAAACACCTGGAAAAGTACCTGGGAGTCCGCCCCGATTCCCACGCCAGACAACTACACGCCAGTGGCGCCAGAGCCTGAACTAGCCACTGTCCACCGCCTGCACCCCCTGCCTGCGCTACCCAATGGGGGAGCACAGTCAGCCCCGGCGCCAGAGGCAGCTCACAGCTGGCAACCCGATCCAGGCGCCTCTAGCCGCATGGCCCAAGCCATCGCCGCTGCAAGAGCCGCAGCTAACGCGGGCAGCGTCGTCGACGATGAAGAAGACATGCCCTCCATGGACGACGCGGACGCAGACGAATCCGGCGCTGTAGGCATAGAAGTAGTCAAACGCCTGCTGGGTGCGAAAGTAATTGAAGAAGTAACCGTGCGGGCAGATGATCGCTAAAGACGTATCTGAGCGTTAAAGACGTGGCGTCGCTGCAATCCATGCCTGGCGCGAGTTGCTGGCTTAGCGCGGCCCTAGCCGTCAGCCTGCGGCCCCAGCCACCGGCCCAGCCGGCTTAGCCGTCACCGCGCATGCCCAGCCACCGGCCCAGCCGGCTTAGCCGTCACCGCGCGCCCAGCTACCGGCTTACGCCCCAGTCACCGGCTCGCGCAATCAACCACAGCCCCACACCCATTAGCTGCCAATAACAACCCAAGGAGACGTAAGTGCCCGCCATTTACGAAGGCGCAGTACAAGACCTGATCGACGAACTAGGCGCCTTGCCGGGGATCGGCCCCAAATCAGCCCAGCGCATCGCCTTCCACATCCTTGGCGCCGACGCCGCCGATGTAAACCGGCTGGCCCAAGCCCTAACCGCCGTAAAAGCCAAAGTACGTTTTTGTGAAACTTGCGGAAACGTTTCGGAGGAAGAGCAGTGCAATATCTGCCGTGATCCGCGCCGTGACCAGGGGCTAATCTGCGTGGTGGAAGAGCCTAAAGACGTCGTCGCCGTTGAAAGAACCCGCGAATACCGGGGCCTTTACCACGTGCTAGGCGGCGCCATTGACCCCCTCAACGGCATCGGCCCAGATGAGCTGCGGGTGCGCCAACTATTGGCCCGGCTGACCCCACAAGTGCAAGAAGTAATCATTGCCACTGACCCAAATATCGAGGGGGAGGCCACAGCAACCTACCTGGCACGTATGCTGACCAGCATGAACGTGCCCGTCTCACGTCTGGCGTCTGGTCTGCCGGTGGGCGGCGATCTGGAATATGCTGATGAAATCACGCTCGGTCGCGCTTTTGAAGGTAGGCGCCGGGTTGAGTAACGCCAAAAAGACGCTACGCGCAGGCTAAAAACAGAAAGGACCTTTATGGCCCTGGTAGTGCAAAAATACGGAGGTTCATCCGTTGCGGATTTAGCGGCAATGCGCCGCGTAGCCGCACGGGTGATTGAACGCCACAACGCAGGCGACACAGTGGTAGTAGTGGTTTCCGCCATGGGCGACACTACAGATGAACTGTTGGATATGGCCGGGGAATTAACTGACAACCCGCCCGCCCGCGAAATGGACCTGCTGCTCAGCGCTGGCGAACGTATTTCTATGAGTCTGCTGGCCCTGGCAATCAATGAGGCTGGCGTTCCCGCAACCGCTTTCACCGGCGCCCAGGCGGGCCTGCGTACCGACGGTAAATACGGTCAGGCATCCATTGTGGGTGTGGTGCCCGAACGTGTGGCGCGCGCCGTGAGGGAAGGCAGCGTGGCAATCGTGGCCGGCTTCCAGGGCCTGGACTACGACACTGACAATGTCAACACGCTAGGTCGCGGCGGCTCAGACACCACTGCGGTGGCGCTGGCAGCCTCCCTGGGTGCGGACGTTTGCGAAATCTATACCGACGTCGACGGCCTCTTCACCGCCGACCCGCGCATTGTTCCCACAGCCCGGCGCATCACCTCCATCTCCAGTGAGGAGACTTTGGAACTGGCCGCGCACGGCGCCAAGATCTTGCACCTACGCGCCGTGGAGTTCGCGCGGCGCTACCACGTGCCCTTGCACGTACGCTCTTCCTTCTCAGATAAGGAAGGCACCTGGATTCACACCTCCAAACAGGAAGACACCGTGGAAGCCCCTATCATCTCCGGAATTGCGCATGACCGCAGCAACGACAAGCTAACCATTGTGGGTGTGCGTGACCAGCCTGGCTTCGCTGCCCGCATCTTCTCGCTTCTGGCTGGCGCCGGGGTGCAGATTGACACGATCGTGCAGGACGTGGCCACCAGTGGCAACGGCTTCACTAATATTTCGCTGACTATCCCTGAGGGTGACGCCGCCGCCGCGCAGGAAGTGCTAGCTGGCGCCAAGGAGGAGCTGGGGATCTCTGATCTACAGTTCAACCCCAATGTGGGTACCTTGTCTTTGGTGGGTGCTGGTATGCGTTCGCACCCGTGGGTGAGCGCCAAGCTGTTTGATGCCCTGTTCCAGGCGGGTATTAACATTCACCTGATTTCTTCTTCTGAGATCCGTATTTCTGTGGTTGTCGACGACGATCGTCTAGATGACGCTGTGCGCGCTGTTCACACCGCTTTTGACTTGGATGCTGATCAGATTGAAGCCGTGGTATATGGAGGTACCGGTCGATGAGTGAGCTAAATCAGGGTTGCTGCGCGGGTCACGCTGACGGCACTGATAAGGGCGCCGGCGCGGGTCAGGCTGCCGGCGCAGGTCAGGCTGCCGGCGTAGGTCAGGGCGCCAAGCACGGCTGCTGCGCAGGTCATGCTGACGGCGCAGGCCAGGCTGGCAAGCACGGCTGCTGCTCGCATGAGGCTGCGGGTGCGGCTAAGGCGGCTTTTGTGGCCGACGGCGTGAACGTTGCGGTAGTGGGAGCTACCGGCCAGGTGGGCCGGGTTATGTGCGCGATGCTGGATCAGCGTGACTTCCCGGTTAAGAGCCTGCGTCTGTTCTCTTCTGCGCGTAGCGCGGGCAGTGTGGTGACTTGGCGCGGCCAGGACATCACTGTGGAGGATGTGGCCAAGGCTGATCTGAGCGGCATTGACGTGGCGATTTTTAGTGCCGGCGCTACCGCTTCACGTGAGTACGCCCCCAAGTTTGCTGCCGCTGGCGCTGTGGTGGTGGATAACTCTTCGGCTTGGCGTAAAGACCCGCAGGTTCCGCTGGTAGTGGCCGAGGTTAACCCGCAGGCTCTGGCGCAGCGCCCCAAGGGCATTATCGCTAACCCTAACTGCACCACTATGGCTGCTATGCCTGCGCTTAAGGTGCTGCACGACGCCGCCGGGCTGCGTCGCTTGACGGTGTCTACTTACCAGGCGGTTTCGGGCTCTGGGCGCGCTGGTGTGAGCGAGTTGGCTGGTCAGGTGCGTGCGGTGGCAGGCCAGAACTTTGAGGGTCTGGCGTTAGATGGCCGTGCGGTTGAGTTTCCCCAGCCCCAGGTTTATGTGGCTCCGATTGCTTTTAACGCGGTGGCTTGGGCTGGCGGCGACGCCGGTGACGGCTCGGGTGAAACCGATGAGGAGCAGAAGCTACGCAACGAGTCACGTAAGATTTTGCAGATTCCGGACTTGGCGGCGTCGTGCACCTGTGTGCGTATCCCGGTTTTCAGTGGGCACGCGCTAGCTATTAACGCCGAGTTTGAGCGTGAAATCAGTGTGGAGCAGGCTCGCCAGCTGCTGGAGAACGCGCCGGGCGTGACCTATGTGGAGGTGCCCACGCCGTTGGACGGTGCGGGTCGTGATGGCACTTTTGTGGGGCGTTTGCGTGCTGACCAGGCCGCCGCGCCGGGTAAGGGCCTGGCTTTCTTCGCGGTGGGCGACAATCTGCGCAAGGGTGCGGCCCTAAACGCTGTGCAGCTTGCTGAGCTAGTCGCAGCCGAGCTAACCGCCTAGCCATCCACCCAGCCCGCTGCGCGGTCCAAACCGGCTTAAACCGGCCAGCTGTGCGGCCGCTAAGCGTCCGCGTGCTGACTGGCCCGCAGCCATAACCCGGCTGGCAACACGCAGCTGCGCTGGAACTAAACCAAAAAGCGTTGCCCGGGGCGATTTTCATCGCCCCGGGCAACTGTTGTCTTACCCTCATGTATAAGTTATTAACAACTTGCCATGCGGTTTTCCCCGGAATGCTGCGCTTAGTCTTCTTTGGACTCAATTTCGGGCAAAAACGCTGGTGAAAACACCCGCCCTAGATGTATTTGAGCTTGTAATATGCAGATATGGCTGATCCTTTGTTTCCGATGACGCTAGGCGTTGGTGCGTCTTTAGTTAAGGTACTTCTGCAAGCTAATGGCTACGCAACAGAAGCTAACTCTGTCGGGGTTGCAAAAGAAGTATACGGCATTCTGTCTTGGTGGAAGATCCGTGGCGGTGATGCCGATGACCAACTTGCTAAGCAGGTTGCTGAAATTCTGGCAGATAAGACTCGCGGCATGTATGAGGAGTGTCGTGGTAAGGGTATTGATGAGGAGCAGCTAGGGGGTGTTGTTACTGAGGTTGAGATTATTTTCAATAAAGTTGTTGGAAACGATGAGTTACTCTTTTTAGCTGTAAACGATCCTGACAGTTTCTCTGAGGTACTTCAGGGTGATATTGGGCAGCGGCGTAAAAATATTGAATCTCGACTTGAGCCCTATTTTGATAAACTTGTTGAGGCTGCGGTTGATGAGTATGTCAAGCTTGCGCCTTGGTCGCCAAAGTTCCAGATCGAGGCACTTAAAGACCTTACCAATAAGGTTGCTGAAATTCTGAAAAACACTGCCAAAGAATCGGTTATTTTCGGGAGACGCCCAGATATTGCTGACTCTTATTATATTGAGCGTGAAGAACAGGTACGACTGTACAACCGAGTAAAGAAAGACCCTCGGCTGCGACTAGTCTTGGTTGGGATGCATGGTTGCGGTAAATCGCAGTTGGCTTCTGACCTTGCACAACAGTGTGAGAAGCAGGGATGGAGCCTTGTTGTCTGGATTAACGCAGCCTCTAGAGAATCTGTACAAAGTGATTTGGCCGAACTCGCTCAGCGGCTTCCAATTGATCGAAGTGATGAACCTACTCAGGATCAGTTAATCAATCGTTGTCTTGATTATTTCAAGTCTGCCAACGCCACTGACAGACTTAT
>ERZ772932.243-NODE-243-length-31746-cov-5.934335_pt1 | contig 31746 bp, 36 predicted proteins | sample MGYA00511684_ERZ772932 | MGnify/ENA primary metagenome ERZ772932 (study PRJEB29015, sample SAMEA2738078) | human oral metagenome | biome: human oral; feature: human-associated habitat; material: saliva | place: China | collected 2210 ...
AGCCACACCACCGATACGGCCAACACGGATACGGCTGCCAGCGTTGCCGCCAGCAGGATTTTCAGACGGCCTTCCAGCCGTGCGTTGGCTTTGTCGATGTCCTGCACCACGCGGCGCGAGGTCGAGGCGTAAATTTTCGGCTCAATCTCTTCGATATGACGGTCGGCCTGCCGCACAAAATCGGCCAGAATCTGCTCGCGGTAGCTTTCCAACTGCGCGGCGGCGGCCGTGATTTTGCGTTCGTGCGCGGCCAGCCGGTTAAGAAACTCCTGCCGCTGCTCTGCCTGATGTTCGGCAAATCCGGCAAAGGCCGTCTGAAACATCTGCCGCTGCATCAGCAATACCGCCATCACGGGGTCGTCGCGGGTCAGGCGCGTGCCGGTCAGGCGGAATACTTCGGCAATCACGGCATCTGCATCATCGGCGGGCGTGTCAGTTTTCATGTCCATCAGCCTGCTCCGCTCCATCAGCCTGCTTCGTGTTTTTCGTGGCTAAAAACGGGACTTCGTCCAGTTGCTCGTACAAATCTTTCTGCACGGTTTTGATGCGCTGGCGCGGCATGATGCCCAATTCTTTCGATTCCACCGCTTGGGTCAGGCTCATGTTTTGGCTGGTAATGGCGCGGATGTCCGCACCGAAGGTGTCGGGATTGCGTTGTGGCAGGGTTACGATGCCGATGATGTCGTCCTTGTGTGATTCATATACGGCAAATTCGGTAAACGTCTTACGTTTGTTTTCTACAATTTTTTCAATCTTGCCTTGGAACTCATTCAGCCACACTACCACCTTGGCAGAAACGCCGTTTAAGGTCTGGTTCAAACCGGCCATGCAGTCGTCCAAAGCCTGTCCGCCCGTTACCGGCACATGCACCACCACCCGCACGTCGCTTTCAGCCAGCAGCTCGGGTACTTGGTTTTCGCTCAAATACGCCATCAGCGGCACAAACGTCGCCGCGCCGTTGTCCACAATGCCGATACCTTTTTCATTAATCAACTTTTCGATTAGCCCATCAAAAAAGCGCGAATCGATATTGCTGGTCTCAGTCAAAATCTTAATGACTTCGGGTTCAAACGCCTGATAGCGGGCAAAAGTCTGATTGACCGGGTCGGTATCAAAACAATGCAGCTCCTCCTCTTCGGCCATCTGTGCAGCAAAATAATCCGCCAAAAAAGCGGCTATCAGCGATTTGCCGACCCCGCCTTTGCCTTGGGCAATAATATGAACTTCTCTCATGGCATAAACCTTTCTGTTATCCATCGTTTTTACAAAAAGAAACCTGCTCGCAAACAGGCTTTCGTTTGTAAAAAAGGCAGCCCGCAGGCTGCCATCAAGCTGCTTAAACACTTATGCCGAATGTGAAAGCAGGAGGAGAAACCCTTAACGCCTGTCCACCCAGCGGCCGCCGTTTTTCTCGTCGCCGACGTACTCCACGCTCTCATCGGCCGTTGTCCACTCATGGTCGAAATACGCCTTGCAGTAAGACGGCTTTTGCGGCCGGATATACGTTTTAGGCACGAGCGGGCAGGAATCGGTGTCAAAGCGGCCGCGTCCGTAGCGCGGACATTGCCGCTCCATAACCGTATAGCGCATCACGCGGTTTAACTCCCGCGCATCGCAGCGGCCTGCGCCGTTGACCAGCGCGTCCACCAGTTGCGGCATACCCTGCTCGCGCGAAGACGGGCACAGGTTTAAAAAATCACGCCGCGCCCGCAAAGTTTTATGCGGCTTCTTATGGCGGATACTGAAATAACGGCGGATAGACTCGTTGCACTCGCCCGGCCGGTGCGCCGACGACAGGCACAAAACAGCCTCGCAGGCCAGCTTCGCATCGCCCGTCAAAAGGTCGTCTGCGTAAACAGGAAAAGCGGCAGACAGAGCCGCCGCCAAAAACAAAACTTTTTTCATACCCACTCCCAACGGATATTGCATTTAAAAACAAAAAAACGGATAATCAACGCACCTCTACGGATGATTACCCGTCCGAGAAAAGCCCGCTTTCGCAAGAAGCGGGTTTTTCATTGCCATACCACCGTCTGCACGGCAAACTTCCCGTCGTTGCGGATGATATTCGCACACAACTTCTTATCCTGCCGCAGCATCTTGTCGATGCAGGCAGAGGCTTCCTGAATGGAAGAAAAAGTCTCGATCAAACGGATTTTTCCGCGCTTGCTGCCTTTGCTGCGGTTGGGTCGGCTAAATTTTGCAAACATGATTAGCTCCTTTTAAAAGATTGGTTGGAAAATTTTGATGTAAAAAGGCCGTCTGAAGTTTCAGACGGCCTTTTTGGGGATTTCAGAAATTACCGTAATGTTGTGTGGCGAATGCAAGCAGGGAACTTATAAATGTCAGAAAACACGCCTGTAACAAATTAAATCTATCTACTACATATAAAGGCCATATCATAACAAGCGACAGGGCATACCAAAGTTTTAAACCCACTAAGGAAGGATCAATTAAATCAATAATACACATTGCCATCATACTGAAGCAGACGGAAAAAATAACTTTAAGTATCATATTTTTCATCCTCCACTTTAAAATCAAAGGTGCAGGGCTTGTACCTGCTCCCCGTCCTTTCACGATAGTCAAACCATGCCAGCGGTTACAAGTTCGGGCAAAAGCAGGTCGGCAGACTGCTTTTCAGACGACCTCAGAATTTAATTGCAGGGCTTACACCTGCTCCCCGACGTATTGCCGGTAGTCAGCCTTATCAGGGCATCGCTCAAAACGGCAGGGTGTGATAAATACCATACCGCCGATTTTTACCCTCCCGTTACTGCTCGTTGTTTCGCGGGTAAAGTGCTTGTTCACACAACATCACACACGGACGGTATCGGAACCGCTCAGTCTTCCTTTCTCTCGAGCCGCTGAGTTGCCCGCCGCCTTTTGTGTAGCTAGGCGGTAGAAAAGGTCGTCTGAAACTTCTAACGACCTGAAGAACAAAATCTGATTATCCCAAAGAGGATTTACTTATCTAATGATTCAATTTTTGCCCTAAATTTCAGCACCTCATCACGGTTTTGGCAGTCAGTCATAATATCCTCGATGTTTTCGAGTGTAATGATTCTCCCCGCTGTACATCTTTTCAAATTGGTCTTTTGAATATCCGTACCACTGATAGGTATATACTCATATTGGTTTATTGCAGCAATAATAAAAAATAAAGCTAAATACAAGGCAAAACCGCAGCCTGAAATAAGATACGAGGGTAAACCATCCGCATCTTCTTCAAAAACCATGAAAAAAACAGCGATTATGCAAATTATAATCGTGAAAAATATCCAAGCCTTACCACTAGGAAGGCCATAATCATTAAATAACAAACTAAGTATTAGTGCCATCGTTCTCAACCTTCCCGAAAAAATTCCGCAAATTTGATTTGCAGGGCTTTAATTTCATCCTTTGTCATAACTTCACCTTTGAACTATAATAAACTATCTGAAATAATAAACTTTATTATTATTTCGGATGAACCCAAACGGAAACCCACTTGTGCAAGAAGTGGGCTTGGATTTGGATACATGTTTAAAGACGGGTAGAGCCGTCTGAACATTTGGGCATACGCCCTATCGGATTTATCCGATAAATACCCGCTCACGGCGGGGGAAAAGAAAAACCAAAATGTATTTTGCAGCTTGTCCGCAGATTATCGCTGCTGCATCGGGAGTACGCCCCGATTAAAAAAATACGTCCACCCGCAGGCTGGCCGGACGCTCATGCGCTACCCGGATGCTGTCTCTGCGTTTGTCTTTTCGGCAGATGGATGCTACCTGCAACCGTTTGTTCGATTTACCCAAAGGCCGTCTGAAAGCGATTTCAGACGGCCTTTTCTTCCTATATCCGCTTTAAAAAAGCAGTCCTGAAGGCCGGTTGCTACGTTTCCCAACTTTTAAAGAGCTTTTGCGTATTACGCAATCTATAAATTGCATTTTACCTATTTTTTTATTTGCGTCAAGTGCAAATTTGATTTTTGGACTGAAATTTTTATGGGAACTACCAAAAAAGAAAAAGCCCCGCATTTTGCGGGGCTTTCTGTATCGGTTTTGGGCTGATGAACAAAAAGCCCCGTTGCAGGGGGCTTTTTGAGAAACATCGCCCTAGAAAGGAGATGTTTCAACATGAAACGCACCTGCACTAAAGGTCGTTCATGGCTGAAACTGCGGACGGCAGTTAAGATTAACTTAGCTTTGTTCCTGTTTTTGGTCAACTGACGGCTAAAATAAAACCTCGGTTTTCCCGCCTGCCTGTAAAGGCGGGCGGTTTTTCTTAGAAAATAATTCCAAGCTCAGGTTATAGTAATCATATTTATAGTCTGTTTCGTCTTAGTCTTCTGTGCTCAACCATGACTCCCAGAATTTTTAACTCGGAGCTTGTAGATGACAATATCTCAAAATCATCATTCAAAGGATGAAGCTCATATATAAAGCTGCCATCATCAGTCACCCCTCGCTGTTTGTATTTCCTCAGAAGAACATCTTTATTTATAGTTGCAACTAGGACAATATCTCCAGCTTCAGGAATTATTGCCGGATCTATTATAACTAGTTCACCCTGTTTAAATTCAGGCATCATACTGAAGTCTGTAATCTTAAATCCGAATGATTCCTTTGAAATATCAGCAGAGGAAATCAACCAATCGGAAATATCCAATTCTCCCGTATAACTCTTCAGTTTATCCCAATTAAATGCCTGCATAGCATCCAACAAGGGGATACGAATAAATCCCAATGGTAACGGTGGTTCGGATACTTGGGTTTCTTCCACCAATAAGTCAGCAGGTCTGCATCGCAATGCTTTTGCATACAACTCAATTTTATCGAGCGGGATACCCTGCTTCCCATTTTCTACGCGCGATAAATTACCCGCATCTGAATTTACTTCAAGTGCGAGTTCCTCTTGAGTCATATTTAATTGCTTGCGCCGTTGTCGAATAATTTTTCCAATCTCCATAAAATTTATTTTCAAGCGTTCTTAAAAAAACAACAACGCGGAAAACGCAAATGCTTTCTTGCAAAAAAGTTGCAAATAACGCAAAATTAAATCTTAATTACAAGTGGTAGCACGAAATGAATACACCTTTAAAAATCGCACGAAAGCGAAAGAATCTAACACTTATGCAAGTTGCAGAACTTATTAAATCAGACGCTGGCAACATCTCCCGAATCGAGCGAGGTCAGCAAACCCCTAGTAAAGAGCTTGTTGAAAAACTCGTCGCCCTCTTCAAAGACGAGGGGCTGACCGAGCTACACATCCTTTTCCCCGAGCGTTACACCGATTAACAAGCGGTTATCTTCATGCTCATCACCGAAATCCGTACCCAACTCAGCGAGACCTTCGACATCGTATATCACGAGTTCGATGCGCTTTGTCGCGGCAATCTGCCCGCGTCAAGGCTGCTTGCGTATTTGTTCGGGCTGACGGAGGTGTTGGAAAACAATCCCAAATACGCCGTGCGTGAAGGCTGGATTTACAAAAGCGGCCGCAATCTTTGGGAAGATCTCGGCCTGACCCGGCGCGGATATGAAAAGGCGCGGGATTATTTGGTGGATTTGGGCTTGGTTGATTACAAACGCGCGGGCGTACACGGGATTATGAACTGGCGTTTGATGAAGCAGACGCTGTTGGCCAAGGTGTACGCGCTCAAAGGGAAGGATGCGCCGGATTTTGAATCGGGCTTGCAGCAGGACGCGCAGGGCTTTCATCTGCCCAAGTGGGTGCCGCTCAAGGAGTGGACGGCTTTTGTGGCCATGCGGCTGAAGATGGGCAAGCGTTTGCCGCCGCAATCGAAAAAGCGGCTGCTCGAACAGCTTGAAGCGCTGCGCAATCGCGGCATCGATATACGGCAGGTTATGGAAAAGGCCGTGGCGGCAGGCTGGGCGGGCTTTTATGTGTCGGAGCGCAACCCGACCGCCCAAGCACCGGCGGCAGGCGCGGCCGATACGCGGCGGGAGCTGGAAAAGCAGATGGCCGAGCGAAACCAACCGCCGCCGCCGAAATCCGACCCTGACAGCGAAGGCAGACAAGCGTTGCTGGATAACCTGAAAAAACTCAAATAACCGACCATCAAACAGGCACGGCAGCTTTGTCGTGTCTTTTTTTGCCCTAAAACGGGGCAAAAACGGCTTTCAGACGGCCTTTGGGGCGAAATCCGACCCCAAGGCCGCTTTTTTGCGCCCGCGCGATGTAGGGGCGACTGAAAGGCCGTCTGAAAAGCGGAGAAATATCCGATAGGAATAGAAATCCGCCCAAATCAGCGCGTAAATTTTGTCTTTTAAAATCATATCTTTGTACAAAACGTACAATGTACTTTGTGCAAAACGGGCAATGTACTTTGCCCGGAATGTGCAGTTACTCTATATATAGATAACGACAGAGATTAAAGACATTGCGCGGAAGCGCGGTTGTGTTTTGGTGTGATTATTTTTTAAGCAGGGGGAGATAGGGTTTGACGGGGATATAGCCGACTGGGGAGAAATAGGAGTTATGCACGGATTTTGTGGATAAGTTTTATAATGGTGGCTTGAGACAGGAGAGCAATCGCATGAATGTGGAAGTTATACCCGAACCGATTTGCGGATGTGATGCCGAAGCCGAAAGCTATGATGCTTGGTTTCGTGCGAAAGTTGAAAAATCCATTGCCGATCCCACCCCGGCAATGCCGCATAACGAGGCGATGGCCTTTGTAGATAAGGAGCTTAAGCGTAGGAATGACGAGCGTTTGGCGGAATCTATCGCATAAGCCGAACGCGGCGAGTTTGTCGAAGTTGAGTTATAGCCCTGTTGCAAATGGGTAGAAAGGCCGTCTGAAAAGGTTCAGACGGCCTTTTTTAATACAAGTTTTCGCTACTTACGTCTTCCGGCGGCCATTGGAATTTCTTTTTTTTGGGGTTGGGCGCAGTCGCGGTTTTTTCAACGTCTTTTTTGCCCGCTTTCTGTTTGACGGTGGGGGCGGGGTTAGCTGGCTGGTTTTCTCTTACCGCCTGTTTGATGGCGGGAGCGGGCTTTTCAACTTCCTTTTTATCCGCTTCCTGTTTGTTCAACCGTGAGCGGATGAATCGGTTTAAAGCCTGTTGGCTGATGGCTAGATTCTTTTTTTCTTTCAAAAATTGCAGCATTACTTTCTCAGTAAATCCCATTTTCCGCATTTTCAAAAGTTCGTCCCGGTACGGCTCCAAAACCGATCGGTTCACTCGTTTTGGCTCATGGCCATGCTCTTTGATGAAGTCATCCAAATCATCCATATCAGCTTCCTTTTGCATACAACATGGCTACAACACGAATACAACTTTAACTCTATTCTACTACTTAATACAACATTTAAACAATACAAAACAACAAAAATAACAACAATACAACAATACTAAAACAACTAAAAAACTCTACTTACTCGTATAAACAACATACAAACAATTTAAAAACAACTAAAGAACAGCATGAATACAACAATATCACAACGCTAACCAACAATCTCCCCCTCCGCGCGAACCTCACCCCTGCAAAAAACGCCCAATTTCTACCTAAATCCACTATTTTCAAACTACACGCAGGATAGGCACAGGGTGCCAAAAAACGCCCTAAGGCGTTTTAAAAAATTCCGCCCGAAGGCGGAAACGCCGCCAAGCGGCTGCCCTGAAAAACAAACATCGGGAGGCTTGCGCCGCCGCGTTGTTGCGTGATGTCTAAATTCCCAAGCCGCCAAAGTCCAGACCAAGACGAGCGTCTTTGCGCGGATTCCACCTTTTCCACACCGCTTTAGGCGGTTCGGACAAAGATGAAATCCGCTCAAAGCCGGTCTGGACTTTGGCGGCTTGGGAATTTTTAACGACATCACAACGCGGCGGCGCAAGCCTCCCGATGTTTGTTGTTACGTTAAGCATAGTTACTTAGGAAAGTATTTAGCAATGAAAACTGCCAAGCTCAAACGCGCCCGTACCATCGCGGCCGTCATCGCAGAGTTGGACGCGGAACGCTGCAACCGCGTTTACGCATCTTGCTACCCGTTTGCTACGGAAACGGAATGGATTGCCGACCATATCCGCAAAAACTACTTTGCCGAACTGAAAGCCGAAGGCTGCAACAGCCAAGAAGTATTGCGCCGCGCAAAACGGCGCGTCGTGAGTACCAACGGCGGCACGGTCGCACAATGGCACGCCGTATAGGCAGTTGCCCCCAAAAGGCCGTCTGACCGGCGGCCGCCGATACCTGTTTAAACAGAGAGGATTAAAAAATGACGAACCCAATTACCCAAACCATCACGATGACCGTTATATCCGAATCAAAACGCCCGGCGTTTCTGCCGGAAAAAACCGGCGCGGCCTTTTTGGCGTTTGAGATGGCTTTATACGGCATGGCCAACAGCTTGAGCCGCGATTATTGCGGCGGATATTGGGAGTTTTGCGAATTGTCAAACGGCGGCTTTTACTGTTATCCGGCAACGGAAAAAGATTTTGGCTGCGATAGCCTCAACGGCTTTGAATGCCGTATGTCTGCCGATGCCTTCGGCATTACCGCCACGCTGTTTGCCCTGAATTGTGCAATGGACGGGCAAAGCGGCGCGACGCTGGAAAAGCTGGTTGACGGTTATTACCGGCTTAGAGATTACGCGGCCGAACATGAAGAGGCCACACAGATTTTCAGGATGATTGACTAAAACGGTATTCAGACGGCCAAAAGGCCGTCTGAAACGCAAACCCATACAACAGGAGTAAAAAAATGGCCATTTATACCAACCGCAAAACCCCGAATCCCAAAGTTTGGATCAGTCATTACATTACCGACAACGATGTCTTAGCGGCATTTGACAGGCCGATGTCTATGGCGGACGGGCGTGAGGCAAATCCGCGCCTTTGCTGCCAAAGCAGCGGCGGAGAACGTTTTTATACCTTATGTACGGAAGAGCCTGAAGATTTGGTCAAGCACGCTTACCGGATCGTAGCCGACGATCTGCCGTGTTTGGCTGCGAAAACGATGGCGGTACGCCGTAAACATATTATGACTTTGATTTTGGCCGATATGGAAAATTTTAAAGACGAGGAGAAATAAATCATGGGATGGACTGGAATTTACAGCAGCGCGGCCAGCCTGAAAGAAGCGGCGGAAATCTACAGCCGCAACGTAAGCGGCTTGGGATATTCAAAACAATTTAATTCAGACTTGTCCGAAAATATCTATTTTGAGATTCAAGATTACCGACTGAAAGGCAAAAAGCTGACTTTGCTGCTACGTAACACCCGTGATCCGCTGCATAGGGAGATCGTTTGTCATTTGATTGATCTTGATAAAGAGCAGAGCGAATTTTACTACAAAGATTTATCCGTATTTGACGGCTTGGTATTGGGCTTTCCGATGGTTAAAACATGGAGCAGGCAACTTACAGCTCAAACCGTGATGCCGGAGGATGCGGATGCAAGAAGATACTTTCAGCGGTTTAAAGAGCTACTGATACATGATGCACACCGCGCACGGGAGTATCAAAACGGCTGCCGGTAATTTTTAAAAGCAAGGTAAAGGCCGTCTGAACGGCGGCCGCAAACAAATAGGAAATGAAAAAATGTTAGATTCTTATAACGATGTATCCCGCGATTTTAACGACTGGTGCGGAATCTTGGAGAAGCTGGCATGGCCTGAAAATTATGATGATGAGATTTGGGAGATTATGCGTAGTTATGACGAATGCCCGCATTTTGGCAACATCAGGCAAGCGGTTATTTTACGGCATTTGAAAGATGAAATTACCGCGCTATGGCCGCAAGCACAGGTAGATTTTTATATCAACGCGCTGGATAGTCATCTGTATATTGACGGCAATGTCATATCAGATATGGAAGATTTCAGGCGGATTACAACGAAATATGAAGCCGAAAAATTGGCGGCCTGATGATTTAGTTGTATAAATGATACAAAAACGGGCGAAAACCAAGCGTAAAAAGATTAATTTAGGTAAATTTTTAGGTTAATTTACGTTTGGTTTTCGCCTTTCAGACGGCCTTTGGTACGGAAAAATGCCCGCCGCAGCCCCGTTACCGTCTCTCAAGGTTCGACAGAAACGTCCCCACGCCCCCAAGTGAAAAACAGACTTAGGCGGCTTTTCCGGCACCTGCGGCAGCCTGCAAAACCGCCACGCCTGTTTTTCACTTGCCCCCTACGGCGGGCATTTTTTATAGCAGATTGCTGTTGTTTGGCAGCGGAGTTGTTGTCTAGCAGGCAGGTTGTTTGGCAGACGGGCGGGAGAAAACAGGGGGAAACTCCGTTAATCAGATGGCTTGAAGTGTGCAGTAGTTGTACAATAATGCGTACTTATTTAAGGAGTATCGTGATGGATGTTATGACTTACAGCGCATTTCGCGCCGAACTGGCAGGGACATTGGATAAAGTGGCCGACGGCCACCGGCCTGTTTTGATTACAAGGCAAAACGGCAAGCCTACGGTTGTGATGAGTTTGGAGGATTTCCATTCCTATGAAGAAACGGCCTATTTGACGGCAAGCCCCCAAAACGCGCAACGATTGAATCAGGCTGTCGAACAAATCCGGCAGGGGCTGGCGGTTGAACGCGGCTTGGCAGAATCATGATCTTGGCGTGGGCAGACTATGCTTGGGAGGATTATCTATACTGGCAAACCCAAGACAAAAAGACTCTGAAACGCATCAATCTGCTGATTAAAGACATTATGCGCCATCCGTTTGAGGGCTTGGGCGAACCCGAACCGCTGCGGCATAACTGGCAGGGGTTTTGGTCGAGGCGGATTGATTTGGAGCATCGCTTGGTCTATCAGGTACGCGGCGATACATTGTTTGTCGCGCAATGCCGATACCATTATTGACCGTCAAACGCTTAAGGCCGTCTGAAACGGCGGGCATGCCGTTTCAGACGGCCTTTTCAAGCTTTAATTGTCCATATGCAAATTGTCCACCCTATTTGGCCGGTTTGTGGGGTGCGGACGCAAAAAAACAGCCTGCCGCCACACGGTATCTGTGTGGCGGCAGGCTGTTTGATGTCATGGGCGGTCAGGCCGCCTGTTGTTCGTCCAATGCTTCTTCGGGGCGGTAGTTTGCCCGTATCAGCGCGGCCATCGGCGGCGGCGATACGGGCAAACTACCGCCCCTACGGAAGAGGCTTTGGCCGACGACGGCAGCTCTTTCAGAATCTGCCCGGTCAGTGCGATGGTTTCGGAAAAATGGGCGACGATGGCGTTAAGGTCGATTTCTACGATGTTTTCTCTTTTGCATTCATGATTCTGCCTTTCTGAATCAGCGTGAAATGTCGGTTTGGGGTTTGTTTTCGTCCAAGCACTGCTGCATCCGGCTGATGGCGCGGCGGTTGCCGTGCAGGCGGTCGTAGCTTTGTTGGGCTTGGGTGTCAAACGGCTGCGCGGCGGTTTCTTTGGCCAGTTTGCCGACAATGCGGGCTTCGGTTTTGTGTCCCATCTTGTACAGCTCTTTGGCGATTTTGCCGTATTGCTCCAAGATGATGCCGCGCGTCTGCATGGTTTCTTTTAAAAACGGATGCGTCGGCCTTTGGCTGCTTTTGAGGGCGGACATCAGCTCTTTGGCCTGCTGCCTTGCGGTGCGGCTGAGTGCGCCGCGTTGGCGCATGGCGCGTTGGATGCCGTCTTCGGGCTTTTGCACCCGGCCGCGGTGTTGCCGCTTGGTGGCGGCGCACAATACGCCTTCGTCGCGCAGCTTTTCGGCAAAGCGCACGCGCCACTCGAAGAGGTCGTTTTTGCGCGGGTTGAGCCTTTGGCCGAAGCCGTCGCGGATTAATACGCACAGATGCACATGCGGGTGCGCGGGTTCGCCGGGTTTTTCGCTTTCGTGGTGCAGGCCGAAGGCGTATTGGTGGTTGCCAAACTGCTCGGCGGCAAAGGTGCGGGCGGCGTTTAACACGGCTTGCGGCGGCGTGCCTGCGGGCATGGACAGCACGATATTGACGGCTTCTTTGTGTTTGCCCTCTTCGGGAATGCCGAGTTTCTGCCAGTCGTCCAACAGGCTTCGCACGGCTTTTTTGCCCTCCAGCCGCTCGCCGTCTGAAGTTTCCAAACTTACTTCGCCGTTGCGCGAGACGTAGTCCAAATGGTTGCGGATGCCGCGCATTCCGTTGGATTTGTTGCTGAGACGCTTGGGGATTTTGACCATCACTTCGGGATGTTTGAGCGCGGCGGCTTTCAGGTTGGTCAGGGCGCTGCCGCTTTTGAGCGGCGGCGGCGAGGCATGGCGGGCGGACTTGCCGCCTTTGCGGCCGTCTGATGTTTTACCGCCGCGCTTGGACGCTTTGCCTAGCACGAGGTCGTCTTTTTTGCCGTAAACGGCGCGGGTTTTGCCGAGAAACCAGTCGTCGGCATGGCGGTTAAGGCTCATGGGCTGCCTTTCTCGTCGTGTGGCCGCGCTTGCGGCGGCGGTGGGTTTGCAATACGGCGGCGACTTTGCTTGTGTGCGCGTCGATATAGGCTTTGAGCGCGGCAATGTCGTTGCCGGTAAGGGAGGCATTTTCGCCCGCATTCAGACGGCGTGCGATTTGGTTGAGGTTGCGGCCGATGGTCAGCAACTGGTAATTGCTCTGATACAGCGCGTCGGCCTCGTGGGCAGAAATCATGGGGTGTTGGTAGATGTGCGACTGGATGATGTCGCGCACTACGTCGTTGATGCTGCCGCGCCGCACGGCCGCCGCCGCTTCGAGATAGGCGCGGTCTTTGTCGGGCAGCCGCAGCGTGATGCGGCGGGCGCACTTGGGCGGCGGCAGCTTGAGCGGCTCGACGGTTTGAGGCTGTTGCAGCTCTGCCTGAAGCAGCTTTTTGGCCAACAGCGACAGGCTGGCTTTGCCGAAGCGTTGCCGCGCCAGCCCGCGCAGGGCGGCCTGCTCGTCGGTGTTCAGGCCGAATACCCGCACCGGCGGGCATTTGGCCGTATCGTTTGCATCTGTTCCGTCCATGTTTCACTCCTGCAAAAAAAGGCCGTCTGAAAGGTTCAGACGGCCTCAAACGGCAAAAAAATCAGCGGTCGAACTTAAGCTCGTGCTGATTTGCGCTTCTTTCAGGCTGTGGCTGCCTGATTTGGTTTTCATAAAAATTGATGCGGGCAAGCATCTGCGTTTGCGGCGACAAACCTTTAATCAGGTTTTCCATCGAACGCTCCAGCATGGCCTGCCAACGTTGTTCCAACTCACTCATTGAGGCCGTCCGGGCACGGTATTGCGCTTTAGCCGCATCGAGGCGTTCGGCAGGGTCGGGGGCTTGGGGGCGGGTTTCAGACGGCCTTTCGGCCTGATGTGTTTTTTCCGTCCGTATCGGATGGTTCAGTAAGGTTAGTGTCAAGGCGCGGCCTGTTTCACTAAACCGGTAATCCCAACCGTTGCGGCTATTGGGTTCGGATACCAAAATACCTGCCTGTTCAAACTGTTTGATGTCTTGCATCATAAAGTAATGGCGGGCATCAATCGTCCGGCCTGCTTGGGCGTTTTGCTTGAGCATGTCGGACAGCGTGCCGGTCATCGTGCGATGCGCCAATGCCTGCCCGTATTGCGCGGCCACAGCCGTATCCATATTGCGGAAATCCAAGCCGCCCTCCATAAAATCTGCCTTTTGCCGCAGTACATAATCAACAGCCGTCTGCTGTAACTGTTGCGCTTTACTCATCATTTGCTCCTGCACGGGGCGCGGCGTACCGCCGGACAAAGAAAAAGCCGCTGCATCTTGTGCGGCGGCTTGGGTTGGAGAATCTGACGGCTTTACGCCTTGGGTAACTTTGGGGCGTTCTGCTCCGTGTTGCGGTCGCGTAGTTTCATGGGATTCCTGCGCAGTTCCTCTTTTGCCCACTCGTGAAAGCTCTCGAAGTCTTGCTTGAGCGATTCGATCTCGGATGGCGTCAAAAGTCGGGGATGATCGAATTGCGCCTGCCTCGCCTCGAGTGAGTTGGTCGATGCCGTAGCCGAAGGTTTGTAGCCAGTAGTCATTAGGTGCGTCTCCGTGTTTTCTTTGGATTTCGTCAAGCTGTTTTTGTGTCGGTACAATATTTAGACCGGTAGCGCGTGCGCTCATCACAACTGCGCCAAGCACATGGCCGCCACGGTTTTCAATATAGCCCCGCAGTCCGGCAATAGTGCCACCCATCGTGGAATTGTCATCTACAATCAGGTAATCACGGCCGGACTGAACATTGCCGCCAAATATGGCAGGAAAGGCAAGCCGGTAACTGCTGTCGCGGCCGGTACGCCCTGCATAACTGACCTGATACAGACTGCGGTCGGTTTGCCAACCGGTATGTTCGGCCAATACTTCGGCCATCATGGCAGGAATACGGTTGCGGCCGGCTGATTCCTCTGCCCGGATACCCACGATAAGCGGTGTTTTATCTCCTACCATTTCTTTAACTGCATCAACAGTTTGTTTGGTAAGCAGGGATTGTACCAAAGCCAATGCAGCCTTGCCATTGCCCGCTTTGGCAGCACGGTAGCTTTCGGCGCTTTGCATTTCGGCCAACGTGCCGTTGCGTATCAGCGGCGGAAAATCCCGCCACGGCGCACGCTCGGAACGGGCAGCGGTTTGTTCCGCATCCTGCACGGCATTAAGGCCGTCTGAAACTTCAGACGGCCTTGTTGTTTTGTTCGGGTCGGTCATGGTGGTATCCCTGTCAAAAAGCAGCCAGCCCGAAGCGGGAAGCTTTGGGTTGGCGTGTGTTGGCGTTTACCGGCTGATTTCGGGTGCGTTGCCGCGTTCCTGCGCCCGCGTGTCGCGCTGCTGCTGCGGGCTTTGTGCCTGCGCGGGAATCTGCATGGGTTTGGGCAGATCCAGCCTGCTGCCGTGCATCTTCTCCGCCGTATGCTCGTAGTAGTTTTTCAAGGCCAGCGTGCGGGCGTTGCCTTTGAGGCCGCGGATAGCGTCCATCATGCTGCGCTCGTGAAAGGCCAAAAGCTGTTTGTTGGGCTTGGAGAGTTTTTCCGATTTGCGCATGTACACCGACTTGGCCGACTCGTAACCGGTTTGCAGCGCGGCCGCTTTCATTTGCGCGGCGGCTGCGGCGGCTTCGCTGCGGATTTCGCCCTGCCCGATGGCCTGCATGGGCGCGCCCAAATGGGTGTCGGCTTCGCGCGATGCGTTGATGACGGCATCGCCGGGCAGCTCGCTTTGCGCCAGCATTTTGTCGGCTTTGGATATGGCCGCCGCGTCGGGTTTGCCGGAAACCGGTGTATCGTCGCTGCGGTCGGGCTGCCCTTCAGACAGCCTGCGCTCCTGCTCGGGCGCGAGGCCGTCTGAAACGCCGCCGCGTCGCTCTTGGCGCGTGGCGTTTTCAATGCCGTTGAGCGCGTACTCTTGGCGCAGACGCTCCACCATCGCCAGATCTTCGGGCTTGGGGCTGTAGCCGGAGGTGCGGATACCTTGGCTTTCGGCCATCACAAACATCAGGGATTTGAACTCTTTGCCGCCCTTGATTTTGATGCTGTCCCAGCCTTTTTGCTTGGCCACCTCCAGCATGTCTTTAACTGTCTGCAAATCGGATTTGGCGGTGCTCAGTTTGCTGCCTTTGTCGGTAAACAGCACGGTGCGCGGATTATCGGGCGAAGCGTACTGTCTGCCCGGCGAAAGCAGTCTGCCTTCAAAAGTGATATAGCGGTCTTTCAGGCTGTCGGGCGTGTCGTAGTTTAAATCCAATACGACTTTTTTATCCCTGCCGCGCAACAGGGCGGCGGCATCGGTTTGGCCGGGCCCGCCCTTCGGAGCGGACGGCTCGCGGGCGGTTTTTTCGGTTTTTTTGGGCTGTTCGGGCGTGAGGCCGTCTGAAACGCCGCTACTTTGCTTTGGGCGCGGCGTATCGTTGTCTTGGTTCGCTGCGCCGCGCACGGGTTTGCTTTTTTCGGTTTCGATGCGGCGGCCGTCGAACTCGATGCCGTTGGTTTGCGCGGCTTCGGGTGTTTCGCGCGGGGTGTCTTGTTGTGCCATTGCGTTGCCTTTCCTATCGGGTGTTGCGTTTTCAGACGGCCTTTGCAGGCTGTCGCGCGTCTGCATTCTGTCCTGCCATTCGGCCATTTGGTCGGCGGCGGCCTGCGCGAAGCCGTCGCCCTGCGGCGCAAGGTTGGCTCCTTCGTCCAACGCCTGTCTGACCGCTGCGACACCGGCGAGCTTGTGCAGGTCGTTGAAGTCGCTGGGCAGCTTCGGGCGGCCTTTGCCGTCGAGGCCGTTTTCGCGCTGGAACTGCTGAATCTGCGTCATGGTAAATTCGGGCTGCACGGCTTTTGCCCGGTCGCCGAACAGGGCGGCCGCCTGCCGCGCTTTGGCCAAGCCGGTGCCGGATGCGTCGTTGTCAACCGCGATGGTTACGGGGATGTCCTGCGGCAGGTTTTTGGCCAGCGTTTCGGACACCGTAACCATGTTGCCCGCGTCAAAGGCGATGACCACGGGTTTGCCGGTAGCCTGATGGATACTGGCAGCGGTGGCGAAGCCTTCGGCAACCACAATGCCCCGCGCGGTATCGGCCGCGTCGCCGACTACGGTATAGCCGCCCGATTTGAGGCCGTCTTTCAGAAAGTGCTTGCCGCCGTCCGGCGAAATGGATTGCAGGTTGTACAGCGTGCCGTCGCGGTAGATGGGGATTTGCAGGTTGAGTACGCCCTGATACTCGCTTTGGCGGATGCCGCCCAACACGGCCGGGTCGGTAATGCCTTTGGCGGCCAGATACGGATGCGCCAAAGAGGCAGGCGCGGCGTTGCGCCAAATCCGCTGCGCCGTTTTGCTGACGCGCAGGTGGTTTTCCTGCTGCTGCCTTTGCGCGGCTTCGCGTGCCGCCGCCGCTTCGGCCTGACGGCGTGCCTGTTCTTCGGCCGAAGGCGGCGTATAGGGCGTGTCGGGGCGGTAGCCGTTGGCGCGTGCGTCGTAAAACAGCGATGCGATGGTGCGGGTGGGGTTTTTGATGCTTTTCCACACGCTGCGTGCGTCGCGGCTGCGGTAGCTGTCGGACTGCTGCGACCATCTGTCCCACATATCAAACGCTTCTTCGCCCAGCTCGTGTTTCAGCGAATAGGCAGTATTGACCCACACGTCGCGGTCGTGCGGCTCGATGTAGCTTAGGGCTTTTTCGATTTCGTCGCGGTTGCTCATTATGTTGTCTCCTCATAAAAAACAACGGCCTCCGCATGAAGCAGAGGCCGTCTGAAACGGAAAAAAATCAGGCCGCCTGCGGCAGGTCGGCCGGGTCGATGCCTGCGGTATCCTTCAGGATTTCGGCAATCACGGGCAGGCTGCCGCCACCCCAGTTTTGCGCCACCACCGGCACCAGTTCGGCCACATACTCCGGCGGACTGCCCGGCGGCACAAGCGCGGCCAAAATCGAACGGGCGAAGTCTTCGGCGTTGGCACCGTCCTGCCAATGAAAGCCGTCCAAATCTTCGGGCGCGAGAAATTCCGCCTTAGCCGCCTGCGGTGCCGCCCGTTTGGGCGCGTCAAGCTGCAACACGGGTACTTCCGGCAGCGTCAGGTTGGCACGCTTGGACAACACGGGGTCTTGCCAGTACACAATCTTTTGCGCGTATATCGGCCTGCTGCTGCCCAAGATGATGATGCAGTCTTCTTTGGGCATCATTTTCAGCTCGTCGGGATTCATGACCGCGCGTTTCTGATCGCTCACGCTGTTGCTGCGGCTGCTGCTTTTGCCGTGCGAACGCGACGACGATTTGGCTTTGAAAGTCTGATAGCCCACAAGGCGGCTGTATTCCTCCGCATCCGACTGGTCGCGCGGCGGGAATACGATTTGGCAGCCGAAGTTGATAAAAAACGTCCGCATACCGGTTTTCTGATACAGCTTCTCCATCTGCGACGGCGTTTGGAAAATCGGCAAAAGCCGCATGTTGTAACCGGCAAGGTACGACACGCCGTGTTCGATGGCGGGTACGACACCCAGCGCGGTAAATTCGTCCATCAGCATCAGGCACTGGTATTTCAAAATGCCCGGGTTGTTTTCCGGCAAACCCTGATAAACGTTGACGTTGGCCAACAGGCTGAAAAACAGGTTGGTCAGCCGCGCAAAAACGGCGGTTTCGGTGGGCAGCACGCCCAAATAAACCGTCATGCGCTTTTTGCGCACGTCGTCCAAACGGAAATCGTCGTCGCCGGTGGCCGCTTCGACCACGGGATCGATGAAGATGCCCAAAGGCGCGGTTACGGTAGCCACAATATCCGCGCCCGTTTTGGCGTTGCCGTTGGCAAAGTCGGACAAAAGCGTGATGCAGTTGCCGCTCAATGCCGCCTGCGGCGAACGGGAGCGCAGCTCGATTTCGTCGCGTATCCATTCCGACAGCGTTTTGCCGTTTGTCGGGGCGCACAGGCGGAACAGGTTGGCCATCGTGGTGCGGTTTTCCAGCAGGCCCAAATCCCGCTCCGGCTCGGTTTCAATCAGATACATCAACAAACCGGCAAACAGCTTGCGGGCGGATTCGGCGAAAAACATCGCGCTGCCGCCCGCATTGACCGGATCGGGATACATGATGGCAGCCACGCCCAAAGCGTCTTTGTAGGTATAGGTCGGATTGCGGCGCACATAAGTGAGCGGATTCCAGCGGTGGCTGACCAGCGGCGCATTGGGATTGCGCTCGTGTTCGGGCATCCGCCCGCCCGGATTGAACAAAAACACCTCCTGCCCGTGTTTGGCACGAAAGCCCGCCGTGATTAAGAAGTTTTCCATTTTCGGGTCGTACACCACCACCGAATCCCGATAATGCAGCAGGTTGGGAATGACGATGCCCACACCCTTGCCCGAACGGGTCGGCGCGGCCAAATAGGCAAACTCTTTGCTGCTCCAGCGCAGAAACTGCCCGCCGTATTTGCCCACCAGCAAATCCGGCGCGTCTTCGGGCTGAAACTTCTCTTTGAGCAGGCCGGTTTTTTTAATCTCGCTGCGGTTGGCAAAGCGTGCCGAACCGTGCAGCTCGCGGCGCGGCTTGGCAAACACCGCCACCAGCGACAACACCGATACCACCAGCGGAATCGCGGCGGCCAACGCCGTCGAAACCTGCAAAGGCAGCATCATGGCCGCAGGCAGCCGCGCCGAATGCGCCCAATAGGCAGGCAGCAGCATCACGGACGGCTCGGTTTTCAAACCCAGCCATTGCGTGTACACCACCGCGCCCAAGTACATCCCGCCGCACGCGGCCGCCGCCGTCAGCACGCCGGTTACGCCGAACACGGCCAAATAATTCCGTTTCATGTATCGCCTCTCCAAAGACCGTTTGAACAAACAAAAAAGGCCGTCTGAAACGCTTCAGACGGCCTCAAAAAACCAATAAAAAGCCCGCTTCGTTGAGAAAACGGGCTTGCAGTATAATCACGTCAGGCGTATCGCGACGGCGAACCGCCCGAAAGGGGGTGAACCTCGTGAATATAACAATAAAATTTGCAGTATTTTTGATGCTTTTGTTGCTTGCTGCTAATGCTTGGTAAGTAACATTTTAAAGCAGCCGTTGGGTGTTCGCGCATCCAACGGCTTTATTTTATCCGTGTTTGCCGACAGAGGCAAACTAAGTAAGTTGAAGGCCGTCTGAAACACTTCAGACGGCCTTACCGCATCATGTCGTGCACGCCGCCGGATACGGCCGCATCCTGCGCTTCGCGCGTGCGGATAATCTGCATTTCCGAGGCGATGACTTCGGTAATATGGCGTTCGATGCCGTCGCGGCCGGTATAGGGGCGCGTACGGATTTTGCCGTACACCAAAATGGTGTCGCCCGATTTCATATAGCGGCACACCGTTTCGGCCAGCTTCTCGTAAAGCAATACCGGCACCCACTCGACGTGTTCTTTTTGCTCACCCGTGGACTTGTCCGTCCACTTTTCGGATACGGCCACTTGGATTTTAGTGGCCGCCTTGCCGTCGGGCAGATAACGCAGTTCGGGGTCTTTGCCCAAATTGCCCATGATTTCGATTTTGTTGACGTATGGCATTACGAAGACCTTCCTTTTCAAAAATTAAAAATATGGCAATTTATTTCGCCTCCTTAGTTCCCGCCGATCTACTTCTCTGATCGGCTGATTTTGGCAATTCCAAGCGGAGGAGGTGCAAATTTATTCTCAATTTTGGCAGCAATATAATCAACAACCATGCTAATCGTTCGAGTTAGAGGGTTAACCGCCATACAGCAAATGAGAAAAAATATCCCAAAAGGATCGGAAATCTGAAACTCAGTTCGCCCGTAATAATTCAACGTCACACCTAAATTGAGATTTAATACGAACATTGCAGATGAATATAATAAATTCATAGCAAGCCCAAAATCCAACACGCCCCGGAAAGTATTCACTACTACTCTAACCGAAATATAGATTAACCAAGTGACAATATATAAGCTATACCAGGTAATAGGTACTAAATTCATCATGGTATTGGGTATATTCATCGAGTAACCTAATGCACCCAGACAGAAAAGAGTTATCCATAAACCCCTCAAATACGTATGATCATGTAAGATTTTCTTCAGAATTTTCATCATTGCTCCTTAACCCATTTCAGACGACCTTGTATTACTGTAAACGCCCTTGCATAGCGTAGTATTTTTGGACAGGATCGAAGTAAAGTTCGGTCATGCGGGTTTTCTCGAAATAACAGACGATGTCGATGGTAGCGCGGACGGTGTTGAGGATGTAGGAGTGTTCCATCGAACGCCCCGCCGGAGATTCCATTGCCAATTGCGCAATACGGTAATGGACGCTGAGTGCATCGTTGGCGTGTACCGAAGTTAAGCCGCCCGGGTGGCCGGTATTGAGCGCAGACAGGTAGTCCCATGCTTCGTCGCCTCGCAGCTCGGTCAGGAAGATACGGTCAGGCTTCAAACGCATACAGGCCGCGACAATCATCTTGGCCGTGATATGTTCTTTGTAAAAAAGGTGGGCATGGTTGGGATGGTTGGGCAAAGACAGCTCGTGTGTGTCTTCAATCGTAATCAGCCGCTCTTGCGCCGGGATTAAGTCGGCCAATGCTTTGGTAAAGGTGGTTTTGCCCGAACCCGTGCCGCCGACCATGCAGATATTGAGCCTGCGTTTGACAGCCTCCTGAAAAAACGCCGCCAAATCGCCGTTTGCTTTGTAATCGAGCATTTTGTACTGCCAGTCGGCCAGCTTCACATCGTGCGGCAGTTTCATTTTGTCGCATACGTCGCGGACGTAACGGCTGTCTGTTTCGATCTCCGCTGTCGTGCGCCGCTCAGGCACGCCGTAGGCGGAAACGTCGCTGAAATTTTGCAGACGGCCGGTATCGAGATAATCGCTCAAGCTGAAGCGGCTGGATGACGGTTTGCGGAAGGCAAAAACCATTGTGCCGTCTTCGCACGAGGGCGGCATCATGATATGCCCGCGCTCGCCGTCGGGCAGGGTTACGGAATGGATGGGATTTTTCACAGTCAGCGCTTTACCGTTGAAAACGCATAACACGTTGCCCAGTTGCTTAAGGTTGTCCAGCGTCAGGACTTCGCTTTCGTAACGGGTAAAGCCGCTGCTGTCTTCGGTAAACATTTCGCCGCTACGGTTGATCAGCACTTCGGTAATGCCCGGCCGGTTGAGTTTTTCTGTAACGCCCAATTTGTCCAGCAAGTTGCGGGCGGTTACGTCGTTGTGAAATTCGCTCATGTATTCTGCCAAAACAATGCCGCCCCGTATCGGGGCGGCGTTTGGTTAATCGGTATGGACAAGTTCGTAAACATTGCTGAAATCCACGTCGCGGGCAACATACACCATAATCCGCTCACCTTGGTTGACGTAGCCAGTAGGCGGAATGTTGATGCTGTTTTTCAGCACTTCGGTAGCAATATCCTGCGCCGCTTCGGTTGTCGATTCAAACGATACGTTGTTGGACGAACCTTTGTTGCTGCGGCGGCGGCCGTAGGCATTGATGGTGTCGTCCACCATGCTGATCATGACCGCACCGCCGATGCGCTGCCAAAAATGGCTGTTGATTCTGGCCGGATGGCCGGAGCCGCCCAACGGATCTGCACCGAGGCTGTCGATGCTGACGCTTACGCCGTTGGGCGTTTCGATGGTTGTCCATGCAACAAAAACCCGCGCCTGTCCGTGCGTCAGGGCAGACTGCTGCTCGCCGTGGATGACAGACCCTTTTTCCACCAGCAATACTTTGCCGTTGGCCGAATATACGTCATTCATGATTTGGCATTTGGTAATGCCCGGATAGGTAGTAACAATACGCGTCATCAATGAGCAGGAAATGCCGGTTGTACGCCCCAACAGGAAATCCATATTGCCGCGCAATGCTGCGCTGCCCGGTGTGAATACCGACGCATTCAGACGGCCTGCCAAACCTTTTTGCTGGCTTTGGCCGCCTGCTCCGCCAAGAGAGCTGTCGCCGTCGGGAAAGGCTGTAGGATAAGGGGAAGCCTGCGTCAAGGCTGCGCTGCCGTCTGCTCCGCCCGCCGCCAGCCTGTCGGCCGTTCCTCCGTCTTCGTCAAACGTCAACGGGCTGGTCAGACGCAAATCAGGCGGCGGTTCGACCACAGCCGGAGCAGGTGCATTTTCGGGTGTTTCTACCTGCGGCATTGTTTCGGGTTCTTTTTTCTCTTCAGGCTCGGATGCTGCCACTACTTCGGGCATCTCGTTGGCTTTCTCATCCAACACTTCGCGCTGGCTTCTGCCGAAGTCGTGTTTCTGCCCTCCCTCTGAGGCCGTCTGAAACTGCTCGGGCTTGGGTTCTTTCTTAAACCAGTCCTGTCCGTATCGGGCAACACCGGCAACCACCAAGCCGACGCCGAAAATCCCGACTACCAGCATACCGACTTTCTGCATGGTGGAGATTTTCCGCACGCTCAAATCTTGCGGAATGCCGCGTTCGGCCTCGCTGCCGGGTAGGGAGTCTTTCAGGTTCTGATGCGGCCGGAAGTCTTCGTCATGGCGTGTTTGCGCCGTCAGGCTGTTTTCAGACGGCTCAATCGAACCTTGGCTGCCGTCATCGTACTCGTCAGGTTGTTTGTTGGGATTCAGATTCATGGTTTACTTTCCTTTTTTCATACGCACGGCACCGGCAACGGTCGTACCCCGATAATTGAATTTGCCCTTGCTGTCGTAGCTGCGGTTTTCTACACCTAACACTTTTTTGCCCAAACGCAGGTAATAAAGCGCGGAAGTATCGTGAACGACCAGCGTGTCTTGCTCCATATGCGTATTGACGGTGGATTCCGTACCGTCGGGGGAAACTTTGAATACCGTCGGCATCTCACGGGCATCATCAAACTTGAGATAGGTAAAGCGGCCGTCGTCCCACATTCCCGACGGAGCAAGCGTTTTTTCTCCGTATGCCCAGTAGTTGTAGTTGGCACCGACCAAAGTTTGTCGGCCGTTGCCGTGCATTGCAGCCAAACGGCGTGCCTCCTGCCGTTTTTGTGCTTCTGCCTGTCGCAGGCGGGCGGCCTCTTCGGGATAGCGAAAGCGTAAGATGTAGGTAGGCGGCTGCTTTCTGCCTGCCATACGCAAATCAAAAGCATAGGTACGCTTGTTGGTGGAAATCAGCAGATTGGTTTCGGGTGTTTCGGCCGTAGGTTTGAAGAAAATGTTATTACCCGACGTTTTCAGCTTCCAAGCCCCCGTATTGCCTGCCACGATGGCCTTGTTTTCACCTTCGATCCGCTCGTCTTGGGCAAGCTGCACCAATACCGCGCGGCCGATTTCGGCACGGATGACGACCACATTGTCAGGGTTGTAGTTTACATATTGAATGCGTTGATCGTAGGCTCCCCCCTTTGGGATGGTCGCTGCGTGTACTGAAAACGCAAAAAAACCGGCTGCAAGGCCGGTTAAAAGATGGTTTTTTTTCATGTTCATGACTGGACATTCTCCACTTCAACCTGATAGGAATCGACGATAAAACCCACAGGATTGTAATCCCGCTCCTCTTCCTTCGTCGGCGGGTTGTCGTAATGGTAGGCTATAGTGGCAATCTGATGCTCGGTAATAGGCTGAATACCCGAAGAGGGATTGACCGGCAGTTTGGTTTTACTGAAGCGAACTTGAGCTGTTTCTCCAACAAACGAAATGGACTTGATTTCAACTTTAACGCGGAAATCCTCTTTTAAGATTTTATCCGGGCCGACACCGTCCTGATACGGTTTGGAATATCTTGCCTGCTCCTGCGGCGAACTCATGGCAATAGTGGTATCGTAGGTGTCTTGGATGGTGTACCAATCGTAACCTTCACGGTTGACAACATACCTGCCCAACCAATGCTTGTTCAGCACTTTGTCGTTATCTACCGTCTGATGCTCCAGCGTGGTAATCACATTGGTTTTGCCGGTATTGGAATCCACCAGCAGGATATACGGCTCAACCCGAACAAGCGGCTGCATGGCCGCGACAGTAAAAACAGCAGCAACGGTAACCAAGGCGGCAGCACCGGTTACAACCCAGGCGATTTTTTCCCGTTTTTTGATATTGTCGATTTCCGATTTCTCAAAGTCGGCGGCAGCTTGGATAAATTCGTTGCCTTCTTTATAAGAGGATTTGGGTTTTTCTTCTTTGTGTGCAACAGCAGCCTGCACGGCTGCTTTTTTTCTGCCAAATAGCTTCATATTTATCTGCCTGTCTGATAAGTCGTGTTAATCGGAAAAGCCTGACCGGAAGGCTTTTTGGGTGTATGAGAGCAGGCCGCCAATACGGCCGCCAACAAGATTAAAGTGAAGGTTTTCATTGCAAAGCTCCAAAATAAAAAACGCTCCCGTAGAAAGGAGCGTTTGAGAACGATAAACAAAAATCAGTATTTGCGTAGATGGATTTTCATCTTGGATGTATCCAAGCGCGGTTTTTGTGAAAGCAGGGCAAAACCGTCAATATGTATCTTGGTTTTCTCTTTCGGTGGCATGGTAATTTCTCCTACCAGCGGATGCGAGTAAAAGCCCTGCTTGTCGTAAATGGGAATGGAAACGGTCAGGGTAATATGGGAAGATGTTTTATTGTATGCTTCTCCGGTCAGGAGAAACGTCTTTTGCAGGCCGTTTACATCCGTTCCTTCGGTCAGCCGCATATTTTTCAATACATAGGCCGATGATTCTTTGTCAGGCAGGCTTCTGCCGCCTGTATTCCCACTCGAAGCCGTGCCTGACAGCGTGCTGTTGACGCTGCCGAGTGTATCGTTGATTTGTGCCAAACCGCTGTTGAGTTCGGCACAGCCTGTAAGCATGAAAAAAGCGGCAGCCGATACGGCAGCGGCTGTTTTAAATTTAAATAACATTGGCAATATCCTTATTTTGCTTTACCGAAAACATCGTCCATCCACTCAAAATCAACATGATGGGAAAGCATGGTAACAATAAATGCGATGATTGACGGAACAGCTTGAAAAGTGTAATGGAGAATAGTATGGGTAAATGGGGCAGACGGAGGGGGCAGATTGGGCATAAAGAAACCAACAAATTTCCAAGTTACATACGCCCAAATTCCGCTGAAAAATACCGCCATCCAAAAGCGCGGTGTCCTGTATTCGGAACACCAAAGGAAAAATACAAAACTTGAAATACCGACAACAAAAAACAGAAAAAAACCGAGCAGGCTGTTTTCAGGCGCACTGGCTGCAAAAATAGCAGCTACAAACGGTACTATGGTCATTTCTGCCGATAACAGACCGCTGTTTTTCTCTATCATGTTGGCCTGCAAAATGCCTCTTCTTACATCGTTATGATCCATAATCAGACCTCCTTAATTAAGTTATTTACCCGGTTTGATACCGTTTCCCTGCAACTTGTCTTTTAATGCTTTGTATTTTTTTGCTGCATAACCCTTGGCTTTGTTTGCGCCATAATCGGCTTTAGACAATGACTTCCGTGCCATATTGTAAACCGTCCGCATTGCCCCCTGAAGTGCGCTTCCGCCAGTCAGAGCAGAAGAAATCTGCGGGGTCATCCAAATCAGAATTACAAATACAAGCAGCGTAAACAGCAGTACGGCTCCCGTAGCAAGAGCAGCACCAATGTTGTCGACACCCACAAGGTCGATGAAGGTGGAGGTAAACTTCAACATCATCGACCCAATGACAGCCAGTAAAACAACATTGAAAATATAGTTCAGGCATTGCCCGACCCAGTTCATTGCATACTGTCTTGTTGCCGGAAACATACCGAAACCGATAAACACCGGGCCAATCATTAAAATCATTGCCAGTGAGACTTTAGCCAAAATGTAGTAGGCAAACATGACACCCAGTAAAATCATCATGGCTATCTTAAGCTGCCAAATGGCAATGACATAAGTCAAAATCGATCCGGCTTCATAGAAATCTAGTTTATTTTTTTGAAGCTCCAGCGTTTCCACCGCAGCATTGGTGTCATCCATGACTTTATCCAATGCGCCACCGGCATAATCAGTATTACTCAGAGCTTTTGCCAAGTCATCAGGTAGGACGTAAATTAAATTGGCAAGTTCCGCATAATAAGAAGCGTTGAATGCCAAAGTAACCAAAAACGTCATGGTTATCATGCGTTTAAGAAAATCGACAAACATCTCGTTCATTCCGCCGCCCGACCAATACGAAACCATTATCATCAGCAGGTAGATACCGAACATGGTGGAAAAAACCGGCGCGACATTGGAAATCAGATTGCTTGCCGTATCAAACAGATTGCTGCCCATATTGTCGGCAACAAACTGTGTCATATCCACAAAAAATGTTGATTTTTCAGCCATAACTTTTCATTTCGTCAAAACCGCCGCTTTGCCGGAGGCAAGGCGGCGGCTGTAGGTTGGCAAACGCTGTCAGATCGTACCGCAGGCTTTGCGGTCGGCTTTGGATTTGGCCGTGATTTGGCAGGAAATGATATTTTGCTGCTGCATGGCACGAACTTTTTCCCCATGGTGTGCCAAACGGTCAGCCAAATCCAAGGCTACCTGACTGTTGGCAATTTGAGCTTGCTCTACAGCGATACGGTTTTGCAGGTCTGCCGCAGCCTTCGCATCTTTCGTGCGGTTGATTTCCTGCATTAGGGTATTCAACGTATCAACACGTTTCTGTACTTTTGAAATGGCAACATAGGCATTGTTGTAAGCCTTAACCAATGCTTCGGCATCCCCATCCGTTTTATATGCTGATTTGTCAGCCAGTTTTTTCACGTCTTTAATTTCCCCATAAATACCCTTCCATTCGTCAGGTACTTGGTTCAGCACATCGTTTTTGGCGATTTGCCCAAGATTGCGCGAGCCGGTCAATGCCTTAACTTGGTCTTTGAGCTGCTTGATCTGATCAAGCTGGTTGTCAATCTGCTGTTTCATTTGGATGCCCTGTTGAATAGCCTGAGCCACCGCAGCACCGTCGAACACCGGGATACCGCTCGCAACAGCCGGAGCAGCTACCCCTAACGCCAAGACGGCGGAAAGTGCCGCCGCAGCGGCAGATTGTCTGAATTTGGATTTCATGAATCATCTCCTTGCAAAGATAAAATAAAGCCGCATTGCGGCCGGAAGCAAAAAGGCCGTCTGAACGTTTCAGACGGCCTTTTGCCGGATTTAGGCAGTCGGTAGGCTCTCAGCCTTTTTCTGCCTCGTATGCGCTTCCCGACGCATCTGCTGGAATACCGGCAGCCAGTCATCGGGTTTTTCGCTACCGCATGACTTCATGGCTTCGTGCATGATATGCACGTTGGCGGCGTTGCCTGACAAAACAGCGATTTCTTCATCCATGCCTTGCAGGTTGAGCTTGGCCAGCGAGCTGCCCATGTTTTGTTTAACCAAGAATGTGCGGCTTTTTTCGCCCAATCTCGCCATTTCCCTAAACTCTTTTTCTGTCAGGCCGATACGCGAGTAATTACCTTCGTATTCGGCAGCCGGGTTGGGCAGCAGAATTTTGGTTACGGTCTGCTCTACAACTGTATCGAAGATAGGCGAATCGATGGCATCTTTTGGCGATTGCGTCGGCAAAACCAGCAGGCCGCCCAATTTACGGTCGGTTTTCAGGCCGTCGAGAATAAAGCGGGCAGTCGTCGGATACGACGCAGGCAGCCAAAACTCCTCTACCACGGTAAACAACGCGCTTCTGGTTTTTGCCACTCGATCCAGCATGATGTTTTTCATGTAGAAAAGGCAGGCAAGCAGCGGCTCGGTTGGCCGGTAGTTGGTTTTCAGGATGTCGGTCAAGTCAAAGCCGACGCGGAAAAACTCGTCGGGATTGAACAGGTTTGACGGATTGTCAAAACACCAACCGAAACGGCCTTTGCCACACCAAATCTCCAAGCGTGTCAGCAGGCTGTTTTCTTCGGGGCTGGGCGGGATGGAGTGCAGCAGCGCACCCATGCGGCGGTATTGGAAATCCAAATTCATAACAGTATCTACTGCCATCTGAATCTGTTTTGTCTCTTCCGCCGTGTTTTCCTTATGCCCCTGACGCACACACGAACCTACCAAGTCATACAGGAAATCGCGTAGTCTCGGCGAATCAGGCCACTGGAACGGATTTAACCCTGTCGGAACACCCGCATCAAGCGCAAAGTATGTGCCGCCGATAGCGCGGATAAAAATTTCCAGCCCCTTGTCTTTGTCCATCGCAAAAATAAAAGGGTTGAACCGCTCGGCAAAGCTCAACAACGCCGCTACTGTAACGGTTTTACCCGTACCGGTTTTACCCAAAATCAGCGTATGTCCGGCAGGATACTCTCCATTGACAACAATTTCTTTAGGGTCGGTGTAATGGAAGTTAAAGTCATACAGCGTGCCGCCGTCGGTCTTCAGCGGCATCACGGCAGAGCCGTCTCCCAACGGATTACCCCTGCTTTTACCGTGTGCATAATTGAACATAGGAAACGATGCGGCCAAATTGGTTGTCGCCTTGGGAAACGGGCGCGGCTTGACCGAAGCGGCCGGAAACTGACTGAAAAAAGTAAACTCCGCCGATAAAGAGGCACGGACAAAACGAAAACCGCCCGTATTGAGAAAACGGGCGGAAACGGTTTGGCCGTTTGAATAAGCCTCTTTCGGCGTATCGCCAAACACGACCAAAGCACCATGATAGTCGCCAAACATCAATTCCCCGGATGCCATATGTCCTTTGGCCTCAGTCAGCTCGTCATGCTGAAAAGTTGCCTGATCGTCAACCGACTCAAGTTTGTTGAGCTGGTCGTCGATTTTTTTCATCATCGTCGCTTGGCGGATGTAGGTAAAACTTTGGGTAAACACAAACTCGCAAGGCAGCGAAAGCGTATCTGTCAGCATCTTGGGCTTGGTTTGTCCAAACTCTTTCAAGTCATACAGCGTGGCATAGCGGGTCTTATCCGAACTACGCATTTCCAGCAGCTCCGCGCCGAAATGCAGGTTGGCTGACGGAATCGTGCGGTAGGCATTTGCCGTACCCAAGGGAATAGGCTCGTAAGTGCCGTTGCACAGCATCCCGATGAACTCGTAAAACTCGGAAAACAAAATACCTTTACTGTTTTTGTACACCTTTAAAACATACGGATCGTATTCCTCCAAGTGTTCGCGCAGCTTCGCAATCAGTTCTTCCGCTTCCGCTACCGCATCATCGATGTCTTCATACTTGAGAACACAGGTAATGTAGTAGATATTTTCAAAATACCTGTCCTGCCGGATTTTTTCCATATAACGCTCATAAAACGTCTGCGTAAACAGGGTATTGAAGCTGTATTCCCGATTCAAATCGATACGCTTGCGATGGTGTGTCAGCCAGAGCGCGAGGCGGCTGCCTTTTTCTTTGCCGACAGCAGCCAAAGTCTGATTCAGATTGAGATACTGCAACACAATATTGCGGTCGTTGACACCTTCAAAATGTCTCCCTTCGAGGCGAAAGGTAAACGCGACGCGGTTGTTTTCCAGCAATACCACATTTTCGCTGATATGCTGCTTATAACGAGGAAGGCTATCTTCCTGACCGCGTTGGCGCTTTAGAATCTTGCTCAAAAAATCGTTTGTAATCATCTCGTTGTCTTCCGTATTTGCTGCCTAAAACCGTATTGGTCTTGCCAAACAGCCGGTAATTGCGGCGGCGCAATACACTTAAAGTTGAAAGGCCGATAATGCGTAAAGCCTTGTCATCCTGTTGCGTCTGCGTATAGATAAAAGCCAAAACCGGCAGCGGAAACAGCAGCAGTAGAAAAGCCTTGGCCTGAAAGAAAGGCAACAGCATCATAGTTATCAACAGCGGCAGTCCGACAGACATAACCACCGGCACCATCGGCATCCCCAAAAATGTTGCCTCACGTTCCAAAGCCTTGTAGGACGGCAGATCGGTATCAACGTCAATAAAGTCGTTATTTCCCATAACCCTGCCTCAAGAGCCGTAAAGCGACCACAAATAAGTAACTAATGTCGGGACAGCAGCTACCACAATTACTTTTAAACAAGCCTCTCCAAAATCACTCCAACTGCCTTTGTTTGACCAAATTTTTACCCCCGCAAACAACAGATAAAGGGTGGCACAGGTGCCGATAAAGATGTAAATGTTCTTACTCCAGTCTTTACCCTCGGAGTTGAGCTTGGACAAACCGCCGCCACCTGCCGCGTACGCATCCACCGCAAACAAGAGCGCGAACGCTGCCAGCGGCAGCAGATATGCCCACTTACCGACCGAAACCGGTTTTACTGCAATATGGCCGGTTTGCTGTTGTTGAATTTCATTCATTTTGATTCCTTCATACAAAAAAGCCGCGCAAAGGCGGGGACAAAAAAAACCGGCATGACACCGGCACTATTAAAACTCTTGGAAAATATCCCATTCTGCATACTGCTTCTGACGCTGGGCATACACGGCCGTCTGAACGGCAGGCTGCACCGAAGCCGGTACGGGCTTGGGCTTGTAAGCCGCTTTCATTAAAGTGCCGCTGTCCGTATGGGTATAGGCAGGATTACCGCTCAACTTCGCATAGCGGTATTTCACGTTTTTCACATACGCCCGCGTCTCCGCATACGGCGGAATCCCGCCGTATTTCTGCACCGCGCCCGGGCCTGCGTTGTAACCGGCCAAAATCAGGTCAATATTTCCCCTGAACATTTGGCTCAAATACCGCAGATAGCGCGTTCCCGCGATGATGTTCTGTTCGGGGTCGTACAGCATTTTGGGCGATACCCCCATCTTGGCCGCCGTCGGCGGGATAACCTGCATCAGCCCCCGCGCATCTTTGTGCGACAAAGCAGTAGGCTTGCCCGCGCTCTCACGCCCGATGACCGCCCATACCAAATTTTTATCCAACCCCTGCGCCGCTGCGTGTTTCTCAACCAACGCCGCGTATTGCGGAAAGGTCAACTGCTCCGCGTGCGCCGAAAACGCAAAAAAACCGGCAGCAAGGCCGGTTAATAAAGTTCTTTTCATACACTCTCCTTTTGCCCAAAAAAAGCAATACTTAACCCTCCCGACAATTGGGATGCTTAAGTATTGCTTCTAAAAATACGCATTTAAGCGCCAAACTTGTGTCAAAACTGTGCCTGAATGTCTTTTGTATTGACTGTATCAGACTGTGTATGCAGACATCACTTATTTTAAAATCAAATGGTTATATTAATACCGTCTATTAGGGTTTCAGACGACCTTTTTGCTACAATAAGGCTTTTCCGTTTTGCAAGGCATTCCCATGAGCAAATCCGCCGTTTCCCCGATGATGCAGCAGTATCTCGCCATCAAATCGCAGCACGCCGACAAGCTGGTGTTTTACCGCATGGGCGATTTTTACGAGCTGTTTTTGGATGACGCGGTGGAAGCGGCGAAGCTGTTGGACATCACCCTGACCACGCGCGGGCAGATGGACGGCGTGCCGATTAAGATGGCGGGCGTGCCGTTTCACGCGGCGG
>ERZ772932.245-NODE-245-length-31435-cov-7.266794_pt1 | contig 31435 bp, 18 predicted proteins | sample MGYA00511684_ERZ772932 | MGnify/ENA primary metagenome ERZ772932 (study PRJEB29015, sample SAMEA2738078) | human oral metagenome | biome: human oral; feature: human-associated habitat; material: saliva | place: China | collected 2210 ...
ACTATATAATATTACTTTATAGTTTGACTATATAATATTACTTTATTTATTTAAGGGTTTTTAGATTGATAATTTATTGATTGTTAATTTGTTAATTGTTTGTTTTTATTATAGTCTTTAAAAAACTATTTGTCAAGTTTTTTTTAAAAATTTTTTTTATTTGTTTTTTTTGAAAAAATGTTTTATAATAAAAATGTGATTGTTGTTTTGTTGATTAATGTGATAATTTTTAGTGAATGAAAATTTATTTTTTATTTTTTCGATATTGTGCTTGACATTTATTTTTGTTTTTGTTATAATCCAATCAAACATAGGTTTAGATTGAAAATGTGATTTTGTAATTGTTTTTTTAGGTTGTAGATCTTGAAATAATTTGATTGAAGATTTACAGATTGATTTAGATTGAGTTTTGTAGCTTGTGATGTTAGACATTTATTTTAGGAATGGTTTTCTTGGGCTCAAGCTTGGGCTCAAGCTGATTGAAAGTGAAAGATTGAAAAAGAAAGATTAAAATTATATGACTATTAAAAATTTTAAACATGATAAAAAAGTGAATAATAATAAAAATAACATGTTTCTTTTGTTGTTTTGTGGAGTTTCTATTCCAATTTTGCTATTAACTTTTTTGGTTTTTAGATTTAATTTTGTGAGCTCCTCAGCTGAAAATGCTAATCTTAGTTCAAATGTTGTTGAAAAACCAAATGATGATAATGAAAAAATTATTCATTCTGAATTGGGTAGTAAAAAAGATTTGGATTATGTTGATAAGGAAATTAATAATAATTCTCTAAACGCAGCCCCATCATTATTAATTTCAGATGTTAATACAGATTCTGAGAACAAAAAAGCTGTAGAAAATGATTTGAAAGAAAGTTCTAAAGTTGAAGAAGATAAAAGTAAAGCTAGAACTTTAGTCTTAAATCAAAATACTGTAATTAATTGGTATCCTGAAATTGGTCAAGCTGGTATTAATGCTGATCATTCTGTAGCTACAACTTGGGGTGGGGATTTTGATCCTAATAAACCAACCCTAATTGCCGGACATGATGATGGTCCAATGGGAGAACTTCTAAAACTTAAAGTTGGAGATAAGATTACTTTATATGATCAAGAAGGGAAAATTCATAATTATAAATTAGAAAAAACACGAGAAATTGAAATGGTTTTTGATGGTCAAGGTAGTGGATTTGTTAAAAAAGAGGCAGATGATAACTATCTGGTGGATGTGTTAGATCATGGAAATTATTTGAATCTTCAAGTTTGTATTGATTATAATTCTAAAGGTTATTCTATTTTGATTGCTAGTTTTATTCATGAATAATTTTAAAAATTATTTATTTTTTTGATTAATTAAAAAATGATTGGAGTAATTTTTTATGTTTAAAAATGAAACTAGAATGTTGTCTTTTTCAAAAAGACAGCTTTTAGAAGAAAATAAAAATGCAATTCTTTCTACTTTTCTTATCGAAAAAGATATAAACAATGTTCCAATTATTTTCGAACTTTTTAATCTTGAAATAATTGATAATTTTACATTTTTATCAAAAATAAATTATTTTTATAAAGAAAAAATTAAAGATAAAGATTTTAGTAAAGAAGATGCTAGAATAATATTATTATCAATTTTTAATAGTGAGAAAATTAACAATTTAAAAAAGATACGTCAACATTCTGAAGTATCTAGTTTTAAGATTTTAATTCTTGATTTAATTAAGAAAGCTGAAATTAAAAATAATTATATAAAAGACAAAATTAATTTATTTTTATTAGAAATAAGTTAATTTTTTATTGTACTAAAAAGTAAAAATTTTTTAGATGTAAAATAAAATAAGAAGAAAATTTAAATCTTAATTTAAAAAGGTAAATTGTTAAATGAAAAAAAAGAATAAAATTATTACTTTAATAATTACAGGATTAATGTTATCTTGTTCTTGTTTTGTTCCAGGAAGTGGTGCATTTGCAATTGGTCAAAGCCCAGCTTTTGATGGATATAAACTAAATGATGAAGAACGTCGAGCTGAAATTACTGAGGCGGTTTCTTCAGAATTAAATAAGTTATTACCAAAAACTGGTGATGCTTATAAAAGCACATTAGTTTATGAAAAACTGCATACAAACTATAAAGATGTAGGATATCCATCTATAAATGATGGAAATAACGAAGGAATAACAAAAGAAAATAAAATAGATGTAAACTCTTTAAAAAAACCAATTACAGAACCTAGCAAACGTGCGTTAGCTGAACAAGTTAGATATTATCAATTTAATTTTACTAATGGTTTACATTATACAGGAATAGATCCTCAAGATGGTCATACTCAAGATGTTACAGCTAAAAGTAAACTTAATTTTTTTGATTATGTGAATCTGATTGATTCCATTAAAAATAATCCATCTTATTCAAAAGCAGTTCGAGAAAAGAAATTAACTGTAGTAGAAGAAGATCTTCAATCTGCAATTGATTTATTATATGGTGGAAATAAGTTTAATAATAATTTAAAAGCTTTAGATGGTATTAAAAGTGTTTCTATTCCATTTAACTATAATAAGTATTCATACTTACAATTACTAGCAGCTTATAACAAAGATGATGCAATTAATGCAACATTAAGTTATTATTCTGAAATAATTGACACCTTAAACACTATCAGATTGTATTCCGCTGGAGTTAGACAAGGAAGAGAGGTTAGTTTGAATACTGCTGTATTAGCAGATAAACTAAATAAAAAGTATAACATTGTACAAGAAAAATTAATAGAACCAATTGCTGAAGTTGTAGATAGAGATTATAAAGAAAAAGCTGCACTAAAAGCTGGTGAAAGTCTAGAAAAAGATCAATTGGCAAAAGAATTTGGTACAAATAAGCCTTCTGGAGGAGAATAATAGGTGAAAAAGTTATTAATTATAATTGGTTCTCTTCTTGCAGTATTAGTTATTTCTGGTGGAATTATTCTTGCACCAGGAATAGCTGAGAAACAAAGAATCGCAAGGAGTAGAATTGCAGATTATAAGAATGATCGTTATATTGGTTGGGCTTTAGCTTATAATGCAATACAAGAAGCAAGTGATACAATCTATACTGAAAGATCTACAGATAAGGATAGTGAGGAGTTTAAAAGAGCAAAGGAAAGGAATTATCCTGCTAAGTATTTCCCTACTTTAATTGAAGATTTTGGTATTGTAGTTCAAAAAGATTATTCAAGTAATTACATCTTTGAACAACAAAAATCTGAACTTAATAATTTTTTAAATCAAATTCTTTCAGAGTTAAAACAAGCTCAAAATAGTTATGTTGATAATGATAATCCTGCAAATGCAAATGATGCTAATGTAAGAGCTGCACTTCAATATTATTACACTTTATTTGAAAAAGTTCAGATTTCAATTAGTTCAATGACTCAAGAAGATGCACAGTCTGGAGCTTTAGGAGAAAGGATTATGAAAGAAGTCGGAGAAAAATCATTTTCGGATCCGATTGCATATGGACAAATTGCATTAGAATACTTAAAAACAAATCTTGAAGGATACAAATCTAATTTCCAATTAAGAGGAGATGATGAAACTTTATCTGAAGAAGTTGTAGAAAAAGTTGAGGTAATTATGGGTCTTAATAAATAGATTATAATTGTAATAGAGGAGGAGATTTAATATGAAATCTTTTATGTTTTATAATCTTGGGAGATTCTTTTCAAGATTAGGTGATGAAATTAAAAAAATTTTTACAAAATGGAAAGTTTAAAATGAGCAATAGAAGTAATACGAAAAATCCAAATAATCCAGCACATAAGGCTGCACAAGACAATCGTTCAAATCAATTGAATCCGAATAACAAAACAACTAAAAGTTGAAAAATTAAAAAATGGATCTGATCTGCAAATGGTCCATTTTTTATTATTGAATTAATATACAATAAATGATAGATAAAATAAAAAATCTATTTTATTATTTAACTATGTAGGTATTATTTATAATGAAAGCTATTTTTGGAACAGATGAACTTCTAGAAAGATTTGAAAAAATTCATTATTTTTTAAATAAACAAAAATTAGAATCTAAATCTGATTTTAAAAGATTATTTAAAAATAGGATTATTCAATTAAATAACGGAAATCTTGAATTGTTTCAGAAGATAAAACTTTCTGAGAAAATTAAAGAAGAAACTGTTTTATCTAAAATAGAAGAATTTGTTCTTTTAGTTCCTGAATCAGAAAATGAGTTTTTAAATCTAATAAAAGAAATTATTGAATTTGGTGATGATATAGATGAAATTCCTTTTGATTATATTGGGATGTCTAAACTAAAAAAAGAAAAGGATTGTTTTGAATTAGATAATAGATTGTTAAAAAATGAGTTTAAAAAGAAAAAGGAGTTTTTATTAGCTCATTTTAATTTGTTTGTATTATTTTTATTATTTCTTAATTTATTCTTAACCTTATCTCAAAAAGATTTTATAGCTTTAAGAGTTAGTGAAGACTATTTTATTTATTTGAAACTTTTTGTATTATCACTTTTAATTCTTTTAATTTTGGGCTTTATTATTTCTATCACATTCTTAAATAAAAAAAGAAAGAAACTATTTTCTTTAGCTGGTAAAGAAGAGTTTAAATCTGAATTTATTAAAGCTTTTGATTGAGAGGGGGTAGCTTTTGATTTAGAAAAACATAATATTGTTAATAGTTTTAAAAATAAAGAAGAATAGATTTTTATATTATTTTTTACATTAAAATTGAGAGGTCTTTAATGAAACATAAAAAATTTAAATTATTTTCTGGAATAATTTTAGCAAGTGCAGCTGCATCTTTGATTCATTCAGGTGGTGAGTTTGGAGGGGTAAATTTATTTAATCCTTTGATCAACTATGCTGAATCTTCTGGTGATTCAGTAGGGGATGATGAGACTACAGTTAAGAATTTTGAAGTTACTGGTGATGTTAAGTTTTATCGAACAGACTATTTTGTAGAAGACAGTTTTAGAGATTTAACAGATCAATCATATGAGATTTCTGTAAATCAAACAGTTAGAGAAGGGGATAAGATTGTTATTAAAACTAAGGGGCTTAGATTAGGTTTATTAGATACTTATAATATCTATGCAAATGATTCCGAAAAAGTAGTTGCCAAACTAAAATTAAAATCTGTTAAGGATAATATTCCAAATAACGGTATTCTTTCAGAAGAAGCTATAAATTCTACTTCTGGAAAAGCAGAAAAAGAAGCAGTTTATGAGCTTGTTTTTACTAAGGAAGCAGAAAACTATAAAAATTTAAGAATACAACTTAAGTATAATGATGTTCCCACCTTTGCAAATCCATTTGTTAGTAAAAAAAGAAATGAAGAGAATAAAATTAATTTTGACTATGTAGTTTCATTTAGTAATAAAACTGTAATTAATAAATCTAGAAAATTGATTGGATATGATGGGAATGATGGTAAAAATGAAAATTATTTTTCTACTTTTGGTGATACATCAATTGGGACAACACCTTATGATTTTAAATTTTCTGGAGAGATTTTAGAGACCTTAAGTTCAAGACGTCGTGATTCTGTTGGTGATTATCAACCAATAGAAGATGTTAAAACTGTTGATACTCGAATTCGTATTGGTTTTAGTGTTATTATTGATGCGGCTCGTGATGAGGAAAAAATTCAAGGAATCAAGGCTGGTGATGAGATTGAATTGAATTATTCTTCTGAAGATTTTAGTTTTGATCTAAATAATAAATTTTCAGTTAATAATATTATTACTCTAAAAGAAAATTTTTCTAATAGTGCAAACATTAAAAACTTTACATCTTCAGATCCAAAATTGTTATTAAAATCTGATCTTTTATTTAAAGTTAAAATTCTAGAAAAAGAAAAAACTGATGATAGTCATTTTAAACTAAAAGTAAAAATACAAGAAGTGCCAGATGGTTTAGTTGGAAAAACTTTTGATTTAGGTGAATTAGTATCATTTGATATCAAAAATAGCTATTCTGGTATAAAACCTCCAAAATTAGGATTTAGTTATAAACTTATTAGAGATGGTAATATTGTGAAATCTCATAGTGATAGTAATACTTTACTCTTCTCCAAAGCCAAACTTTTAGAAGCCAGTGGAGATAAATTTAAAACAATCTATCAAGATGAAGATGGAAATCAATTAAAAGAAGAAATTGGAATCAAAACAGATTTATCTGAAATTGATGGTTATAAGTTTATTAGAAAAGAAGTAAACAATTCGGGAGATTTAGTTGCAACGTTCCATAAAAAGAAAACTAGATTTGTTTATCATGAAAATAATAATGCAGCGGCTATAGATATAAAAGCATTAGATGGAGTTCATGAAAAAGAAGAGATTGATGGTTATGTTTACTCTCGTTCTGAAGTTTCATCAGAAAATGGTGATACTATCCATCATTATTTCAAAAAATTACCTAACAAAGTAACAAATAAAGTAATTCTATCTCCAACTATTTATGAAAAAGATGAAACTAGAGAAAAAGGACAACCTAACCTAACAACAAATGGAGAACCTGGAAGTGAGACAATTACTACAACTTATTCAGTAAATCCACAAACTGGTGCAGTTACTCCAACAGTTGGAAATCCGGTACGTACTAAAGAACCGACTCCGACTAAGGTTAAAGTTGCAGCCAAGGATAAAGTAGTAGAACGTGAGCTTCCTAATAGAACTCGTTACATAAAAGATTCAGAAAAAGAATTTGGAACTCCAAATGAAACTCAAACTGAAGGTCATCCTGGTCGTGAAGTAACTAGGACAGTTTATACTGTGAATCCAACTAATGGAACTATCACAGAAAAGACAACTACAACTAGAGAATCTGAACCTCAAGATAAGATAATTAAAGTCGGAACTAAGAGATCAGTTCGCAATTTTAAGGATACTGAGGGTCGTAATGTAACTGAAACTACTGATTATAATGTAGATGATAATGGAGTAGTTATTCCAACTACAACTAGAACTTATGGAAATCAGAAAGACTCTACTGAAGTTCATAAAGGAATCCCATCTCCAATTGTTTACGAAAAGGATGAAAGTAGAGAAAAAGGACAACCTAATATTACAGTTAACGGCGAGCCTGGCGATGAGGTAACTACTACTACTTATTCTGTAGATCCACAAACTGGAAAAATTACTTCAACAGTTGGTAAACCGGTTAGAGTAAAAGAACCAACTCCAACTAAGGTTAAAGTTGCAGCCAAGGATAAAGTGGTAGAACGTGAGCTCCCTAATAGAACTCGTTATATAAAAGATTCAGGAAAAGAATTTGGAACACCAAATGAAACTCAAACTGAAGGTCATCCTGGTCGTGAAGTAACTAGAACAGTTTATACTGTAAACTCAACTGATGGAACTATCACAGAAAAAACAACTACGACTAGAGAATCTGAACCTCAAGATAAGGTGATTAAAGTTGGGACTAAGAGATCTGTTCGTAATTTCAAAGATACTGAAGGTCGTAATGTAACTGAAACTACTGATTACAATGTCGATGAAACTACAGGTGTGGTAAGCCCTACAGTAACTAGAAGTTATGGAAATCAAAAAGATTCTACTGAAGTTCACAAATCCATTCCATCTCCAGTAGTTTATGAAAAAGATGAAACTCGTAATTATGGTGAGCCAAATCAAACAGTAAATGGAGAACCTGGTGATGAGGTAACTACTACTACTTATTCTGTAGATCCACAAACTGGAACAATTACTCCAACAGTTGGTAAACCGGTTAGAGTAAAAGAACCAACTCCAACTAAGGTTAAAGTTGCAGCTAAAGATAAAATTGTGGAAAATGAACTGCCTAATAAAATTCACTATGTGAAAGATTCAGAAAAAGAATTTGGAACTCCAAATGAAACTCAAACTGAAGGTAAACCTGGTCGTGAAGTAATTAGAACAGTTTATACTGTAAACCCAACTGATGGATCTATCACAGAAAAGACAACTACAACAAGAGAATTTGAACCTCAAGATGGTACAATTAAAGTCGGAGCCAAGAATAAAGTAGAAACTTATAAGGATGAGGAAGGTAGAACAGTAAATAAAATTACTGAGTATAATGTAGATGAAACTACAGGTGCGGTTACACCTAGTACAACTATTACTTATGGTGATAAAAAAGATTCTACTGAAGTTCACAAATCTATTCCTTCTCCAGTAGTATATGAAAAAGATGACACTCGTGATTATGGTGAGCCAAACCAAACAGTAAATGGTGAGCCTGGAGATGAGGTGACTACTACTACTTATTCTGTGGATCCTAAAACTGGTAAGATTACTTCAACCGTTGGTAATCCAGTAATCAAAAAAGAACCAACTTCAACTAAGGTTAAAGTTGCAGCAAAGGATAAAGTAGTAGAAAATGATATTCCATATAAAACAACTTATGTTGAAGATGAAACTGCTGATTTTGGTACTCCAAATAAAACCCAAGATGGAGTTCCAGGGAAAGAAAGAATTACAACTACTTATTCAGTAGATCCTAAAACTGGAGAAGTAACTTCAAAAGAAGAGAAAACAAAAGTATCTGATCCTAAAAATAAAACAGTTAAAGTTGGTACCAAACCTAAAATTGAACAAATCACTGAGAATGGAAATCTTTATGAAGTTAAAACTATTTATAAATTAAATAAAGAAACTGGAGAAATAACTCCAGAAACAACTAAGAGATTCATTAAAAAAGTTCAAGGTGAAACAAAAGAACCAACTGTAAAAGCAGCTTTAAATACCGGAGTTGATGCTTCTTCAAACATCTTCCCAATTTTAAGTTTAATTGGAATGACTGGAGGTATTGTTCTTCCTATCCGTCTTAAGAAAAAAGATTAAAAATAATAAAAAAAGACCTTAATTTTTAAGGATCTTTTTTTAATTAGACTTTTATCTTTCTTTTTGACATGTTTAGTTAATTATCTTATAATAGTTAAAAAGGTTTTAAACGAAAATGGAGGATTTTATTTTGAAACAATTACCAACTGGCAGAGGGTTATTTATTGCTGAAAAATCATCTGCGATGGAAAGCTTTAAAAAAGTTTACGATTCAATAAAAAGTACACTCCCTTATACTTTGGATTTTGAAAAATTTCATGGTCATGTAGTTGAATTAGCTCCACCAGGGTTTTACAATATAGAATGGAATAGCAATGATTTAGCTATTCTACCTATGATCCCAGAAAAATGGACTTATATTCCAGGAAAAGACATAGATAGAAAGACTCAAAAAGTATTAGGTCCAATCGACAAGTTATACTTAAAAGTAAAAAACGCTATTGAAACTGGGGGCTATGATTTTTTAGTTTGTGGAACTGACCCGGAAAGAGAAGGGAATCTTATTTTTGATGCATTTTTAGGAACATTAGAACCAAAATTTCAAGTAATTAAAAAGTATAGATTTTGGAATAATGGGACTACTTCAGTTGAAATAGAAAAAGCCTTTAGAAATCTTCTTTCATATAATGAAATTATTAGTGGAACAATGACAGTTCAAAATTTGAGTGATGCTGCTGTTCTAAGAGCTAGAATGGATTGGCTTATTGGGCTAAATTCAACAAAATTAGTAAGTTCAAAAGCTGGATTTACTGTTAGTACTGGTAGAGTTAGAAATCCAGTTGAAAAAATTATTGTTGATCGAGAATTGCAGATTAGTAATTTTGTACCAGAACAATTTTTTACAATTAAATCAACTTTTTCTCAAAATGGACAAACTTATTCCGGAACATTAACCAACCCTGAAACTGGACAAGCGCAACGCTTTAAAACTAAAGAGGATGCTGAAGTTATACTTAATCAATTAAAGGATTTGGATGCAAGAATAACACTTTTAGAAAAGAAGAAAAAAAGAGAAAGACCTGCATCTGGAACCGAAAAGGGTTCCCTTGGGTTCTTTTCAATTGATTCTTTGCAAGGTGCTGCAGCAAGAGTTTTTGGTATTAGTAAAACTGAAACTTTAAGTATTGCATCAAAACTTTATGAAAATAATATTATTACTTATGCAAGAACAGATTCTGCTTATATAACCACAGAAGACGCTAGCAATATTGCTATGTTATTTGATGTTGTTAGAAAAATGCCAGAATTTTCTGGAATAATGACTCCATTAGATTCAGATATTGCTTCATTTGTGCAAAATAAAAAGTATGTAAATAATAAAGAGGTTCGTGGTCACTCTGCAATACTACCACTTCCTGGAGATAATTTTTCATATAACAAATTATCTGAAAAGGAAAAACAAATTCTTTATTTAATTACTCGAAGTGTTATTTTACCATTTTTACCTGATAAGGTTGTAGAAAAAACAAAGGTAGAAACTAAAGTTGGTGATTATTTATTTAGATCATCTGGAACAATTTTAGTAGAGGAGGGGTGGTCTGCATTAATTAAAGAAAGTAAGAGTAGAGATTTTATTCTTCCTAACTTGTCTGAAGGAGATGTTTTATTTGATTCTGGAGAAGTTAAAGAAGGATGGACCACACCACCAGAACGTTATGATGTAGATTCTTTGGGTGCTGTAATGGTTAATGTTCACAGATTACTTTCTTCTGATGAAGAAAAATTAGCCATGCAGAAAGCTGAAGGTATTGGTAGACCATCTACTAGGACTGCAATTTTACAATCTTTAATTGATCAAGAAAGAATTTCTTGTGATGGAAAAACACAACAATACTTTGCAGAACCATTTGGTATTGAAGTTACAAAAAACCTTATGAATACAGAATTAGTTTCTCCTCATCTAACAGCTAAATGGGAAGTTAGATTGCAAGAAGTTGAAGATGGTTTAGTAACTGCAGATCAAGTTTATAAAGAAATTGTTGCTTATGTAGATTCTACAATTCGTTCTTTGAAAAAAATAACTGTTAATTTTTCAGAAATTCCTAATTATGCTAAAAAGGAACCAATTGGTGAGTTACCAAATGGAAATAAAGTTTTTAAATCAAACAACGGTTCTTATTATGATGAGGAATTTCAAGCATGGATTGAAGAAAAAAATGAGGCAGAAAAAGAAGGATGGGAAATTCCAGAATTTAGAGGTTTTTACTTGCAATCTATGTTAGATAATAGTAAAATAAGATTAAAGACTAAGTTATCCGATAAAGAAGTTAAAACTTTAATTTCAGGTGGTCAAGTTGAAAAAACAATTATTTGGAAAGAATCTAATTCAGAATCAAACAAGTTTTTGGAATTAGACAATGAATTCAAACTTTCCTTTGTTAAAACTGTAACAAACCAAACTGCAACAAAGTTTAATATTGGATCTTTGGAAGTAATTAGAGTTGATTTGGAAAAAGATGGAAAGAAACATAGATTTTTCTTGCCAGGTGGAAAAGAATCTGGAATTCAGATTTACGGTTATGTCGCAGGGAGAGCGATAGAAAATGAGGAGTTTGGCACCTTGTTAAGTGGGGGTCAAATAGAAGTTGATAATTTGAAGAATAAGAAAAATGAAAATTTTTCAGGGATTTTATTCTTTGATAAAGAAAAAAATGCTATTTCAATTCGTTATCCTGATATTCCAAAAGAAATTCTTTATTCAGAAAATGGAGCTATAGTCGAGAAAAGAAAATCGAAAGGAGGAGATTATTATTACTTAGTTAATAATATCTATGTGCCAATTTCAAGAGCTAGACACGAATTCTCTCTTGATGAATTAATTATTCTAGCTACAACAAAAGAATTGGCTTTAAATGATTTGTGGTCGGAGAAAAAAGAAAAAACTTATTCGGCTATTTTGTACTTATCGGATGATAAATTAGAACAGAGATTTGAATAATAAAATGAGGTAAAAAATGACAATGATTTATAAAGGTAAAAATAAAACAGTTCGTGGAAAGAAACAATATGAGGTGCGTATGCTTGGTTTTGAATTCTGGATTAAAGAGGATGAATTTAATAGAGCAGTTCGTCTAGGACAAGTTTTTTATAAGGCAAATAAACCTGTTAATATTAAACAGATTATGGCTGCTGCGTGATAAACAAAATTGATTAAAAAACGTATAAGAAATAAAGTTTTTCTTATACGTTTTTATTTGTTTTAAAATTCAATTAAATTTATGATGTTAAATTTTATAAAACATCACTTACTTTATTTATTAAAGACAATAATGTAGAATTCTGAATTTGTTTAAGGGAATATTAAGTTTGGTTTGGTTTTGTTTTAAATCTATATAACTAAGTAAAAAGAAAGAAGGTAAATCTGTGATTAATAATAAACTAAATCAGAACAAGAAAAAAATTGAATATGAAAGTAATAGTTTAGAATTGATTTCTTATTTAGAGAGAGTTAAAAATTTTCCTCTTGATCGGAATTCGTTTGATATGTTTGTCAATTTCTTTTTGAAAGAAATGATCAGATTTAAGGTTCATACTTATAATAAAGACTTAAATTCTGAAATTTTTTTAGAAGAGAATAAAAATCTAACTATAAGAGAGTTAAGGAAATTGGGATTAACTATGCAGATAATTCCATTTAATTTTGGATTAACTGACTCTGATACTTTTGTTATCTTGCCTAATGAATTTCATTTTTCTTATAAAATTAGTTCATTTACTAGTTTTAAGGTCTTGAATAAGTTTAATAATTATTTTACTTTGAACTCTTCATTTATCCAAGATAATTTAATTCTTGATGAGGTTTCAAATTTAAATAGATATAATGAAGTTTTTAATAATTCAATTTTTTCATTTAAGTTTAAAGATGGGGTAGATGAAAAACTTTTTTATGAAAATTTTTATAAAAAATTAAAATCTTCTTTAAAAAAATTAATTCAAGAAATTATTAATATAAGACAAGAAGATTATTTGATGCTATTAAATAATCAATTATTATATGACAAATTGTTGAATCAATTAATAAATAGGTTAGAAGCAAGTAAAAAATCTTTTGGCTTAATTGATAATAAAAAATAAAAAAGAGGCAAATGTTGTCTCTTTTTATTTGTTGTTTTTTGAAATGACAATTGATTAATATAGATATTTTACTATAATTTTATAGGTCGGGGGTAGAATTAGTTGAGAAATAATAAATTAATCTAAAAAAATAGTTTTTTGTAAAAAAATGAGGTAATAATGAAAAGATCTCTAATAAAAACGTGAGATCTGACGTTTTTATTTTTATGTAAAATTATTTTTTAAGCCTTATAATAGTTAAAGAAAAAACTTTTATTTTGAGAATGAGAGGTAAAAATGAAAAGAAATAAAAAACTTATCGCTGCTGGAATAACTGGAGCAACTCTTTTAGTTTCTGGAGCTACATTAGCAGGAGTTCAACCCACTTTATTAAATCCAGGGATTGTTGGACATGCAGAATCTGAAGGGCGTGAAATTACAGATGCTTCAGTAAATGGTACAATTGTAAATCATCAAGGGGCTAGTAGTTCTACAAGTCGTGTAGATGATTTAGATTTTAATATCAGAGTAAATCATAGAGTAAAATCTGGAGACAAAATCATTTTAAAAGTTTCTAACTTAGATTTAGATGTTTTTGCTGGAAAAGATGTTGTTCTTGGTGATAGTACTGTAATTGGTAAAGTAAACTTATTAGCAAAAAACACTTCTTATTTTGATCTTAACGGTGTTAGATATTATGATAAGGATATGGGTACTGAAGAATTAAATGACAAGTTTTCAGTCCGCTTTGCGACTAGTTTGGATAAAGAATTAAATCCCGGTTTTAAATCAATGACTCCATCTACTGAGATTTTTTCAGAATTGGAATTAGTTTTCAATAATAAAGCTGAAGATTATGAATCTCTAGAATTTAAACTTTCAGCAACTAATGTAGCAACATCCTTGCCTGGAACTAATGTAGATAAGGATTTGGTGTCAAAACTTTTTTATAAAGATCAAGAGATTACTAGATCTTCATATCATAGACCACCATTAGTTCTTACTAAAAAAGTAAAAGGTGTTTGGGGAAGTGTGAAAGACTACATTGAAAATACTCCTGATGGAGCTACAACTGGTAGAATTGCAGCATTTATTCAAACAGATGAGGGGCACCCCCTTAAAAAGGGAGACAGAATTACTCTAGAATCTAGAGCTGATAGTAATTTCAAGTATAAAACTGATGGGTTAACTGTTGGTAAAATTTTTAAAAAAGCACACGGCTCTGGTGATACAGAAGTGGTTAATAAGTTTAGTGAAAATGGAATTTTAATTCATAAGCAAAATTACCCAACTTTCAAAATTGTAGAAGCTACTCCGGATAGAATTACTTATGAATTAATGTCTGATTCTTATGATGAAGATATTAGTTTCGGTCATTTTATTTTAGCAACTGATGGGAGAAATTATAACAGAGATACTAATAAATTAGAAAACATTAAACAATACATTACTATTTCTTCTTCTGATCCTGGAGCTACCACAGATACTACCTTACAAACCGGTTTGCGTGTTATTGGTTATACAGTTGGTGGCGGAACAAACAGTGTGAAAATTCAATATAAAACTACACAATGGATTGATGAAGGAACTAATAAGGCAATTAAACCATCAACTTTGAAAGAAACAACTGATCCTGCTGGAGAAATTGATGATTATACTTTTGTTAGAACTGCAACGGATCAAGAGACTGGAAATGTAACACATTATTTCCGTCATACTCCAAAACCTAAAACGTTTACAATTTATCAAGACGAAGAAGGTAATGAACTTAAAAAGATTCCGGGAGCTGCTGGAACTACTGAAGTAATTACAGGCTATAAATTCCTTCGAGAAACCACTGATAGTACAGGTAATAAAATTTTAATTTATAGAAAAGTTTTTACTAAATTTATTGGTCACGATGGATCAAAACAAACAGAATTAAAATCTGTTGCTGGTGAAAAAGAAAAAGAAGAATTTAAAGGTTATAGATATGAAAGATTCGAGGCTGCAAGTAACGGTGATTGGGTCTATCATTACAATAAAATTTACACTATTTATCAAGATGAATCTGGTAATGTTTTGAAGAAAGTGGAAGGTGATGTTGCTAAACCTGAAGAAATTGCAGGTTATAAATTAGTAAGAAACCAAGTAGATACTTCTGGAAATAAAGTTTTTGTTTTACATAAATTAAAAACAGATTTTATTGGTCATAATGGAAATAAACAGAAAACATTAAAATCTAAAGATGGATTAGTTGATAAAGAAGAAATTGTTGGATATAAGTTTGACAGAACTGAAACACTCGCAAATGGTGATAGAATCCATCATTACACTCAATTGAAAACTATTTTTAGAGATGAAAATGGTAATGAATTGAAAGTTGCAGAAGGTGCTCTTGATAACCCTGGAGATATTCCTGGCTATAAATTAATTAGAGTAGATACTGATGAAAACGGCAATAAAATTCCAATTTATCATAAGATCCAAACTAAGTTTGTTGGTCATGATGGAAATCAAACTTCTGAAATTAAATCAGTAGATGGTTTAGTAGACAAAGAAGAAATCAAAAATTATAAGTTTATTCGAACAGAAGAAGCATCAAATGGTGATAGAATCCATCATTATAACAAACTTTATACAATTATCAAAGATGAGAATGGTAAAGTTATTAAGCGTATTCCTGGTGTAGAAAACAATCCTGAAACACCTGCTGGATATAAATTAATTCGTGTAGATACAGACAATGAGGGAAATAGAATCCCAATTTATCATAAGATTCAAACTATTCACAAAGGTCATGACGGAAATCAAGAAACTACTTTAAAAGTTTCAGACGGATTGTCTAACAAAGAAAACTTTGACACTTATAAGTTTGATAGAACTGAAGAAGCTGAAAATGGTGATAGAATTCATCATTACAACAAACTTTATACAATTTTAAGAGATGAAAAAGGGAATGAAATTAAACGCATTCCTGGAATTGTTGGAGAAGATGCTTTTTCAAATCTACCTGGCTATAAATTGATCAGAGTTGATACTGATGAAAATGGAAATAAGATTCCAATTTATCATAAGATTCAAACTAAGTTTGTAAGCCATGATAAGGGTAAAGAAACAATTCTTAAAATTGTAGATGGTGAAGTAGAAAAAGAAGATCTTAAAGGTCAAAAATTTGTAAGAACAGAAACATTGAATAATGGCGATAGAGTACATCATTATAATAAAACTTATACTATTTCAACAGACGATAAAGGAAATGAACTTGGTAGAGTGATTGGTACAGATGGAAAACCAATGGAATTGCCTGGTTATAAATTGATTCGAGTTGATCACGATGAAAACGGTAATTTAATTCCAATCTATCATAAAATTCAAACTTTCTATAAGGGTCATGATGGAACTGAAGTTGTTGATCTTGAAGTTGTTGATAATTTAGCAGATAAGAAAGATTTTTCTGGTTATAAGTTTGATAAAACTGAAGAAGTAGAAAATGGTGATCGAATTCATCATTATGTGAAACTTCATACAATTTATCGAGATGAAAATGGTAATGAACTGTCTAGAGATCATTCAATTAATGGTGAGTTGAGAGATTTACCTGGTTATAAATTGATTCGTGTAGATACTGATGAAAATGGAAATAAAATTCCAGTTTATCATAAATTAGTAACCAGATTTGTTACTATGGAAAATGATAAAGAAATCGAACTTAAAGTTGAAGACGGTCTGGTAGAAAAATCTGACATAAAAAATTATCGCTATGTAAAAACCACAGAAGATAAAACTTTAGGTGATAGAATTCATCACTATGAACCTCTTTATACAATTTTGAGAGATGAAAACGGAAATGAAATCGGAAGAATTAAAGGTGTGGTAGAACCAGAAGAAAAACCTGGATATAAATTGATCAGAGTTGATACTGATGAAAATGGAAATAAAATTCCAATCTATCATAAGATTCAAACTAAGTTCGTATCTTCTGAAAATGGTAAAGACGAGCTTCTTAAAACTGTAGATGGTACAGTAGAAAAAGAAGAAATTGAAGGCTATCAATTTACCAAATCAGAAGTAGATGAAACTTTAGGTGACACAATTCACCATTACTCACCTCTTTACACAATTTTAAAAGATGAAAATGGTAGAGTTATTAAAACAATTAAAGGGCTTGCAGAGCCAGAAGATTTACCTGGATATAAATTAATTCGTGTAGATACTGATTCTGAGGGTAATAAAGTTCCGGTTTATCATAAGATTCAAACCAAGTTTGTTTATGAAGAAAATGGTAAGGAAGTTGTAATTAAAACTTTAGATGGAACTCAACCTGATGAAAAATTGGATGGATTTAATTATCTAAAAACTTCTGTAGATGAAAAACTTGGAGATACAATTCATTATTATCAAAAAGATGAATCTAACAAAGAAGATGATGAATGGACAGTAATTAAAGATGAAAATGGTAGAGTAATTAAACGGATTAAAGGTAGATTAAAAGAGTCAGATTTGGAAAATTACTTGCCAGGTTATAAATTAATGCGTATCGAACGAGATGATAATGGAAATCTAACTCCGATTTATCATAAGATCCTTACTCAATTTGTTACAGAAAGAAATGGAAAACCATTTGTTTTGAAAACATTAGAAGGAACTCATGAAAAAGAAGAAATTGATGGATATGAATTTGAATCAACTAATGTTGATGATGCAACTGGAGATACGATTCACCATTATAAATTGAAACCAAAAACTGTGGAACAAAAAGAAAGTGTAAAAACTGGGGCATCTGCTTCTAGCTTTGTCCTACCGGGTGTGGGAATCTTGGGGCTTCTTGGAGCTTTAAGTTTTGCAGGTTATAAACGTTTCAAAAAACGTAAAAACTAAAAAGTAAAAAGAAAGAATAAATTATTCTTTCTTTTTCATTTTTTTATGATAAATAAGAGATATAATAGTTTAAGATTTAAAACTAATTTAGTTAAATAAAAAATCTTTGGAGGACTTATTTTGGTTAAATCAAAAAAATTAATTGTTTCTAGTCTTGCAATTGCAGGTGCAACTTTAATTGCAAGTCAACATAATTTAATCTTAAATAATTCAATTTTTAGTAATTTTACAAGTCCAGTAGTTGGATTTGCAGCACCTAATCCCGAATGGGCACCACATCCTGAACATGGTAAAGTAGTTGATTTGGATAGTGAATTTTCAGAGTCGGGTTTTTTAGGGACATTATATGAGGATGGTACTTATATAATGCGTCAAGTATTAAATAATACAAATAAATTATACCTAGATAATCCAAATGGCGGAATTGGCACTGTTTTTCATGGTGATTCTAATGTTTCGAAAATCAAAACTTTTAAAATTGAAGGGAATATTATTGCAGACAAGTTAGCTTTAGCTAGTTCCGGTATGCCTTCAACTATAGATCTTACTGGTCTAACATTATCAGAAAAAGCCTCAATGCCATTCTTATCTTATCGGGATGATGTATTAAGTTCTATTACTTTTGATCCAAACTTTTCTTTGAGTAATGTTAGGGAATTGAGTAGAATGTTTGATGGAAGTCCGAACCTTAAATTAAGCAATGAACAGGTTAGTCAACTTTTAAAAAATGTTAGATTTGACTCTTATTCCGGGAGAATGTTCTCTGACGTTGGAGTAGAAAGATTAGATTTATCTACTTTTGATAATTCAAGATTAAAAATTACAGAATCTGTTGCTAATAATGGTTATGGGCATGAAGGTCATGTGTTTAAAAACCTTATTGGTCTAAATGAAATTGTTTTTGGAGACAGTTTTTCTTTTGAAAATTACAATCCAAAAGGCACAAAATTATCCTTTTTTGATACAAACCTTTCTGGAGTTAAAAAAGTAACTCTTTCTGGAGTTGGAACAGGGAACCATAAGTTTATCAAAGATTGGTTAACAGATGTAAAAAACGATAATGTTGAAAATAGTGCTGGTTTGTATCGAAATGGACAATTTGTTACTTCAGTTTCAGAAGCATTAAAAAGTAATGATGATAAAGTTTGGGAAAATGGAGTTTATACATTAGGTCCTGTTCTTAATTTAAATAAGAAAGAGCCAACTGTGGAACATAAAGCAATTCCATCTCCTGTAATTTATGAAAAAGACGAAACTCGTGAAAAAGGTCAACCTAATATTACAGTAAATGGTGAGCCTGGGGAAGAGGTAATTACTACTACTTATTCTGTGGATCCACAAACCGGTACAGTTACACCAACAGTTGGAAAGCCGGTTAGAGTGAAAGAACCAACTCCAACTAAGGTTAAAGTTGCAGCTAAGGATAAAGTTGTGGAACGTGAACTTCCTAATAGAATACGTTATGTAAAAGATTCTGAAAAAGCTTTTGGAACACCAAATGAAACTCAAACTGAAGGTCATCCTGGTCGTGAAGTAACTAGAACTGTGTATGCAGTAAATCCAACCGATGGTTCTATTACAGAAAAAACAACTACAACTAGAGAAACTGAACCTCAAGATAAGGTAATTAAAGTTGGAACTAAAAGAAGTGATCATTCTTTTAAAGATTCAGAGGGGCGTAATGTAACTGAAACTATTGATTATAATGTGGATGATAACGGAGTAGTTATTCCAACTACAACTAGAACTTATGGAAATCAGAAAGAACCTACTGAAGTTCATAAAGCAATTCCATCTCCAATTGTTTATGAGAAGGATGAAACTCGTGAAAAAGGTCAACCAAATCAAACAATAAATGGAGAACCGGGTGATGAGGTAACTACTACTACCTATTCTGTGGATCCTAAAACTGGAGTGGTTACCCCAACTGTAGGTCAACCGGTTAGAGTTAAAGAACCAACCCCAACCAAGGTTAAAGTTGCAGCTAAGACTAAAGTAGAAACTTATAAGGATGAGGAAGGTAGGACAGTAAATAAAATTACTGAGTACAATGTAGATGAAACTACAGGAGTAGTCACTCCTAGTACAACTATTACTTATGGAGCTAAAAAAGATTCAACTGAGGAACATAAATCCATTCCTTCTCCAGTAGTTTATGAAAAAGATGAAACTCGTGATTATGGTGAGCCAAATCAAACAGTAAATGGTGAGCCTGGTGATGAGGTAACTATTACTACTTATTCTGTAGATCCACAAACTGGCAAAGTTACATCTAAAACAGGTGATCCAGTAGTTAAAAAAGAGCCAACTTCAACTAAGGTTAAAGTTGCAGGAAAAACAAAAGTAGTAGAAACTGAGATTCCTTATAAAACAACTTATATTGAAGACGAAAGTGTAGATTTTGGTACTCCAAATAAAATCCAAGACGGAGTTCCAGGAAAAGAAAAAATCACAACTACTTATTTTGTGGATCCTAAAACTGGAGAAGTAACTTCTAAAGAAGAAAAGACCAAAGTTTCTGATCCTCAAAATAAAACAGTCAAAGTTGGTACTAAACCAAAAATTGAACAAATTACTGAGAATGGTAATCTTTATGAGTTAAAAACTATTTATAAGTTAAATAAAGAAACTGGAGAAGTAACTCCAGAAACAACTAAGAAGTTTATCAAAAAAGTTCAAATCGAGACAAAAGAACCAAGTGTGAAAACTCCAACTGAAAAAACAACACCAGCAGCAAAAACTGCTTTAAATACAGGCGTTGATGCAGCAACAAACATCCTTCCAATTTTGAGTTTAATTGGGATGACTGGTGGAATTGTTCTTCCGAATCGCCTTAAGAAAAAAGATTAAATAAAAAAATAGAAAAACATCAGAATTAATCTCTGATGTTTTTTTGTTTTAAGTCTAAAACTATTTAGATAATTTTTTATTTATTTTTTATAATTAAAATAAAATCAAATAAGTTTTAGTTTGATTAGAAAGAAGGAATAAATGATTATAGAAGAAGTATTAAAAGTGATTTTAAATTACCCCTCTTCTTTAGATGAGGAAGTAATTTCACTTATTCGTGAGATCCGGTTTGAAGTTTCCAACTTTAATAAATTAAGAAAATCTGAACTTACTTGGGATAATTTTCAGGAACAAAATTTTTGTTCTGCAAAAATCTCTCATCTCTTAAATAATTTAAGAACTCATTTTGATTCTTTAAAAATAAAAGAATTTAATTCTATTATTGATTTATTGTTGACAGATTCAAATTCTGAAATTATTCAAGAAGAAAAAGAAATTCCTACTCAAGAAATTAAAGTAGAAGCTCAAGGAATTACTAAAGTTATTCAAGCAACAGAAGGAAAACCTGGAAAGTTAGTTGTAGAATGGAACGTACTGGGAGATATTAAGGTTCCTGTATCTGAAAAAATTACAGAAGAGATGGTTCCTAAATTGATTTTAATTCCAAAAGGTGTTGATAATTTATCAATTGAAAATCATCACAAATCTATAATCTTAAATCCACATCCTGATAAATTAACCTTAGTTTCTGAAAATAATTTTGAAAAATTTTATAATATTGATTATTGGAATAAATTGACTGCATCTCTATCTAAGAGAGATTTGAGTTTCAATGATTTAAATTCTATTTTTGCTCATATTAATAAAAAAGTTAGTTTAACTGATGTAATTGCTGGAATTGATTTAGGGGGAACATCAAAAAACCTTTTAACTGTTGGATTTTCTACTAAATCTGGTGGAATACAATTTGGTTCTTCAAAATTTTCAGAATTATTTGACTCATCAAATGGATTTGTTAATGAAAAATTATCAAATTTAAATAAAGGTTCTTTAGATAAATTATGTAATGCAATTGATGAATTATTTGATAATTTAGAAAAACTTTTGAAAAAACGAAAAGTAAATGATGTTGTTCTTGGAATAATTGGAGGAGTTCAACTTTCTTCTGGATTTAATATGAATTATACAGTAATGCAATTTTTGTTTTATTCTATTGCTAAAAAATTATTAAATTCTAATTTTAATTTATTTTTGGTTTCAGAAAGTCATACTAGTTTAGTTGATCCTACTGTAAATGAATTTGCTATTTATCAAGATTTCCAAGTTACCTCTTTAAAGAGAGATGGTCATTCGGCTAAATTAACTTGTGGAAAATCTGTAGATGCTGATTTGAATGCAGCTTATAACATGATTAGAATTCTAAAACCTCAAATGAGTATTACTCTAGGATCTAATACTTATAATTTAAAACAAAAAATTGTTTAAAAAGCTTATTAAAAAATAAGCTTTTTCCTCTGTTTGAAACACTTATAAATTACTTCTAAAAAAAGCTTAAAATAGCATAATAAGGTTGAAATTATTGTGGTAAACCAAACTGTTACAGATCAGGAGGATTTGATGTAAGACTTTGCTTCTATCATTCATTACTTCTTTCTGTGCTCGTTTATATAGTAGACTAAAAGCTAAACGAAAAACAGAAGCCATTATAGAGACCTTGAATAAGGAGAAAAGCTATGAGACAAGTAGAGCGTCACTGGATTAAAGAAGGGCATGAACTTTATTCCATTTGTGATGATTCAACCTTTAAAGCTAAGAATCTTTACAATGCAGGTTTGTATCAGGTTCGACAATCTATCTTTCAAAGAAACAAGAGTGAGGAAGAAAATAAGCCTCCTGTCCTCTCTTGGATTGAATTGGTTGCTCAATTTAGAAAAGAAAAACAAGTGGATATGTTAGCTCTACCTTCTAAGGTATCCACTAATATTCTAAAACTAGTTGGGTCAAACATTAGCTCTTATTATCAGCTACTAAGATGCTATCATGATAAAGCTAATACAAGTGTCACAAATAAGCCTGGGTTACCAGGGTACCTTCATAAGACAAAAGGGCGGTATATAGTAGAGTTTACCCATCAAACCTTTTCTAAGAAGAGGGGAACAAATGGGGAACTGATTCTTTGTCCAAAAGATTTAAAACTTTCTATTCCAACTAAAATTGAACATCCTAATTGTGTTCGCATCGTTCCTAAGCTAGGTGTTTTTCTCATTGAGGTTATCTATGAAGTAGAAACTGCTCCTTTAAAGCATACAGGTAATTACGCAGCCATTGACTTAGGAGTTGATAATCTAGCTAGTGTGACTTTTTCAAATGGGGTTCAACCCTTACTTGTGAAAGGTTCTAAAATCAAAAGTATCAACCAAGGTTATAATCGCTTAATCGCTAAAGCAAAATCAAAACTACCTGCTAACCAAAAGACTAGTCAAGGCATCCACCGTCTTTGGAGGAATCGTGAAATGAAGTTGCAGTCAGAACTTCATAAAATCACGTCTTTTCTCTCTCTTTATTTTGACGAGATGGCTATTGAAAAAGTCTTTATTGGAAAGAATGTCGGTTGGAAACAAGGTCTTGCTTTAGGAAAGAAAACCAATCAAACCTTCACACAAATTCCTTTTACGACTTTTATTTCACAATTAAGTTATAAATGTCAGTTAAAAGGAATTGAAGTAATAGAACAAGAAGAATCTTATACCTCTAAAGCTAGTTTTGTGGATCAAGATGATATTCCTATTTATGGAAAGAGTGAACAAAAACCCACTTTTTCAGGGAAACGGATTCGTAGAGGATTGTATCAAACCAAGAATGGTTTACTGTTAAACGCAGATGTGAATGGTTCTTATAACATCTTGGTCAAAGGTCTTTTAACTTTAGGGAAGTGTCTAAATAGAGAAAACCTATCTTTTCATACAAGAAGTTTAAGAAATTATCACTCTATCTCTAATAAAGAGCTACTAGCTCAAATCATGTAAGCCTATATCTTAGAATAATCTAAGAGAGGGTCTAAGGGGTCTTGTAGGAGACCTTTAATGAAAGCAAGGATGTTTTTGTTCTTGTGGAACATTAAGAATCAAATGGAACAAATGTGTTCATTTTTAACATTGGTATCAAGCATTTGAACCTATTACAATAATATTACAGTTGATGAAAATCTGTAAAATAAGAAGAATAAATAATTAATTTTTATTAATTATTTTGCAAAAAAAAAATAATAATTTTATTTAAAGAGGTCTATTAATGAAATTAAAAAAAGTGCTAGTTTCTGGAATCACACTTGCTGGAGCAACTTTAGTAGCTGCTAGTAACTCTTCTATCCTAGGAACAGATTTAACTAATCCTTTTATTCATTCAGTTATTGGTAATGCTGAAGGAACTACAGGAGATTCTAATACTGCGAATAGTGAAAATCCGGGGGGGGGTGCCTTCTTCTACTAATTCAGTTGCTGAAAATTCTGCTAATACTACAGGAGGTTCTTCTTCTGTAGCTCCAGGAGAGGTGGGTTATATTCATCCGGAGCATGGGAGATTGATTTATGTAGATAAAGGGATTCAAGGTATTAATGGATTTGTTTATGAAGATGGAACTTATGTTATAAAAAGTGACAACTCTGGTCAACCTGCAAGAATCGAAAATGGAAGTTTTGGTGGTAATACAATGCTTTTATCTGAAGATTCAATCAGAGAAACTGTTAGAAAAGTTAAAATCGAAGGAGAAGTAACTTTTGAATATCTATTGCTTGGTTTTGGTCATAATTATTTTGAAAATGTAACTTCTTTGGATCTTAGAGGAGCTAAGTTTATTGGTGCTCCTAATATAAGTTCAATATCTTCTAACGGTAATACAAAATTAAAAGAAGTAATTTTACCAGATGACTTTTTTAATAAAAATGAAAAAGTTGACGTTTCAACCTTTTTTTGGTCATCTCCAAAATTAAAATTAAATAACGATTCTGTTTCAGGATTATTAAAAAATTTAAAATTGGGAGAAAATTCTGAAAGACTATTCCATGATGTTGGTATTGAAAAATTAGATTTTTCAACTCTTGATAATTCTTTAGTTTCTAAAAATAGTACAATAGTTTCAAATTTAATTGGATTAAAAGAAATAATTTTTGGTCCAGATTTTAGTTTTGAGAATTATGGAACAAACAGTGTTGCAGGTGGTCTGAATAATTTTCCAACTTTAGATACTGACTTGTCTAAAGTAGAAAAAGTAGTTATGAAAGCAGAAAAAGATAATAGTTATTTATTCTTTAATGATTGGGTCAGAGATGTTCAAAATAAAGGAAATCTTTTAAATAATAAACAATATGCTTTATTTAAAGATGGTCAACAATTTAGAACATTGTCAGAAGTTCAAGCTTCAACACATCAATCTTATCCTGCAGGCACGTATACAATTCAAGAAATTCCACAAAATAACACTGTATCAACTACAGATGCAAGTAATGTTGAAACTGTAAGTTCTACATCATCAAATAATTCAACAGAATCAAACACTACTACAGTTAGTGGCGGTGAAAATTCAGACAATTCTACTCTTCATCCAGGGCATGGAAGATTACTTTATATAGATAAGGGAATTCCTGGAATGCATAGTTATGTTTATGAAGATGGAACTCTTATTATGAAAGCAGATGGTAGTGGAACTCCAGTAAGAATAGATGCCTCTTTTGGTGGTGGTTCATTATTGTTTTCTGATGAAGCAAATCAATTCAAGCCATTAATTAAGAAAATTAAAATAGATGGCGAAATTAATTTTAGTCAGATGGATTTTCAATTTGGTATTGATGGAGATTATTGGGGTGATTTAAAATTCTATAATATAGAATCTATAGATTTAAGAGGTGCTCATTTCACTCCACATAATAAATCAGGTGATTCTGGTAATAGGACTCCAATGTTGATACATGGAGCTTATAAATTAAAAGAATTAATTTTAGATGAAAATTTAAAATTATATGATGATAGTATGGGTAAGATAAAACCGATAATTATTTCTCAGGCACCAAAATTGAAATTAACAAACGAACAAGTTACTCAATTATTAAAAGGAATTAAGTTGGGAGATGGATATTCTGATTCATTATTGTCTAATGTTGGGGTTGAACGTTTGGATTTATCAACTGTAGACAATTCTAATGTATCAAATGGTAATTTATCTCGTATTGTTTCTGGTCTATCTCAAGGCGAATCTGGTACAAAATTAAAAGAAATTGTTTTTGGTGATAAATTTAATTTCGGTAATAGTTATTATGAGTTTGGAAATGGAACGTATGCTGGAAATGAGCATAATCCAACTTCTTTTTATAATTTAGAAAGAATAGTTTTCACCAACAGTAAAGGAAATGCACATTTTTTATTTAAAAAATGGGTAAATTCTGTTCCATTTTCTACAGGTAAAGCTTTATTTAAAGATGGTGAATTTTATAAAACTTTTGAAGATGTTATAAAATTAGCTAATGAATATTCTAAAGAAGAATATCCTGCAGGTGTTTATACGATAGGTTATTATAAAGAACCTACAATAGAAACAATATCTGTTATAGAAAAAACTGTTTATGAAAAAGATGAAAATAGTAATGAAGCTGTAGGTAACACTCATTGGCATTATATTGGAAGAGCGGGGCGAGCTACTGTAAAAACAACTTATGTATTGAATCAAGAGAATGGAAGTATTATATCTACACATAAAGAAGATCCAGTAGTAGTCGAGCAGCCAATAAATTCTATTATTAGAGTTGCAGCAAAAGACAAAGTAGTAGAAAATGAACTCCCTAACAGAACTCGCTATGTTTTAGATCTAGAAAAAGATTATGGAACAGAAAATGAAACTGAGATCCAAGGTCAACCTGGGCGTGAAGTAACTAGAACTGTTTATACTGTTGATCCTAATAATGGTAATGTATCAGAAAACACAACTACAACTAGAGAATCTGAGCCTCAAGATAAAGTAGTTAGAGTTGGTGGTAAAACTAGAACAGAAACAACTAAAGATTCAGAAGGTAGAGCAGTAACTACTACTACCACTTATACTGTAGATGAAACTACTGGTATAGTCACTCCTAATACAACTACCACTTACGGCACTCAAAAAGATTCAACTGAAGTTCATAAATCAATTCCATCACCGGTTCGTTATGAAAAAGATACAACTCGTAATTATGGGGAGCCAAATCAAACTCAAAATGGACAACCTGGAGATGAAGTAACAACTACTACTTATTCTGTGGATCCACAAACTGGAACAATTACCCCAACTGTAGGTAAACCGGTTAGAGTTAAAGAACCAACTGAAACTGTGGTTAAAGTTGCAGCCAAGGATAAAGTAGTAGAAAATGAAATTCCTAATAGAATTCGTTATGTTAAGGATTCAGAAAAAGATTATGGAACAGAAAATGAAACTCAAACCCAAGGTCATCCTGGTCGTGAAGTTACTAGAACTGTTTATACAGTAAACCCAACTGATGGTTCTACAACAGAAAACACAACAACAACTAGAGAATCTGAACCTCAAGATAAAGTAGTTAGAGTTGGTGGGAAAACTAGAATAGAAACTATTAAAGATTCTGAAGGTAGAACCGTAACTACTACTACAACTTACACTGTAGATGAAACTACTGGTGTAGTTAGCCCAACTATTACTAAATCTTATGGAACTCAAAAAGATTCTACCGAAGTTCACAAACCAATTCCATCTCCGGTACGTTATGAAAAAGATACAACTCGCAATTATGGTGATCCAAATCAAACTCAAAATGGACAACCTGGAGATGAAGTAACTACTACTACTTATTCAGTTAACCCACAAGATGGAACAATTACTTCAACTGTAGGTAAACCGGTTCGAGTTAAAGAACCAACTGAAACCGTAGTTAAAGTTGCAGCCAAGGATAAAGTAGTAGAAAATGAAATTCCTAATAGAACTCGTTATGTTAAGGATTCAGAAAAAGATTATGGAACAGAAAATGAAACTGAGATCCAAGGACAACCTGGGCGTGAAGTAACTAGAACTGTTTATACTGTGAATCCTAATGATGGATTTGTAACAGAAAGTTCTACAATTTCTAGAGAGTCTGATCCTAAAGATAAGGTGGTTAAAGTTGGTGGAAAAACGAAAACAGAAATTGTTAATGAAGGAAATCAAACTTATAAAGTAATTACATCTTATAATGTAAATTCTGAAACAGGAGAAGTAACTTCTTCTACAACTAAAGAATTGATTTCTAATGAAAATCATAATCGAAGTGTTGAAGTTGATGATACAAATCCAGTAACTATTCCTGAAAACAACAATTCTAATAATTCTACACCTTCTTTGAAACCTAAAGACGAAGATATTAAACCTAAAGTTGAAAAAGAAGTTAATAAAGAGATCTTAAAAGGAAGTTTTGTTGAAAACAATGTTGAGAAAAAGGATATTAATCTAAATTCTAAGAAAGAAGAAAAAGAAAAAACTTCTAAAGAAGTTTTGACTATTGAAAAACTTCAAAAAGAGAGTTTAGATAAAATTAATTTGGACAACAATGTTCAAACTATTTCTTTAAACAAATCTAACAATGTAGACAGAAATCTCAAATTGAGTAAACCTTCTTCTACTTCAACAGATTCTCCAAAAGCTGAAATTTTAACAGCTAATAATAAAACAACTTCTGAAGCAAGTAAAGTTGAGAATAATTCTACTTCAAAATCTTCAGAAAAGGGTGAAAAAACTCCAACAGTTAAAGCACCTATTAATACTGGATCTCATTCAGAAACTAATATTCTTCCAATATTGGGATTAATTGGTTTATCTGGAGCATTAATTGTAGGATCTTCTCGTAAAAGAAAAGAAGATTAAGCATAACAAAAAGCACCAAATTGGTGCTTTTTTTATTATTTAAATCTTGGATTAACTTTCCCCAACCCTGGTCTTTTTTTATTGTTTTGGGGTAATGTTTTTAATTTTTTTAAATTATTACCATTAGTTTCAATTCTTTTTTTAATTTCCTCTGAAATTGCATTAGGATCTAAATTAGATTCTGTTTCTTTTAGAGGTCTACTCTTTAGTTCTTTATTTATTAAAGAAAGAGTGCTCTTATCTGAATTAATTTTAGATTCAGAATTCGAATTTTCTTTTGCCAATTCCTTATCTTTATTTTGGTTTTGATTTTCATTTTTTGTGATATTGTTTAGAGATTCATAAAAGTTGGAAATTGGTTCATAAAAATTAATTTTAACTTGAGTCACATCTAGAGGAACTCCTGAAGTTGTTTCAGAATAGATATTATAATAAGTAGTTGAAAATTTATTTTCTTTAGAAGGCATAATAGTTTCAATTTTTACTTTATAAATTCTAATTAAGTTTCTATAGGCTGGTTCTACAATTAGTTTATTTAATTCTTCTTCCCAATTTTCTTTTTTTAGTAAATTTTCTAATTTCAAATAAAACAAAAGTTTATTTTCAATTTGATTTTCTTTGTTAAGAATAAAAACATCATTTTCATAAATTACTTGTTTTCTTGACAAATAAATCATAAAAGTAATATAAAGTAAAATGAAGAAAATAAAAACATTATTAGATAAATTACTATATTGCTGATATAAACTTTCTGCTAGAGGAGATGTGTTAATATCAGTAGGTTTAAACATAAACCTCCATTCTAAAGGAATAAAGATAAATCCTAATAAGAATGATGCAATTTTGATTCTAGTTGAAGTAAGAAAAGTTGAGATTTTAAAAATTTCTCTTGTGAAATTATGAATAATTTTCTTTTGAAAAGTTACTTTTCCAAAAGAAATTAAATCTACAAGTAATTGAATCAATATAATAAAAAATGCAAAAAATGCTAAATTATTTAATGAAGTTTTATTTTGTAAATAAAAATCAGTATTAATAGCATTTATTAAAGAGCTTAAAAATTGCGAGAATTGAAGTCCGGCAATAATCAAACCAAATAGGAATATTAATTTCCTAACAATTAATTTAAAATTTAATCCAATTAAAGTAATTGGATTATCATTGTTTTTCATTGAGTTTTCAAGTTTTTCCATAAGATAAAACCTTCTTTCTAAAATAATTTATTATTTTTTTTAATTATATAATTTTTTTATTAAAAGAACAACTAGTCTAAAAATAACTTACAATATAGTAGAAGAAAAAAATAACCTATTAGTTGAGGGAAAATAAATTGAAAAAAAATAAAATTATTCTAGGAATTACGAGTGCAACAATTTTAGCATCTTCTGTAATTCTTGGAGATCCATTTTCTATTCCTTTAATAGATAAAGGAGTTAAAAGTTATGCTGAATCTGGAGCAGAAGTTTCGAATGTGGAAGCAAGTGCAACATTAACTAATAATGCTTCTAAATCTAAAAAAATGCAAAGAATTGATTCTTATAATATTAATTTCAAAGTAAAACAAAGAGTTAATGCTGGAGATAAAATAACATTTCAGCTTTCTAATTTGAATGGATTTGAATTAGAAAATAAGAAAATTGTTCTAAAAGATGGAACCACTGTAGGCACAGTTCGAGTTGTAAATGGGAATAAACAAGGCTATTTCGATGTTAATGGTAAGACCTATTTTGGTAGAAATTTGCAAAACGATGCACATAATGATTCATACTCTGCAACATTTATTTCAAGTTTTGATAAAGAATTTAATGATGGAATGAAAAATTATTCACCGGATACAGAATTTAAAACAGAATTTGAAATTGTTTTTAATGAAGCTGCTCAGAACTACAATGATATGGAATTGAATATTGCAGTAGAAAATGCATCTAATGTTCTTGGAGGAGCTAACAAAGATTATGATAATATTGCTAAAATTAATTACAATGGTAATACTTTAGCTAGTGCTACTTATCATGTTCCAGCAATGCCATTGTCTACTACACCAAATAAAGTAGGTCCAAAACCAACTACATGGGATAATGCCATTTTATCTTCTAGCGGTGTAGATTCTGCAACATTAGGAACATTTACTTTGTTCAATAATTCACAACCATTAAGAAATGGAGATAGAATAATTCTTGAATCTAAAGCAGATAGTAATTTCAAGTATGACATTAAAGGTTTACACAATGGTCAAATTTTAGATTTAAGTCATAGCATTTTATATGACACTGAAAATGCTAGAGCAAATGATAATGGAATGTACATTTTTAGAAGTGGGGTTGCTCATATGAGAATTTTAGAACTTTCTACAGATAGAATTGTTCTCGAATTACAAAATGATATTCCTTATTCTGAAGCTGTAGGTTTCCATATCCCGGTAACTTTAACAAATAATAATGCTTTTAATTCTACAAATAATACTTATGATGCTAAAGAATATGTTACTCTTTTTTCTGGAGAAACTAACGATCCAGAATTCCATAAGACTTATGTAGTGAATCATAAAATGACTGTTTCTGGTGTTGGTATTAATTCATCTGGAACAATTATTAAAAAGAAAACAACTCAATGGGTTGATGAGTCTACCAATTCACCAATAAAAGATTCTACCATTGCTGAAAACACAGAAGTTGCTGGAACTATTGATGGATACACTTTTGTTAGAACTGATACTGATCCTCAAACTGGAAATGTTGTACATTACTTCAATAAAAATAATACAACAACACAAAAAGTTACAATCTATCAAGATGAGAATAATCATGAATTAAAACGTGTGAATGGTTTGGACTCAGAAGCTGAAACAATTCAAGGGTATAAGTTTGTTTCTGAAAGTTTAAATAATGATGGAAATAAAGTTAGAATTTACCATAAATTAATTACCAAATTTGTTGGTCATGATGGAAGTACTGAATCTACAATTAAAACTCAAGATGGGTTGGTTGATAAAGAAGAAATTGCTGGATATAA
>ERZ772932.247-NODE-247-length-31366-cov-10.754336_pt1 | contig 31366 bp, 23 predicted proteins | sample MGYA00511684_ERZ772932 | MGnify/ENA primary metagenome ERZ772932 (study PRJEB29015, sample SAMEA2738078) | human oral metagenome | biome: human oral; feature: human-associated habitat; material: saliva | place: China | collected 2210 ...
TGGCGCGGGCGACAGCGCTGCTGACCGCCGACCTGCGCGCGCCCGGCGGGGACCTGACGGCCCTGGCCCGACAGGTCCGGGGCGGTGGGGCCGGGTCGGGGACGTGGAAGGCGGAGGCGCGCCGACTGGAGCAGGCCTGCCGACGCGCCGCCTCAGAGCAGTCCGGGCCCCCTGAGGACCCGGGCTCCGCGAGCGGTGGACCACAGGCTCCGGGTACAACAGAGGCGGCCGGTTCGCTGGGCACCGGGCACGGCCGGGAGGCTCCCGGACGGCCCGAGGATCCGGCCGCCGCAAGCGGTGGACCACAGGCACCTGACGCGTTGGGGATCTCCGGCTCGCCGGCCACGGGCCGGGAGGATGCGGGCCAGCCCGGCGGCGTCGGCCAGGACGCTCCCGGGGGCGGCGAGGGCGCCGGAGCGCATGACCTGGAGTCGGCGGTGGCGCTGGTGGCCGGGACGGCGCAGCCGCAGTGGATCGCGCGACGTCGGGGGCCGGCTCCGCAGGCGGGCAAAGAGGCGCACTACGCGAGCGTCGCCGGGACCGGGCTGCGCCTGCCGTCGGGCTCGGCGCTGGCGGAGTCCGAGTGGCTGGCGGTGGCCGGCGTGGACCTGACCAGTGGGCGCGGCGACGCACTCATCCGGGCCGCGGCGCCACTGGCTGAGCAGACGGCCCTGGAGCTGGCCGGGGCCTGGCTGACTGAGGAGGAGCGCACCGTCTGGGAGGGCGGGCGGCTGCGCACGGAGCGCCTGCGCCGTCTGGGGGCCATCACACTCACCATCACCCCGGGGCCACCGCCGGGTCCGACGGCGGTGGCGCAGGCCGTCGTCGCGCGGGTGCGCGCCGAGGGGGCCGCTGCCGGCCTGGGCGTACTGCCGTGGGATGAGGAGGCACTCGGCCTGCGCTCCCGACTGGCCCTGCTGCATGAGCACCTGGGTGAGCCCTGGCCGGATATGAGCGATGCGGCCCTGGCCGAACGGGCCGAGGAGTGGCTGGCACCGGCGGTGACGCGCCTGGCCGGGCAGGCCGGAGGATCAGACGGGCCAGGTAGGTCCGGTGAGTCGGCGTCGGGCCCGGGAAGTCGGCGTTTCAACCTGGAGCGGCTGGACGTGGCCCAGGCACTGCGGGCGCTGCTGCCGTGGCCGCAGGCGGCGCGCCTGGACGAGCTGGTGCCCGAACGGATCGAGGTCCCCTCCGGCTCACAGGTGCGGGTGGACTACACGGCGGCGGTCGGCGGGGCGGCCGGGAGCGCGGGACTGGCAGGCCCGGCCGAGGCCGGGCAGGTGGGTCGGCCGGTGCTGGCGGTGCGGGTCCAGGAGTGCTTCGGCTGGGCGGCCACGCCGCGGATCGTGGAGGGCCGGGTGGCGGTGCTGCTGCACCTGCTCTCTCCGGCGCGCCGTCCGGTGGCGGTCACCGACGACCTGGCCTCCTTCTGGGAGCAGGGCTATCCGCAGGTGCGCGCCGAGATGCGGGGCCGCTACCCCAAGCACGCCTGGCCGGAGGACCCGTGGAACGCGTCCGCGACGAGGGGGACCGGACGACGTCGGTAGGTGGGGGCGAAGCTCAGCCCGGGCCGTCCGGAGACGGTGGGCGGCGAATGTCGCAACGGGAGACGAGTACCGCGGCGGACCGGGGCAACCGGCCCTGTCGGTACCGCTGGCACCACCGGGGCCCGCCGAAGGGCCCCGACCCGGGCCGCTCACGAACCGCCCCGGCCGGCTCACCGGCGCGGCGGAGAACCGACCCAGCAGGGCCTCACCAGGTGGAGGCGTCCAGGCGGCTGAAGCGGAAGCCGGTGGGGTTGCGCTCGGTGTCGGGGTCGGCGTCGGGCACGACGTATCCGACGATCTGGAGGTTCCAGGTGCCGCGCCCGCCCCACAGGGTGGCCGTGGTGCGGGTGCGGCCGCGCACCACCGGGAAGCCGGCGATGGTGTCGGGCTGGACGGAGACCACCTCGTGGGAGTGGTAGCGCATGGCGCCGTTGGCGATGTCGCCGAGCCACTCGACCTTGGGCTGGGGGTAGCCGGTCATGTGGGTCAGGACGCAGTAGTCGGTGAGCAGGGCGTCGATGGCCTTGGTGTCAGCGGCGACCATGGCGTCGCACAGGAGCGAGTAGAGGTCAGCGGCCGCGCGCGGCGCGATCTCGGAGGCGTGGGGGTGCGGGGCCTGAGTGCGGGAACGGGACAGGGTTCGGGATTCGTGGGGACGGCGACTCATAGGTCAAGAGTACGGCCCGACGTCGAATATATGAGGGACCAAGAGCTCCGGCGGCCAGGTCGGGGCGCGGGCCCCGGCGGGCCACAACGGGCCGCATGAGACGGCTACTCCACGAGGGTGGGGATCTACTGCCCGAAGGTTGTGCGTACTGGACGAGCCCCCGACCTACGTGGAGTACACCCGCCCCTCCCCCAGTGGCCCCCGACCCTCGTGCAGTACGGGCGTCTCACGACGTCGAGCAGCCACCGGCCCGGCCATCAACACGGGCACGGCCGAAACGGGGAACGCGAAAGGCCCGCCGTACAGCTCCTGGCTGCTTGGCGGGCCCTCCCGTGGCGGTAGCGCTGGGATTCGAACCCAGGGTGGCTATGAACCACACAGACTTTCGAGATCTGCACCTTCGGCCGCTCGGACACGCTACCTCGCCCACGAGGTTACACGGACGTTGCCCCGCTCCCCAACGCGACGTCCTGCGGTATCAGTCACGACCGACGTCGTGCCCGGCAGATCCGGCGACCCCACCGAGCCCGGTGGGGCCCGTCAGGCGGGCCCCGTCAGCGGCGGTCGGCGAAGAAGGCGGTCAGGAGGTCCTGGGACTCCTGGGCGCGCAGGCCTGCACGCACCTCGACCTGGTGGTTGGCGCGGGTGTCGCGCACGACGTCACGCACCGAGCCGCAGGCCCCGGTCCGCGGCTCCCAGGCCCCCAGAACAAGTCGGGCCACCCGGGCCAGGACGATGGCACCGGCGCACATGGTGCACGGCTCGAGGGTGACCACGAGGGTGCAGCCGTCCAGGTGGGAGTCGCCCAGGGCGGCTCCGGCGGCGCGTAGGGCGCGGATCTCGGCGTGCGCCGTCGGGTCGTGCTCGGCCTCGCGGGCGTTGGCGGCCTCGGCCAGGACCGCCCCCTCCGGCGAGAGCACGACGGCGCCCACCGGCACCTCCCCCGACTCACCGGCCGCCCGGGCCAGCTCCAGGGCGCGCACCATGGCGGCGTCGATGACCGGACTGGCGACCGGGCCGAGGGGCGGCTTGATGACCGTGCCGCCGCCCCGCCCCACGGCGACACCCGCCCGCCCACCGGGCGCGCCGGCGTCGGAGCCCGGGCTGAACGGGCTCGGCGGCTGCGCAGAGGCTGAAGACGTCACGAGTTCATTATCTCGTTATAGGCTCCCGACGACATGCCCGGGCTCGGACAGTCGCCTGCCCCCGCAGCCCCCGGCGGCCCCGGCGCCGCGCCCCGGGCCAGCACCCCAAGCCCCACGAAGACCCCAAGAAGCCCCCGCGAAGACCCCACGAAGAACGGAGCAGGTCGGTGAGCCGGTCCCCCGAATCGAGCGATGAGAGCGAGTCCGCGCCAGGCGGCTCCGTTCCGGGAGCCTCCCGGCCGGCCCCGTCGTCGGACCGCTTCTCAGTGCTGCGGCTCCCCGGCGGGTCGCTCCCCGGCGCCCTGATCGGCAAGCTGCCCGGCAAGGAGCCCCTCAACCCGGTGGTGTTCTTCGTGTCAGCCACCATCATCGCGATCGTCGCCCTGGCCGCGCTCATCGCCCCCGACCTCGTCAAGAGCGCCTTCGGGGCGGCCGTGACCTGGACGAGCCGATGGTTCGGCTCCTTCTACATCCTGCTCATCACGGCCGCGCTCGTCTTCATCCTGGGCCTGGCCTTCTCCCGCTTCGGGCGCATCCGCCTGGGTCCGGACAACTCGACGCCGGACTTCTCCACCTTCGCCTGGACGGCCATGCTCTTCGCCGCCGGCATCGGCACCGAGATCCTGTTCTTCGCCGTCGCCGAGCCGGTCGACCAGTTCGTGCACCCGCCCACCGGCGACGCCCAGGCCATCCCCCAGGCCGTCCGCGCCCGCGAGGCCATCGTCCTGTCCCTGTTCCACTACGGCATCTCCGGCTGGGGCCTGTATGCCCTGGTGGGCCTGGCCATGGCCTATTTCGCCTACCGACGCCGCGACACCCTCACGCTGCGCTCCACCCTGCGCCCGCTGCTGGGGCGGCACACCGAGGGCGTCATCGGCGACATCGTCGACGCCGCGGCCCTGGTCGGCGGGGTCTTCGGCATCGCGGCCTCGCTGGGGGTCGGCGTCGTCCAGCTGAACGTGGCCCTCAACATCCTGTTCGGGCTGCCGCAGGGCTTCCCCACCCAGATCGGGCTGACCGCCCTGGCCGTCGTCATGGCCACCGTCTCGGCCGTCTCCGGCGTCGACCGGGGCGTGCGCGTCCTGTCCACCATCAACGTGCTGCTGGCCATCGGCCTGGCCCTGTGGGTGCTCATCACCGGTGATGCCGCCTTCCTCATCGACGCGCTCATCGGCTCCATCGGCGACTTCTTCACCCGCTTCCCGCAGCTGACGCTGGAGACCTACGCCTACAACCGCCCCGATGACTGGCTCAACGCCTGGACCCTGTTCTTCTGGGCGTGGTGGATCGCCTGGGCGGCCTTCGTGGGCATGTTCCTGGCCCGCATCTCACGCGGGCGCACTATCCGCCAGTTCGTGCTCGGCAGCCTCCTGCTGCCCTTCTGCTACATCCTCATGTGGGTGGCGATCTTCGGCAACCACGCCCTGGACCTGGTCATCCGCGGCAACGGCGAGTTCCGGGACATCACCCTGGAGCGGCCCGAGCAGGGGCTGTACTGGATCCTGGAGCACCTGCCGGGCCAGAAGATCCTCATCGCCCTGGCCCTGTTCGTGGGGATCCTCTTCTACGTCACCAGCGCCGACTCCGGCGCCCTGGTCATGGCCAACCTCTCCAGCCGCATCCGCTCGGCGCGCCAGGACGCCGCCGCCTGGCTGCGGATCTTCTGGGCCGCCCTGACCGGGATCCTCACCATCGCGATGCTCGTGGCCGGCGGCATCCCCATCCTCCAGCAGGCCACCATCGTCATGGCGCTGCCCTTCTCCGGGGTCCTCATCCTCATCATGTACACCCTGTGGCGCTCCCTGAGCACCGAGGACACCTACAACCAGGCCCTGAGCCGGGCCGACCGCAACCGGGCCCTCGGCTTCAACGGCTCGGCCGCGGGGCTGGAGCAGACGCCCTGGCGCGAGCGCCTGACGCACACCCTCAACTCGGTCTCCCCCGACGAGGCCGGCAACGCCATGGAGCGGCGCATCGTGCCGGCCCTGGAGGCGGTGGCCACCGAGCTGCGCAAGGAGAACGTCTCCGCCGAGGTCTTCGTCGAGGGCCCCGAGGCCCAGGACCCCGACGACGAGCGCACCTTCCTGGGGCGCGCCAGCCTGGTGGTCTCCTCCCACCCGGCCACCGACAGCGGCGAGGAGCAGTCCAGCTCCATCGACTCCTTCCGCTACGTGGTGCGCATGGTGGTCACGCCGGTGCCCGCCTACGGTTTCGCCGTCCACGAGGCCGACGACCTCACGGTTCGCCTCGAGGTGCGCCCACACAGCGGCGGCCAGGGCTACGACGTCGTCGACTGGAACTCCGACCAGGTGGCCCACGACGTCCTCGACCACTACGAGCGCTGGCTGGAGTACGTGGGCACCTCCGAGAAGAGCGAGTCCCGGTTCTCCCGCCGGCTCTGACGGGGACATCGCACGCAACCGGGGACTTTTTCTCCCGGGCGGGGGCATCCTGCGCGTGCGGGGACGGGATTCCTGTCCCCGACGGCGTCGAAGGTCCCCGCCCGGAGCGGGCCGCACCCGGCCGCGTGGAATGTCCCCGCCGGATACGACCGCCGGTAGCCGGATGCGGCCGCAGACGTCCGGGGATCAGTCCGCCTCGACTGTGTAGGAGGCGAGGCGCTCCTGGAAGGCGGGGTCGTAGTGGTTGACGACGCCCTGCCCCTCATCGAGGGCGGCGATGGCCCGCATGTCGGCGTCGTCGAGCTGGAAGTCGATGACGTCGAGGTTGGTGACCATGCGCTCGCGATGGACCGTCTTGGGGATGACGATGATGTCCAGCTGGATGAGGTAGCGCAGGGCCACCTGGGCGGCGGTCTTGCCGTGCTTCTCGCCGACGTCGGTGAGCACCGGGTGGGTGAAGATGTTGTTGCGGCCCTGGGCGAGCGGCCCCCAGGACTCCAGGGCGGTGCCGTACTTGGTGTACCAGGCGCGGTTGTCGGCCTGCTGGTTGAAGACGTGGGTCTCCATCTGGTTGACGGCCGGCGGCACCTCGACGTGCTGCGCCAGGTCCACGAACCGGTCGGGGAAGAAGTTGGAGACGCCGATGGCGCGGACCTTGCCGGCGGCCAGGGCCTTCTCCATGGCGCGGTAGGTGCCGTAGTAGTCGCCGAAGGGCTGGTGGACGAGCAGCAGGTCGATGTAGTCGGTGCTCAGGCGGCGCAGGGAGCCATCGATGGAGCGGGCGGCGCGCTCCTCCCCGGCGTTGGAGATCCACACCTTGGAGGTCAGGAAGAGGTCCTCGCGGGGCAGTCCGCTGGCGGCGACGGCCGCGCCCACACCCTCCTCGTTGCGGTAGGCCTGGGCGGTGTCGACGTGGCGGTAGCCGACCTCGAAGGCCTCGAGCACGGCCCGCTCGGTCTCCTCCGGCGGGGTCAGGAAGACGCCGTAGCCGATCTGCGGGATGTCGACGCCATTGTTAAGAGTGATGGTGGGGGTGGAGCCGCTGGCCATGAGTTCTCCTTCGATGCGGTCGGTGTCAGCAACCTAGCCCCGCAGGCGGGCGCGATGTCGCCCCTTTCGCGCCGGGCCCAACTGGCGTGCGGGCTGCCCTGGCCCGGCTGTGCGCCCGGGCGCACCCGTACCTGGGGTTGTCGCACCCCACGCCTGAACCCAGGCTGGGCGGGGTCTGGCCTGGGGCTGGCCGCACCTGCGAGCCCGAGCCCGGCCACCGGCCGGGGACATCCTGCGCGGCCGGTGACCTTTCCTTACGGCCGGGGGCATCTCACGCGTCGGGGGACCGGATTCCTGTCCCCGGCGGCGTCGAATGCCCCCGACCGGTGCGGACTGCACCCGGCCGCGCGAAATGTCCCCGGCCGCACAGCGCAGGACGGAGCCTACGGACGGACCCACCACCCGTGAGAGAGACGTTGGGTGTCTGGGACCGGTTTGGTCGGGGTGTGCATCGGGAAGCGGCGGCACGCGGTGCCCGAAACGGCCCCTGCGGCGGGCCCGATGTCCAAATCGGATACAAAGAGCTTTGCCGGACTGAAACGAGCGAAACGAAACCGCATGATTCCGCGGTTCTGTTGAAGGCCTGAAGAACGCGAAGGGTCCTTTGTATCCGATTTGGACACAACCCGGTCAGCGTCGCGAGATATCAGCGGGGACGCCGGCGGCAACTCCGACACCGGAGACGCATCCAGCCCGTCGGAGCAACGTGACCCCACCATGGGCGCGCACGAGACCAGCACGCGTTGCGACGGTGCGAACCGGGCTGCGGCATTAGGCTGTCCCCATGCGCCTCCACGTTGCCGACCACCCCCTCATCGACCACAAGCTCTCCGTCCTGCGTGACGAGAGGACACCGTCGGCGGTCTTCCGCCAGCTGGTGGACGAGCTCGTCACCCTGCTCGCCTACGAGGCCACCCGCGAAGTGCGCACCGAGGAGGTCGAGATCCGCACCCCCGTGGCACTCGCCCAGTGCCGCCGCCTGGCCGACCCGCGGCCGATCGTGGTGCCGATCCTGCGCGCGGGCCTGGGGATGCTGGAGGGCATGACCCGCCTGCTGCCCACGGCGGAGGTCGGCTTCCTGGGGATGAAGCGCGACGAGGACACCCTGGAGGTGGAGACCTACGCCAACCGCCTGCCCGACGACCTCTCTGGCCGCCAGTGCTTCGTCGTTGACCCCATGCTCGCCACCGGTCACACCCTCGTGGCCGCCATCGACTACCTGCTGGAGCGCGGGGCGCGCGACGTCACCGCGCTGTGCCTCATCGCCGCGCCCGAGGGGGTCAAGACGCTGGAGGATGCGGTCGGCGAGCGCGCGAACGTCACGGTGGTGACCGCCGGGGTCGACGAGCGCCTCAACGAGCACGCCTACATCGTGCCCGGTCTCGGCGACGCCGGCGACCGCCTCTACGGCATCGTCGACTGACTCACCGCTCCTCCCGCCCGCACTATTTCAGCAGCACGGTCGGAGGCTGATGTGCCCATTCTGTGACCTCGAGCCATAGATTTCGTTAGGCTCGGGAGACATGACGACGGGGCACTCACCTTCTGCTGGCGACTACGACGCGACAACGGCCCTCAGCAGGTTCGCCTCGCCGCAGGACCTCGAGCGGATTGCCGAAACCCGCCCCGACCTGCACTCGATCCTGGCGACCAACCCGTCGATCCCGCCTCGGGTCCGCGAGATACTGGAGCGGTCCGACGACGCCGTCGTGCGGGAGGTGCTGGCGCGCCAGGCCGGTCGTAGTGCTCAGCCGGCGCGGCCAGCACAGTCTCCTGTCCCGGGCGAGATCGGCCCGATGGCTCCGACGATGGCGGTGGGGACAGCTGCTGGGACGATAGGGGTGCCGCCCCAGCAACCGGTTCCCACTAGTTCCGGGTACGCACAGGCTCCTCAGGGATACGGCGGTCACCAGCCGGGGGTGCCCGGTGCGGCACCGCAGGGTGGCTCGCTTCAGGGAGCCTCCCCTCAGGGATATGGGGCCGCGGCGGCTCAGCCCCCGCAGGGCCCACTCCCGCAGGCGCCTCAGGCGGCGCAGCCCGTCGCGCCGCAGCCGGCCGCCCTGGGGTATTCGGCGCCCTCGATGCAGTCATCAACCCAGCCCGCGGATGAGCAGACGGCCATGCCACCCGGGGTGCCGAGCGGGACGTCGTCGGGATACGGCGTGGGCCAGGCTTATGACTCGGGGCCGGCATACGGTTCGGGCCAGCCGGCTGCGCCGGCCTATGGGACACCGATGTATGCGCCGCCGGCGCAGGCGCCGAAGAAGCGCCGCCTGCTCAAGGTGGTCGCTGTCGTTCTGCCGGTCATTCTCGTTCTGGGAGTTGGAGGTGCGGCCGCCTGGTACTTCCTGGGGCGCAGCGAGGCCTACTTGGGTTCAACATACGTGACTCCGTCGAACGCCTGGACCAAAGGTGCGGACAAGGCCTGGAGCATCGACGTCGCATCCTTTGAGGATCCTTTTGTTTTCGGGGATCATCTCCTGACAGTCGACAAGAACACTGGAGAGATCACCGCTTACGGCCCGCTGGGCGATAACATCAAGGAAGCATGGAAGACCACCATTGACGACGAGGATTTCACGTCATCATACGATGACTCACTCGCTCTCATGCAATGGGGCGACAACACACTGGTCTACAAGTCCACCCTCATTGACCTGAAAACCGGAAAGACCTCAAAGGCACCCTGGGGTAGCAGCAACTCTGCATTAATCGTCGGCGATACCGCCATTTTCTGCAAGGAAAGTGACAAGTGTACCGCCTGGGGTGCGGACAAGAAACAGAAGTGGTCGCGCACGATCGCCGGGACGGGAAGACCCTTTGACTCACTGACCACATACAGTACGACCTTTCTAGTCAGAGACAATCAGCGTTATCTCGCACTGTTGAACGCCATCATCGACATCGATAGCGGAGAGACCCGGTTCCTCGGCGGAGGCTCGAAGGCCGACTCAGACTTCATAACCTGGTACTTCCAGGACGGTTGGGGAACTCTGGAGGCAGAGGACAAATCTGATTCCGATTCGAGTTCGTCAGCCGACCAGGAGTACAAAGTGACAGTTTATGATTTCAAGGGGAAGAAACAGGGCAGCTATCGACAGACCCTGCCTGCAGAGGAGACTGTTGTCGAGGAGGATAAAAAGCTCCTCACAGCCGAGGAGCATCGCACCTACTTCAAGGACCAGGACTTCAGTGACGCCAGCCTGACTGCAAGATCAAACAGCGACGGCTGCGTCACTCGGATCAAGCCCAAGCGAGGCAGTTCCTTCAGTGTTCCGGAGGCGGACACAAACACCATGTCCTCCGGATGTCCGTCTATAGCGAAGAGTTCTCAAGATGGCAGCATCGTCAAGCTGATGATACTGGGCAGTGGGGACGTCAACCGGATCAGTGCGCTCATGAACGTTAAGACCGGGAAGGAAATTAAGTTCAGCGGAATCGACTTGGAGAATGAGGATACGCTCATCATCGCCAAGCCCGACCTCATCATCGGCTACAACAAGTTCGACGGCAAGGTCATCGGCTTCAAGCCTGCCTCCTAAGACGGTGCGGCAGCGGCACTGAAGCGGAACTTTCAGTGACGTTCCGTGTGGCCGGGCGCGGTCTACTCCAGCCTGGGATGCCTCGCGCGCAGGGCGACTGGATTCCTGTCCCCGACGGCGTCGATCACTCTCGCTCTCGCAGCTCCACGCCGGCCCCGGCCAGAATGCTGTGTACCCGCGCGGTGGAGTAGCCCGATTGAGTCGAGATCTGCTGGATTGACGCTCCCTTCGCATACTCATCCGCCAGGATCCGGGCGACGCGATCCGAGAGCCAGTCGCTCATCTGCTCATTGAGCTCCACGTCCGGCAGAGAATCGATATCGCCGCCGGCGTACCCCCGCTGAGCCTTACCCTGCGGCGTGATCTCTTCATCCGACTCATTGCCCCACACGGACCAGCCCGGCCGCGCGTAGCGGGCGAACATCTCCAGGTACGGTCCCGGCGAGCATGACTCGATGAGGTCGTACTGCTCGTCGGGCTTGCGGCTGTGCTCACGCTTGCGCGTCTCGATCATATTGACCGTTGAGCGCCCCGGCGCCAGCGTCCTCATCGACCCTTTGACCCCGAAGAGGATCGGCTCCGTGACATTGCGGAAGTAGAAGCCAACACCGCGGCCGTCCGGCCCGCCGTCTTTGCGGCGCTTGGCCCAGATGATATTCGAGACGTAGCGGAACCCCCACGCCTGCATCACCTCCAGTCCCTCCGGAAGCAAGGCGTTGGGAACCCACAGGTACAGATGGGCATTCGCTGCGGTCACGTCACCGACCGGGAGCTCCTTGATCTCCTGGAGAGACATCGTCCCGTACCTCCCCAGACGACGGTGCTCGGGAGCGACCTTGCCGGTTCGATTGGTGAACCGCCACGGAGGGTCGGCCAGAACAGTCTGGAATCCTCCTTCTACCGTAGGAAGTGGAGCGATTTCCGCAGAGGATCCCAGAGCCTTGGACACCCGTTAGATGTACCAGAGATAGATCCGGTTTGTCACTCTTGAGACTTTTACGTGGATGGGGACCACTCGCGTCCCATGTCATCAAGCCGGACTCCTGGCAGTTCCGCGCTGGGGGCCGGCGGGACTGGCGCGGATCGCGCGCCTCCACTGCATCCTGAGGCGACTGTGTCTCCGACGCCGGCGGGGGACATTCCGCGCGGCTGGGTGCCGTCCGCTCCAGCCGGGGACAGTCCGCGCGTTCGGGGACAGGAATCCGGTCCCCGACGGCGTCGAATGCCCCTGGCCGCGACAACATGTCCCCGGACGCGCGGAGTGCACCCGCCCGCGCCGTAGGCCTCGACCATGAGTGTGCGTCCTCACACCAGCCACCCGGCTCACCGCACCTCCGGCGGCCGGCACACCCTCTTCCCAACAACCATGGGCCGGCCAGCGGCACAAACAAGCGCCCCCGCATCTCAGGTGCGGGGCCGCCGGAGTAGGCGCACCGGTCCAAGCCCGATGCTCGCAGTGTGTCGGCGAGTCTAGCCCCGTCCGCCCAGCACCCCAACCTCAGCGAGTGGTCATCGGACGTCCTCGTTTGGTGGGATACTTCTGCCCGATCCCCCATCCTGACGACGAAGAGGCCGACTGTGAGTAGAGAGACTGAGCGCGCTGCGCTTCACCGTGCGATCTGGCAGGTTGCCAACGACCTGCGCGGGAGCGTGGACGGATGGGACTTTAAGGCCTACGTCCTGGGCTTTCTTTTCTACCGGTTCATCTCCGAGAACCTCGCCGAGTACATCAACGCCGGCGAGCGCGAGGCCGGGGCCCCGGACTTCGACTACCGCTTCCTGTCTCACGCCGACGCCGAAGGCGCCCGCGAGGGCATCATTGAGGAGAAGGGCTTCTTCATCGCCCCGGGCGACCTGTTCGACAACGTGCGCGAGCAGGCCCCGCGCGACGAGAACCTTAACGAGACCCTGTCACGCATCTTCAAGAGCATCGAGGCCTCGGCGACCGGCACGGGCTCGGAGTCGGATCTGCGGGGCCTGTTCGACGACGTGGACGTCAACTCAACGAAGCTGGGCCGCACGGTGGCCCAGCGCAACGACAAGCTCACCCGGCTCATGCAGGCGATCGGGGACCTGGACCTGTCCTACGGGGAGTCCTCGATCGACACCTTCGGCGATGCTTACGAGTACCTCATGACGATGTACGCCTCGAACGCGGGCAAGTCGGGCGGCGAGTTCTTCACGCCGCAGGAGGTCAGCGAGGTACTGGCCCGCATCACGGTCATGGGCAAGACGAGCGTCAACCGCGTCTACGACCCGGCCTGTGGCTCGGGCTCGCTGCTGCTGAAGTTCGCAAAGGTGCTCGGTAAGGAGAACGTGCGCGGCGGGTTCTTCGGCCAGGAGATCAACCTGACCACCTACAACCTGTGCCGGATCAACATGTTCCTGCACGACATCAACTTCGCCGACTTCAGCATCGCCCATGGGGACACGCTCACGGACCCGGCGCACTGGGACGATGAGCCTTTCGAGGCAATCGTTTCCAACCCGCCGTACTCGACGAAGTGGGTCGGCAAGGACGATCCGGCTCTCATCAATGACCCTCGCTTTTCACCAGCGGGTGTGCTGGCCCCGAAGTCGAAGGCGGACCTGGCCTTCACCATGCACATGCTGTCCTGGCTGGCGGTGGATGGGACAGCGGCGATCGTCGAGTTCCCGGGCGTGCTCTACCGAGGCGCGGCCGAGGCCAAGATCCGCCAGTACCTGGTGGAGAACAACTATGTCGACGCCGTCATCCAACTTCCGCCGGATCTGTTCTTCGGGACGACGATCGGCACGTGCATTATCGTGCTCAAGAAGTCCAAGCAGGACAACAGTGTCCTGTTCGTGGACGCCTCAAAGCAGTTCGTGCGGGCGGGCAACAAGAACAAGCTTTCGGCGGAGAACCAGGAGATGATCCTGGAGACGCTCGCCAAGCGGGCCAACGTCGATCACGTGGCGGCCCTGGTGAGTGCGGAGGCGATCAGGGACAACGGTTTCAACCTGTCGGTGTCCTCCTATGTGGAGGCGGAGGACACTCGCGAGGAAGTCGACATCGTGGAACTCAATGCCCGGATCAAGAAGATCGTGGAGCGGCAGGCGGTGCTGCGCGCCAGCATCGATGAAATCGTTGCCGACCTCGAAGGTGGTGCCCGGTGAGCCGCATCGATGACCTCATCCGCGACCTCTGCCCCGACGGCGTTGAGTACAAGCCGCTTGGTGATGTGGCCAGGTACTCACCCCGAAAAGTGTCCGCTGAAAATTTGAACTCAACCACCTTCGTAGGAGTCGACAACCTAGTCTCACAAAAGAGAGGTCGAATCGACGCAACACACGCCCCCAATACCTCGACACTTACAGCCTACTACCCGGGAAACATCCTCCTAGGCAACATTCGCCCTTACCTCAAAAAAGTATGGTTGGCCGACCGCTCAGGAGGCTGTAGCGGAGACGTGCTGGCGATTGAGATCAACGACCAGCACTCGAAACTACTCGAACCACAGTTTCTATACTACATACTTTCAAGCGACCCATTCTTTACATTCAACCAACAGAACGCCAAAGGAGCAAAAATGCCCCGAGGCAACAAGGCAGCAATTTTACGCTACCCAGTTCCAGTTCCACCACTCAAAATCCAGCACGACATCATTGAAACATTGAGCCAATTCACACAGTTGGAGGCTGAGTTGGAGGCTGAGTTGGAGGCTGAGTTGGAGGCCCGCAAACAACAGTACAGCCACTACCTCAACCAGCTCCTTAACCCAAACACAAGCACACATAGAGGAACACTCAAAGAGATAGGTCCTGTAAGAATGTGCAAACGCATCATGAAGGAGCAAACATCCCAGCAAGGAGATATACCCTTTTATAAGATTAAGTCATTTGGCGGCGTAGCAGATGCCTACATTTCACGTGACCTTTATGATAGATACAGAGAAAACTACCCTTTCCCGAACCCCGGAAGCATCCTCATCTCCGCAGCCGGAACGATAGGAAGAGCGATCCCTTACGACGGGAGAGATGCTTATTTTCAGGACTCCAACATCGTTTGGATCGAGAACAACGAAACGCTCGTGTTGAATCGCTACCTATTCTATTTTTACAAGATTGTCGACTGGAAAACTGACGGCGGAACAATCAAGCGACTCTACAATGAGAGGCTCCTAAGTACCACCATTCCGATCCCACCTCTTTCCAGGCAACGTCACATAGTTAATGCTCTCGATAAATTTGACGCCCTCGTCAACGATCTGACCTCCGGGCTCCCTGCTGAGATCGAGGCTCGTCGTCGGCAGTACGAGTACTACCGCGACCGTCTCCTCACCTTCCCGGAGAAGAAGTAGCGCTCACGCGCAGTCCTCCACCTGCGCTACTCCACGTCAGTCCCGCCATCCTCATCCGTCTCTACCCACCTTTTCTGCCCTGACGAAAGCGTCCTCCCATGACCATTCGCGAAGCCTCCGCCGTCGGCGTCGAACCGGTTGTACTCACCAGCGAGAGCACCGTCGTCGGACTCTATGAGCCCGAGGAGACCGACCGCACCGGCTACCAGTCGGAGGCCGAGCTGGAGGCGGCCTTCATCCGCCAACTGCAGGCCCAGGCCTACGAGTACGTCACCTTCTCCTCGGAGACCGAGCTCGTCGCCAACCTGCGCACCCAGCTCGAAGCCCTCAACGACTACACCTTCACCGATGGGGAGTGGGAGCGCTTCTTCGCCCAGTCGATCCGCACCCGCTCAGGCGGCGGGGACGAGATCGCGGAGAAGACCCGCCGCATCCAAGAGGACCACGTCCAGACCCTCATCCGGGACAACGGCGAGTCCAAGAACATCCGGCTCATCGACAAGCAGCACATCCACAACAACCGCCTGCAGGTCACCAACCAGTACGTCGTCGAGACAGGCGCCCACCACACCCGCTACGACGTCACCGTCCTCGTCAACGGACTGCCGCTGGTGCACATCGAGCTCAAGCGCCGCGGCGTGCCCATCCGCGAGGCCTTCAACCAGATCAACCGCTACCAGCGCGACTCCTTCTGGGCGGGCGCCGGCCTGTTCGGCTACGTCCAGATCTTCGTCATCTCCAACGGCACCCAGACCAAGTACTACTCGAACACCACCCGCTTCGACCACGTCACCGAGTCCACGCGCGGCAAGCGCGAGTCCAAGGCCGCCAACTCCGACTCCTTTGAGTTCACCTCCTGGTGGTCCGACGCCGCCAACAAGCCGATCACGGACCTGGTCGACTTCACCCGGACCTTCTTCGCCAAGCACACGCTGCTGGCCCTACTGACCCGCTACTGCGTCTTCACCACCGCGCAGAAACTACTGGTCATGCGGCCCTACCAGATCGCCGCAACCGAGGCCATCCTCCAGCGGATCCTCACGGCGTCGGTCAACAAGCAGACCGGTACCGTGGGCGGCGGCGGATACATCTGGCACACCACCGGCTCGGGAAAGACCCTCACCTCCTTCAAGACCGCCAAACTTGCCGCCGGTATGGAGGGGATCGACAAGGTCATCTTCGTCGTCGACCGCAAGGACCTGGACCACCAGACCATCAAGGAGTACAACCGCTTCGCCGAGGGGACGGTCTCCGCGAACCAGTCCACCAACCAGCTGAGCCAGCAGATCAACGACCCGGATGCGAGCATCATCGTCACCACGATCCAGAAGCTCTCCAACTTCGTGGGGCGTAACCGTAAGCACGCCATCTACACCGGGCACGTCGTCCTCGTCTTCGACGAGTGCCACCGCAGCCAGTTCGGGGACATGCACACGGCCATCACCAAGGCCTTCCGCAACTACCACCTCTTCGGGTTCACGGGCACGCCGATCTTCGCGGCCAACTCCGGCTCCAGCGGCAACGTCCAGCTGCGCACCACCGCGCAGGCCTTCGGCGACCAGCTGCACACGTACACGATCGTGGACGCGATCCGAGACAAGAACGTGCTGCCGTTCCGCATCGATTACATCGACACGATCAAGATGCCCGACGCCGTGCGCGACGCCGAGATCAGTGGCATCGACACCGAGCGGGCGCTACTGGCGCCCGAACGGCTGGCCCAGGTGGTGGGCTACATCCGTGAGCACTTCGACCAGAAGACACGGCGCAACTCCTCCTACACGCTGGGGCAGAAGCGGGTGCTGGGCTTCAACTCCCTGTTCGCGACGGCGTCGATCCGGGCGGCGCGCGCCTACTACATGGAGTTCAAGCGGCAGCAGGAGGGACTGGTGCCGGACCGGCGCCTGAGCGTCGGCATCGTCTACTCCTACGCGCCCAACGCCGATGCGCCCGGTGAGACGCTAGCCGATGAGGCCGTGGACCCCTCGCAGCTGAGCGCCGACGACCGTGCCTTCCTCGATGAGGCGATCCGCGACTACAACGCGCAGTTCGGCACCGCCTATGACACGAGCGCCCAGGGCTTCGAGGGCTACTACGAGGACATCTCCCGCCGGCTGGCGGAGCGGACGATCGACCTGGTCATCGTGGTCAACATGTTCCTCACCGGGTTCGACTCAAAGACTCTCAACACTCTGTGGGTGGACAAGTCGCTGCGCACGCACGGGCTCATCCAGGCGTTCTCGCGCACGAACCGGATCCTGAACTCAGTCAAGACCTACGGCAACGTGGTCTGCTTCCGGGACCTGCAGGAGGCGACCGATGAGGCCATCGCCCTGTTCGGCAACGAGGCCGCCGGCGGGCTGGTGCTCCTCAAGCCGTACAAGGAGTACCTGGAGGAGTATCTGGAGAAGATTGGCGAACTGCGGGTGAGGTTCGAGCCGGGGCAGATGATCGCCTCGGAGGCCGAGCAGAAGGAGTTCATCCGGCAGTTCGGGAAGATTCTGCGGCTGCGCAATATCCTGGCGAGCTTTGACGACTTCGGAGACGACGACGTCATCGGCGAGGCCGAGTTCCAGGACTACCGCAGCGTGTACGTGGACCTGTATACCGAGATGCGGCGGGCGGCCGATGTGGAGAAGGAGGTTGTCAACGACGATCTTGTCTTCGAGATCGAGCTGGTCAAGCAGGTGGAGGTGGGAGTCGACTACGTCCTCATGCTGGTGGAGAAGCACCGCGAGGAGGCGGACGACGGCGAGGACAAGGAGATCCCGGTGGAGATCCGCCGGGCGGTGATGTCCAGTCCCAGCCTGCACAACAAGCGGGACCTCATTGAGGAGTTCGTGCACGCGGTGTCAGCCTTCGGGGACGTGGACGAACAGTGGCGGGCATTCATCGAGCAGCGGCGCAGCGAGGAGCTGGCAGCGATCATCCGAGATGAGAAGCTGCGCGAAGGGCCGGCGAAGGCACTGGTGGAGGCCGCCATGCGGAACGGGTATGTGCCCACGGAGGGGACCGCGATCACAAGGATCCTGCCGCCCACCCCCAGATTCCGCAGCTCGGCCAGCGACAGCCACGACGAGAAGAAGCGCCGCGTCCAAGCTGCCCTGGCCGCCTATGTTGAGAGGTTCCGTGGGCTCACCTCCGCACCAACCACAAACTAGCATCCAGGATATCCAATGACTTTTCCAGAATCCGAAGCATTCCTGGCTCACACACAGTCTTTAAATCCCGGAAACGACGAAACGATATTGATAGAGTTTGACAATGAAGGTGCATTAGTGACATGGCCTCGGAGTCAATCTTTAATCGACGCATTAAATTCGACCGACTCCAACTATGCTCCCGAGCCACTTATCGCAAGAACCTCTAAAGGATGGGTAACACTCAATAATGGCATATTTCGAGGATCATCCTCTTCGTCGCTATCGCACAGCGAGCTAAGATTCCGGTATCGGCATGCAATTAAAGCCGGACGCAACGGCAAGGACTATTCAGAAATCAATGGACTTGCATCTAAAATCGACGGTCTTGCAGAATGGGCAAAAATGTGGCCAACCGAGACAGAAATCAAGTTCGACGATACGCAAAACAAACTAATCGGGGTCTCAGTAACAGCGAAGAACCTTCCTCCAAAACACCTTCCAGGGGAACTCAGTCCACAACTTGAAACCTATTTTCTGCACAAGCCAGCAGAATACGATGAAGCGACATCGATATCTGGGGCTCTCGTCTACAGAACACACTCAGAGTCCTTGACAAGTTGGCAAGATCATGAGACGTCTCATCAAATGATGGCTGACCTGATGACACTCGCTTATGGTAGAGCCTGTAGATTTACTATTAAATCGGCATGGAGAAAAGATGATGAAGTGCTTCACAACGGTGAAACTGTTCAGCGTTGGAAGGACGCCTTTGCCCCCTCGGAGCGCAGGGAAAAATCGCCAACCGAAGTGACACCTTCAACCACCCCGCCTTTATTTCACCTAAAAGAAGTGAACTCAGATAAACTAGGAAGTTGGCTCTCTTCGAGATCTCCATGGCGCAGAGCTTTAAATATCGCTGTCTCGACATACTTCAGCAATAATCTCACTTCAGAAATGAAGTACATCAACGTAGCGATTGCTTTAGAGGCATTAGGCTTCTCGATCGGAAAAGAACGTGGAACTTCCAACAAGCAACTCAAAACATTTAACGACCAAGTGTCTCAAATTGTCAAGTTGGTAGGAGAGCCGACAGCGTCTCTCATTACGAAATCATTGCCTCCAGAACAATGGACCACCGAAGCAGGAAATGCCTACAACGGATTGAAGCATGCGAACAGAAAGGCAACAGATTGGCGAGTTGCGGACGAAAAAGCGGAAGAAGGGCTCACCTTAATTCGCGCTTGGGCTGCTATCGAACTCGGAGTGGATGCCGAATTAGTAAACGAGCGACTAAAGTCCCACTGATCACCCAAGCAGTATAGTCACTTACGACACTTGACTGCGGCGCAATATTTCTTCGAGATCAACATATACTGAGCGCTGTTTAATAGAATCTAGGTTCTTTCTTGTTTCGTAAAATTTTTCTGCGCCAGAGCATATATTCTCACAGAGTCGGACGATGTTTATCGTCACATTATAGATTTCATTGAGTTTCACTTCGCCACACCTATGCTCGTTGTGCCCATATCCATCAGAACCTCCCAATACTAGTCGAAGTTGGTAATCGGCAACTTCGAAACCACCCTTATCTGCCCCCTTTCTTTTAACATCACTGCTCCCTTCATGAAGAAAGGAGCACCTTAACGCATAGCATGCGTCACCGGTGAAGAAATACGGTGATTTCTTCTCGAAACATATTTCGTCCTCTTCGTCCGCCTCAATGAATTTCATATATTCTGGCGCCACCCATTTTTCAAACCACGTAACATATCGATCATAAGACTTCACCTGTGTGCCAGAATTTTCCGTGGCACCGCACATGTCGGGAATCACCAGGGCTAGAGCGAGTGCAGCGAGATATAGTTTATTTTCCAAACAGCAGCGCACTTCTGAAATAACAGCATCCACAATAATTCTCCTATCTTCAACACAGTGTCGAAAACTACTTAGAATGGGCGACAAATACCGCCCTACAGACCCGCTCTTCTAGGTCCTTCACTAAGGCTAGCACCGCAGCCCCGGGAAGTTCAACACCCAAATTTACCATCAAGAGTCGCCAAGCCGTTTAATGACTTTTACAAATCAGCACGCAACATTTCTATACGAACTTGCCTGTTACGCAACTCAACCAATCTGACTCAAATCGGGCTTCGCGTCGAATCATTGTTATCAATTAACTGCTTTTGTACCAGGCGACGGCGATTTGGACGCGGTCGCGCAGGTGGAGCTTGGCCAGGATGCGGCTGACGTTTCGGCGCACGGAGGCGGGCTGCAGCACGAGCCGTTCGGCGATCTCCTCGTTCGACATGCCCTCCGCAATGAGTCGGGCCACGTCGAGCTCCCTGGGCGTGAGCGCCCCGAACCGCTCCCGCAGCCCCTCGCGCTGCGCCCCAGACAGCGCCCGTGGAACCCCACGCGCGATGAGTTCCTTGGTGACGCGCGGCGTCAGTACGGCATCGCCCTGCGCCACCGCCCGCACCGCCTGGGCCAGCTGCGCGGCGCGCACATCCTTGAGCAGGAACCCCGAGGCCCCCACCTCCAGCGCCCCGAAGGCGTAGTCGTCCTCGTCGTAGGTGGTCAGCACCAGGACCTTCACCGTCGGGAACCGCCGTGCCACCGCTCGGGTCGCGCTGATCCCGTCCATTCCCGGCATGCGCACATCCATGAGCACGACGTCGGGCAGCCCCGTTGACCGGTTCAGCTGCTCCAGGACCTCCAGCGCCTCCTGCCCGTCGCCGGCCTCCGCCACTACGTGGAGGTCTGGCGCCTTGCGGATCATGAGCGCCAGCCCCAGGCGCGCGTAGCGCTGGTCATCCACGATCATGACCGACGTCGGCCTCAGCCCCTCCGATTCCGCGCCCACGCCTCAGCCCTCACCGCGAGTTCTCAGCACCGTCGCCGTGACCTGCCAGCCGCCGTCGGACTCGGGCCCCCAGTCCAGCGAGCCTCCCGCAGCCTCGACCCGGGCCCGCAGTCGCAGCAGGCCCGTCCCCTCCGCAGATCCGCCACGACGGTCGTCGTCTTCCCCGGCCCTGTCACCCGAGGCGCCGTCGTTGCGAACCGTCACCGTCACCGCCGACTCCCTATGATCCCAGGACACCTGCACCTGCGACAGGGCGGGGGCGTGCCGCACCGCGTTGGTGAGCGCCTCCCGGGTGAGCGCGAAGCACAGCTCGGCCTGTCCGGTGTCGTCGGCCCGCTGCCCGGTCTCGGTGAAAACGACCGTGACGCCCAATGACCTCACCCGGCCGACGACGCCCCTGATCTCATCCCAGGTCCGGCGCCCGGCACCGTCCCAGTCCGGTGAGTCCGCCGGCTCACCCTCGGCGTCGGCCAGGGCCCTCACCGCCCGGCGCGTCTGCTCCAGGCACTCCCGCGCCACCTCGTTGATGCCACCGAGCGCCTCATCGATCTCCGGGTCGGCCCCACCAGCCAGCCCCTCGGACAGGGCGATGATCGTGGTCAGGCCGTGCCCCACGGAGTCGTGGAGCTCGGCGGCGATATCGGCCCGGTTCACGGCGCGGTCGCGCTCGGCCCGCAGCGCCCGGAAGCGCTCCCGCTCGGCTTTGGCCCCGGCTTGCGCCGCTCGCCAGTTCGCGACACTGCGCGCCATCATTGCCGCGATGACCGTCAGCAGAACGGCGACCACCTGGCTGAGCCACTCCTCCATCAGGACCCCGGGCGGGGCCACCAGGACCGCACTGGCCGTCGCCATAAGGAAGGCCGCACCGATCACCGCGAGGTGCTGCCACAGCGGGAGCCGGCTCACCGCGCTCCCCAGCGCCACCAGCACCGGGAAGAGAAAGAAGTTGTTGAGCCCCAGCGCCGAGGCCACCACATACACGGCACACTCGGCCAGAAAGACCGCCAGCGCGTACCTGCGTCGCGCAGTAAGGAGCGCCGTGGACCCCATGACCGCCACGATGAGAATCGCGAAGCCGATTCTGGTTGGAGCGATCCCTGCAACCAGGTCGCCGTCGCCGACACGGCCGGTCAGCACCGCGCTACCGATCATGCCGCCTTGGTAGGTGGCGCACAGGATGAGGAGCAGCGTGGACAGAATGCCGGGGCCGGCCTGCGCGGGCGCCGGCTGGCGCACCCACTCCCCCAGCGTCCACCAGTCGACCCGCACCCTCATGGCCGACGACGAACCGCGCTCTGCACCGGACACCGATGTCCCTCCTCCCCCGTTGCGTCCGTACCCTACGCCCCGAGATCTGAACCCGGACCGCAGCCGGCGGGCCGCCAAGCACAGTCGCTGCGAGAACCGAATGACGCGAGACAGTTTCCGACGCCTTAGAGTGTCAGTTCCTGGCGGCAGGCGGCAACGAAGTCGTTCAGTTTCTCTTTCTCGAGGCGGGCGAGCAGGTCATCGACAGTCCAGCGAGGCCCTTTACGACCAGTCCGCGATACCACTGTTGTGAACACGTTCTGAACCGCTTCGGGATACAGCCCCAGCACATCGAGAAGAAACTCGTCTGGAGATTGGGCGAACAACTCACCAGGAAGAGCTGCGTCGTCGAAGTCCTTGAGATTGAACGTCACGATGACGTCCGCGCGTCCCATGAGAGCCGCTGCGACGACGTGCCGGTCTCCTGGATCCGGGAGACCGGGGACCGAAGGGAGAAGAGTCTCCCAGTCCTGCACCTGGGCATCTGGCAGCGCCAGGTTCATCTGCCGCCGAAGTCGTTTGACGTAGCCACGGGACTCCCCTTCGTCCTTGCCACGCAGTGCATGCAGCCGAAGTATCGTTCTCTCAACCTCCTCCTCAATCTTCTCGCTCCACAAAGGCCTGTAGACCTTCCGGACGGCAATCTCAAGAAGAACGTCTCGCAGCGCGCTGGGGACCAGCACACAGGCATCGAGTACTGCGCAGAACGCCATCGGTCAGTCCTGGGAGCGGAGGTCCTTGAGGACTTGGCGCACCTCGGCAGGGTCGTCATCGTAGGCGCCCATCGCCTGAGCGTCGGCCACCATGTCCGACAGGGCCTCATTCGCCGCCCGACGCTGACGCTCACGGAACTCCAGCACGTCAGTGAGGAACAAGCGACGATGCCGTCTGACCTTCTCAAACGGGATCTCGCCGGCCTCCAACATCCTGACCAGCGTCGGCCGCGAGATACCCAGCATGTCAGCAGCCTCCTGCGTCGTCAGACGCTGGTCCTGCGGCGCCACCGTGACCGCCAGACCTCGACGCATCGCATCCACGACCTGAAGAAGGGCCTCAGCCACCGCGGGAGGGAGGTCAATCGTCTCGCCATTGATGGTCAGCGCCGCACCGGAGGACGCCTCAAGCTCCGTCACCAGCTCGGTGAAGCGCCCGGCGACATCCTCCTCGGGAAGGTAGGTCTTGCTCTCAATCGTCACGGTCATGGGGCACTCCTACACTGCTGTTCGTCCACTGTTTTCGAGTTGATCGTTTTGAGCGATTTGAGTGTAGGGCTTGGTGGGCGTTGACACAAGGCAGGGCGCTATCACTTCTGCCAGCCTCCTCGAGCCCCAGGCAACCAGCGGCCTCTGCTCGACCTACTCGGGCCCATCGTCACTCGGCCGCCAGGACGGCACCGATCGGGGTCCGGGTGGCGCCCGGGATCGGAGCGAGCAGCACCGCGGTCATGGTCAGGAAGGACAGGAGGGCCACGAGCAGCACTGGCCCGACGCCGGGGCGCACTACCAGCGGCATCCCCGCCCTGACGTAGAAGAGGGACTCGCCGGCCGTCGTCACCACCAGTGGCACGAGCGAGATCAGCAGGGCCGTCCCCACGTACAGGCCCGCCTCGATGACCACCTGCCGGCGCACGCCACGCACCGTGCTCCCGGCGCAGCGCAGCACCGCGAGCTCACGCTGCCGGGACCGGGAGGACATGCCGACGACGGCCACGGCCCCCAGCAGCGCCGTCACCCCAAGGATCGCCGCCAGCACCAGTGAGTCCACCTGGTTGATCGCTACGTTCAGGTGCGCCGCCTCCACCACTGCCTGCACCGTGGCGAGACTGGTCGTGAGTGTCCCGGTGAAGGAGATCGCCAGGGCCAGCAGGCCGATGGCACTCGCCGACGACTCGCTGCGCCACAGCGCCGAACGGCGCGCAATGAGCCACGGCCCACCCAGCCGTACCAGCGGCGCCGACCACAGCCTCAGCAGCCCCGGGATGAGAACGGGTGCCAGCATCACTACAAGGACCGCGAGCAGGAGGGAGGCCAGGATCGCCTGGCCACCGCCTGTCGGCCATCCATCGATCTTCCTTCCGGGCGGAGCCAGGAAGGCGACGAGCAGCTGTCCCGCGCATACGAGCGCCCACACTCCGGCCAGGATTCGTCGCCCCACACCCATGCGGCGTCGCCCACCCGGGGCGGCGTCGCGAACTGCCTCCACGGCGGGCGTTCTCACCGCGGCGCGTGCCGGGCCCACGGCTCCCAGGAGCGCGACGGCGACCACAACCACCACGGTGAGCAGCAGCGTCGTCGGTGTCTGGGCGACCTCGATCCGCCCCATACGCGCCGCTGCCAGGCGGGTGAGCACCGAAGCGAAGGGCTGGGCCGCCACCTGCCCCAGCAGAGTCCCAGGCACACAGGCCACTAGGCCCAGCACCGCCACGGTGGCGAGGACGGCGGCGAGCACCTGCCGGGGCCGGGCGCCGGCCAGCCGCCACAGGGCCCAGTTCGTGCGCAGTGCCTGCACGCAGGACTGCCCGACGACGGCCACCACCGGGACCGTCACCATCGCCGTATAGAAGGCGACCGAGACGCCCGGAACCGTGAGCTCGGCCGGGTCCACGCCCGCCGCCCGCGCCGCAGCGACGACGTCGGGCCGGGTGACGGTCATGCGGTGCACCAGGCAGACGTTGACGAGTCCCGCGGCCAGAGCCAGCACCGCCACCGTCCCCGACCAGGCCCGCCACTGGGTAGCCAGGGCACGCAGCGTGTAGCGGGTCATGCCGCAGCTCCCGTCTGGTTGACGGCGGCCAGCAGCTCGTCGGGGGTGGCGCCGCGGCGGCGGTCGACGATACGGCCGTCGCGCATGATGAGCACGCTCTCGGCCAGGGCCGCGGCCCCCAGGTCGTGCGTGACGAGGATGACGGCGGCCCCGTCGTCGGCCAGGCGTCGCAGCTCGGCGAGCACGAAGGCGGCCGAGCGGGTGTCGAGGGCCCCGGTGGGTTCGTCGGCGAAGACGACCGGTGGACGGCGGTAGAGGACCCGTCCCAGGGCGACGCGCTGCTGCTCGCCGCCTGAGAGCGTGGTCGCGACCGCGTTGGCGCGCGGCTCCAGTCCCAGCCCGACCAGGACTTCCCGCACCCGTGCCGAGTCGGGGCGCCGGCCGGCCAGGGTGTCGGAGATCGTGATGTTCTCCCGCACCGTCAGGTAGGGCACGAGGTTGTAGGCCTGAAAGACGAAGCCCACCCGGTCGCGGTAGAGCTCGGACACCCGCGCCGCCGGGAGCCCGCCGAGGTCACACCCCATGAGCGAGACGCGCCCCGACGTCGCCGGCTCCAGCCCGGCCAGGCACAGCAGCGCCGTGGACTTGCCCGAGCCGCTGGGTCCGACCAGTGCCGTCATCCGCCCCGGCATCATGGCGCAGGAGATGCCGTGCAGGATCTCGATCGGTTCCCCACCGAGGGTCGGGAAGGACTTGTGCAGATCGTGCGCCTCCACAGCGGCCGGGCCACCTGCGCCCCCGACGCCGACGACGCCTCCCTCCCCATCCGTGCCGCCCGGGTCCCCGAGACCCCCGGTCGTACATCCCCGCACTGGTTGAGCCGACCGGTCCGACTGCGTCCGTTCACGTCGAGCTGCCATGGCCCTGCGCCGTCCTCTCCCCTGTGAATCCGCCGGTATCGCTGGACGCCGTCGGACGCCCGCGGTTCAACCTAGGCGGCCACCTCGGCTCCCGGGCCCACAGACCGCGAACTGTCCACAGATGATGACAACCGGCCCCACGGGCAGTGTGGCGGGGGACATTCCACGCGGCCGGGTGCGGTCCGCTCCAGCCGGGGACAGTCCGCGCGTTCGGGGACAGGATTCCCGTCCCCGACGGCGTCGAAGACCCCCGGCCGCACAAGATTGTCCCCGGCCGCAAGGAAATGTCCCCGGACGCGCGGAGCGCACCCGACAGCACCGCATGCCTGCACCCGCCCGAGCCACGCATCCGCCCACGCCCCGTGCGCCCCACCCCGCCCGCACCAACACGAGGGGCCGGTCGCAGTCGGCCCTTCGGCCAACCACAACCGGCCCCGCGCACGGGCCTCAACCGGCCCTCAGCCGCAGCCTTCCGACGTCAGAACGCCGCGACGACCGCCCCGTCGGGCCAGGTCTTGTTGATGTAGTCACGCAGCTTGTCGTCGTTGAGGAGCTTGGCGAGCTTCTTGAGGTGCTCGTTGTCCTTGTCGTCCTTGCGCACGACGAGCTGGTTGGGGTACTCGGAGTCCTTGCCGCCCTTCTCCAGGACGAGCGCGTCCTTCTTGGGGTTCAGCCCAGCGTCAATGGCGTAGTTGCCGTTGATGACCGCGGCCTCGGCGTCCGGCATCGACTTGTAGACCTGGGCGCCGTCAACCGTGGTGAACTTCAGCTTCTTGGGGTTGGAGGTCACGTCGGTGTCGCTGGGCAGCTCGGCGGACTTGTCCAGCTCGATGAGCCCGGCCTGGGCCAGGAGCTTGAGGCCGCGGGCCGTGTTGGCCGGGTCGTTGTTGAGGACGATCGTGCCGCCCTCCTTGATCTCCTTGACGTCCTTGTAGCCCTTGGAGGTGTAGATACCCATGGGCTCGATGTGGACGTCGGCGATGGAGACGAAGTCGTAGCCCTTCTCCTTGTTCTGCTGAGCCAGGAAGTTGGGGGTCTGGTAGAAGTTGGCGGCCAGCGAGCCGTCCTCCAACGAGGAGTTGGGCGTCTGGTAGTCGTTGATCTCCTTGATGTCCAGCTTGATGCCGGAGCCCTTGGTGAGGTTGTCCTGGACCCACTTGAGGATCTCGACGTGGGGCTTGGGGGTGGCACCGATGGTGATCGTGGCGGTGTCGCCGTCGACCTTGATGCCCTTGACCTCGCCCTTACCGGACTTGGAGCAGGCGGCCAGGGTGAGGGCGGCGGCGGTGGCCAGGCCACCGGCGATGACGGTGCGCCGGGAGATGACGGAGGACATGGTGGTTCCTTTCGCGGGGCCGGGCGGCCCCCAGTGACGGGAGAGAGGAAAGTCTTGAACAGTGCTGGGGCCGACGGCGCAGCCGCCCCGTTCCAGGCGGCTCAGCGCGCCTACCCGGCTGGTGATCGCCTCAGCGGTGGTTCACCAGCCGGCTGAGCATGTCGCCGACCAGCTGGATGATGCCGACGATGCCGACAATGACGACCACGGTGATGACCATGACGTCCACCTGGTTGCGCTGGTAGCCGTACTGGATGGCGAGGTCACCCACGCCGCCGCCGCCGACGGCGCCGGCCATGGCGGAGTAGCCCAGGAGGGTGATGATGGTGACGGTGGCCGACTGGATGAGGATCGGCAGGGCCTCACGTACGAGGACCCCCCAGGTGATCTGCCGCCCGGAGGCCCCCATCATGAGAGCGGCCTCGACCTTGCCCCGGTCGACGTCGTTGATGGCCGTCTCCACCAGGCGCGCATAGAAGGGGATCGCGCCAATGGTCAGCGGCACGCAGGCCGCCTGCCACCCCAGAGAGGTACCCACGAGCAACCGGGTGAGCGGGATGAGGGCCACCATGAGGATGATGAAGGGCATGGAGCGCCCGATGTTGACGATCTGCGAGAGCACCCAGTACAGGGCCGGGTCGCGGAACTGGCCCCGCTTGCCGGTGGAGACCAGGGCCAGCCCCAGCAGAAGCCCGAGGATGACTGTGATGGCCCCGGAGACGAAGGTCATCGCCAGGGTCTCAACGAGGGCGTAGCCGAGCTTGTTCTGGATGGCCGGGTTGTCGAACCAGGTGCGGCTGCTCGGCACGGCGGCGGCCTGGGTCAGCGGAAGGAGGATCGAGTTCATGAGCGGACCTCCGCAGCAATACCGGCCTTGCGCAGGGTGCTCACGGCCTGTTCGGTGTCGGACGCGGGGACGGTGACGGCCAGGCGCCCGATCTGGGCCTGCCCGATCGTCTCGAAGACGCCGGCGGCGATGTCCCCACCGAGCTCGGCCACCATGGACATGAGGGCGACGGCGGCCGGCTGGCCCGGGTGGGCGGTGATGGAGACATCGATGACGCTCTCCCCGTGGGCGACGGCGGCCTCGGGCACCTTCGGGAAGGGCACGATCTCGCGCGAGAGCCGGGAGTCGACGTCGAGCACGATGTCCTCCAGGCGGCCGCTCTCCACGATCCGCCCGGCCTCAAGCAGGCTGACGGAGTCGCAGACCTGGCGGACCACGCTCATCTCGTGGGTGATGATGATGACGGTCAGGCCCAGGGTGTCGCGGACGTTCTTGATGAGGTCGAGGATGGAGCGGGTGGTCTCCGGGTCCAGGGCGGAGGTGGGCTCGTCACACAGGAGGACGGCCGGGTCGTCGGCCAGCGCCCGGGCGATGCCGACGCGCTGCTTCTGGCCGCCGGAGAGCTGGGAGGGGTAGGAGCCGCCGCGGTCGGTCAGGCCCACGAGGTCGAGCATGCGCTTGACGACCGGGTGGCGCCTCCCGCCGGGGACGCCCGCGAGCGCCAGCGGGTAGGCGATGTTCTGCGCCGTGGTGCGCTGGTCCAGGAGGTTGGCGTGCTGGAAGACCATGCCGATGCGGCGTCGGGCCTCACGAAGCTGACTGGGCGACAGGGCGGTCATGTCCTGGCCGGCGACGCTCACGTGGCCGCTGGAGGGGCGCTCCAGAGAGGTCAGGCAGCGCACGAGCGTGGACTTGCCGGCCCCGGAGGTGCCGACGATGCCGTGGATGGAGCCGGCGGCGACGTCGAGGCTGAGCCCGTCCAGGGCGCGCACCTCCTTGCCGCTGCGCAGGCGGTAGACCTTGTGGACGTCGCGCAGGGAGATCATGGGCTCGCTTGGGGAGCCGGGCACGTCACCGTCTTCGGACCGGCCGGACTCGGCGGTCGACTGTTCACTGGTTGTCACGTATTCCTCCATCGTTCCTGGCGGAAGCACCCGCACCATGAAGGGGGTTGCTGCAATGTCGTCGAGCCAGGTCTCTCGGTTGCTCTGGATGGCCACCAGTAACTTACGCAGCGCCGCCTTGGCGACGCAAGCGAGGCCACCTTCAAGGGACCGAGGTCACGCCCACATCGACGGCGTTCCCGAAGTGCGAGACGCGCCGGGCCGGGGCGGGCCGGGCGGGGCGAGCGGTCCGACCCGGGTTGCACGGGCCCGCTGGCCAGCCCGCTTTCAGCCCGGGCCGTTCGGGCCCCACTGGCCGGCCGGCTCTCGCTCCGCACGTGCGCCCCACCCGGTCGTCACCCACCGCTCAGCCCGGGCCTCAGTCCGCCCGCCACCGGCGCTCCCGCAACATCCTGGCTATTCCCAGGTCACGTGTCGGCGCCGCTACTCGCGCCGCACAGGGCAACGTGTTTGGATCTGCTCATGAGTGCGACCTTGGAGCCGACCGCCCCCGACATCCTGGGAGAGCCGTGGGTGGCCCGCCGTATCCCGGTGACCGAGTCACCCACGAAGGCACCCGGCGCCGACCACGCCGTGCTCGTCTTCCAGCGTGAGGCGGCCGGCCGGGCCAGCCGACCCCGGCACTCGCGCGCGGTCCTCTACCTGCACGGCCGCAGCGACTACTTCTTCCAGACCCACCTGGCCCAGGCCTACCTCGACGCCGGCTTCGAGTTCTACGCGCTGGACCTGCGGGCCTGCGGGCGGGCCGGCGTCGGACACCCCTCCCCGCACGACGTGCGCGACCTGCGCGTCCATGACGAGGAGATCGCCGAGGCCCTGCGCATCATCCGCTCCGAGCACGGGCACGACGTCGTCGTCCTCAACGGGCACTCGACCGGCGGGCTGCAGGCGGTCATCTGGGCGGCCGACCACCCCGGGACCGTGGACGCGCTCGTCCTCAACTCCCCGTGGCTGGACCTGCGCGGGTCGGCACTGGTGCGCTCCTACGGCTCGGCCTTCGTGGACCTCCTCTCGCGGCGGGACCCCGAGCGCGTCATCGGTGAGCCGGGCAGTGGCGATGAGGACAACTACGTGGCGGCCCTGCACCGGCGCTGGCGCGGCGAGTGGGACTGGGACCTGGCGCTCAAGCCGGCGCCGTCCTTCCCGGTGCGGGCCGGGTTCCTGGCGGGGATCCGGCGTCTGCAGCGCGAGGTTCACCACGGGCTGGGGATCCGGGTGCCGATCCTCGTGTGCTGCTCAACGGCCAGTGGCGGCGTCAAGGCGAGCCTGGAGGAGGCGCAGCGCTCCGACGTCGTCCTCGACGTGGAGCAGATCATCGACCGCTCCCAGTACCTGGGCGACGACGTGACCGTCCGCCAGATCCCCGAGGGCGTCCACGATCTGGCCCTGTCCGGGCCGCTGGCGCGCGCCGAGTACCTTCAGGCCGTCATGCGCTGGCTGGACAACCGCCTGCACTGAGTCGCTGAGCCTCAGTCGCGGCGCCTTAGTCGCGGAGCGCGGTGAGCTGCTCGGCGAGCTCGTCGCTGACCCGTTCGACGACCTCGAGGGTGTCGAGGAAGTCGGCCATGGTGCCGTACCAGGGGTCGGGCACGTTGAGGACGCCGCGGGAGGACCCGCCCGCGGTGACCGCCTCGGCCTGCTGGGCGGAGGCCGGGTCGAGCTCGCGGTACATGCGGATGCGGGCGGGCTCTGCCCCGAGGCCCGCGGCGCGGCGCTGGAGGACGTTCCAGTGGGAGTCGGTCATGGCCAGCAGGAGGTCGGCCTCGGTGATCTCGGCGTCGGTGACGCGGTGGGCGGTGTGGGAGGCGATGGCGCTGGCCGTGGTTCGCGAGACGTCGTCGGCGCCGACGCCGTAGCCGGCCTCGGTCAGGACGCGGCGGGCCCGGGAGTCGATGGGGTTGCCGCGCTCCTCGTCGGAGACGCCGGCGGAGGTGACGGTCACGCCGCCCGGCCCGGAGTCGGGGATGCCGGCGGCGGCGAGGCGGTCGCGCAGGACGACCTCGGCCATGGCGGAGCGGCAGATGTTGCCGGTGCACACCATGATGACGCGGTAGGTCCCGGAGCCGCGGCGTCGAGGCAATGAGGCAGGCGCCGGGACGACCGGACGGGAGACGGAGGCGGAAGCGGTCACAGCGGCGGTTGTCTCGGCGCTGGCGTCAGAGGTGGTCACGACCCCGAGCCTTGCGCACGGCCCGGGTGCCTGTCCACCGGCCGGGGTCGCGTTCGATGGGGACGTGCCACGCGTACGGGGACCTTTCCTTGCGGCTGGGGACATCCCACGCGCAGGGGTGCAGGAGTTCCGCCCCTGACGGCGTCGAATGCCCCCCGCCCGGAGCCGCACGCACCCGGCCGCACGGAATGCCCCCGTCGGCAACGCGGGCAGGCCTAGAGCGCGCGACCGTCGAGGACGTCAGCCACCCAGGAGCGGGCCACGACGAAGTCCTTGTCGCTGGTGCCGGCCAGCACCGCCGTCGGGCGCGCGTCCAGCCGCGGGTAGGAGCCCAGGA
>ERZ772932.249-NODE-249-length-31314-cov-6.686682_pt1 | contig 31314 bp, 21 predicted proteins | sample MGYA00511684_ERZ772932 | MGnify/ENA primary metagenome ERZ772932 (study PRJEB29015, sample SAMEA2738078) | human oral metagenome | biome: human oral; feature: human-associated habitat; material: saliva | place: China | collected 2210 ...
AATTTCTACTCTTTTTCTTTCACTGCAAAGATAAAGAGGGGCTTGGGGAGGCCGTAACTCGAGGCTTAGCGAGCCACCCATATCCCTCCGTTTCCTCTCACATCCCCTCCTTCGGAGGGGCTTGGGGAGGCACCCCCTTTGGGCTTGGGGAGGCTTTATTTGTCAATTTCTTTCCCTTCCGTTTTTCAATCTACGCCTTTTTGCCTTCTAAAAGACGCCCTTTTACATTGCAAAAGGGCATGTTTTGACGTGTAAAAGGGCATGTTTTGCAACGCAAAAGGGCACCTTTTACAAACCCCTTTGTAACCTATTGATAACTTGAAGGTTACAAAGACGGTTTTTCACAATTATCCTTCATTTTACAATCATTACTCATCCGATATTTGTAAGGTTATTTCATCACGCATAACAAATGACCATTCAGCCTCATTTAATCAGTCTTTCCCACGCTCTTCCCTACGGAAACAGAGGCAAAAAAGCACATATTCCCATCGCCCCCGACCCACCCTATTCATGAAGAAGAGGCTGCCAGTGGCTTAAAAAAACCAAATATACCCACCTTTACTACTTCTATTTCAATAGAAATCAGTAACTTTGCATGTATGAAGATTAAATATATATTAATTATCATAACTTGTCTGCTCACATTCAACAACGCAAAGGCACAATACAACATACAATGTGAAGACACCTGCAGCCATATCCACGGCCTGGATATGAGTCATTATCAGGGTGATGTATGGTGGGAGACTGTGGCTCAAAACAGCAACCATAAGCTTAATTACGTATATCTGAAAGCGTCAGAAGGAGGCTCAAGAATTGACCAACGTTACCTTGATAACATCGAGGCAGCACAACGATACGGCATGAACGTGGGTTCATACCACTTCTATCGGCCTGCTCAGCCACAGGCAGAACAACTTAGGAACTTCCGCATGCAGTGCCGTCCGCAGGATCAAGACCTCATTCCTATGGTCGACATAGAGACAACAGGCGGACTAAGCAGGGAGGACTTACGAGACAGTCTGCAGAAATTCCTCGTGCTCATGACGCAGGAATACGGTGTACGACCGCTCGTTTACACTTACACGAACTTCTATGACCGATACCTCAGTGGGGCATTGGACGGATATAAACTATTCATTGCGCAGTACACAACACGCGAACCCGTGCTGCAGGACGGCAGAGACATCTTTGCATGGCAGTACACCGGAAAAGGCAGAATCAACGGTGTGAACGGCTATGTGGACAAGAGCCGACTCATGGGAAAGCACAGTATGCGCGAACTAAGATACCGACGACGGCGATAAGACACGCCGTCTGGCATCATCAGACTTTTTTAACCATCACACTAACGAATAAGATACTCTAAAGAAAATGATAATTAAATGTCCTGAATGTGGCCATCAAGTGAGCGATAAGGCACCTGTATGCCCAAGCTGTGGCGTAGAGATTGCCGGACATCTCATCAAATGTTCCAACTGTGGAGAGCTCTATCTCAAGGAGGAAGGGATGTGTCCGAACTGCCACCATACGGAGACAGGGCACCATGACATGGGGTCAGCTTCACAGGAAGAACCCATGCAGAAACCCGTAGAACCTGCTGATTCAACTGAAGAACAGATACCAATGGAGGTCGTAATGACCGAACCAACGGACAACGAAGAGGCTCCCCAGAAGGAGGATGAAGACGAGGAAGAGACGGTGGATGCCGACTTCATCATGGATGATAACGCCGATGAGGAGGTCATAGCAGCTGCTGAAAGAGTCGTAAAGAACCATGACGACGACGAGAAACAGAAGCAACAGAAGCGCAGTCACAGCTCGCTTGCCATCTCACTGCTCATCGCTATCATCACGGCAGGTATACTGTTGTTCCTCTATAATCAGGGAGTTAACAAGAACAGAACCAACGTAGAGCAGGATGCTTACGCACAGGCGATTGGTAGTAATGAACCAACCGTGCTGCAGGATTACCTGGAAAACAATCCTGATGCACCGAAAACGCATCGTGACAGTATCTCTGCGCGGTTGAATTCGCTACAGAATGACACGCAGGAGTGGACAAGCATGATGACAAGTAACTCTAAGGAGGCTTATCAGGAATATCTCTCCAAGCATCCTAACACGCCTCATCGCAAGGAATTACTTGCTAAGATTGATGAGATTGACTGGGCTGCAGCAGTGGCAAAGGGCAGCGAAGATGCTTTCTTAGGCTATAAAGCGCAACATCCAGATGGTGCACATAGCAAGGAAGCAGACGAGAAACTGAAGGTTTTGCTTGTACATACGGCAACAGAAGGTGACAAATCAAAGGCGGTTAGCGTGCTGCGTCAGTTGTTGCAGGGTATGAACAGCAAGAGCAGTGATAAGATTGCAGGGGCTGTAGCATCACAACTGAACTTCCTCGGAGCAGGTGGTGCAACGGCAAAAGATATTCAGAAGTATATGAAAGACAAGCTTTACCAGGCTGATGTGAAGACCATTAACTGGCATCTGGGCTCACCTGCTGAAGTAACAAAGGAAGGTGACAACGACGAAGAGCTGAAGGTAAAGGTTCCTGCAACGCTGGATATCGACCGTCAAGGTGGTAAGTCGAAACGCAGTTATGTTATCTCTGCTACGATCAAGGGCAACAGAATAACACAAGTAAACTGGCGTTAAGGGCTTACACAATCGTATGCCTATGGGCAAAAAAACTATTAAATGGGGGCAACCATTCAAGGGTTTCATACGCATAAACCTTGTGATGGTTGCTCTGTTGGTTATTATCAATCAGGCTATCATTGCTTTCTTAAACGCTGATCTGCATGCGCTGGTGGACGGAGAGATGCTCCTCTACGCCAGTCCTATCGCTGGTTTCTATCTCGTAAGCAGTCTGTTGACATGGCGGTGGAGTAATCACCACTGGGCTGTAATGGCTTTTCTGGAAATCATGTTTGCCAACGGTTTAAATCTCTTATACATCACTTTCATCGCTATACTTGATAACGTTGACCTGCTATGGGGTTCGTTCTTCCCCACTGGCGCCATGGCTTTACTCGCTATCTTCATCACTCCTACATGCTATTACTTCATGCGCCATTCCTACAAAGGGCTGGAATCGTGACAGACAATGTGCTGCACAAGGATGGCAAAGACTATAAATATAAATAGGTATAGACACTAAACAGGAATGGTAAAGACTATAAGCATAAAAGGCAAAGATACAGCACAGGGATAGCAGAGATTATAAATATAAATAGGTATAGATACTAAACAGGATTAGATATGACTATAAACGTGAAAGGCAAAGATACTGCACAAGGATTGCAAAGACTATAAATATAAATAGGTATAGATACTGAACTAGGATTGCAAAGACTATAAACGTGAAAGGCAAAGACACCGAACTGGGATTGCAAAGACTATAAACGTGAAAGGCAAAACACCAAAGAATAAATACCAGGAAGCCCCACCCCATTACTCCATCTACACCTTCGTAAGGTACAAAAGAGCTAGAAAGCAGAAGCTAAAGTGAGCAAAATAGGCGCAAAATATCAATAAATTTTTATCTCATACACGACAGATAGTCAAAGAGTTACAATGTGTTCGCACACAAAAAAAACAACGAAAAAAAGACGAAATAAAGTTTGTGTGTAACGAAAAAATACCATATCTTTGTATCGTTATCCTGAAAACAATCTTTTTACCTTAGAAGACTAATGCCTATCAAAAGATAAAGCGATCGCCTGTGAAGGTCATCGCTTTTTTTGATGATTGTAAACAAATAACCTAAAGATTATCCTTCACTTTGTTGCGAATTAAACAGTAAATCGCACATGAGTGTGCAATGATTAGTAAATGACAATAAAGAGAACAAGGAATAATCTTGTAAAGCATAAGAAATTACAACAAAAAAGCGGTGAGTTGCAATACTATCGCAACTCACCATGGATTATTCCCCCCTAAATAAGTCCATTGTTCAGACTCATCGCTATAAGCTTTGCAATGAACAAGGAATAACAAAAATAATGGCTAAAAACCTTAAGAACTTTTCTTTTTACGGTTTGCTAAGAAGTTAGTGTATATCTTCTTCACCTGTGGAGCAAGGAAGATGATACCTATAAGGTTAGGAATGACCATCAAACCATTGAAGGTGTCGGCTAACTCCCATACCAAATCAGCTGCGAAAAGACAGCCCAAGAAAACGAATCCTACTACCAATGCGCGATAAACAAGGATTCCCTTCTTACCAAACATGAACTTGATGTTCATCTCAGCAAACATATACCAGCCGATAATCGTGGTGAAAGCAAAGAAGATAAGACTGATGGCAAGGAAGATGATACCACCTTCACCAAAAGCTATCTCGAAGCCTTGCTGAGTAATAGCAACCGACTTCAATGCTGTATTATGATAAGAACCGGTAAGCATGATGACGAAAGCTGTTGAGGTACAGATGAGTACTGTGTCAACAAATACACCTGCCATGGCGACGAATCCCTGCTCTGAAGGATCCTTAACATCAGCCAAAGCATGTGCATGTGGGGTGGAACCCATACCTGCCTCATTAGAGAACAAACCACGGGCAACACCATAACGAATGGCATACTTCATCACTGTACCAGCTGCACCACCGGCTGCTGACTGGAGAGAGAAGGCATCGTGGAAGATGGTACGGATGACTGAAGGCAACTGATCAGCAAACATATAGATGATAATCAGTGAACCGACAATGTAAACAACAGCCATGAAAGGTACTAAAAGCTCTGCAATAGCAGTGATTCGACGCTGTCCACCAATGACAACCACTGCCACAACAGCTGCAAGAATAATACCTATTATATAAGATGGGATGTGGAAAGCATTCGTCAAAGCAATAGAAATAGAGTTGGCTTGCACCATATTACCCACGAAACCAAGGGCTATGACAATGGCAACAGAGAAGAAAACTGCCAGCCACTTACTGCCAAGACCATAGTAAAGATAGTAAGCTGAACCGCCAACCGTCTCACCATGAAACTCTTTCTTGTACTTTTGGGCAAGCACAGCCTCGGAGAAGATAGTACTCATACCCAACAAAGCTGATACCCACATCCAGAAAATAGCACCCAAACCACCCGTGGCAACGGCAGTGGCAACACCACCAATATTACCCGTTCCGACCTGAGCTGCTACGGCAGTAGCTAATGCCTGGAAAGAGTTAACCTTCTTTTCACCTGGCTTTCTCTTCTTAAAAACGGGACCAAAGGCATACTTGAACGCCAAATTCAAATGGCGAATTTGTGGGAAACCAAGGTAGACAGTATAGAAAATACCTACTCCTAAAAGCGCATACATGAGAAAACTGTTCCACAGAAACTCATTAAAAGTCTTTACATAGTCTAATGGACTCATCGTCAACATTGTTTAGATATTAGTAATAGATTGGCAGTATTAAACCGCTCAAATAGTAATTTTCGAACTCGGTAAATAGAAATTTATGCCGCAAATATAGTATTTTATCTTTTAGCAAACAACTATCAACACATTTTTTTTACCATAAAAATGTTAAATACATGCGGAAAATAGCATGCCAAAAATGAAAAAATAAAATGAATATAAGGGACAAAAAACAAATTTGCTGTCACTCCCGTCACCGTCTTTGGGCATACAATTCCCTAAAAATAAGCCCATTACACGAAGTGTTAAAAGTGACAGCAAATTAAAACAAAACTATATTAGGGGGTTGAGCATTATTTATCTGCCCCAGGAATCATATCTTTGTGGTAGCAACAACAACTAAGCGCATATAAAAGAGCATGGATGAATTGTTGTGATTTGCTTGAAATCACGTACTCTTGTAGTAGCAATAACAATAATTATATATAGTAGAACAAATCTACCACTACGTAAAAAAAGAAAGGGGGATAAGAAAAACATAAAAAAATAAGGCCGCTAAAGAACGACCTTGGGGTGGTACACGATCTTTCGACCCTGTCCCTAAACCATATTACTATGATCTGATGCAAAGGTATATAATTAATATTAAACTCCAAAATCTAAATCTCTTTTTAAAGTTAACTAACGTTAAAAAGCCCATTGTGATTCGCTTGAAAATACGTGCCCTTGTGGTAGCAATAACAATAATTATATATAGTAGAACAAATCTACCACTACGTAAAAAAGAAAGGGGGATAAGAAAAACATAAAAAAGTGGGACGCTTAGAGCGCCCCTTGGTGGTACACGATCTTTCGACCCTGTCCCTAAACCATATTCTTATGATCTGGTACAAAGGTATATAATTAATTTTATACTTCAAAATATAAATCTCTTTTTTAAATTAATTAGTATTAAAAAGCCCATTGTGATTCGCTTGAAAATACGTACCTTTGTGGTAGCAACAACAACATCTTTGTGTATTTTTTAGTAAGAGGATTAGTTGTGATTTGCTTGAAAATACGTACCTTTGTGGTAGCAACAACAACTAGAGCGAATGAACATAATTAATTACTTTAGTTGTAATTTGCTTGAAAATACGTACCTTTGTGGTAGCAACAACAACGTAATCTAACTCATTGCGTTTCAAGTCGTGTTGTGATTTGCTTGAAAATACGTACCTTTGTGGTAGCAACAACAACATAGAGTTATGAAACTTTACCTCTTTACCTGTTGTGATTTGCTTGAAAATACGTACCTTTGTGGTAGCAACAACAACTGCTTCCTTACGTCAGCAAGCCCCCGACCGTTGTGATTTGCTTGAAAATACGTACCTTTGTGGTAGCAACAACAACTGTTCGACGTAGCAGAAGGCAGTCATTCATGTTGTGATTTGCTTGAAAATACGTACCTTTGTGGTAGCAACAACAACTCATGAATACGAACAATTAACTCTGGCTTGTTGTGATTTGCTTGAAAATACGTACCTTTGTGGTAGCAACAACAACTCGGGTTCGCTCCACTCGGTGCGGTCATGTGTTGTGATTTGCTTGAAAATACGTACCTTTGTGGTAGCAACAACAACAAGCAATGAAATAGCAGACAATAATACAAGTTGTGATTTGCTTGAAAATACGTACCTTTGTGGTAGCAACAACAACATCTAATTGCGCACGCACGTTTTGACGCTCGTTGTGATTTGCTTGAAAATACGTACCTTTGTGGTAGCAACAACAACCGGTCGCAATCTGTTTACGTATTTCTAACAGTTGTGATTTGCTTGAAAATACGTACCTTTGTGGTAGCAACAACAACATTAACCATAATTAAAAGTCCTCATCTTCGTTGTGATTTGCTTGAAAATACGTACCTTTGTGGTAGCAACAACAACCGATTAAACGTATATTGACAACCCGGGTGCGTTGTGATTTGCTTGAAAATACGTACCTTTGTGGTAGCAACAACAACTCTATCGTTGGCTTATAGCGGTATTGTTTAGTTGTGATTTGCTTGAAAATACGTACCTTTGTGGTAGCAACAACAACCTTTGCATGTTCACATATTTGGACATTATGTTGTGATTTGCTTGAAAATACGTACCTTTGTGGTAGCAACAACAACTATCCCTGTTTACTTAGGGATACAGTAACAGTTGTGATTTGCTTGAAAATACGTACCTTTGTGGTAGCAACAACAACCAAGAGTAGGGGGCGGATTCACACAGTATCGTTGTGATTTGCTTGAAAATACGTACCTTTGTGGTAGCAACAACAACGGTAACATCATGATGTTAACGCTTACTTAGTTGTGATTTGCTTGAAAATACGTACCTTTGTGGTAGCAACAACAACCTACTAAAACTATTAATACTATGAAATTTGTTGTGATTTGCTTGAAAATACGTACCTTTGTGGTAGCAACAACAACATAATCCCTTCGATAATGTCTGTACAGTCTGTTGTGATTTGCTTGAAAATACGTACCTTTGTGGTAGCAACAACAACTTACCGATATAAAGTTAGATGATATCTACTGTTGTGATTTGCTTGAAAATACGTACCTTTGTGGTAGCAACAACAACTATAGTAAAAAGTATAGTGATAAGTATAGGTTGTGATTTGCTTGAAAATACGTACCTTTGTGGTAGCAACAACAACGGAACAAACTGGAATTGACGTTCTAAATAGTTGTGATTTGCTTGAAAATACGTACCTTTGTGGTAGCAACAACAACAAAGGCGGTTGTGAATATAACGTCAAGGGCGTTGTGATTTGCTTGAAAATACGTACCTTTGTGGTAGCAACAACAACTCATTACATGCAAGACTTTGGCTATCAACATGATATAGCGTTGTTAGAAGAAAATTAAAAAGATGCCACAAAACAAAATCCCACTCTAAGTGAGTGGGATTTTCGTTTTCTATAAGGTTTGAATTAGAAAAGTTCTAATTGCTGCCCCGGTGCATTAGGAGCTTTAGGTTTCTCTCCATAAAACAGCTGAATGTTAGCAAACTGCTTATCCGTAATACACAATATACCAACTTTTCCATGTTTAGGAAGGCAAGCCTTCACACGCTTCATATGAACCTCAGCATTTTCAATGCTTGCACAGTGCCGAACATAAATGGAGAACTGGAACATTGTAAAACCGTCCTTCATCAAAGATTTACGGAAATCAAGATATGCCCTCTTTTCCTTCTTTGTTTCTGTCGGTAAATCAAAGAATACTAGAATCCACATAATACGATATTCACTGAGACGGTAAAAGTTGGACATGATAGATTTTACATTTCTGGATAACTAATGCGACGTATCTCCCCTGCAAAACACTTTGCAAGTGAAGCTGTGGTTTGCTGAGCTGCAACCATCAATGGACTACGTTTCCCATTCACGACGACATCAATCATCGGAATACTTAACAACTCCATTTTCAACTCTTTAGATAGAGAGGTTACTTCCTCCGATTTATGAAGAATATCTATGACAAGTTGATCTACATAAGGTCGATATGGCTCCATGATATCATCAGCCAAACAATAAGCGTTGTAACGATTATGATGGTGTATACCCAAAGTAGGTAACAGACCACTTCCTACTAAAGCCCTTGCTATAACCGCACGTAAAATGGCATAGCCATAATTTAAGAGATTATTGGGCGGTCCTCCCTCCCTATCACGAACAAAATCAGGATAATCAGAAAAAAGATTACGCCAGTAATAAGCTGCAGCCCTTGCCTCAAGATTATCAGAGTCACCACTACGCACTTCATTTGACCATACACGCATACAATTTGTTTCCTTATCTGTATTTGTTCGTAAAACACATTCTTGATTTAAAATCTTTTGCTTCACAGTCTGTTGCCACAACTGTTTACGTAATGGGACTGAAGAATCAAGTTGAGATCGGAAACGTTCATTTTGTGTCTTATGACCACTCAAAGGAAGAAGTAAGCCAACGGGCATACTCTTCTGATCACATGTTATTACGGCACAATTATTCTCCAAAAGGGCATCAAGGACACCAGAAGTGACTGTGATACGTCGGTTGTCAAGTACAATTATCCCAATGTCTTCAATTGGGATAGTGCGCTCAGCTTCCTTCTTCATCATCTCTGGTAACTTATCATTTGCTTCTACCTCTGGTAAATGCAATACTAACTGAGCATTACGAAGACTCAAATAGATTGGGTTACTAAAACAAAGGGTTTTCTTTATCATAGGCAAATAGGATCATTATTTAATAATTTTAATAATATTACCTAAGCGGTCTACAACAAGTTTCCAACAAATAGCCTTAACCATTTCACCAGAGATTGCCTTCTGATTCTTTGATTGTGGACTACCTATCCCATATTCATTCTGAATTACTTCGCGATTGCAAAAACTTGTAGCGAACTTCTTATCCACATTATAGATAAGATCAGATGCTCTATGAGGAATAAAATTTGCTGTTGTCCCACTAGAATCAACAAACTTATATATTTGTTCCTTTTTAATTTCATTTGCATCGTCTGTATCAGGCACATATACCAAATCATTTGGAGAAAGATAAAACTTAAGTGGGATTTGTGCTTTATTCTTTTCTGGGACAGGGCTAAGACCTTGTTTCAAACGTTCAACAACTTCATTTAGAGGTATTGTTTCATAACTGCGTTTACCTTCTTCATCTTCATAAATTGCAAAATAAAGATTTGTTCCTTTTTGAGCTTCAACATACTTAGCTGATTTATTACCGTTCTGGCCAACACAATATTTAGCACCCTTTGGCTCAAAGACCCTAACTTTTAGAATTGGCTGATGCTGTTTTCCATCATTATAAAGAGAAATATTCTGATTCAGTTCCACTATACCTTCGGGTGTAAACGCAATATTAGGATCCCCACCCTTTGCATGAAGATAGTTTTTCAAGATCTTTTGGATACCAGTATCAGTAATGCTATCGATATGTTTATTATCAAATGACGTGTCTAATGGTTTCCTTGTTGCCACCAATTGTTCTTTCTTGTCACTAAATTGCCATACCTCTACTTTCTCTATATGCTGCCTATTCAATCGGTAATTAAGACTCTTAAAGTGTGCTATCAAATGTTTTGTCTTGAAGTTCTTCTTTACTAAACCATTTACATAATCCCTTAGAGTCTTATCACAAATAGAAGGGATATCTTCTAAGGCATCTTTTAACTTAACAGTAACTTTACGGCGAAGATTAACACGCCCAAAGACTGTTTCCTTATGCATAGGCTTCCTTATAGCCCACATTTCCTGTCCCTTCTGTTCTGCTATTCCTTTCTTACCATTCTTATCATACTTTTCATAATAATTTGTAGCCTTGTTGATAACACGAACATAATTCTTAAAACTTACGACTACATCTTCTAAAGCTGCTGTAGCATCCTGAGTGAAAGTGTCCCAAGGCTTACGTATAATACGATTCTTGTCACATAGCTTTTGCCGCAAGTCTTCTCGTTTCTTAGGATTATCTGCAGATTCATTATTTAAATAGTTTACAATACTACGAGAGGTACACGCTATCACAAGGGCATCCATAGCATGATGTCTATGATCAATACGTTTCTTGTTAAAACCACGTTGTAACTCTAACGGAAGCGAAGTTTGGAAAACCTTTTTGCCTTCTTTGTTCTCCCATTGCCCAAAAGAATCTGTACCCGTAAGTTTATTCAAACGCTCAAAACGAGGATATACAATTTTATTCCAAACATCATTTAAGCCCCAATCTTTCTTCAGACGATCGGTAATACCACCTGAACAAGAAACTACAAACTTCGACGTGGCTTCTTCTTCACCTTCAGCACGTACGATGTTAGAGAGCAAAGCCTTTACTACCTTACTTATATATCTGCTATCATTCATCTGTCGATTAAGGAACTCTTGTGGTATATCTTCCAATAGAAGATTCTCCCTCTTCCGTCTATTATGCGCATAATGGTCGTTTACAAAATCCTTATATTCATTTTCGCTGAGGATCTTTACATCACCTAACATTGTACAGTGAACAATTTCACCTCCACATTCTTTGATAAATTCATATCCTAACATATTATCTTTCAGACCATTTACCTCTGATTCACAAATAACCTTGTTATTAAAAGAATCATCAAAATAACGACTTTGTGGAATAACATGTTCTATCTGATATGCTGATGTAAAGAGCTTTGCAAGAGAAATTGATCTACCAGTATAAGGTGAACAGTACTTTTGGTCAAGCCACAACTTATACCTTAGAAGTTCCTTTGCTGAAGGTTGAGCCATTGTCGATATCTTGATAATCTCCGCAAAGTCCTTATCATCCTTTGTCAATTCTTGCAGAGCTCCCTCCTCATAGATACGTAACTTTTCTTGCTGCATTGGAGAATAAGGGCGTATATCCTTAATATCTGGATCATTTTTTAACTCCAACAGAAGGCTTTTTATACGAAGATTAGTATTCTCATTACGGAGAATATTCCCTGACATACGGGCACGTTGATCAGCAGTACTTTTCATATTACGTCCTAACTCTACGTGAATCTCATCAATATGTCCTGCCTCTTTCCATATGTCATGTACCGTCCGGAGCGTCTCAAGAATACACTGTTCGACTATTGGATTACGAAGTGAATGTTGCTTAAACCCATTGATGTATACCAACAGATCTTTGGGAGTTTTCCAATGTTGAATTTCTGCAGCTTCAGAATGACGTCCATACACCACATAACAGGCCAACCATACTGGCAATCCTTGGAAGTCTGATACTTGATTATATGAAGAGAGGCAAGAGCTTATCTTTTCTTTGAATTTCTCATCAATATCTCCCTTCAATATTTTTGTTATATTTTCCCTTGTTGTTCTACAGATATCAGCCTCACTCCAAAGGCTTCCTATCCGCATAACAGCTAAAAGTTTCTTTATTGCTTTCTCTGAATAAGCACCGTATTCTTTTTTAAACGGTTTTATTTTTAAGAAGGATTTAATAAACTCATCATCGTCTTTTAATTTGCGCAACGCCCCCTCTGTCTCCTCCTTCGATTCAACAGAATAAAGCAAATGCCAAAGTCGATACTCTCTTCCTTCTTCATCTAACCAAGAACGATCTATACCAGCCCTATCAAGAGCAAGGAGTAATTCATGACGTGTTTCATTACATGGATAGCGCTTCTCTTTATCTTCAATATAATTCCAACGTACTGAAAACTCCTTCTCAGAATTAATTATCACCTTCTTCAACTTCAAGAAGTCTTTCAATAACGTTTCTTGATTAATATCCTTTCGGTCATTAAGATAAGCAAACAAACGAACATAATCATCCCGAGTAGAAAGATAATCAGCTGTGACATCCTTATCATCAACCTTATCAAAGAAGCGGAGGTTGGATATGAACTGCCACAAACGGAATTCTTGATAATATGGATTCGATTTTGCAATGCACTTAATACCTTGACGTTTAATCTCCCCTGTTTCTTTATCTACATAGCTATAAGCTTCATACGGACACTCCGATATTAATGACTTCTTTGTCTTCAATGGTCTTTGATAGAAAATAAGGTCATCTAAGAGAAGATATATAAGATCTTTCTTTAATAAGCTATCACGATGAGGTTGGTTATTTTTATATAATTCTTCGGCACATTTCTTTAAAGCCCCTTCACTATGTAACTCCTCATGATACTTACTTTGTTCACGAAGAATAGCATACAATTCTTCCTTATAATACTTGCGTTCTATCGTACGAATAAACTTTCCACGTATCTTATCTGAAGGTTCTGACAAAAGATGTTCATATACAAATGCTCCAACTGTCATCTTTGAAGATTCTAATCTTTCCTCTGTCCGTTTCTTCCGAAGTCCCCAATCATCTTCACTCGGAGAGCGAAATGAACGTTTAATTTCTCCATCCTTATTCCGTTTGAGTGTCACGCCATCTTTTTCATACTCAGTTGTGACTATAAATTCTCTAGTCTTACCTACCCAGTCGCTCAACGAAATCTTACTCTGGCGACGGTATATCCATCCATTCTCCAGCTTTACATTATACCATGTATTACCACCCTTACCTTCTTCATCAGCTTCAACACTTATAACTTTTAGCTCATAATATTCTTCACATTTCGCAGAATTTGTATCATCTTCTTCTCCACGCAACTGATAATAGCCACGCTTTTGATTAAAATTCAGTAGTATCCATGCAAGTTCATCTTTTCGAATAGCCTGACTAAGTGCTTTCTTACGAAGATAATAAATAGTCCAATCAAGGGGTATCCTCTTCCCATCAGAGACTAATGATGGCTGTCTTTTTGCGAAATCTGCCATCATCTCATGAAAGGAATCCATAAAGATGAAACGCATAGAACCATCTTCCTGACGTTCCCAAGCTAATTTAGGTTCACTATGATTGAGATATTTACCATAAGTAGAAGGCTCATTCCTGTTCCACCCTATGGAACAATCATAATGAGGTGGTAAGTAACCAAGAACATGTAGTACTCGGTGTAAACGCTCACGGCGTAACAAAGAACGTTCTCTTAGCCTGCGTATTCCACGATAACCTGTACGAACTGAAGTTTGAGACTCCGTCACGCCCTTATCAAAATTGCCAAGAACATCCTGACTCATGGGGATAATACGACTACCAAGTTTAATATCTCTCAAGTAATTACCATTGTCATCAATACAGACTTTAGCCCAACCAATACTATTGGTTCCCAAGTCTAATCCAAGAATTGTTTTCATTTTTTTCTTGTTTTGTTTGGTTTTTAGTTATTAAATCTTTATATTTGCACTCAGATATTTTCAAGCAAGTCACAATAAGGATCATTCCGTTGTGAAAACAAACAGGGCGGGGCAACTCGTCCTTCTTTTGTTTTTTATCGCTTCAAAGATACTATTATTTTTATAAACTTACAACCTTCCATAACCTTTTTTTACAACTTCCTCATACCTTATTTATATGAGAATAAAGCAAGAGTCATTCAAATCTATGGGTAAATAAACAATTATATGGGAGATTAGAGATAAGACACTTTCGCTAAAAAGGACTATAAATCATTTATAATATACACAAGTCTAAAATTAGAAAAAAGGATAAGGCAAGGATAATTAGAAATAAAGTAAGAAGCAAGTTCGAATATTATATTACAAGATAGTTTTTCAATTGTTTTTTAAAAGGGTATGTTTGCACTTCTAAAACATACTTTTGTTTAATGCAAAAGACACATTCTTACAAACCCGTTTGTAACTAATTAACGATCTATATACCACAAAATGCGGAAAAGAAAGGCTTCTTTCTATTTATTTTTTCCGTATTCTTTAAAGCATTTTCCCGTATACTATAATACTTCTCTCCGTATCCAGTAAGGATTTTCTCCATATTCCATGAAGCCTTTTTCCGTATTCTATAAAGCATTTCTCTATATTTAGTGAAACTTTTCTCCACATTCTATAAAATATTTCTCTGTATTTAGTGAAGCTTTTTCCGTATCCAGTAATGCATTCTCTCGTATTTTGTGAAGCAGAAGGGTATATTAGCTTTCTTTAAAGAGGTAACTTTACTTTTCTTTCTACCCCCTTACACCTTATTATATATATAGACGTACGGAAGAGAGGAGCTACACAAAAAAGTTATTCTGCCCTGAACTGAAGAAGACTGTTAAGCACATTTGAATTCAGACATAAGGTACGGGCTGTTCCTTCTATGATATACAAGGATGTAATGCTATGGGAAAATAAACGGGAAAAAAAGACAAAGGTAAAGGTTGTCATAGACAAAACGGAAAGAAATAGGGATGAAACCAGGGAATAAAGTAGCACTAAAACCAGATATTTATAAATGACAATGGGATAGGAGATTATAATAATATACCATGAAAAACAGCAGAAAATTTAGTTCTTTTTTAACCAGATTATCTTTGGGGAAGTGGATCCTTTTATCTATCTTTGCACCACTAAAGTTTTCCAAAACGGACAACTTTGAAGATTAAAAACAGAAAAAAGTTTCCCAAAACGGATAACTTCGCACAAGCTAAAACGTGACTAACCTTGTGGTTTGAGCATTGAAATCAGGGCATCAGAAGACCATCAAGACTATGAGCTATGAGCTATTTAATTTAAAACAACAATAAAGACATAGAAAATATAGCAATGGAAATCAAAAACTTTACAATCACTAAGCGTGACGGTTCGAAGGAAAAGTTCTCCCTCGACAAGATTATGAATGCTATCTTAAAAGCATTCGAGAGTGTCAATGAGCCTACCGACCTCGGTATGGTATCGAAGATTTTATCTGACCTTAACATACATAACGACATTAAAGTTGAGGATATACAGAATCAAGTAGAGGAAGCTTTGATGAAAGAGGGCTTCTATAAGGTGGCAAAGAGCTTCATTGTATATCGCCAACAGCACACAGAAGACCGAGAAACAGTTGAGAAAATAAAATTCCTCACAGACTATTGTGTAGCGCAGAATGCTGCCACTGGTTCTAAGTTTGACGCCAATGCGAACGTTGAAAACAAGAATATTGCAACGCTTATCGGCGAACTTCCAAAGCAAGGTTTCATCCGTTTGAATCGCCGAATGCTGGTAGATCGTATCAAAAAGATGTATGGTAAGGAGCTGGCTGACGAATATATCAACCTCCTCACCCACCATTTTATATATAAGAATGACGAGACAAACCTCGCCAACTACTGTGCTTCCATCACCATGTACCCATGGCTCATCGGTGGAACAACATCCATTGGCGGCAACTCTACAGCCCCAACCAACCTCAAGAGCTTCTGTGGTGGGTTTATCAACATGGTCTTCATGGTATCATCCATGCTTGCCGGAGCCTGTGCAACACCAGAGTTCCTGATGTACATGAACTACTTCATACAGAAAGAATACGGTAAAGACTACTGGAAACGAGCTGATGAAGTGGTCGACCTCAGCCTAAGAAAGCGTACTATAGATAAGGTTATCACGGACGATTTCGAGCAGATTGTCTATTCACTTAACCAACCTACAGGTGCCCGTAACTACCAGGCTGTGTTCTGGAACATCTCTTATTACGATCGTCCTTACTTCGAATCACTCTTCGGAAACTTCTATTTCCCTGATGGATCACAGCCAGACTGGGAGAGTCTCTCATGGCTTCAGAAGCGTTTTATGAAGTGGTTTAACCAGGAAAGACTCAAGACTGTCCTCACCTTCCCAGTCGAAACGATGGCGTTGTTGGCTGAGAACGGAGAGTGCAAGGACAAGGAATGGGGCGATTATGCAGCTAAGATGTATGCTGAAGGACACAGTTTCTTCACCTACATGAGCGACAATGCCGACTCTCTGAGTTCATGTTGCCGACTCCGTAATGAGATACAAGACAACGGATTCTCCTATACTTTAGGTGCCGGAGGTGTGTCAACTGGCTCAAAGAGTGTGCTGACCATCAACCTCAACCGCTGTATCCAGTATGCTATTAACCATGACTTAGACTATAAAGAGTATCTTGAGCACGTCATCGTACTGTGTCATAAGGTGCAGATGGCATACAATGAGAACCTAAAAGAGCTGCTGCACAACCACATGTTGCCACTCTTTGATGCAGGATACATCAACATTGACCGGCAATATCTCACCATTGGAATCAACGGACTGGTTGAGTCTGCAGAGTTCATGGGGCTCGATATCACTCCAAACGAGGATTACAAGAAGTTCGTTCAGGGTGTTCTCGGACTGATAGAGAAGCACAACAAGGCTTTCCGCACTAAGGAAGCAATGTTTAATTGTGAGATGATTCCTGCCGAAAACGTCGGTGTGAAGCACGCAAAATGGGACCGTGAGGACGGCTATTTCGTACCACGTGACTGTTACAACAGCTACTTCTATCGTGTAGAAGACAACTCTCTGACCATTCTCGACAAGTTCAAATTGCATGGTGCACCATATATCGAACACCTCACAGGAGGCTCTGCACTGCACATGAACCTTGAGGAACACCTCTCAGAAGCACAGTATCGACAACTCCTACGTACGGCAGCACAAGAGGGATGTAACTACTTTACGTTCAATATTCCTAACACTGTATGTAACGATTGTGGACATATCGATAAGCGTTATCTGCACGAATGTCCTCATTGTCACTCTACAAACGTGGATTATCTCACACGTGTCATTGGCTACATGAAGCGTGTTAGCAACTTCTCAGCACCACGTCAGGATGAGGCACACCGCCGTTTCTATGCCGGACAGAACAAGTATACGATAAAGACTACTGCTCCTTCCGAAGCTGGGAAACAGACGAAAGAGTGCAAACAGGAGGCATAATGATTAGCAAGCGGGTGATGAGAGAGGAAGAAACAAGGCTCCCGAACAACGTCACCCGCCATCAATTAAGATGCTACACTATATCAACACAGACATAGTCTTTCAGGAATTCCCTGACGAAGTGACGCTTGCCATCAACATTTCGGGCTGTCCTTGTCGTTGTCCGGGCTGCCATAGCAGTTTTCTTTGGAAGGATGAAGGCAACGATCTGACCACAGAGACGCTCGATAAGCTCATCTCTGAAGCAGGAAATCCCATCACTTGCGTGGGCTTTATGGGAGGTGATATAGCACCGGAGAGGGTTGATGAGTTGGCAGAACATATCCGCAAGCAGCATCCCAGACTGAAGATTGGATGGTACACAGGGCGTACTGCCGTATCACCTCATATCCATCAGGAGCGTTTCGACTACATAAAAATAGGTCCATACCTCAAGCATCTCGGTGCACTTAACTCTCCTCGAACCAATCAACGGATGCTTCGGCGATGCGCAGACGGTACGTTTGAAGACATAACATCACGCTTTTGGCGAAAGTAAAGCGTCTCTTTTAGAACAGAAAAAACGGCGTAGTGCAACTCTGCACTGCGCCGTTTTTGTGTTTGTTACGTACTGAATATTCACCGGTATAGGGCAGAATCAGTGCTAAAAAAATTCTTCTTCATGCGATTTTCTCCCCTTCCTAATACCTTTCACCCTACGTTTCTTCCTCAAAAGCACCTTTCAGTCCTACTTTCTCCATGCTTCGTAAGCTGCTAATATGTGTATGATTAGAGCTTTCAGCAAGTCCTTTCCTTCTTCACGATTTACACTTTTTAGGCATTTACTCCTGCTTTTCACGTTGATTTTAGGATTTATATATATAACTTTCGATGTGTTTGTTTTTAATCACAGACTATAACTTTCATCGTCATGTATTTTCTTTCATCTTTTTTACCTTTGCACCTCAATACATAAAAAATTAGGTTTTAATGAAACATTTCTTTCTACTCTTAGCGATTTCTTTTGCGTTTTTTTCCTGTTCAAGCGATGATCCGGTGGATAATTCTTCTGATACTCTTGCGAAAAAAGGCTACGATTACATCTCAAAGATTGAGGTTTACGTCTATCCAGCGGGCTATAAGCAAGGGGAATATGTCTTCACTTATGACAATCAGAAGCGCCTTCTAACGTTTTGTGACGACCTGTTCCACAACACATATGGCCCTCCTCGAGTGGCTAACGTGACCTATACGGACTCCATCTACTCGTATACAACAAAGGGATACATCACCGGTAGGATCGTTCTTGAGGACCATAGAGGTGCTATGTACTTAGATAAACAAGGCAGAGCAACGAAGTTTATCAACGAAGCTCCTTATAAAGACCCTCTGACAGATGAGCCTGTAACGGCGCCACACACAAAGGATAGCCTTATATATGATGCTGACGGGCATCTGACTTCATCCTATATTCATGAAATAAACTTAAAGAATACCTTTGAGTGGAAGAACAATGACCTCGTCAAAGCCACCGTTGGAGGAAAAGGGAAGATAACATATGGAAATACATTCGTTCGTTTCGAATATACCAATGTGCCCAACAGGACCTTCCCAGACTTAAACATCTTCCGCGTGTATCCTTCCATTTTCAACCGTAACGAAGGTATATGGACAACGCAAACGGGCATCCGTTCTACTCATCTTGTCGCCAAAAGGCACGTCTTTTATGATAATAAATTGGGGAAAACGAATACCGATTCTTATAAATTTGATGATAAAGGACGCCCCATTGAGTTGATGGAGAACGATGTGTATTATGGTATAAGAAAATATGTTATTACGTATTTAGACAAATAACCAAGCACTAACTGCCAACCGACTCTCGCCCACTGCCCTTTCCGCTTCAGGCTTTCCGTGATACAGAAGCAGAAGAAGCATAGAGGGGAAGAGCCCTGTGAAGGAACCTGATCACAGACTATCAGGCATAACGAAATAACTTTACAGAAACGGAAGAGGCGCAGACCGAAAAGCAAACAATAACCATGTAAAACTGCCTTTGTAACCCATAGTATATCAAGAGGTTACAAACAGGCTTGCAAAAGACGCCCTTTTGCGTTGTAAAAGATGCCCTTTTGAACATCAAAAGATGCCCTTTTGCAATGTAAAAGGGCACCTTTTAGAAGGCAAAAGAGCACCGTTTGAAAATCAATAGTGAATTTATCTTACAATCATTCTTTCTTCTTCATTTGGTCATCTGCATATTTCTTCTTATCTTTGTCTCCTAAACATTATATAAGAACACATTTACCCAAATATCTCAAGACCTATGGAGAAGAAGTATTTTGCACCGTCAGAACTGATTATCAATGAGGACGGAAGTATCTTTCATCTGCATCTGAAACCAGAAAACCTTGCAGACAAGGTGATTCTCGTGGGCGATCCGGGGCGCGTAGCACTCGTAGCTTCCCACTTTGAGGACATAGAATGTGAAGTGGAAAACCGTGAGTTCCGAACAATTACAGGAACCTATCACCGCAAACGCGTCACGGTTGTGAGCACGGGCATTGGTTGTGATAACATCGATATCGTACTCAATGAGTTGGATGCGTTGGCAAATATCGACTTCGAAACACGCACTGAGAAGGACCAACTGCGGCAGCTCACCCTCGTACGCATCGGTACTTGTGGCGGGTTGCAGCCTTATACGCCGACAGGAACATACATTGCATCGATAAAAAGCATTGGTTTCGACGGACTGTTGAACTTCTATGCCGGACGTGACAAGGCTTCCGACCTTGACTTTGAAGCAGAATTCAAGAAGCAAGTGAAGTGGAATTCACAACTCGGAAACCCATACGTGGCTTGCGCTGATGAGCAACTTACTGAGCAGATTGCACAGGACGACATGGTGAGAGGTGTCACCATAGCCTGCGGAGGATTCTTCGGTCCACAGGGAAGGGAGCTTCGGTTGCCATTGCAAGACCCACATCTGAACGAGAAAATAGAGAAGTTCTCCTACAATGGACTACAGATAACGAACTTCGAAATGGAGTCTTCTGCACTCGCTGGACTGGCTACGCTCATGGGACATCGGGCTGTAACATGCTGCATGGTCATTGCAAACCGACTGGCAAAGAAGGCAAATGCAGGATATAAAAACACGATTGACGGGCTCGTTAAGACGGTGCTTGACAGAATATAAACGCTCCGTCACATCAATCATCATAAACAAAAAGAATGAAAAAAGAGACACTTACCCCACAACAGGCACAACAAATCATTTCAACAATACGCCAGACTGTGGGCGAAACCATCTGTGCACTTGCTACACAACCGGGTGGAGCAATAGGCATTGTGCGGGTAAGTGGTCAGCAGGCAATAGAGATTACGGACAGGATCTTCCATAGTAGAAGTGGGAGAAAACTGACCAGTGCCAAGGGCAACACGCTGCATTACGGGGAGATACATGACAAAACGGGCAATACTATAGACGATGTCCTGGTGAGTGTGTTCCTCTCTCCACATAGCTATACGGGCGAAAACAGTACGGAGATAGCATGTCATGGCTCGGCATATATCCTCAATCAGGTTGTGAAAGCACTCATCGACGCTGGTTGCCGACAGGCTCTCCCAGGCGAATATACGCAACGTGCCTATCTGAATGGGAAGATGGACCTCAGTCAGGCTGAGGCTGTTGCCGACCTCATCAGCGCTTCTAACCGTGCATCACACCAAGTAGCGATGAGTCAACTCAAAGGACATTTCAGCTCAGAGTTGTCCTTATTGCGCGAACAACTGCTGAAAATAACCTCATTACTCGAACTTGAGCTCGACTTTTCAGACCATGAAGAGCTGGAGTTTGCCGACCGTTCGGAACTGAAAGTGCTTGCTGAGACCATTCATGAGCGTATAGCAGGGCTCAGAAAGTCGTTCGAAACGGGCAATGCATTGAAGAAAGGAGTACCAGTAGCTATCGTTGGCAAGACAAATGTGGGGAAATCAACCTTGCTCAACTGCCTTCTTCATGAAGAGAAAGCCATCGTCTCCGATATCCACGGTACCACTCGTGACGTCATTGAAGACACAACCGAGATCCATGGTATCACCTTCCGCTTCATTGACACAGCCGGAATACGACGCACAACCGACCAGGTTGAACAGTTAGGTATCGAACGTGCTTATCAGAAAATGGATGAAGCAGCCATCGTTCTGTGGGTCGTTGACCAGCAACCAACGGCTGAAGAACTGGCAGAGATGCAACATCTCACGGAAGGAAAGAAGCTGATTGCGATATTCAATAAGATTGATAACAAGACAGAAAAGCCTCAACCATCAGGCGAGGTTACACCTTATATATATATATCAGCCAAACTGAAGCAGAATATTGATGCTTTGGAGACGGCTATTTATGAGGCAGCTGACATCCCAGAGATCAACGAAAACAGTGTGATCATCACTTCTGCCCGCCATTATGAAGCCCTCACCCGTGCCGACGAGTCGATCCTTCGTGTCATTGATGGCATGGACATGCAACTCAGTGGCGACCTTATCAGTGAGGATCTCCGCATCTGTCTCGACCAACTTGCCGACATCACGGGTGGTCAAATCACCACCCACGAGGTTCTCGGCAACATCTTCCAGCACTTCTGTATTGGCAAATGAGGAGGTGCTTTATTCTATTCCTGCAAAGATTATATCAAGCATTTTCTCTTGATGGGTCTGCATATCTTCTTTATTCCACTCCATCCCATCAGGTCTTTTTAACTTTTTGCTAAGTATTTTGTTGCAATTATCTTTGCACATCTGCATCATTATCTTAAACTTCAACGATGCAACACTTATCTGATTAGCCCTACTGTCACTATAATGATCGAGCTTTGCCCTTGGATCCCAGCATGAACCAGAGCTGTTTGCATCAGCTCCTATCATGGCAAAGTTGCCAAAGCAATTGATATCATACGCCGTAAGAGGCTTATCATCTCCAACTTTCACTTGCGGATAGAAGTGCTCTAAAGACTTACGAGTACGTGAAAAATAGAAATTATTGAAAGGATTGAGTTCAAAATCACTACATCCCAATGCATTAAAGAACTCCTTACGACTCAAAGAATCTTTCCTTGTCTTTTCTCCACGAATCTCATCTGCATATTTCCTCCATATCAAATAATCAGTAAAGTTGAACACAAACAAAGGTATATCAGCCCTACCTTGTTGATAAATCTTCTCAAACCGTTCTCTATAACCTGTTCCATCAAAGTCATATACATTCAATTCACCATCTCTCAACACAGCATAATCAAACGCATTTGGCTTAGGTTGATTCCTATCAGTAAGGTTATCAGGATTCATATAGACATCAACGAAATATTTATATGCAAGACGTTGGAGGAACCCTAAATAGGCTTTTACTTTGCAATTCTCAAAGAGGAACAACATACAATAGAAGAGATAGTTCTTGCGTTGCTTAGGAGTAAATGACACTTCAAACATAGATAGCAGATGAACAAGCTCTTTCTGTGCATCATTATCATCAGTTGATAAGTTCTTAGGATACTGCCTATCTGCCGACTCTTTATAATAGTATTGCAGCTTCCAAGGGTTATCTCCTACCGTTTCTGTAGCACTAAGAGTATGGTGAACAACGTAATTATCAAGGAAGTATTTAGCCTTCAGCAAGTTAAAACAAAACGATTTGGCAAACTCAGTCTTGCCTTCTACATCTTTAATAGCCTCTGTAAACTCATTAAGTAACTCTTTATCATCAAGTGTGAAATCTGTTGGATCAAAGCCATCATAGCTCATTCTCGTAAGTTTTAAGACTATCAGCAAGAAGTTAGGGAAGTCTATTATTGGCTGAAACTTATCATTTCTTTCTATATAAGTATCGTCTTCAGCCTCGTCTATTGTGCCTTTTAAAAATTTCGAAATTGACTTTTTACCCTCTGAACCTTCTTGTTTTGGGATACCTTCAAAGTCCTTTATATTGAAAGAATCCATAGAATTACCAAACACCGACTTATCAGAGAAGCACTGTTGTATGTACATATCCATCTCACTGCAGGCTTCCCATACACGACTAAACGTTGCTCTTTCTGTCTTTTCATCCAAATACTGACTGAGAAGAGACTTAACAATCTCATGCTTTTCTAACTGTTCGCCACGAGAATTCATCACTTCAAAGTAATGATTCAAGTCTACATCTTTAGGGACTTCATAACGTATCAAATGTACATTATTGAGGAAATACTGCCTAAAAGCATCCTGCTCGGAATCCTCAACATAGTCTTTATAAGCGTTTTCAGCATACTTATAGCCATTCTTAATACCATTATCAACATTCTCTCCCAAGTTAGGATAGTTGTCTAAGTTCGCTATTGTTGATGCAGATACTTGTCTGGCACTATAGGTAAGTTTGTTTTTTAGGTTATTAACGCCCAATACTTTCAAGATAATATAGATGGTAGTCAGGCGTTGCTGACCATCAATTACCTCATATTCTGTATCTCCCCGCTTATAAGTCACCAAGGTTCCTATATAATAAGGTGCCTTTGGATCTTTCCTAAAAGAATCATGGATATCCTTAATCAGCGCTCTTATCTCATCTTCTTCCCATGCATAATTACGCTGATAGATGGGAATCATGTAGGTTTTTACGTCTGAACTATCTAAATAAATCTGATTGATAGAACACTCTTCAAGTGGTAATGTATTGCTCATAAGGTTATTTTGAATAAAAAGTATTTGCTTTAAAGAAATGAAAATAGTTAGTATAAATCCCTCCTTCTATATGATCAACAGTTCTTTCTGCAATCCCTTTCACGACATTCTTACTGAGATTACCATCTGGTAAGGGTCTTAATTTATCTGCCAACAAACTTAATAAGGAGACAGGAGTATCCGAATCTGAGATGAGTTTATACATGTTTAAGGAGTTTACATTGCCTTTACCGCCTCTACCAAGTATGTAGTTCTGTGCTGAAAGCCACCCTAAATGATAGTATTGTGCACGAAGTGAGTATGCCCAAATAAATGCATAAAGAACAAATTGCTGGAATAATTCTGTATCAACCTTTGTTGGATACGTAGCAGGACAGAACCGATCAACATATAAAAGCAAAGCTGTATCAAATAACAAGCGCGCTATTTGGTTTCCAGTTCCTCTTGAATAATACTTATCTAAGGTCTTGACTATCGTGTCACCTTTAATATAAAAGCCTTCATATTGACTGTTATCTCGTATGTCTGCAAGGAGATTATAATAATGTTTAGTATAATCGAAGAATGGTTTTCCAGCTATTATAGGTGTGTTTAGTTGGAAAGCATTGACCTCTCTTGTACCAGAAACAAAAGGCATTGCTGATGAATTGACAAACTCTGCATAAGAGAATGCACTCTTATAGAACTGTGAATAAGGAGTACGGTCCGACTTCGTAATGCCTTTAAACTTGTAGATGTTATGCTCATTCAGCGTATATGCCCAATTACCATTGACCCATTCTTTTATTCGATACAGGTAATCACCGAAGAATTCAGCTAAATATTTTTGCGGAATTTTCTCCCATTCCTTAACGATTTGTTCGGTTTTCATATCATCAATATTTGCCATCTCACGCAGATGATACGCCTTTAATAAGTCGTGAGGATACAACGCTTTTCCCCTCGCATTCTGTGAATCAAAGAATTGGAAAGCCTCTGATAGATTATCTGTTATGACAACAATCAGTTCACATTGCTTCTCTATGTAGTCCCGTAAACGCTTCATATCTCTAATGAAGTCAATGTTTTCTTCTCTATTCTCCTTATAAACTCTCCGTTTAAACGCATTTAAATTGTTGGGAATGTTATGTCTACTGAAAGCATTATCAAAGACTTCCTGCTCTAAAAGGTCTATTTTAAAGCCTTTTTCTTTGGTTTCAAGTTCATGTAGAGCATAAAGTAAGAGGGAGAAAGTGATGGTTCTTTGCTGTCCATCAACAATGTTATAGATTGTCTTACCATCGTTATTCTTTTCTCTATGCAGGATAAGTGTACCGACACGGTACACCTCTTTGTTATTATTCCGAGCCTCGATAATGTCATCAAGAAGCTGAATTGAATTACGTGCTGTCCACTTATAAGGGCGTTGATAGTCTGGTATTCTTAGCTCAACATCCTCTAACGAACTCCCATTATGGCTCTGTGATATCTTTTTATGCACCAACAAATCCCCAATAGTCGTAACACCAAGTTGTAGATTAACGGCATTTTCCATATTCTTTTATTGTTATATTATTACGTAAAGCAAATACTTTAAAATAAAAAGGTATATCTTTCTTCTGTCTTTTCAGGCTTTGTTGTATCCTGAAAGCAGATGAGAGATATACCTAATGTTCACAAAATAATCATCGTTTGTTTATAGTCGTCTGTAGAAATATTACCCAACATACTCGTCATCACGCACCAAGACCTTCTCAATCTTACCAACATACATGGTGTGGAGGTCACGCTCTGGATAACTTTCATCGAGTGTTTCGGGATAGAAAAAGCCACTTTCCTGCAGTTCGGCAGCATACATCTTCTTACAAATCAGCACCATTTTCGCCTCTTTGAAGTAGACTGTTCCGTTGGCAAACACCGTTGTCAACCCTGCTTTCTCTATCTTATTTTCATCCCTTCCAGATACTGTTCCGAGGTAAGCCATCTGCTTTTTGAAGCTTTTATCCATGACACAGAGCGTGAAATAATCCTCTTTATCCACGAAAGTCTTTGTGTAACGTGACGGACGAAGGTATATAACAGCCGTTGGATCATTATGTCCCCACATACAACCGAGGTGTCCCCAGCTGACAGTCATGGTGTTACAACCATCCTTTTCATTCCCTGCTGATGCCAACATCCATTCCTTTCCCAACAGATTGAACGGATTAAACTTCATCGTTTTGTAATCTATTTCCTTCATCTTATATCTATTTTTGTTCGTATATTATTTTATAAACACACGCATAAGAGCCCTTTGTTAATCGTACCTTCTCCTATTCTTCTGTAGTAATCCCACACAAATAAATATTGAAACGGAGCATTTCTATGTGTAAAACCTAACTACAAAGTTATCGATTTTTTCTCAAGCAATGAAAAAGAAAGCAGGTTTTATAATCATAGATACTTCTCATCTGCCTCAAAAAACAACGCTAACCCCCTATGTATTTTTGTTTTTTATTTGCTGTCACATTTAACATTTCAGGCAACTTGTTGGCGGTTAACGGGTTAGAGAGGGATGATGAGTGACAGAAATGACAGCAAAATTGAAAATGATAAAAGAACAAGTGAAGAGTGATAGTGTGCAGGAATGAAGAGATAAGGATACGGAAGAATGAGAAATCAACCCTCGAGTTCAAATTCGAAGAGCTGATTTCTCACTCCAAAACATTAGCGATTCCCGTTGATTACACCCCTCTCCATTCGGAGAAGGGACGGGATGAGCCTCTTAAAGGAACAGGATGAGTGTCTTAAAGGGACGGGGTGAACCTCTAAAAGGGACGGAAGTGAGCCTGTAATCCTACCTCTCCAACACCAGCATTGTCCAGTATTTGAGGGACGGAAGGGTGACGGTGAGGTAACCATCAGCCTGATGGAAGTCGAGAGACTGGGGTGATCCACCGTTGACATCGGGCGAAGCGGTCCACACTTTGCTCATCATCCCGGATGTTTTGATGCGCAATGTGAGGTTCTGAAGCTGTTGTGGTTCAGGCATTGTACCGTCAAGATCACGCCATGACATGCTGTTTGCCTGTCGGAAGTTCAGCAGTTGGATGACTTCCTTACCATCGAATGTCTTTGCATAGGCAGCAACTGCACCCTGACGAGGGGGCCATGCGTTGATACTTACCGCCGGATCAGCAGCCGAAACATCCACGTTTGTCTCCTTTCCACCATCACGAAGCAGGTTCTGATAGGCTGTCATGAAGTCGTAATAGCCCACAATAGCCTTGCGTAAGCTATTGTCCATCTGCGTTTTATGGTCGGGGAAGTACTCACTGTAGAGCATATGATCACCACTCAGCTCTATATGTGCACCCCCAAGGGCGAATATCACGGCATCCGTTAGCAGCACTCCCGGTGTATTAAAGAACGGAAAGCCCTTCCGATAGTTCATATATGCAGCCAGAACGGTGTTCTTCTTGCCCTTACTGAAGTCACTATTTGCTTTGATAACGTTGTGAATATCACTGAATTTATCCTGCTCTTCCCACAGTTCATTATACAAAAAGTCGGTCTTTTCAGCCTCGGCAATCTCCTTTGCACCGAAGCTTGACACAGAATTCATCACCAATCGGCGGTCAGGATTCTTTGCTTTCATGGCTTCAATAAAGGTGGCATAGCCTGCAGGGAGGTCCACCGGCTCACCGTAATAATCATAAACATCACCCCGTTTCCCCAACTGATCAATGTGGAAACCATCAAAATCAAGATGCTGATAGACGTCATTGCTACGGTCGGCAAAGTAAGATTGCCAGCTTTTGTTCCCTGGATTGACGATCAGAATGTCGCTTTTCCAATCCTTCGGCAGGTTATATCCGTCCTTCACACGGTGCTCTTTGTCCTTGAAGATGTACCATCTGTCGCTCACTTCGTCCTTTGCTGCATCCCGAAAAGCACCGAAACAGAGGTCATAATACATTGCTTTCATGCCGTAGGCATGCTGCGTAGCAATGTAATCCTGCAACACCTGTGTCACGATCTGTCGGTTGGCAATGTCCTTATACGTCGTGAAGAGTCTTCCTTTCTTGTCTATTCCGAGGGGCGAATGTTGCTTGTACTGCCAGTCATAGAACTGTATTCCATTCACATGACAGCGATTGAGGAATGCCATTTCACGCTCAATAACGTCCTTTGTCTTGCTTTTGTCATAGTCTGAAACGAACCCATAACGTGGGAATCGTCCCCAATCACTCGACACATCCACGGCTGTTGTGGCGAGGACGGTGGGTTCGCCCGACTCTTTTTTCGTATATAATTCAACGAGATAGCCCCGATAATCATCCTTTGGTGGGGTCCATGTCCACTGCGGATGGCTGAGTGTCTCGTCTCCGATGATGGTGTTTCCGTATCGATAACGCACGTGCGCACCATCAGGGAGAGTTCCTTCAAGCGTGAAGCGAACCGCCTCACCCGGTGCATAGTTCACCTTATTCTGCTGAATATCCATTCGTACGACGGTGCTAACAGAGGTATCAGACGCGTTGGTTTGTAAACGTTGAGCCTGTCCCACACCGTATGTCGCTGCACACAAGGAGACAGATAGTAATAAAGATCTTAAATCCATGGTTTATTGTTCGTTACTTAAATGATTTGTTTTTAGTTATCAGGTGTCGGTCTACAGACGATGGTTTAATCTGTCACAAACAGTTTCGGATAACGCTCACGCAGCTTCAAGGGACGGCCATTCTCCGTCAGACAGTGGGTTGACTCACCTGTAAAGACAATGTCATCACCTTTTCTGCCGATGTAACCATAAGTGAACTTAAAGACTGACACTGCCTTTAAATGTATCTCCACACGTATCTCATCCTGGAAGGTTGTGGGTTTACGGTATTGGCATTTCACCTCCATCACTGGTGACACCACGCCTTCTGCCTCCATCTTCTCGAACCCATAGCCCAGTCTGTCGAGCATGTCAACACGTGCTTCTTCCATGATTCGGATGTAATTAGAGTGATGTGTGATACCCATTCTGTCGCACTCGTAGTACTTCACCTTGTGTATATATTCATTCATTGTCTTTGCTTTCTTCAATAATTTTCGTACAAAAATACATTTTTTTGACGATATAAACAACCCTTTACGTTGCTTTTTCAATGGTTAATACAGAAGGACAAGGGACTAAAGACAGAATGACATAAAGACAAAAATAGAATGACAGAAGACAGGAAACACAATGACAAAGGACTAAAGACAGAAGGACAGAAAGACAAAAACACAATGACAAAGGACTAAAGACAGAAGGACAGAAAGACAAAAACACAATGACAGAAGACAGGAAACACAATGACAAAGGACTGAAGACAGAAGGACTAAAGACAAAAATACAATGACAGAAGAGTGAAAACATAAAGCATGTAAACAGCTCACTACGCTTTCTATTCTTCTTTAGGTCGAGCTTCAGAAGCTTATTGATTCGTCCGTATCCGCCTTACCACTTCTGAAACTACTGCCGAGAAGAGTCTGTGTGAGGAGTGACACTTCAAGGTAGGCACGCTATTTAAGTACATGACAATTCATTGTCGTTTATTTTCTAATTTGTAATCTTTCAACGTGTAGCCAAGTTTAAGGTTGAGTTTGTGGGCAAGTTGTTCCACCTCTTTCATCTGTTTAGGATTCATCGGACTGTCATAGAGCCGTTCGATAACACGGACAGGACCTATCATATCACTGGGAAAGGGGTCTTCCACTATGTAAGAAGGACAGTAGAGGACAATGGCATTCAGCGACTCGTACACCTTAATAGAGTCGGGAATACTATAACTGCAGGTAGAAACTCGCCTCTCTATGGGTCCCCACACCTTGTAAATCCCTATCCTATTATTGTCGAAGAAGTCGAACTCTCGCCTTACAAGGTAGTCGCCATCCTTACAAAAACAGGTGGCAGGGAGAAAAATATCACCTCCAATAAGTTGTAGGAAAACAGCCAATAGCCACAGTGCTATCCCTATCAACGCACTGTAAAGACGTATAACTACTTTCCGTCTACTCTTCCGTGCGGCAATCATCAGGGCGATAGGCGACAATAGTGCAGCCCATATCAGTCCGTAAGTCAGTCCCCAACGCAGGTGTACATCGTCTGGCAAAAGCTCAAAAATCAGTCCGCAGAGTAGCATAGAACCAAGGTGTATCACCATTACAATAGATAGTTCCCTACGTTGTATATGTTCTTTCAGCCATTTCCATTGCCATTTCCACATATTGTCAAAGTTAGTTTTTCCGCAAATATACGTTTTATTTCCTTAACAAACAAAGTGAATGAGGAAAAAAGAGAGGTGGATTCACCACCAATCCCTCTATGATTGGAGAGGGAAGTAGCTACCAAGTTACGCCTATAAGATTGAGTTTACATGTACAACAGATGCCTTTTTAGCTACAAGGAGAGCTCATAAATGGCTGGCTATCGACACATATCGCAGGCATCAATACCATGCATTAGCAAAAGTATGCTGGTGTCTTGAGTGCTCTATCATCTGCAAAGGCTCTATGGATTCCATACATGTGCAAACAGAAATCAGCTTCCACTATACGCAATGTCTTTATATCATAATGCTGCATTCAGCCTCATCTTGCGAACTATGAAGTATCTTTACAAATTTAAGGGCTGATAAAATGCGAAATCAAAGGAAACATGAAAAAATAGACTTTGTAACCATCAAGATATCAATAGGTTACAGAGTGGCTTGTAAAAGGTGCCCTTTTGCATTGCAAAACATGCCCTTTTACACGTCAAAAGATGCCCTTTTGCAATGTAAAAGGGCGTCTTTTAGAAGGCAAAAGGGCGTAGATTGAAAAGCAGAAGGGAAAGAATTTGACAAAGAGAGGGCGGCAAGCACCAAAGAGGAGCGGCCTCCCCAAGCCCCTCTTTATCTTTGCAGTGAAAGAAAAAGAGTAGAAATTC
>ERZ772932.250-NODE-250-length-31298-cov-11.692411_pt1 | contig 31298 bp, 24 predicted proteins | sample MGYA00511684_ERZ772932 | MGnify/ENA primary metagenome ERZ772932 (study PRJEB29015, sample SAMEA2738078) | human oral metagenome | biome: human oral; feature: human-associated habitat; material: saliva | place: China | collected 2210 ...
CCGGGAGCGGGCCCGCGCCACCGAGGTCGCCGACCTGCCGGCCGCCGTCGGCCGCGCCCTGGAGACCATGCCCGACGCCGAGGCCCTCCCGGGTGTATGGGCCTCCCAGCGCACCGACCCGGGCCTGCTGCTGTCCGGCGTCGTCGCCCCCGAGGTCCCCTGGGACGAGGCCATGGCCGCCCTCGAGGTCCCCGCCCTGCTGCTCACCGGCGACCGGCCCGGCAGCGCCCGCGTGGGCAGTGAGGGCCTGGCCGCCGCCGCCCGCAACCCCCGCATCACCCCGGTCCTCGTGCCCGGGGCCGGCCACCAGGTGCGCCGCAGCGACCCGCAGGCCTTCTACCGCGCCGTCGACACCTGGCTGGCCGAGGTCCTGCCGGTGGACTGAGACGGGGGAGCAGGCGGCTGAAGTGCCACCCGGCCGCCGGACTGCAACCGGACTGCCGACGGAGCGTCGTCGCGCCACTGCCACGCCGCCACCGCGACCGCGGAAAAAGGGGAGAGCTCCCACGGCGCGCACAGGCCCGTCGGGGCGCAGTGCGCCGCCCGTCCGTGGGAGGATGCGCCCATGGCAGCTGTGTCGGAAAAAGCTCGGAAGGCCGCCGTTCCCCTCCCCGGGGAACGCACGCAGGGGGAGACCATCGCCTATCTCCTGGCGGCACTGACCATTGGCGCGGTGGGGCTCTACCTCATCCAGGACCTCTTCGCCCCGGCCTTCTTCGCCCTCACCCTCGTGGTGACGGTCCGGCCGCTGGTGTCCTGGATGACGCGCCACCGGGTGCCGCGTGTGGTCGCGGCGACGGCGGCGATCGCGCTCATCTTCGCCTTCGTCGTCCTGCTGTTCGCGGCCCTGGCCGTCGCCGTCGCCCAGCTCGTCGACACCCTGCCGCAGTACGCCCCCAAGTTCCAGGCGATCTGGAAGCAGGCCGAGACCCAGCTCAACGGCATGGGGGTCGACCAGTCCGCGGTGCTCAAACAGGTCACCAACGTCCTGGACACCTCCCAGCTCGTCATGGTGGCTCAGCCGGTCCTGGGGCAGCTGACCTCGGCCAGCGCGATGATGGGCGTCATGTCGATGGTGGTCGTCTTCCTCATGTTCGACACCGCCAAGATCGAGATCCGCACTGCGGCCCTCGGTGTCCTCAAGCCGGGCATGGCCTCCGCTCTGGTGTCCTTCTGTGAGGCGGTGCGCTCCTACTGGATGGTCTCGACGGTCTTCGGTCTCATCGTGGCCGTCATCAACGCGGTCACCCTGTGGTACCTGAACGTGCCGATGGCGATCACCTGGGGCGTGGTCTCCTTCATCACCAACTACATCCCGAATATCGGCTTCGTCCTGGGCGTGGTGCCGCCGGCGATCCTGGGGCTGGTGGACTCCGGCCCCTGGACGGCGCTGTGGGTGGTGCTGTCCTACACGGCGGCCAACTTCGTCATCCAGTCCCTCATCCAGCCCAAGTTCACTGGGGACGCGGTGGGGCTCAACACGACGACGACCTTCCTGTGCCTGCTGTTCTGGTCCACCGTCACCGGTGCGTTGGGGACGATCCTGGCGGTGCCGCTGACCCTGTTCGTCAAGGCCCTCCTCATCGACTCCGACCCGCGCTCGCGCTGGGTGGGGATCTTCCTGTCCGCCGGCGACTCGCCCGTGCGCGACCCCGATGAGCTCGACCAGGGCGTGCTCGATGAGCTCGACCTCGATGGCGACGGCGTCGGCGAGGCCGACCCCGACTATGGCCGGGCCGTCGTCGAGAAGCGCGCCGAGGTCATCAAGGAGCGTGAGAAGGCCGGCAAGTCGGCCACGCGCGCCGACGGCGGTGAGGGCGACGACGGCGCTGCTGCCTCCGCGGCCTCGGACTCCAGCCGGGCCACGAAGGACTGAGCTCAGGCCTGCGCCCCGGCGCACTGATGGCCGCAGGGCGAGCCTGGCGCTCAGGGAATCGGCGACTGCGTTTCGCCCCGAGAACGTACTTCTCCTCCAGATCACTGAGGTCCGTCCCCAGTCATCTGGAGGAGAACGCAGTCCTCGTGCAGAAAGTACGTTCTCGACGACGTGGCCTCCGGCCCGGCTGGCCTGAGTTGGAGCCCTCGGGCTCAGCCCTCGGCGCGGCCCTGGCGCCAGTAGCCCATGAAGGCCACCGAGCGCCGGTCGATGCCACGCTCACTGACCAGGTGGCGGCGCATCGTGCGCACCGCGGCCGCCTCCCCGGCGAGCCAGGCGTACAGGCTCGTGCGCCTGAGCGCGTCCCCGCCCTTGGCGTGGCGCGGCACGTCCCACAGCAGCTCGCGGTCGACGTCGATCTCCTCGACCTCCTGGGGCACCCCCACCGGGCACAGCTCCGCCGCCGCCCGGCGCACGCCCTCGACGAGCACCTCCCCGTGCGATCGCCCGCCGCGCCCGGCCACCCGCACCTCGATCCCGGGATGCTCGGGCAGGTAGGCGGCATCGGCCTTTCCGGGCATCTCGACGACGGCGATGCCCCGGGCGTCGGCCGGCAGTTCCTCCAGGATGCGGGCGATTGCCGGCGCCGCCGTCTCGTCCCCGCCCAGGAGGAAGCGCTCGGTCACCTGCGGCGGTGCGAAGTCCACGCCCCCGGACTCACCGTCCCACTGGCGGTTCGGGCCCAGCAGCACTGCCCGGGTGCCGGGCTCGGCGGCGTGGATCCAGCGAGAGGCCGGCCCCAGCGGGTCGTGCACCACCATGTCCACATCCACCTCGGTCCGGGTTCCGGTCGCACCGCCGGGGTCCGGGGCGTCGTAGCGCACCAAGCGGGTCGTGTAGGTGCGGATCGGGCACTGGTGCTCCTCCGGCAGTCTCAGCAGCCGGCCGTACCAGTCCTCGCCGTCGGGCAGCTGCTCGTAGCCCGACAACGGTGCCGGCAGCACCAGCTTGATCCGCTGGTCCCAGCCCGGGTCGGCGAAGTGCGCCAGCTCCTCCCCGATGAAGGTGAAGCGCCGCATCGAGGGCGTCACGTCCTGGATCTGCGCCACCGTGACGGGGAAGAAGCGGAACGGGGAGGTCGGTGAGGCGGAGGGACGGGCGGGGCTCATGCCGGCGCTCCGGCCTCGCGCACGTGGTGACGGCCCTTGGGCAGGATGAGGGGCGTGCCCGAGACCGGGTCGGTGATGACGTCGGAGTCCAGGTCGAAGACGGTCGACACCAGCTCGGCGTCGACCACCTCCCGCGGGGGACCGGCGGCCACGACCCTGCCGGCGCGCATGGCGATGATGTGGTCGGCGTAGCGGGCCGAGAGGTTGATGTCGTGCAGCACCATGACCACGGTGGTGCCGCGCTCGCGGTTGAGGTCGGTGAGCAGGTCGAGGACCTCCACCTGGTGGGTGAGGTCCAGGAAGGTCGTGGGCTCGTCCAGCAGCAGCACCGGCGTGCGCTGGGCCAGGGCCATGGCGATCCACACGCGCTGGCGCTGGCCGCCGGAGAGCTCGTCGATGGAGCGGTCGGCTAGCTCGGCCGTGCGGGTTGCCAGCAGCGACTCCTCGACGATCCGGCGGTCCTCGGCGCCCGTGGAGCGGAACATGGACTGGTGGGGGTGGCGCCCGCGTCCCACGAGGTCCGCCACGGCGATCCCCTCGGGGGCGATCGGCTGCTGGGGCAGTAGGCCGAGCTGTGTCGCCAGCCTCCGGGTGGGGATCTGCCCGATGGGGGTCCCGTCGAGCAGGACCTGGCCCTCCACCGGTGCCAGGATCCGGGCCATGGTCTTGAGCAGGGTCGACTTCCCGCAGGCGTTGGCCCCCACGATGACGGTGATCCTGCCGCTGGGGATCGTCACGTCCACGCCGTCGACGACGACGCGCCGGCCGTACCCGGAGCGCAGCCCCTGGGTGGCGAGCTCGGGGACCGCGGGAGGGGTGGAGGTCGCTGAGGAAGCTGCCGAGGAGGCCGCTGTGGAGGCCGCTGTGGAGGTCATGCGGAGGCGCCCTGTCTGTTGATGCGGATGAGCTGGCCGATGAGGTAGGGCGCGCCCATGAGGCCGGTGACCACGCCCACGGGCAGGCTGGTGGGCAGCAGGTTGCGGGCCACCAGGTCGCAGCCCAGCACGATGACCGCGCCCATGAGTGCCGCCGGCACCAGGAGGCTGCGGTCGGTCTGTCCGATGAGCCTGGCCACCATCGGCCCGGCCAGGAAGGAGACGAAGGCGATGGGGCCGGTGGCCGCCGTGGCGAAGGCCGACAGCGCCACCATCGTGATGACCAGCGCCAGGCGGGTGCGGTCCACCGGTACGCCCAGGCCGGTGGCGGTCTCCTCGCCCAGGGTCAGGGGCCCCAGGTCGCGGCCGACGACGAGCAGGAGGGCCCCGCACACCGCCATCGCCCCGGCCAGGACCGGCACCTGGTTCCAGTCGGCCGAGCCCAGTGAGCCGCTCAGCCAGCGCATGGCGTCGATGGCCTTGTACACGTTGCCCTGGAGCTGGAGGTAGGAGATGAAGGAGGTGAACATCGCCGCCACACCGATGCCGATGAGGATGAGCCGCCCGCCCTGGGTGCGCCCCGATCCCGACAGCAGGTAGATGACCAGCGCCGTCGCCAGGCCGCAGGTGACGGCCAGGACGTTGACGCCGGTGCCTGCGGGCGACCAGCCCAGCACCGTGATGGCGAAGACCGCGGAGGCCGAGGCCCCCGAGGTGATGCCGATGATGTCGGGGCTGGCGAGCTGGTTGCGCAGCATCGTCTGGGAGGTTGTCCCGGCCATCCCGAAGGCCATCCCGGCCAGCAGCCCGATGATCGCCCTCGGCAGGCGTACCTCTCCGACGTCGAAGGAGGCTCCCGGCACGAAGTCGCCGACGATCACCCCGAGCACCTCGTCGGGGCCGTACCAGGTCTCGCCGACCATCACCGTGGTCACCCACAGCGCCGCGACCACCAGGGCCAGGGCGATGGTGACGCCCGCGAAGCGCAGGGTGCGGCGTCGGCGCCCGGCGATGGAGAAGCCGGGCCGCAGCGAGCCGACGGTGGGTGCGCTGCCGACGGCGGTGATGTCCCGGGCACTCACAGCTCACGCACCTTCGCACCGCGGGCGATCATGATGAGGATGGGGGCGCCGACGAAGGCGGTCACCACCGCCACCGGCAGCGCGGCCGAGGGCCGGGAGACGATCCGCCCCAGCACGTCGGACAGGGTCAGCAGGTCCGCCCCGCACAGGGCGGACAGCGGCAGCAGCCAGCGGTGGTCGGGACCGCAGAGCATGCGCACCGTGTGCGGAACCATGAGGCCCACGAACCCGATGGGGCCGACGACGGCCGTGACCGCCGAGCACAGGAGCACGCCGGCGCCCGCCGCCGCCAGGCGCGTGCGGGTGACGTTGACGCCCAGGCCGATCGCCATCTCCTCGCCCAGCGCCAGGGAGTTGAGGGGGCCGGCCACCAGTACCGCCAGGAGCGTCGCCACGGCCAGGAAGGGGGCGATTGTCGTCAGAGAGCTCCAGGTGCCGCGCCCCAGCGAGCCCATCTGCCAGAAGCGGTAGTCGTCGAGGCCCTGGGCGAGCGGCAGCATGACGGCGCTGATGACGCAGGACAGGGCCGCGCTCGTGGCCACGCCCGCCAGGGCGAGCTTGACCGGCGTCGGACCGCCCGGCCCCAGGGAGCCGATGGTGTAGACGAGCACCGCCGTGACGGCCGCCCCGATGAGCGCGAACCACAGGAACTGGGAGGCCCCCGAGATCCCCAGGAAGGCAACACCGATGAGGATCGCCAGGGAGGCGCCGGTGTTGACGCCCAGGATTCCGGGGTCGGCGATCGGGTTGCGGGTCACCGCCTGCATGAGGGCGCCCGAGACCCCGAGGGCCGCTCCGGCCACGAGGGCGACGACGGTGCGCGGCATGCGCTCGGCGACCACCAGTGCGCCGATGTCGGAGCGCGAGCCGGTCAGGCCTCCGACGATCTCCTCGAACCCCACGATCCGCGAGCCGAAGGCGATCGAGCACAGGGCGGCGACGACGGCTAGGACCGTCAGGAGCGCCAGAGCGGCCAGCTGCCTGCCGGCGCCGGTGCCAGCAGCCGCTGGAACCGTTGAGGTACTCACTGGGGTGGGGTGCATGCCGGGGTGCTGATCGAGGTGCTCACTGGACCTTGCCGGCCGCCACGGCGATGAGCTTCACGTAGTTCTCGATGCCCCACGGGATCGACAGCGGGCCGGGGTTGGTGGAGGCGGCCTGTGGGTCGTTGTTGCCCACGAAGGCGACTGCGCCGTTCTTGATGGCGCGCACCTGGCTCAGGAGGCTGTTGGCCTGCAGGGCGGCCAGGTCGGACTCGGTGCCGTACATGACGATGAGGTCGAAGTCGTTGAGCGAGTCCGCGTTCTCGGTGGAGACGTCCACGTTGAAGGCCGAGGAGCTCTCCTTGGAGGCCTTCTCCACGGAGGCCGGCACCTTCATCCCCAGGTCGGACAGGAAGGCGGTGCGCGGGTCGGCGGTGGTGTAGAAGCCGAACTTGGTCGCGTCGCCCTCGGCGGTGTAGCAGAAGGCGGCGGCCTTGCCCTTGATCTGCGGGTGCTTGGCGACGGCGTCGGCCACCTGCTTCTCCAGGTCGGCCACGAGCTTCTCGCCCTCGGTCTTCTTGCCGACGGCGGTGGCGTCGATCGTGATCGTCTCGCGCCAGGGCGTGCCCCAGGCGATCTTCGGGTAGGCCACGGTGGGGGCGATCTTGCTCAGCTTGTCGTAGTCCTCCTTGGTGATGCCGGAGTAGGCGGCCAGGATGACCTCGGGCTTGGTGGCGCTGATCTCCTCGAAGGGGGTGCCGCCGGTCTCGTCGAAGAGCTTGGGCTGCGCGGCGCCCTTGGAGACCATCTCGTCGACCTTCTTCTTGGTCCAGGGCAGCATGCCGGAGCCGTCGGTGACGCCCCAGTCCTGCTTGGAGAAGCCGACCGGCATGATGCCCAGTGCCAGGAGGACGTCCTGGTTGGCCCACGCCAGGGTGGCGATCTTGGTGGCGCCCTCGGGAACCTCGGTGGTGCCGTAGACGTGCTTGATCGAGATGGTCTTTCCGGAGGCGCTGGATGAGCCGCTGGAACGGCCGCAGGCCGCCAGAAGCGCCGTGGAGGACAGGGCAGCGGTGCCAAGGATGAATGACTTGCGTGAGACGGTCACGAGGCCTCTTCTCTGGTAGAGCCGATCAGGAGAGATCGGTCGAACAGGCTGACGATAACCGAGGTAAGGCATACCTAACAAGGGGGGTTGGTGCAATAGCGCACGCTGACGCCGCGTCATCTCGCAAGGTTCCCGTAAGAGCCCGGATGGCTGATGGTTTCCAGGCCGACCCGAGGATGGTGCCCGGGTGGTTCAGGGCTGGCGGGCCAGGTCCGCGGCGCCGACGAGCCCGGCCTCCTGGCCGCCCTCGGCCAGGACCACCGGGATGGCGGGGCGGTGGGTGCCGGCGGTGAGGTTCTCGGCGAAGGCCTTGCGCGTGGGGGCGAGCAGGATGTCGCCGGCCTCGGCCAGGCCGCCGGCGATGACGATGACCTCGGGGTCCAGCAGCGCGCACATATCGGCCAGCCCCACCCCCAGCCAGTGGGTGAGCTGCTCGTAGCACTCCAGGGCGGCCGGGTCCCCCTCGCGGGCCGCGGCGGTGACGGCCTTGCCGGAGATGTGCTCCGGGTTGCCGCCGGAGAGCTCGATGATGCGGGCCGCGTAGTCGGGGCGGAACTGCGCCAGCTCCCAGGCGTTGACGCCCAGGGCCGTGCCGGCGCTGTAGCGCTCCAGGCACCCGCGCAGGCCGCACCCGCAGGGGCGCCCGTCGGGAACGACGTTGAGGTGCCCGATCTCCCCACCGAATCCGGCCGCCCCGCGCAGGAGGTGCCCGTCGACGATGATGGCCCCGCCCACGCCGGTGCCGATGGCCACGATGAGGGCATTGCGCTTGCCGCGGGCCGCCCCGAAACGGGCCTCGGCCCACCCGAAGGCATTGGCGTCGTTCTCGACGACGACGGGCAGGCCCACGCCCTCGGAGACGACGTCGCCGATCCGCATCCCGGTCCAGTCCAGGTTGGTGCCGTGCGCCATCGTGTTGCGGTCGGAGGACACGAAGCCCGCCGCCCCGATGCCCACGGTGGCTACGTCGGGGAAGTCCTCCCGCAGCCGGCGCACCACCATCGTGATCGTGTCAATGATCGCCTGGCGGTCGGCGGCGGGGGAGTCGCGCCGAATCGTCTGAAGAACCTTCCCCTCGTCGTCGACGACGCCGGCCGCGATCTTCGTTCCGCCGACATCCACTCCGATGCTCAGTGCCATGCTCGCGCTCCTTGGTGAAACGACCGTTGCTGACGTCGCTGCTCGCGCCGTTGCTCGTCAGACGATCAATGGGATAAGTAATGGAAGAATAGCGTCCCCCGGCCCGCCCATGGGGCGAGTCGGGGGAGAGGCTCCGGGGTGGGTGGGCGCGCGGGCGCCGAGGGGCGCCGTCGGCGCGCCGTTGCGCGGCGGTCAGTGCGTCGATGCTGGTGCCGTAGGGCTCGTCGGGCTCGCGGTCCCGGTAGCGCCCTTGGCCTCCTTGGCCTTGGCGGCCTGGCTCTTGACGACGGCCGTCATGTAGTCGGCGTCCTTGTACCCGTTGATGTAGGTCTCGCCCACGATCATGAACGGAGTCCCCTGAATGCCGATGGAGTGGACGTGGTTGGTGGACTCGGAGACGGCCTTGACGGTCTCGGCAGCGGTCATGTCGGCGCGGAACTTCGACAGGTCCGCCACCCCGGCCTTCTTGGCGAAGTCGACCAGGGAGTCCTCGGTGTAGGCCGGGTGGCCCTTGGGGTCGGCGGCGGCGTAGACGGCGTCGTGGAACTCCCAGAACTTTCCCTGCTTGGCGGCGGCCCGCCCGGCCTGGGCGGCCAGGGGTGAGGTCTCGCTGATCTGGGCCAGGTCGCGCCACTCGATGCGCAGTGTGCCCTCCTCCACCAGCTTGTTCAGCTCGGGCTCGACATTTTGGGCGAACTGGGTGCAGAAGGGGCAGGCGAAGTCGGAGTAGATGACCATGACGACCGGCGCGTCGACCTTGCCCTTGGCCTGGCCGTCGGCCGGGTCGCGGTGGATCTCGGAGTGGATGAGCTCCAGGGTCTGCTGGTCGGCGACCGGTGGGGCCGGCTCGGGTTCGGGGACCGCGGCGGCCGAATCGGAGGAGGAGGCGGGTGCCTGGCTGGCGGCGGCGGCTTGATGGCGCCGGGAGGCGACGTTCTGCAGCAGCACTGCGGCGAGGACGGCCAGGATGACGGCGATGACCACGAGGGTGATGACCGTGGCGCGGTTGGTCTTCGACTGCGTCTGCGTCGGCGTCGAAGAAGGCGGCTGAACACTCATGGCAGCGAGTCTGTCAGAGGAGGCAGGCCCCGCAATACGCCTGATATGGCTGATGAGAGCACAGTTCGTCACAGCCGTCTCAGGCCGATCTCGGCAGGCCCGCCAACCTCACGGGGCGCTCACGAGCCGCTTACGGCACGCTCACGAAGGTCACCGAGAATCATCGGCCCCGGAGGCGCCGTCGCCCATCCTCCGACCCACACACTTCGACCGAATCTTCATTATCGACCCGGAGCCGCGTCGATTATGAAGATTTTGTCGAAGTGAGGTCGGGGCCGGCCCGGTGGCGCTCTAACGCAGGGCTGCGCCGGCAGCCAGCCCGAGTCCGACGGCGCCCAGCGTCGCCGCCGTCATGAGGGTCGCGTGCGCCAGGGCCGGCCCCCACCGTCCGGCCAGCAGCAGGCGCGCTCCCTCGACGCAGGCCGTGGAGAAGGTCGAGTACCCGCCCAGGAAGCCGGTACCCACGACCGTCAGCGCGGTGGCGGCCCAGGTCCCGGAGTGCGGCGGGTCTGCCGCCCGGCCCACGAGCAGGCCCATGAGCAGGCAGGCGGTCACGTTGACGATGACCGTGCCCCACGGCATCCGCAGCATCCGCGACATCCCGGGCGCCCGCACCCCGGAACGACGCCGCTGCCGGCCTCCCGCCGCAGCCTCCCGGGCGGCTCGGCTGCTGAGGCGGCTGACGGAGGTGTCCACGCCCCAGCGGCAGGCCGCCCCCACCCCACCGGCCAGCGCCAGAGGGAGCCAGTCGGCGAGCCAGGTCCCCAGCCCGGCGGCGGCCCCGCTCATGACGCCTCCGGGAGGGGGCCTCTGCCCGCTCGGCCTGCTCGGCCCGCACTGCCCGTGCGACCCGTGCTGTCCGGGTGGCGCAGACGGCCGGCCAGCCACAGCCCGAGCCCGGCCGCCACCAGCCCGGCCACCATCGACCCCACCAGGTAGGCGACGCCGAGGACCGGGTGGCCGCCATCCCCGCTGGAGGTCAGGAGCCGGTGGCTCTCCAGGATGAAGGTCGAGTGCGTCGTCAGCCCGCCCAGCACTCCCGTGCCCAGGGCCAGTCGCAGGCGGGGGCGCCCTTCGCCGAGCGCCCCGAGCAGCAGCCCCAGAGCCAGGGCCCCGACGACGTTGAGGGCCAGGGTCGTGACCGGAAGGTGCCCGGGGGAGGCGGGCCAGGCCCGCTCCAGGGCCGCGCGCACCAGGGTGCCCGCGCAACCGCCCGCTCCGACCAGGGCCAGGGAGGCAGTCACGGATGGGGCCCGCCCGGCCGCCGAGGGAGAGGCGGCTGCAGAGGGGGACGCAGCCATGGATGGGGCCAGGGAGGCGGCCACGGATGGGGCCCGCCCGGCTGCCGAGGGAGAGATGGCTGCAGAGGGGGACACAGCCACGGATGAGGCCCGTCCGGCTGCCGGCGGGGAGTCTGCGGCGGCTCCCGAGGGGGAGCCGGCTGCCGGCGGGGAGGGGGCCACGGCCGGGGCCGGCTCAGTCCCCGGCCCGGCCCCCGGGCGGGCGAAGGTCCCCGGCGCGGGATCGCCTCCGGCCTCGGAGGCGCCGCGGGTTCCGGCGCCGGCGCCGGGGTCTGCCTCAGCCATTGCGCTTGGCGATCTGGTAGTTGTCCTTGTTGTAGATGAGGGTGTAGGTGGCTCCCTGCTTGGAGTGCTTCTTGCCCCAGGCGGCGGCATCGCTACTGCCCCACTGGTTGGCGCTGGTCGGGGTCATGACGATGTACTCCTTGTCGGGGCCGCTCGTACCCGCCCAGGAGACCTCGGCCCGGGGCACCAGGTAGGCCAGCAGCGACAGGTCGGTGACCACCGTGGCCCCCTCGGGGATCGTGGCGATGACCTCGTGGGCGACCGCCACCCGATGCGTCTCGGTTCTCTGTGCCTCGTCGCTCTGCTTGGCCTCGGCGGCGAGCGGGTCGAAGTTCTTGTTGGTGGCCTGCCACAGCGGGAGGTAGGGGGCGGTCAGCACCCCGGTGGCCACCGCGGTGAGGATGCTCGTGGCCACCACGAAGCGGTGCCGCATCGGCACCGTGAGCCAGGTGGGGAAGGCTGTCGGGCGCCGGCGCGGGCCGTCGACGTCGGACTCGCCGGCGGTGCCTGCCTCCCCTGCCTCCCCGGCGGCCAGGGCGGTCTGGGCGGAGCGCCCCATGACCGCTCGGCCATCGACCCCCACCTGCCTGACGGGGCGGTCGGCCACGTAGGAGCCGTGCGCCCGGCGCCGGGCGACGACGTCGAGCAGCGCCCCCAGCGCGATGGGCATGAGGGTGGCGTTGTAGTGCCAGTTGTCCCACACCCAGTAGAACTCCACCGACCCCAGGAACCGCCAGGCCAGCGTCGGCAGCACCACGAGCAGCCACGGCGAGGTGACCCCGATGACCCCGCTGGTGAGGATCAGCATGACGACCACCGTGGCCTTCTGGGTCAGGGCGTCGGGTGAGGTGGGCTGGTCCTGTGAGCTCAGGCCGTAGTCCCACACCCCGTTGATGTTGAAGGCCGGCAGGAACACCTGGATCGCAAAGAGGAAGGCCGCGATCCCGCCGACGACCATGCCTACGCCCAGGCGCAGCCCCCGCCGCCGGTTGCGGGCGGCGTCGTCCCGGGGAGCGCTTCCAGCAGCATCCCCAGCGGCATCGAGGCCGTCGGCCCCACGGCCACCGGGCCGGATGACCGTGCACGTGCGGTACCAGGCCGGGACCGCTGAGGTGAGGATGACGGCCACTCCGATCATGAGCACCGTCAGCCCCATGTCCTCCTTGACCAGGACCAGGGGCACCGACCAGGCCGTCACCGCCCCCCAGCGCCGCTCCACGAAGGCCACCGAGGCGTAGGCCAGCAGCGGCATCGCGAAGGCGATCTCATGGAACTGTGCCGCCACGGCCCCCTGCATCCCCCAGGACAGGACGTAGACGAGCCCCAGCCCACCGGCCACCCACTGATTCGTCAGGCGGCTGGCCAGGCGGGTCAGCGGCCAGGCCGAGAACGCCAGCAGCAGGTCCTGGGTGATGAGCAGGCTCAGGGGCGTGGGGAAGAGCCTCCAGATCGGCCCCAGCAGAATGAGGATCGGGTGGAAGTGGTCACCCAGGAGGTTGTATCCGTCACCCTTGACCGGCACGATCGGGGTCTGGAAGTGGGCGTAGGCCTTGGCCAGCTCGGAGAAGATCGCCAGGTCCCAGCTGGGCACCGGCTTCATCGTCTCCCACTGGACGATCGAGTAGTAGATCATCACCCAGGCGCCGATGACGACGACGATCGCAGCCGGAATCGAGTGGCGGATCTGCTCCTTGAGGTTCACGGCGCCGAGCCTACCCGTGTGAATCGGGGATGAACCTGGTAGCGCTAGGCTCGTGGCGTCACCCACGATCAGGAGACGAGATGCCCCTCACGCCGCCGCCCGCCGATTCCACCTCGGCGGCCGAGTCCTCGCCGCCTCAGCGGCCTGACCTCGACCAGATGGTGGACCACGACGCCGAGCCCCAGCTCCAGCGCCACCTCACCAACCGCCACGTCCAGCTCATCGCCATCGGCGGGGCCATCGGAACCGGGCTGTTCATGGGGTCGGGGAAGACGATCTCCCTGGCCGGCCCCGGGGTGTTCCTCGTCTACGCGGTCATCGGCGCCATCCTCTTCCTGGTCATGCGGGCCCTGGGCGAGGTGCTGCTGTCCAACCTGTCCTACAAGTCCTTCGCCGACGTCGCCCACGACCTCATCGGGCCGTGGGCGGGCTTCTTCGTGGGCTGGACCTACTATGTGTGCTGGCTGGTGACGGCCGTGGCCGAGGTCATCGTCATCACCGGCTACGTGAGCTACTGGTGGCCGCACCTGCCGTTGTGGATCGTGCCGGTGGCCACCGTGGTCCTGCTGTTCAGCCTCAACCTCGCCACCGTCAAGGCCTTCGGGGAGATCGAGTTCTGGTTCTCCATCATCAAGATCGTGGCCATCATGGCGCTCGTCGTCGTCGGTGTCCTCATGGTGCTGCGCGGGTTCACGGCGCCCAACGGCGCCCACGCCCAGTTCTCCAACATCTGGAGCGGCGGGCTCTTCCCCAACGGTGCGAGCGGGTTCTTCGGGGCCTTCCAGATCGCCATCTTCGCCTTCGTGGGCACCGAGCTCGTGGGGACCGCGGCCGCCGAGGCCAAGGACCCGGAGGTCACCCTGCCCCGGGCCATCAACGCCATCCCGGTGCGCATCGTCCTGTTCTACCTGGGGGCGCTCGCGGCCATCATGGCCGTCACCCCGTGGCAGGAGATCAACCCCGAGGCAAGCCCCTTCGTGGCCATGTTCGCCCTGGCGGGGCTCGGCGTGGCCGCCAGCGTCGTCAACTTCGTGGTGCTCACGGCCGCGGCGTCGTCGGCCAACTCCGGGGTCTACTCCACCTCCCGGATGCTCTTCGGCCTGTCCTGGGCGGACAACGCCCCCCACGTCTTCCGCAAGCTGACGGCCCGCTCGGTGCCGGGAGTGTCCCTGGCCGTCACCTGCGCCAGTCTGCTCACCTCGATCCCGCTGCTCTACACCTCCAAGTCCATCATCGCGGCCTTCACGACGGTGACCACGGTGGCCAGCGTCCTGTTCATCCTCGTGTGGTGCGTCATCGTTGTGAGCTACCTGCGGTTCCTCACCCTGCGGCCCGAGCTTCACCGCGCCAGCACCTTCCGCCTGCCCGGTGAGCGTGGGGCGGCCTGGCTGTGCCTGGCCTTCTTCGCCTTCGTCATCTGGACCCTCACTCAGGCCCACGACACCCGCATCGCGGTTTTCGCCTCGCCCCTGTGGCTGGTGGTGCTGGGCGTGGCCTGGCTCGTCCACAGCAGCCGGCTCGCCAGGCAGGAGGAGCTCCAGTCGTGAGTGCCGGCGGTGGGTCAGTGACACCGGAGCCGTCGGACGGGCCGACGTCGCCGGCCTGCCTGGAGGAGCTGCTCGCCCGCGGGGTGGCTGCGGTCCGCCAGGCGGCCGCCTTCGCCCTGGACCCGGGTGAGGAGCTGCGCGTCGAGGCCAAGGCCCACCGCAACGACCTGGTCACCCAGGTCGATCGCGGCGTCGAGGAGCGCATCGCCGGCCACCTGGAGGCCACCGGTGTCCCCATCCACGGCGAGGAGGCGCACCGCGTCGAGGACTTCGAGACCTACCGTGGGCGGGCCTGGGTGCTCGACCCCATCGACGGGACCCTCAACTACGTGGCCACCCACCGCGACTGGGCCATCTCCCTGGCGCTGGTCGACGACGGCGTGCCCACGCTCGCCGTCCTTGCCGACCCCGTGGCGGGCCGGCTCTACACGGCCATCCGCGGGCGGGGCGCATGGGTGCAGCCGCTTCTGGCGGGTGCGGCGGGCGCCGACGACGCGGCGCCGCGGGCCCTGGAGCGGCTGGAGGACCTGCCCTTGAGCGAGGGCATGCTCATCGCCCACTACCAGCTCACGCAGGATGCGGGCATCGGCCGGGCCATTGAGGCCTCGCGCGGCATGCGCTGCTACGGGGCGGCCGCCCTGGAGATGGCGGAGGTGGCCGCGGGCGGCGCGGTCGTCTACGCCCAGCCGCGGCTCCAGCCCTGGGACGTTGCGGCCGGTGCGCTGCTGTGCACCGAGACCGGCGCGGTCCTGACCCGGATGGACGGGGCGCCCTTCGACGTGCGCCGCGCCGGCTCGCTCCTCGTGGGCACCCCGACCGCCCACGCCGAGGTGCTGGGGCACCTGCGCGCCGTCGGGGCCTGAGGCTCGCAGGGGCGGGCAGGGCGCCCGCCTTCGCGCGTTCGTGCCTTATGCCTCGAGATCGAGGGTTCAAGGGTGCGACCGCGCGACCTACCCTACGACCGCGCGGTCGTGCAGCCGGGTGAGCGCTGCGCACAGGTGGTCGCCCCGGTGTTAATCTGTGTGGCGGTCGTTTAGGTCTGGGGGCGCGTGCCGCCACCCGAGAACCCTCGCGAAAGGTGCGCCATGTGAGGCAGACACTCGTCTTGCTGCTGATCTGCACCGCCGGCTTCATGAACGTCCTGGACGTCACGGTCGTCTCCGTCGCGCTGCCTGACATGGGGGCCGCACTGGGGGCGTCGCTGAGCGAGCTCCAGTGGGTGGTCAACGCCTACACCCTGCCGCTGGGGACACTCCTCATGTCGGCGGCAACGCTGAGCGGATCGATGGGGCGGCTGCGCCTCTTCCGCTGGGGCGTTGTCCTGTTCACGGCCGGCTCCCTGGTCTGCGCGCTGGCGCCGTCGGTCGGTGTCCTGGACTGGAGCCGCTTCATTCAGGGGGTCGGTGGCGCGATCTTCCTGGGCGTCGGCGTCCCCATGATCTCGGACCGCTACCAGGCCGGCCCCGCCCGGGCGCGGGCGATCGGTGTCTACGGCGCGGTCTCCGGTGCGGCCATCGCCCTGGGCCCGCTCCTTGGCGGAGGGCTCGTACTGATGGCGGGCTGGCGCTCGATCTTCTGGGTCAACGTCCCGGTGGGCCTGGCGGTCTGGCTCGGATCGTGCTGGGTTCCCGAGGTCGGCGCGGACCGGGGCGGCGCTGCGGGCAAGGCGGCATCCAGGAAGGTCGACTGGCCGGGCACGGTGCTGTGTGTCGCCATGACGGGGGCGCTCACACTGGCGCTCCTCCAGGGCAACACGTGGGGATGGGCCTCGCCCGTGATCGTCTCCCTGCTGGCCGGCTCGGCGGTGCTGCTCGCCGCGTTCTGCCTCGTCGAGAGACGATCGGCCAGCCCCATGGTCGACGTCTCGATCCTCACCGAACCCACCTACGCCGGCAGCGTCCTGGTCGGCTTCATCATCCAGGCGGCCCTCATTGGCCCAATGGCCTTCCTGTCCCTGTACGCGCAGAACATCTACCGGCTCACCCCCGCCCAGACCGGACTGTGCTTCCTGCCCTTCAGTGCCTCCGCCCTCATCGTGGCCGCCACCTGCGGAGGAGCGGTCAGACGCCACGGAGCCAGGGCGAGCCTGCTGGGAATCGTGCTGGGCGGCGTCGTCGGCTCCTGCCTGCTCATGCTCCTGCGCGGATCGAGCACCTGGCTGGTCCTCATTCCCGGGCTCGTCCTGGCGGGGGCCGCCACCGGGGCCACCGGGACGATCGTCAACCAGCTGGCGGTCTCCTCGGCCGACGAGGACACCGCGGGGATGACCTCAGGATTCTCCGCCTCCGCTCGGCAGCTCGGCATCGTCATGGGGGTCGCGGTGGTGGGCGTGAGCTATGAGCGCGTCATCCGGAGCGTGATGACGATGGCCCCGCAGATCGGTGTCCTGGGGCGGGCCGCGGATCGGGAGCGTCTCATCTCCCTGGTGGCTTCCGGCAAGGGGCTGCGGGCCCTGGACAGCTGGCCCACCGCCATGACGGCTGACATGCGCTCCCACCTGGCACCGCTGGTCCGCTCCGCCACGGATGCGGGGCTCAGCGTCAGCCTGGGTGTGGGGGCCGCGGTGATGCTCGCCGTGGCGATCCACCTGGCCCTGACCGTCCCCGGACGGCGCCGGAAGCGAGAGGTCTCGCACCTGTTCGCCTCGTGATCGTGCTCCCGCGCGGACGAGGGTCATGCCGCGAGAGGGTTCAGAGTACGACCGCGTGACTTACCCTACGAACACGCCGGGCATATGGGGGACACAGGTGGCCTTCGTAAGATGCCGCGCATGACAAGAACACTAAGGCGGCGCCCGGTCGATTCAGGGCGCGCCAGCGCGGCGCAGACGTCCGCGCAGTCCTCGATGACAGGCGGCGCACCGCGCCGTCGTCGCACGGGCATCAGTGCCCTGGCGGTCCTCGTCGGCGGGTGCCTGAGCGCCTGCGGGACGGGACTGTCCGCCGCAGCGGGCGGCTCGGCCACCGTCCCGGGCCCGATTCCCTCCGGCCTGGAGTCCTTCTACCGCCAGGCCGTCAACTGGTACCCCTGCGCCGCCACCGACGGCGTGGAGAAGGCCTCCGAGAAGACCGCCCAGGCGAGCGCCTCCACGGCGGCCGCAACGGCCTCGGCGCAGGCCACCGCCACCCCGAGCTCCGACGGCGCGACCGGCGCGACCGGGACGGCCGGCTCCTTAGAGGAGGAGACCGACACGGCCACCTTCAGCTGCGCCGTCATCACCGTCCCCCTGGACTACGCCAGCCCCAAGGGCGAGACCATCTCGATCGCGGTGAAGAAGCGCGCCGCCACCGGTGGCCACGCCCAGGGCGCCCTGTTCATCAACCCCGGTGGTCCCGGCGACTCCGGGGTCTCCTTCGCCGAGCGGGCGGGCAACGCCTTCAGTCCCGATCTGCTCGAGGCCTACGACATCATCGGCTTCGACCCGCGCGGGGTCGGCTCCTCCACGGCCATCACCTGCTCCAGCGACGACGACTCATCCTCCGGCACCGCTGAGCCCTCCGCCTCGGCTGGGGCCACGGCCTCGCCGTCGGCCTCGGGCACGCCGTCGGCAGGAACGGAGTCCTCTGCCGAGGCCGCTTCGGGCGGCGAGTCCTACGAGGAGTGGGCGGAGTCGACCCGGCAGTCCTTCCAGGAGCTGACCGAGAAGTGCGCCGCCAACACCGAGCCCGCCGCCCTGCTCGACCACGTCGACACCGTCTCCGCAGCCCGGGACCTCGACATCCTGCGGGCGGTGGCCGGCCAGGAGAAGCTGAACTACCTGGGCTTCTCCTACGGCACCTACCTCGCCACCGTCTACGCCGAGACCTTCCCCGGCAACACGGGGCGCATGGTGCTCGACGGCGCCATCGACCCCTCTCTGTCCCTCGCCGAGCAGGGACTGGGGCAGGCCAAGGGCTTCGAGCAGGCGCTGCGCACCTACGTGGACTACTGCCAGAACTCCACCGGCTGCCCGCTGAGCGGGGGCACCGACGCCGGAGTCCAGCAGATCCGCGACCTCATCACCTCCGCCAACAGCACGCCCTTGGCGACCGGTGACCCGAACCGCACCGTGACCGGCGCGGACATCGTCACCGCCCTGAGCGAGTACCTCTACACCACTGAGCAGAACTGGGAGCCCCTGAACAAGGCCCTCGACCAGGCCATCAACCACCGCGACGGCTCAGCCTTCGTGGCCTCCGAGGAGCAGGACACCTCCTCGAAGGATGACGGCGGCGGGGCCTTCCAGGCCGTCACCTGCCTGGACTACCCGGTGGAGGGCGACAAGACGACCTGGGCCGCGCAGTACGAGCAGGCCCAGCGCGAGGCCCCGGTCTTCGGGAACACCGCGGTCGGGATGGACCTGGTGTGCAGCGTGTGGGGGCACAACGGGACCCGCAAGCCCACGCAGATCCATGCCCGCGGGGCTGCGCCGATCCTCGTGGTGGGAACCACCGGGGACCCGGCCACCCCGTACGCCTGGTCGAAGTCCCTGGCCGAGCAGCTCGACTCCGGCCAGCTGCTGACCTGGGAGGGCAATGGGCACACCGCCTACGGCGGCGACGCCTCCTGCGTCAACGACGCCGTCGACGCCTACCTGATCTCCGGCACCATGCCCAAGAAGGGCCTGACCTGCCACGGCAACGAGTAGGCGTGTAGCCAACGAGTCAGCGGGCGGGCCGAGGTGCACTCGGCCCGCCCGCTGACGTCACTGAGGGTGTGCGTTCGACGACCGGGGCTGCGCAGGGGCGACCTGCCGGGAGGAACGCGTGGCGGCTCAGGCCGGCCATGTCGGAGCTTCTCGCTCAGCCCGGGAGGCTTATTCACAGGGCTAGCCGACGCTGGCATCTGCGCAGGTCACAGCACCTTCGATGGATACCGTGAATAAGCCTCCGGGTCTGCTGCAACAAGCATGTGTGTTCCGGTCAGAAACTGACTGCCCAATCCCAAAATTTCAACCACGTGAATTCTTTGCTGAAAGAGGCAGGGGTGAGTGAGAAAATGAGGTTGAACATCGTTCTTCCTTCCTGGATATGGTGCACTGGGTATTTTACCTGGGTGACAAGATAAATCACCCGTCCGGATAGACGGATTGGATGAGTCCGATCACACCAGATTGTGCTGCAGGGCGTACACCGCTGTGCCCACCCGGTCTTGGACTCCGAGCTTGGCAATGATGGCGGATACGTGAGTCTTGACCGTGGCCTCGCTGACTGGGGTGCGTGGGCGCCTCTGCCCGGGCGTGACCGGCCCGCACCGAAGGCACCTTCATGACAGGGCCCTGTCCGTGGACGCGCACTACAGGTCCCCGACCTTCTGAAGGCGCTGGAGGCTGAGCCAGCCCACCGGGATCGGGATCCAGAAGGTCACCAGGCGGTAGACGATCGCCGTGGACAGCGCCACCCCGTAGGGGACGCCGGCGGCGACGAGCCCGGCGGTCAGGGCGAGCTCGACCGGCCCGATACCGCCGGGGGAGGGCACGATCGAGCCCACCGTGTTGGAGGCCAGGTAGGTGATGGCCAGGACCGCGAAGGGCACCGTGTAGCCGAAGGCCCACAGGCTCGCACTGAAGGACAGGATGTAGGACAGGGTCAGCATGAGCGCGCCGCCGACCCCCAGCACCAGGCGCATCGGGTTGGACATGACCCACACGAGCCGCGGCCACACCTGGCGGTAGGTGGGCTCGATCTTGGCCCAGGCCCAGCTGCGCGCCTTGGGGATGGTCAGGACCACCGCCGCCACCACGACGACGGCGCCCGCGGCGACCAGCACCCAGCCGGACGGCAGGGTCAGCCCCGTCGACTGGCCGGTCATGGCCGCCAGCACCACGAGCAGCACCACGGTGACGACGAACTGGACGACCTGGACCAGGGCCACCGTGGCCACGCCGACCGCGGTGGGCACCCCCTTGCGGTTGAGGAAGCGCAGGTTGATGGCCGCCCCGCCCACACCGGCCGGGGCCACGAGCGAGACGACGGCGCTGGCCAGGTGCACCTCGGTGGAGCGCCACAGGGAGAGCCGCTCGGGGCTGAAGGCCACCAGCGTGAGCCCCGCACCCACGTAGGTCGCCACCGAGAAGAACAGGGCCGCCAGCATCCACCAGATGTTGGCCTGCGAGACGGCCGCGGAGACCTGCTGGAAGTCCAGCTGGGCCATCAGTGTCCACACCGCCACCAGGGCCACCACGGCCATGAGGACAGTGCGCGTGGAGAAGCGGTTGAGGCGGGCCGGCTCGGCGTCGGCCGTGGGGGTCAGCGCCACGAGGGCGTCGCGCAGATCCTGGAGGACCTGCCGGCTCGCTCCGCGCCGCCCCATGACCTCGCGGGTCTGACGCGGTAGCACCACCCGCTGAAGCATGGGGGCGATCGAGGCCAGCTGCGCGGTGGTCAGTGAGCGGGAGGCGGCGTCGATGGCCCGCTGGGCACCGACCGCCAGCGCCGTCAGCGCCAGGGCCTGAGCCAGGTCCACGCGGCGGGAGAGCTCGGTTGAGATCGTCTCGCCCGAGGCCCAGTCCAGGAGCCACAGCCGCCCGGACTCGTCGACGACGACGCTCGAGGCGTCGATGCTGCCGTGCGCCAGCCCCGCGGCGTGAGCGCGCTGGAGCTGGCTCCACAGCTGGTCCAGGACGTCGTCGTCCACCTCCTCCCCGAGGTCGCTGATGGACCGGGCGCCCACGACGTGGTCGGTCACCAGCAGCACGGACTCGGCGGCCTCGGCCATCCCCAGCAGGCCGGGGGTGCGCACGCGGGCGCGGCGGGCCTCCATCGTCATGAGGGCGGCGTGCTCGGCGGCCGGGCGCAGGGACAGGTCGCGGGTGGGGGACAGGCCCCGAACGCGGATCTGGTCCCAGATGTTGGAGAGGAATCCGGCCACCTGCCGGTCGGCGTCGAGGAGGGTGACGTTGTGACGCTCACCGGCCGAGTCCCACACGGCGTACATGCGGTGGACCGAGGCCCGCTCCTGGGACAGGGCCTCGCTGGAGGCCTCGGCCAGGACCGCGGCCAGGTCGACATCGGAGGCCGGCCTGATCGTGTTCGCGCCCGCCGGCGCCCCGGTGCCCCCGGTCCCGGCCGTGTCCAACGGCGTCGAGTCGAGGGGGGAGGCGGTCTCGCTGCTCGATGAGTCGGTGAGTGCGTCGGTGACCTGCGCGTCGGTGGGGGCGGAGGCGTCGTCGGTGGTGGGCTCGAGGCCCGCCGGCTCCTGCGGGGCCGGGCCCAGCGGGTTCTCGCTGACCTGCTCACGCACCTGCTCACGCACCTGCTCGGTGTAGCCCAGGGGGGCGTCGGTGGTGACGACCCAGGCGCGCGCCTCGGGGGCACGGTCCATGCGGACCACGCGCACGGCGTCGATCCCGGCCCGGCGCAGGGCGCGCACGAGCGTGACCCCGTGGGCGCGGCGGTCCTCGACCCCGAAGACGTAACGGACCAGCAGGCCGACGGTGCGGCCCAGCAGCAGGGAGAGCACCGCGCCCGGCAGGGTCAGGGCGCCGCGCAGGACCGCCATGCCCAGGACCACCCACAGGGCCGCCCAGGCCGAGCGCATCACGGTGGAGCTGTTGCGGTCGCCGGCGCCCGTGAGCAGGCCGGCCATGGAGGCGAAGACCGTGGAGATGCCCAGCTGGGCGGTGCCCGAGGCGGTGACCGTCAGTCCCATGACCAGGGCGGTGGGGCCCCAGGCCACGAGGCCGGTCATGGCGGCGACGGCGACCAGGTGGCCGGCGATCCCCGACAGGACGGCCTGGCCCAAGGATCGCCACGAGCGGCGCAGCACCCGGTCCAGCAGAACGGCCAGCGGCACGATGAAGGTGACCAGGCCCTCAATGGTCTGCAGGGGGAAGACGAGGATGCGGCGCAGCACCACCGCCAGGGCGTTCTGGACGTCCTCGGTGACGCCGGTGGTGGTCTCGTGGGCGTAGATCGCCAGGACGAGGACGGCGAAGATGCCCAGGAGCGTCAGGGCCAGGTCGAGCAGGTCCTCCGTGCGGCGCAGGCGGTGCGCGGTGGTGTCCACCAGGAGCGTCGTCGAGCAGGGGGCGGGGCTGGAGGCCGGGGCGGGCTCGGCCATTGGGGCGACCCCGATGACCGGGATGCCGACAGGAGAGGTGGAGGTCGACTCCACGGAGGGCGCGGAGGGCGCGGTGGTGGACGAGGTGGCCGACGGGACGGGGGCCGCAGATGCCTGCTGGTCGACGGCGGTGGGGGACTCGCCAGGAGGCGGGGTGAGCGTCGAGGCGTGGTCGAGGTCGCCGGCCGGCGGGGGCGACCCTGGTGCCGCATCTGTCATGACGCCGATTCTAGGGGGAGAGCCTGGGTGGACCCTCCTACGCCGGAAGGAGCCGCGCGGCGGCGTTGGCCCGTTCAAAGTAGTTTGCAACACAAACCAAGGGGCGTTATCCTGGAGTTGGTTTGAAACGCAAACCCCAGTTGACGAGGAGGTTCACCATGAGTGCTGCCACTGAGGATCAGCGGATTCCGGCGGGACCCGACGAGGCCCTCGCCGTCGTCGAGGCCCAGCGGAGCGCCTATCTCAAGCGGCACAGGGTCAAGGCGACTCCGGTCCTGGTCGCCTGGGGGCTGGCCTGGCTGATCGGCTATGCCGCCCTGGCCCTCTCCCGCAGGTCGGACTACAGCCTGCCGCTGGTGCCCTACCTGTTCTTCTGCGGCTGCCTCGCGGCGGCCCTGCTGTTCACCTTCGCCTATATCGTCCCCAAGGTGCGCGGCATCCGCGGCCGGAGCAGCCGAGAGGGCACCTACTACAGTCTCGCCTGGTGCCTCGGGATGCCGCTGAGCGCCCTCATCCTCAGTCGGGTCAATGCCTTCCTGGCCGCCCTCGACACGAGCCAGGCCAACGAGGTTGCCAGCGTGGTGTCCAACGCCCTGCCCTGCCTCGTCGTCGGCGTCATCTTCCTCATGAGTGCCGCACTGTGGAATGAGGCGGTCATGGGGGTCCTGGGCGGCTGGATCCTCCTGGTCACCCTGGTGGTCACGATTGTCGGGATGCCCTGGGCCTGGTGGATCATGTCCGTGGCCGGTGGGGGCGGCATGCTGGTGGCCGCTGTCGTCGCTGCTGCCGCAGAATCGAAGCGAGGTGCGTGACGTGACCGGAGGGGCGAGGGTGCAGCGGCCCGAGAGGTCGGAGAGGGCCGGCAGGGCGGAGGGGTCGGCTGAGTCGGCTGAGTCGGCCGGTGCCGGAGCTGAAGTCCTCGCTGCTGCAACGGCCTCCGCCGTCGATATCGACCCTGTCATTCACGCCCAGGCCCGCCTGCGGATCATGGCGACCCTGGCCGCCGTGCCCGTTGGCGACGAGCTGCACTTCCCGCGGCTGCGCGAGCTGCTGGACATGACGGCGGGCAACCTGTCCACGCACCTGTCCAAGCTGGAGGGGGCGGGCTACGTGCAGCAGAACAAGACCTACTCCGGGCGCAGTCCTGCCACCTACCTGGCACTGACCCCTGAGGGGCGCGTGGCCTTCGAGCGGTACGTGCACAACCTGCGCGCCCTGCTCGACGCCTGAGCTCCTCCGGGCCGGCCGCGACAGGGGTGGTATTAACCGAGCGGTTAGCGTATGGTGTGAAGCAAGTCTCATAGGTGGATGCCGATGGAGGCGCCGCCGTGAGGCCCTGTCGCAGGGGTCGGCCGGCGCCCGTCAGCCGGCCGGTCCCCGGGGCGGCAGGTCCGCCCCGCCATGCCCGTCACCGTCGACATCCAAGGACACGCCATGCCTTTCAGTGCACAGACCCCGCCCGCTGACTCGCCATCCCACCTTCAGCCCAGCCGAGCCTGCGCCCACCGGCTCAGCCGCCGGACCCTGCTCAAGGGGGTGAGTGGTCTCGCCGCCGCCTCTGTCATCGGGGGCGGCGCCGTCGTCGCCGGAGCGGCCCCGGCCCAGGCCGCCCTCACCGTGGCCGAGCACGAGGACCACGGCCGCATGCAGTACTACAAGCTGGCCACGTCCTCGATCGGCTGGCTGCCACGCGTCAACGTGCTGCTGCCCGACGGCTACGACACCTCGCGCCGCTACCCGGTGCTCTTCCTGCTGCACGGCGGCGGCGAGAACTACTCGACCTTCGACACGAAGTACGACATCCGCAACCACACCGCGGGGCGCGACCTCATCGTCGTCATGCCCGACGGTGGGGCGGCCGGCTGGTACTGCGACCCCGAGTCGTCCAACGTGGGGCCGCGCAACTGGGAGACCTTCCACATCAAGGAGCTCCTCCCCTGGGTTGATGCCACCTTCGCCACCACCGGGCAGGCCTCCCGTCGCGCGATCTCCGGCTTCTCGATGGGCGGTTTCGGGGCATTGAAGTACGCCGCGAAGTACCCCGAGCTCTTCGCGTCGGTCTCCAGCCACTCGGGGCCGGCCGACCTGCGCATCCAGGACGGGGCGGTGGTCCACTGGGCGAACTTCACCGCCGGCGCCACCGATCTCAAGGGCGGCACCGTCTACGGGATCCCGTGGGATCAGGCGCGGGTGAGCGCCGACAATCCGGTCGAGCACGTGGAGAGCTACCGCGGCAAGCGTGTCTTCCTCGTCTGCGGCACCGACAGTGATCGCTACGAGAGCATCGTGCTGCCCAGCCAGCAGAACTTCGAGAAGGCTCTCGACGGCGCCGGCATCGGCTACGAGCGCTACGAGGACACCGGCGCCCATATTGTGCGCTGGGGTCGGATGCAGCAGGACATCGACTCCTTGCTCAACCACTTCGCCAAGGGCGCGTGAGGGCCGGGCGCCGGCGGGGTTGGTCGGATCGGCCGGCTCCGCCGGGGTGGTGGGTGGCGGTAAGGCCCCCCGCCTGGTCACAGTGAGAGCCAATCACTCTGATATGGCGAACCTCGCAGGGCGCCGTCGGCACTTCATCAGGACAAAACCGCACCGGCCGAACCGGAAGGGCGGATACTTCCGGTGAGTTGCCGTCAAGAAGGGGAGGCGCCTGTGATCCGCCTGGGTCTGGCTGACGACGAGCCGCTGCACATCATGGGCCTGGCCACGCTGCTGGGGGCGCAGCCGGACATGGAGATCATCTGGCGGGCCGCCGACGGCAAGGAAGCGCTCGCGCGCAACGCCGCCGACCCGGCCGATGTCCTCCTCCTCGACGTGCAGATGCCGGGCCTGAGCGGCCCGGCCACCACCCGCGAGCTCATGGCCCGCGGTGCGACCGGCAGAGTCGTCATCCTGACCACCTCCGACACCGACGGCTCCGTCATGGACGCCATCGAGGCCGGTGCCTCCGGCCTCCTGCTCACAAGCACCCCACCCCAGGAGCTCGCCGCCGCGATCCGTACCGTTCACGACGGCAGCTCCGTCATCTCCCCGGGGCCCACACGCCGGCTGCTCACCGCCGCGCGCACCGGCCACGTCAGTGGTGTACGGGCTAGGGAGGGGGCCGGGCGCCACGCCTCAGAGGACTCAGTCGAGGCACTCCGGGCCGCCGAGGCCTCCCAGCAGGTCGCGGGCCTGAGCCAGCGCGAGCGCGAAATCCTGGCGCTCATCGCCCTGGGCCTGAGCAACCAGCAGATCTGCGACCGGGAGTGGCTGTCCATGCCCACGGTCACGACTCACGTGAGCCACCTGCTGTCCACAACCGGCTGCCGCGACCGTATCCAGCTCGTGCTGCTGGCCCTGCGCGGCGGCGTCGTCGACCCCGCCGACGTCCTGGGGAGGGCGTGAAGACGCACGCAAGCTCTTTGAGTCAGCCGCCCTGGGCCGCTTTGTGTCACTGTGGACGACCTTTAGGGCTGATCGCCTCCTCGGTCCTCCGCGGATTGTGAGCATATGCCCAGGTCAGGGCGGTTTGCTGGTTGCCGCGGGGCACCTAAGGCCGGGGAAAAGTCGCCAAACGTGACAGTTTTCCTCATCGAGGAGCCGTCCGGGAACTCGCGCGCCGCCTCAGCGGCTCTGGGGCTGCACCAGGACGGCCACGGTGCGCGCCGGCACTGAGATCGTCCCGCTGGCACGGTCGAAGCCGGTGCGGCGCACCACCTCATCGGCCCCCTCGGACTGGATGGGGCAGAGGCGGAAGTCCCGGCCCGCCAGCTCGGGCAGCGACTGAGTGAGCGTCTGCCCCGAGGCGTTGAAGACCACCAGGACGGCGTCGAGCTCGGGGTCCACGTCGCTCCCGCCCCGGGTGTCGTCGATGAGCATGACGATCACTCCCGCCGGCGCCCCGAAGCCCGCCCCTGGGAAGCTCAGCTTGTCCTGGATGAGGCGGGCCGAGCCCAGGCTGAACAGCGGCGTCGAGGCGCGCAGCCGCAGCAGATCCAGGGCCTGGGAGCGGGCCGCCGCGATCTCCTCGGGCGAGGGCCGCAGCCAGTCGTCCTGCAGCAGCGGCCCCTGGATCGCCCAGGAGCCCTCGTTGCGGCTGGCCGGCGGCAGACCCCGCCCAAAACCGTTGGACTGCCCCGTGAAGTCGATGGTGTTGAACCAGTCCCCCGAGTTGTAGGAGTCCCGGTCCAGTGACTTGCTGCGCAGCAGTTCGGTGCCCGCGCTCCAGAAGGCCGGCGACTGCGCCAGCGCCACCGTGGCCAGGCACACGGTGTTCATGCGCACCCGCTCGGCCACCGGCATGCCCTGGGGCAGCTTGTAGGCCAGCAGGTCGTAGAGCGTCTCGTTGTCGTGGGCGTCGACGTAGTTGACGTTCTCCTGGGGGTGGGAGGCGAAGGCCGCCGGCGCCCCGTTGTGGATGAGGTCGATGCCACGGCGCACCGACCCGTCCGAGATCGTCATGACGTAGTCCTTGAGGTTGCCCGCCAGACCTAGGCGCACCAGGTCGGTGCGGTGGGCCAGGTCCGCCGACTGCTCGTTCCAGCCGCGGTGGTCCAGGCCGCTGGGCTGCGTGAGCAGGCCGGTGCCGAAGCCCTGGAAGACGCGGTGGTCGGGGTCGAAGGCGCCCCCGCCGTGGACGGCGTCACGCAGGCGGTCGTTGAAGGCACCGATCCCGGTGCCGTCGAGCTGACCCTGGGTGGCCTGCACGAACAGGGCGTTGCCCGCCACCTCCCCGAAGTTCCACCCCTCCCCGTACAGGTAGATGGAGCGGCCGTCGACGCCGTCGGCCTCCAGCGTCAGCTCGTCCAGGGCCGCCCGCACGCGCTCCATGACGGCTCGCGGGTGGTGGCCCATGAGGTCGAAGCGGAAGCCGTCGACCCGGTACCAGCGCGCCCAGCGCACCACCGAGTCGACCATGAGGCGCGCGCACAGGGCGTTCTCCGTGGCCGTGTTGGCGCAGCAGGTCGAGCTCGTCACCCGCCCGACGGCGTCGAGACGGTGGTAGTAGCCCGGTACCACCCGGTCCAGGACGCTGCGCGGGTCCTGCCCGCAGGCGGCCGTGTGGTTGTAGACCTGGTCAAGGACCACCTGGAGGCCCAGGCCGTGCAGGGCCCCCACCATCTCGCGGAACTCGACGACGCGCGCCCCGCCGTCCTGGTGACCCTCGGTCGCGTAGGAGCCCTCGGGGGCGCCCCAGTGGAGCGGGTCGTAGCCCCAGTTGTAGGCGTCGTGGTCGGCCACCTCCGCGATGGCCGCCTGCTGGTCGGCCGAGGCCGGGTGCGCGCCGTCGGGGATGTTGGGGTGGCGCTGGGAGCCGCGGTGCTCGGGGATGGTGGCGATGTCGAAGGTGGGCAGCAGGTGGATCGTGTTCATGCCGGCCCGGGCCAGCTCGGCCAGGTGGCGCACGCCGGCCGAGCCGGCCACCGTGAAGGCCCGGTAGGTGCCGCGCAGCTCGGGCGGTACGGTGCCGTCGGCGGCGGAGAAGTCCCGCAGGTGGAGCTCGTAGATGCTGCGGGCCGAGTCGTTGCGGACCGCCGGAGCCGGGGTGGTGGCCCACTGCTCGGGGGCCAGGCGCGGGTCGGCCAGGTCGACGGCGACCGAGCGGGTCGAGTCCGTTGTCAGCGCCGTCGAGTAGGGGTCGGTGACGACGTTGGTCTCCACGCGCCGAGTGGAGGGTACGTAGACCCGCACCTCCCACAGGTACTGGCAGCCGGCAGTGATGGGGGCGGAGGGCCGGCCCGGGCCGGGCTCGCCGCCGGGGGCGCTCGAGGCGGCGTCGGCTGGGGAATCGGGGTGGTTGGCGACGACCCAGCGGCCGTCGCTCGAGCGGACGGCCGGAGTGCGTCGCGGCGGGCCGGGAACCTCGGGCACCGAGCCCAGCGGGTCGCCGGTCTCCCAGGTCAGGAGGGTGACGGCCTGCGCGGTGGGCGCCCACAGGGCGAACGAGGGCCGGCCGCCGGTGAAGGTGACGCCCAGCTCGGCGCGGGTGGCGGCCTCGGCGTAGAGATGGTCCAGCAGGATGGCGGTCTGAACCCCGGTGAAGGCGTCGAGACGGGCGCCACTGATGTCGGCCTCCTCGGTGGGGTCCGGGAGCCCGACGTACTGGGCGATGGCGACCTGGCCGGTCAGGGCGGAGGTGACGGCAGCGTCGTCGAGCAGGGGGGTGCCGGTGGCGTCGGTCGCGCTCAGGGCGATGCAGCCCTCCAGGTGGGGGTGCGCGGCGAGGACCTCTCCTGGCAGGTTCCCGACGATGCGCAGGGGCGTGACCGTCGGGGCGGGCATGCCGTCCGCGCCCAGGATCCGGCCGTGGATGGCTGCGGCGCCGCCGTCGGGCGCCGTGATGAGACGCAGGGCGAGGCCGGAGCCGGGGAGGGGGTCACCGGCGTCGGTGACGACGACCTCGCGGTCCATCCCCCGGGGCAGCAGCGACAGCGGCCATGCCAGGATGGTGGGGGTGACCCAGTAGGCGCGCTGCTCCTCACTGCCGGCCACAGGTGGGAGGGCCGTGGTGGTGTCGAGTGTGCAGGTGAGCGTGTAGGTGAAGGTCATGGGGTGTCCTCCCGAGTGGAGGCGCCGTGGTGGGACGCCGCCGGTCCTGCCGGTCGTGTCGCGGGCGGCCCCGTGTGCGGGGGTCGGCAGTGGGGCCGCGCACCTCGTAGTCTCCCCCGGGCGGCGGGGCCCTGTCAGCCCGATGGCGGGAATTGTCCTGCCCGGGCTGCGGGGCGTGGTCCGCCGGCTGTCCGCGTGCAGGTGCGTCCTGCCCCGGCCGGGGACAATCGACGCGTGCGGAGCCGTTTCGCACGGTCGGGGGACTGAGACATAGGCCGGTTGCCGCGGTGCCTCTCATCGACAGGGACATTCTCCTCCGGCCGGGTGCGGTTCGCGCGTGCGGGGGCCGGAATCCTGTCCCCGCACGCGCAGGATGTCCCCGGCCGGAGGGGAATGTCCCCCGGATGGAGGAGGTGGGATTGGCTTGCGGCGCCGCAACGGATGCATCGAGCCCGGGTAGATGGATGTCGTCCTTGCGCCTCAGATGTATGGCGCCGCTGGAGAATGGCGACAGTCCAGTGACATCACGTTCTCCGCCTCGGGTGCTGTGGGCCGCTGTCGTGTCCAACTCTGCAGCAAAGGCCTCAACCGGATTGGAACGTGCGAGAGCGAACCGCATGATCCCGCGGTTCTGTCGGCAGTCCCCTTGGGATGTGAGCTCCTTTGCTGCAGATTTGGACATTCCCACGTCTGTTCTGCGCAGTTCCGGTCGCGTACGACTGGCCCGGCCCACCTGGAACCTGGAGTGGGCCGGACCGGTCGAGGTTTGGGAGCAGTGGGCCGCTCCGCCTACTCGCTGTTGTCGGCGGGGCCGATGTCGTCGGTCCGCTCGGCCGTTCGTTTCTCCCCGCCGTCCTTGCGCGGCCTGCCCCGCCCACGCATGGGGGCGGCCTTGACGCCGCGTCCGGCGTCGTCGAGCGCACGGCGCAGCAGGACCTCGATCTGGGCGTTGACCGAACGCAGGTCGTCCGCCGCCCACTTGGCGATGGCCGAGTGGACGGCGGGATCCAACCGAAGCAGGACCTGCTTGCGCTCCTTACCGGCCACGGCTCAAGCGTAGAGGGAACCGGTGTTGACGACGGGCTGGGTGCGCTGGTCGGAGCAGAGCACCACCAGGAGGTTGGAGACCATCTGGGCGCGGCGCTCCTCGTCCATGGTGACGATGTCGTCCGCCTCGAGGCGCTTGAGGGCCTGGTCGACCATGGTGACGGCACCCTCAACGATCTGCTCGCGGGCCGCGATGACCGCGCCGGCCTGTTGGCGCTGGAGCATCGCCTGGGCGATCTCGGGGGCATAGGCCAGTGAGGAGATGCGCACCTCGACGATCTCCAGGCCTGCCAGCGCCACCCGGGCCGCCACCTCGGCCGCCAGCTCGGCGGAGACGAGGTCTGTGCCACCGCGCAGCGAGGTCTCGCCCGGTCCAGGCTCGTCATAGGGATGGGTGGTGGCCACGTGGCGCAGCGCGGACTCGGCCTGGGCCCTGATGAACTCCTCGTAGGCCTCGACGGCGAAGACGGCGCGGGCGGTGTCGGCCACCTGCCACACGACGATGGCGGCGATGTTGACGGGGTTGCCGTCCAGGTCGTTGACCTTGAGCTCATGAGTCTCGAAGTTGTGGACTTTGACGGAGACCCTCCTGCCGGTGGTCAGCGGCGGGACGAGCACGAGGCCCGTGTGGCGCACAGTGCCGATGTAACGGCCGAGGAACTGACGCACGCTGGTCTCACCGGGCACCACGATGGTGAAGCTGCTGAACAGCGGAAGGGCGATGAGGAGCCCCACGCCCCCGGCGACGATGCGCACTGCCGCCCCTGAGTTGCCCGCCTTGACAGCGATGATGCCGAAGACGATGAGGGCCGCGGAGCCGGCGGTGAACATCAGGATGAGGAGCAGGGCGAGGAGGGCGGGACCGGAGCCCGCGGCCAGGGCTGGCTTCTCCGTGATGTCGACGCGGCTGGAGGAGTGCTGAGGGGCGTTGGTGGGCTGCTCCAATGTGTCGGTGGGGACGGGAGTGGGGGAGTCGGTGGGCGGAACAGGGGACGTGGGCATGAGAACCTCCTTGAGTTAGCAAAATGATATCTATTTTTTGTGGAGGTGCAAGTGATGCGGCCGGACTGTACCGCCTGTGCTGCGCTGCGGGGCGCGGAGCGGTGGAGTCTGATGGCATTGCGTCACGGCCGGGGACAATCGACGCCGTCGGGGACACTTCTGTGCGGCTGGGTGAGGTTCGCGCGTGCAGGGACAGGAATCCGGTCCCCGCACGCGCAGGATGTCACCGGCCGGAAGGAAGTGTCCCCGGCCGAGCCCACGGGGTGAGGCCGACGTCCGCCTACTCCCCGCCGCGGCGCACGGCCTCCAGCATGAGGGTGGCCACGTCCGTG
>ERZ772932.256-NODE-256-length-31070-cov-11.022860_pt1 | contig 31070 bp, 25 predicted proteins | sample MGYA00511684_ERZ772932 | MGnify/ENA primary metagenome ERZ772932 (study PRJEB29015, sample SAMEA2738078) | human oral metagenome | biome: human oral; feature: human-associated habitat; material: saliva | place: China | collected 2210 ...
GCTGAGCTCGGCCGACACCGCCGACGCCGCCGACGCCGCGGCCTCGGCCGCCTCCGCCGACACCGCCCAGGTGGACCCCGAGGACCTCCTGCCGCCCCTGAAGTCCTTCACGAACCGCTTCATCGACCGGGAGCTGACCTGGCTGGACTTCAACGAGCGCGTCCTGGAGCAGGCCGAGGACCACACCCTGCCCCTGCTGGAGCGCGCCTGGTTCCTGTCGATCTTCTCCTCCAACCTGGACGAGTTCTACATGGTGCGCGTCGCCGGGCTCATGCGCCGCATCAAGGCCGGCATCACCCCGGTGCGCGCCTCCGGCCTGGACGCCCACCAGGTCCTGGCCCAGGTCACCAGCCGCACCAAGGAGCTCACCGCCCGCCAGGCCGCCCTCTTCCAGGAGGACATCCGCCCGGCCCTGGCCGAGCACAACGTGAAGATCCTGGGCTGGGACGAGCTCAACTGCGACCAGCAGGAGCGTCTGACCCGCTACTTCCGCCACCAGATCTACCCGGTCCTCACCCCGCTGGCGGTCGACCCCTCCCACCCCTTCCCCTACATCTCGGGCCTGTCCCTCAACCTCGCCGTCATCCTGCGCAATCCGCGCAGCGGCAAGGAGCACTTCGCCCGCATCAAGGTGCCCGACTCCCTGCCGCGCCTCATCCAGGTCCCCGGCCGCGAGCTCGACGCCGCGGACAAGGCCGCCGGCTGCGCCGTCATCCCCATCGAGATCGTCATCGGCCAGCACCTCGACCACCTCTTCCCGGGCATGGACATCCTGGAGCACCACCTCTTCCGGGTCACCCGCAACGAGGACCTCGAGGTCGAGGAGGACGACGCCGAGAACCTCCTCAAGGCCATGGAGAAGGAGCTCGAGCGGCGCCGCTTCGGCGACTGCGTGCGCCTGGAGGTGGAGGACACCATCTCCTCCTTCACCCGCCGCTACCTGGTGCGCGCCCTGGGCCTCAAGGGCGACGACGTCTTCGAGCTCCCCGCGCCCCTGGACCTGACCTGCCTCAACCAGCTCCATGACCTGGACATCCCCGACCTGAAGTACCCGCGCTTCGTGCCGGTGACGGCCGCGGGCCTGGCCGCCTACGAGTCCTCCTCCGCGCCGGACGTCTTCGCCGCCATGCGCGAGCACGACGTCCTGCTGCACCACCCCTACGACTCCTTCTCCACCTCCGTCCAGGAGTTCGTGGCCCAGGCCGCCGCCGACCCCAAGGTCCTGGCCATCAAGCAGACCCTCTACCGCACCTCCGGCGACTCCCCGATCGTGGACGCCCTCATCGAGGCCGCCGAGGCCGGTAAGCAGGTCGTGGCCATCGTCGAGATCAAGGCCCGTTTCGACGAGGAGGCCAACATCTCCTGGGCCCGCAAGCTCGAGCGCGCCGGCGTCCACGTCGTCTACGGCATGGTCGGCCTCAAGACGCACTGCAAGCTGCTGCTCGTCGTGCGCCAGGAGTCCGACGGCCTGCGCCGCTACTGCCACGTCGGCACCGGCAACTACCACCCCAAGACCGCCCGCGGCTACGAGGACCTGGGGCTGCTGACCTGCGACCGCGATGTCGCCCAGGACCTGACCACCCTGTTCAACCAGCTCTCCGGCTACGCCCCGCGCGCCCGCTTCCGCCGCCTGCTCGTGGCCCCCCGCGGCCTGCGCGACGGACTCGTCGAGCACATCGAGCAGGAGATCGCCAACCGCAAGGCCGGTCTGCCTGCCTGGATCCGCATCAAGGTCAACTCCATCGTCGACGAGACCGTCATCGACGCCCTCTACCGCGCCTCGCGCGCCGGGGTGCCCGTCGACATCGTCGTGCGCGGCATCTGCGGCCTGCGCGCCGGCGTCGAGGGCCTCAGCGAGAACATCCGCGTGCGCTCCATCCTGGGGCGCTTCCTGGAGCACTCGCGCATCTACGCCTTCGCCGGTGGTGGCCAGACCGAGCTGTTCATCGGCTCGGCCGACCTCATGCACCGCAACCTCGACCGCCGCGTCGAGGCCCTGGTGCGCATCACCGACCCCGCCATGGTCGAGGACCTCGAGTGGCTGGTCACCCACTGCGCCTCCGACGACGTCGCCTCCTGGCACCTCCAGCCCGACGGCTCCTGGGAGCGTCGCCTCCTCGACGCCGAGGGCAACCGCCTCGAGGACATCCAGGACAGCCTCATGGCCCGGGCGCGCTCGCGCGTCAAGGGCCGGCACTGAGACGGCCGTGCCATGAGCCCGTCCAGCAAGAAGAACCGGTCGCGTGAGACCGTGAAGGCCGCCGGCGCCCTCGTGTGGCGCGAGAACGGCAAGCACCTCGAGGTGCTCCTGGTCCACCGACCCCGCTACGACGACTGGTCCATCCCCAAGGGCAAGGTCGAGCCCTGCGAGTCGGTGCGCACCTGCGCCGTGCGCGAGGTCGCCGAGGAGACCGGTGTCCAGGTGATCCTCGGCCAGCCCCTCAGCCGCGTGCACTACAAGATCGCCGACGGCTCGCGCAAGGAGGTCCACTACTGGGCCGCCCGCGTCGCCCCCGAGGCCTCGGCCGCCGTCGCCGCCCGCTGCGCCGTCAAGCCCGCCTCCACCAAGGAGATCGACGCCGTCGAGTGGCTGCGCGTGGGACAGGCCCGCAAGCGCCTGACCTACTCCTACGACCGGGACCTGCTCGGCGAGCTCGTCGACCTGTGGGAGGACGGCAAGCTCGACACCTGGACCCTGGTCCTCGTTCGCCACGGCCGCGCCGTCAAGCGCTCCGTGTGGAACCGCCCCAAGGAACGGGACAAGGAGACCGACGAGGCCACCCGCCCCCTGACCCACGACCAGGGCGAGACCCGGGCCCGCGCCCTCGTCCCGATCCTGGCCGCCTACGGGGTGGGGCGCGTCCTCACCAGCCCCTGGAAGCGCTGCGTGGACACGGTCGCCCCCTACGCCGCGGCCGCGGGCCTGGACCTGGAGACGGCCGGGGCCCTCACCGAGATGGCCCATGCTGAGAGCCCCAAGGGCGTGCGCTCCGTGGTCAAGAAGGTCCTGCGCGTGCGCGAGGAGCCGACGGCGCTGTGCACCCACCGTCCCGTCCTGCCCACGATCATGGAGGTCGTCTCCCAGTACGCCCCCGGCCGGCTCCTGCGCTCCGTGCCCGACCGGGACCCCTGGCTCAAGACCGGCGAGATCCTCGTGGTCCACATGGCCCGCCGCCCCCGCGGCAAGATCCGCGCCGTCGCCATCGAGAAGCAGCGCCCCGTCCTGTCCGAGGGCCGCTGACCGGTGCCCTGGTTAATCAGGCTGCGAGCGGGACCTGCGCCATGCCAGTAAGGCGAGGACATCGAGGGCCAGGAGGCTCAGCAGTGAGGCGTGCGCGGCGAACCAGAACGGTGTGGCGTGGGGCAGCAGCTGGTTGGGGTCGAAACCGTGCTCCTCGGCACGGTTGACCGCCGCGGTGTCGGCATTGCTCCACAGCACGAAGAAGCTGATGACCGAGACGTTGAGTGCCGCCAGGGCGGAGAAGAACGCGAGGCGTGAGGAGATCGTGAGGTGGCGGTCATGCGTCATGTCGATGCCCTTCATCTGAAGCAGCCGTGTCCCCACCACCGTATCGAAATATGACGGTCCTCATAGGGAGTGTTTACCAGCCGTTTACCCCGGTCACCCGGAACCTTCATCCGGGGCGCCTATCGTGACCGCTGCCTGACAATCACCCGGTATCCGACTGGACCCCGACCCCCTCTGACTGAGCGAGGAGAGCCCGTGCTCCTGACCCGTCGCGGCGCCCTGGGCGCCCTGAGCGTGGCCACCCTGACCGCGCTGACCGCCTGCGGGCGCGACGCCGGCGCCGCCGACCCCAACGCCTCCAGCGACCTGGTGGGGGAGATCCGCGGTGCGGGCGCCACCTCCCAGTCCGATGCGCAGGACGCCTGGATGAACACCTTCATGGGCGCCAACCTGCGCGCCACCGTCGACTACGCCGGCGGAGGCTCCGGGGCCGGGCGCACCAAGCTCGTCGAGGGCGCCGTCGACTTCGCCGGCACCGATACCCCCATGACCGCCGACGAGATCAGCCGGATCGGCGGCGCCGTCGAGCTGCCCCTCTACATCTCGCCCATCGCCGTGGCCTACAACCTGCCCGGCTTCACCGGCGAGTCCCACGTCAACATGACCGGCGAGGTCCTCGCCAAGGTCCTGTCCGGGGCCATCACCCGCTGGAACGACCCCGCCCTGACCGCCCTCAACCCCGGCGCCGCCCTGCCCGACCTGCGAATCATCGTCGTTGGCCGCTCCGACGACTCCGGCACCACCAAGGCCCTGACCACCTACCTGGCCACCGTCGCCCCCAAGGCCTGGCCCCACGAGCCCGAGGAGACCTGGCCACTGCGCGGCGGCCAGTCCGGCGACGGCACCGCCGGCATGATCCAGACCGTCTCCGCGGCCACCGGCACCATCGGCTACGCCGACGCCTCCAAGGTCCCCGCCACCCTGGGCACCGTCGCCGTCGGCTCCAACGGGGCCTACGTGCCCGTCTCCGCCAAGGCCGCGGCCGCCGCCCTCGACGCCGCCACCCTGGGCTCTGAGGCCGACGAGACCCGCCTGCTCTACCAGCCCAGCCACGACGCCGAGGGCGCCTACCCCATCGTCCTGGTCTCCTACCTCGCCGCCCGCCTGCGCTACGACGACGCCCGGATCGCCGCCGTCGTCAAGGCCTACCTGCGCTTCGCCGCCTCCACCCGGGGGCAGGACGCCTCCACCAAGGCCACCGGCTGCGCCCCCATCACCCGCCAGATGCGCGAGAAGATCAACGCCGCCATCGACAAGATCGCCGCCTGAGGCCGCCCGGCCCGACGCCGCTCCGAACCACATGACCAGCCAGCACCCACCCGCCCAGCCGCCGCCCCAGACACCCCGAGGAGGGTCAGCCGTGGCCAGCACCACCGCACCGCCGTCGTCGCCGCCCCCAGCGGGAGCCGCGAACGCCTCCAGCAGCGCCGACGACGCCATCATCCAGCCCGGCAAGGCCCCTGGGCAGACCGGCAACCGGATCTTCACCGGCCTGTCCTTCGGCGCCGGCACCTTCATCATGTTGGTGCTCGCCCTCGTGGCCGCCTTCCTCATCCGGGAGGCGCTGCCCGCCCTGACGGCCTCGCGCGAGACCCTGGAGTCGGTCTCCTTCATGCGCGACCGCAGCCTGTGGGGCTACGTGGCCCCGCTCGTCTTCGGCACGCTGCTGTCCTCGACCATCGCCCTGGGCGTCGCGGTGCCGCTGAGCATCGGGGTGGCCCTGTTCATCTCCCACTTCGCCCCGCGCCGCCTGGCCCAGGCCCTGGGCTACATGGTGGACCTGCTGGCCGCGATCCCCTCCGTGGTCTTCGGCCTGTGGGGCTTCCTGTGGCTGGTGCCCCTGCTCGACCCCCTCAACACCTGGCTGAGCGAGCACCTCGGATTCATCCCGCTGTTCGCCGACTACACGGCCCCGGCCAAGAACATCACCACCGCCTCCCTGGTCCTGGCCGTCATGATCCTGCCGATCATCACCGCCACCATCCGCGAGATCTTCCTCCAGACACCCACCCTCCAGGAGGAGGCCTCCCTGGCCCTGGGCGCCACCCGCTACGAGATGATCCGCCAGGCCGTCCTGCCCTTCGGCCGCTCCGGCATCATCTCCGCCTCCATGCTGGGGCTCGGGCGCGCCCTGGGTGAGACCATGGCCGTCCTCATGATCCTCTCGCCCGGCATGGGGCTGAACCTGCGCGTCCTCCAGGCCGGCCAGCACCAGACCATCGCCGCCAACATCGCCTCGCAGTTCCGCGAGGCCTACGGATTGAGCGTCAACGTGCTCATCGCCACCGGCCTGGTCCTGTTCATCATCACCTTCGCGGTCAACTCCCTGGCGCGGTGGATCATCGCGCGCCGCTCCGAGTTCTCAGGAGCCAGCTGACATGACGCCCACGAACACCCCCGAGCCCACGTCCGGCCGCAGGTCCGACTCGGCCACCGAAGGCGCCCCCGCGCCCAAGTCCCTCAAGGCCGCGCTCGCGGCCGCCGAGGCCCCGGCCGCCCCCGTCGACCCGCTGGCCGACCCGCCCTCCATCGAGGGCGTGCCCCTGACCTCCTACCGCCTGCCCGACTGGTTCATCTGGGCCGCTCTGGGAGCCGCCTTCGTCGTCGTCGGCGGGATTGGCCTGCTGGCCGGGTGGAGCATCGCCGCCGTCGTCGCCCTGACCGCCCTGGTGTGGGTGGTGGGCGCCACCGCCGTCTCCTGGGTGCGCGAGGGCGAGCGCTGGGGCCGCAACACCCTGGTGACCCTCCTCATCTACCTGTCCTTCGCCGTCGTCATGGTGCCGCTGGTCTCCCTGGTGTGGATGGTCCTGGCGGGCGGCTCGGCCCGCTTCGGCTACGACTTCCTGACCACCAACATGCGTGGCGCCGACGCCTCCAACGGCGGCTTCTACCACGGCATCGTCGGCACCCTCCAGATCACCGGGATCGCCACCCTCATCTCGGTGCCCCTGGGACTGTTCACCGCCGTCTTCCTCGTGGAGTACAACGGCGGCTGGATCGCCCGGGCCATCACCTTCCTCGTCGACGTCATGACCGGCATCCCCTCCATCGTGGCCGGGCTGTTCGCCTACTCGATCTTCCTCGTCGCGGCCGGCCCCCGCTACCAGGCCGGCATCATCGGCGCCGTGGCCCTGAGCGTCCTCATGACGCCGGTGGTCATTCGCGGCGTGGAGGAGATGCTCAAGCTCGTCCCCTCCCACCTGCGCGAGGCCTCCTACGCGCTGGGCGTGCCCAAGTGGCTCACCATCGTCAAGGTCGTGCTGCGCACCGCGGTGGCCGGCATCACCACCTCGGTCATGATCGCCATCGCCCGCGTCATCGGTGAGACCGCCCCGCTGCTCATCACCGTGGGCCTGACGATCCGCACCAACACCAACCCGCTGGACGGCTCCATGTCCACCCTGCCGGTGCTCGTCTACGACCAGTACTCCCGCGGGGAGGCCGCCGCCATGGAGCGGGCCTGGGCCGGGGCGCTGACCCTCATCATCCTGGTCATGCTGCTCAACCTCGCGGCCCGCCTCATCTCCAAGTACTTCAGCCCCAAGGGCGGCCGGCGCTAGCCCGGCCGGAGCCGCCGGGACCACCGCGCCCGCAGCGCCCCCAGAGCCCTCAGCAGTCCACCTCAGGTAAAGGAACCGACGTGTCCAAGCGCATCGACGTCATCGGCGAGAACATCTACTACGGCGACTTCCTGGCCGTGAAGGACGTCAACGTCGTCATCGAGCCCAAGTCCGTCACCGCCCTCATCGGCCCCTCCGGCTGCGGGAAGTCCACCTTCCTGCGCACCCTCAACCGCATGCACGAGACCATCCCCGGTGCCCGCGTCGAGGGCCAGGTCATCGTCGACGGAGTCAACCTCTACGGCCCCGGCGTCGACGCCGTCCAGGTGCGCCGCGCCATCGGCATGGTCTTCCAGCGGCCCAACCCCTTCCCCACCATGTCCATCGCCGAGAACGTCCTGGCCGGCGTGCGCCTCAACAACCGGCGCATCAAGAAGTCCGACGCGGACGACCTGGTGGAGGCCTCCCTGCGCGGGGCCAACCTGTGGGACGAGGTCAAGGACCGTCTGGACCGGCCGGGCCTGGGCCTGTCCGGCGGCCAGCAGCAGCGCTTGTGCATCGCCCGTGCCATCGCGGTCAAGCCCGCCGTCCTGCTCATGGACGAGCCCTGCTCCGCCCTGGACCCCATCTCCACGCTCGCCATCGAGGACCTCATCTCCGAGCTCAAGACGGACTACACGATCGTCATCGTCACCCACAACATGCAGCAGGCCTCGCGCGTGAGCGACATGACCGGCTTCTTCAACCTGGAGGCCACCGGCAAGCCGGGCCACCTCGTCGAGTACGACTCCACCGACAAGATCTTCTCCGCCCCCAGCCAGCAGGCCACCGAGGACTACATCTCCGGCCGCTTCGGCTGAGCATTGAGCGGCCAAGTGTCACGAATGGCGACTTTTCAAGCCGCCTGAGACCGGTGTGAGCGCACCCTGATCCACGTCCCCGCAGGTCAGCGCATGGCATGCCGATCTGTGGTCCTGGGTCGCGCAGGTAATAGTCGCCAGGAGTGACACTTTTGGGCGCGTTGCGTGACACGTCGGTGTGGTCACGAGGGGGAGGCGGGTGTCAGGCCTCGCAGGGGACGTGAGAGAGGTGAGGACGTCGGGCCGGAGAGCGCCAGTCGGCGCGAATGCCGCTCGCGGCGGCTTGAGTTGGAGCCCGGGGCCCGTCACGGCCCGACGCCGCCCACGAGTCTACAGGTCCGGGCTCCGGGCCGCGGCGGTGTCCACCCAGTGAATCCACCCGACGGTCGGGCAGGCGTCCGCCCCTGGCTGGGCGTGCCCTGACCCTCCCGGTTCTCTCTGGGGCCGGTGTGCTCAGTCGTCCTCGGGGGCGTCCAGGCGGTAGCCGACGTTGCGTACCGTGCCGATGAGGTTGTCGTGCTCGGTGCCCAGTTTGGCGCGCAGGCGACGGATGTGCACGTCCACCGTGCGCGAGCCGCCGATGTAGTCCTCGCCCCACACCTCGTGCAGGAGCGCGTCACGGGTCAGGACCCGCCCCCGGTTGGCGGCCAGGAACTTCAGCAGCTCGAACTCCTTGTAGGTCAGGTCCAGGATCGTGCCGCGCAGCCGGGCCGTGTAGGCGGTGACGTCAATGACGAGGTCACCCACGTCGATGCGGTCGTCGTCGGCCTCGTCCACGACCGGGACGTGGGCGCGCAGCAGCCGCAGCCGGGCCGACAGCTCAGCGGGCTTGGCGCCTGCCATGACGAAGTCGGCGGCGCCCCAGTCGATCTGCACCGCGGCGGCGCCCCCCTCCTCCACGATGAGGATGATGGGCGGGCAGTCCATGGGGCCGGTGAAGAGCTGGCACAGGGCGCGAGCGCGGGTCAGGTCCCCGCGGGCGTCGATCATGACGACATCGGCGCTGTCCACCTCCGCGTAGGAGGAGGGGATCGGGGGGAGGCACTCCACCGGGGAGTCGAGGAAGGCGGTCGCCGGCAGGACGTCAGTGGCGTCACTCTCACGAGTGAACATGATGATCCGCATGGCTGCTCCTTCCGTGGCTCGCGACCTGGAACCGCCGGCGCAGTCGAGCTGAGCAGCGGCGATACTGTTGGGACAAGTCAACCACACCTGGTCGCAGGCGGAATCTCCCGGGGCAACGACTGTCCGGATAGTGACCGTCCGCGAGGAGAGCGGGGCGGGGCCGCAGTGAGGTCACAGTGGGCCCTGCGGCCGTCCGGGTGTGCGACGATGCGTGCTGTGACTACCCACCACCGACGAGCCCAACCGGCCGCGCGCACCCGCAGAGCCTCCCGCGGCTCGCGCGATGACTCCCAAGCCGCAGCCGTTCCAACGGCCGCCGGTGGCGCGTCGGACTGGGCCAGTGTCATCGGCGCGGGCGACTCCCACGCCTCGGCAGGGCCCGACGGGTCGGAGGCAGCCGCGGCCTCGGCCGGCTCGGATGCCTCCGGCGAGACGGCCGCCTCCTCCGACGTTCCAGAGGCGGCCCGCTCAGCCGACTCAGGTGACACTGCCGACCTCGCCGAGGACCTGGGCTACGCCACCCGTCGCGCCTCCAACCGCCCCAAGGAGCCGGGCCTGGTGGACCCGGCCTGGACCCGGCTCGCCTTCGCGGGCGTGGTGCCGCTGCTGCTGGCGGTCGGCTCAGTGCTGCCCGGCTGGGTGAGGCTGGCCCTCGTGGCCGTCCTAGTGCCGGCCGCCGCGCAGGGCTGGCCCGCGCTCGTGCGCGCCCGGCACGACCTGGGCGGCACGATCGTCATGACGATCAGCGGACTGTCGGCCGCCGTCAGCGTCTACCTCCTCGACGACATGGGGGTGGCCGGCCTGGTCATGGCCTTCTCGATTCTGCTGGCCTTCGTCGGCCAGATGCTGCGCCGCGACGGCCGGCACAACCTGGTCGAGGACCTGTCCTCAACGGTGGCCGGCTGCCTCGTGGCGGTCTCCGGCTCGGCCTGGTGCGCCCTGGAACCGGGGCTGGCCGACCCGGCCATCGTCGTGCCCACCTGCCTGGCGCTGTTCGTCGGCGCCGTCCTGACCGTCCTCAACGTGCGCGCCCGGATGCTGGAGGCCCTCACCGTCACGGTGCCGGCCCTGTTCGCCGGCGGCGCCGGCTACGTGCTGGCCTCGGCCGGCTTCTTTGGCCTGTCCCACATCAGTGCGACCGCGGCCCTGCAGAGCGCCGTGGCCTGCGTGGCCGTCGGCTTCGTGGCGGGGGTCCTCATGGCCTCGGGCAACCGCGTCCTGTGGACCCACCGCTGGGTGCCCGGCGGACGGGCGGCGGTGGCCTCCGCGCTCGTGCCGATCCTGTCGGTCGGCGTACCGGTCTACGCCATCGCCCGCCTCCTGGGCGGCTTCATCGCCGGCTGAGGGCGGCCGACCGGCCCCACGAGGGCCTGAGAACGCCACGTCACGGCGGCCGGATGTCCAAATCGGATACAAAGAGACTCCGAAGCCCTGCGGTTAAGCGCAGGAACCGCAGAATCATGCGGTTTCATCTGGCGCACTCAGTGCTCCTCGCCGCCTTTGTATCCATTTTGGACACGGCAGTGCCGATCCTGCCCGGATCTGCGGCTCCAGAGCGCGCCGGAGGCTCAGGGCGCCAGCGGATCCGCGCGGCCCGAGCGGGCGGCGCGCGTGATGCGGCCCGGGGGGACGTCGTAGGCTGCGGGCATGGCATTCACGCTTCCTGACGACCTGGCCCCCGAGCTCTACCCGCTGGCCTGGCTGACCGGCACCTGGCGCGGCTACGGCATCCTCACCTACGGCGAGACCGTGCCCGAGCAGGCCGTCTACCAGGAGATGACCTTCGACCACGACGGCGGCCCTTACCTGCGCCAGACCACCACCATCTGGACGGTCGACGCCACCCGCTCCAAGAACCTCGACTTCGAGATGCCCGGCCTCCAGGGCGCCTCCCTCCTGGCCCCCGCCCAGATCTGGTCCACCGAAACCACCTACTGGCGGCCCGTCGGCCAGGAGCAACCCGATGGCGCCGAGACCACTGAGCCCGCCGAGGACGCCGCCGACACCAAGGGCTCCGGCGGTCCGCTCATCCCCGTCACCCAGCTCGAGCTCGTCTCGGCCGACCCCGCCGGCCACGTCGCCGTCTGGGAGGGCTGGATCCAGGGGCCGCGCGCCCAGGTCGCCACCCAGGCCGTGGGCCGGGCCCGCACCGCCGTCCCCGTGGAGGAGATGACCCGCATGTTCGGGCTCGTGGGCGGCGACCTCATGTGGACCCAGGACATGGCCGCCTTCGGCCAGAGCGAGGTGACCACTTACGCCTCCGGCCGCCTCGGCCGCGTCGACGACTTAGATGACCCCGCCGCCCAGCCCGGCTCCGCCCTCGACCCGGCTGAGCCGGAGGGCGAGTCCTCCAGCTCCTCTGACTCCTCCGTGCCCGCCTCCGACGACGCCGAGCCGACCGCCTGATGCGCCCCTCCCCGCTGCTGAACCGCCCCGGCGCCGTCGCCTCCGCCCCGGCGGACCCCGACCAGGCCGTTCCCGCCCACCTCGGCGACCCCGGCCGCGAGCAGGCCGCCCTAGCCGAGGGGCGCGCGGCCTGCGCCCTGGCGCGCGACGTCGTCACCGTCACCGGGCCGGACCGCCTGAGCTGGCTGACCACACTGTCCAGCCAGGTGCTCACCGGCCTGGAGCCCGGTGACGGCGGCGCCGAGACGCTGCTCCTCGACGCCCAGGGTCACATCACCCACGCGCTCGCGGCCCTCGACGACGGCCGCACGCTCTGGCTCGTCACGGAGGCCGGCAACGGCGAGGCGCTGGCGACCTTCCTGGACTCCATGCGCTTCATGCTGCGCGTCGAGGTGACTGAGCGACCCGACGTCATGGCCTTGGGCGCCCTGGGGGAGGGCCTCGAGGCCCTGGTCCAGGCGGCGCGCGACACGGTGCTGGAATCGCCGGCCGCTCCCGACACGCAGGACGCCGCCGAGCCTCAGGGCTCACTCATCGGCCTGTGGCGCGACCCGTGGCCGGGCGTCGTCGAGGGCGGCACGAGCTACGACGTCGGAGCGGACCGGCCGCATCCCGGCCAGGGCTACCGGGCCGGCTTCGTCCTCGTGCCCGCACAGAGCGTGAATTCTGTGGTGGGGGCCTTCCTCGCCGCCGGGGAGGGCCGGCGCCTGGCCGGCGCCCTGGCCTGGGAGGCGCTGCGCATTGAAGCCGGCCGCCCCCGCTGGGCCCGCGAGGCCGACGCCCGCGCGATCCCCCACGAGCTGGACTGGCTGCGCACGGCCGTGCACCTGACGAAGGGCTGCTACCCGGGTCAGGAGACGATCGCGCGCACCCTCAACCTGGGCCGGCCTCCGCGCCGCCTCACCGTGCTCCAGCTCGACGGCCTCGCCGGCGACCTGCCCCGCCCGGGGGCGAGCGTGCGCATGGGGGAGCGGGCCGTGGGCGCCGTGACCTCCGTGGCACGCCACCACGAGCTCGGCCCCATCGCCCTGGCTCTGCTGCGCCGCGCCGTGCCCACGGGCGAGCAGCTGACCGTGGAGATCACCGAGGTCGATGAGGCCACCGGCGAGACCATCCCCGTCGGGAGGGTCGACGCCGCCCAGGAGGTGCTGGTCTCTCCCGAGGGGCGCGCTCAGGCCAGTCCGGCCGAGCGTCCCGGTGCGGAGCTGCGCAAGGGCCTGCGACTCTGAGCCGTCCGGTCGTGCACCGGATCCCGGGCGCTCCCGGGACTGCTGCTCTGGGACCCGAGCCCGACGTCTGCCCGGTGTGCTCGGGGCTGCGCCGGCGGCCGGCAACTGTCTGACTGCCGGCCGCCGCGTGAGGCCACCACTGTTCTCGCAGGGCGTGGCCGCCTCTCTGGGATCGGCTACCGGCGACCGGTAGCCTGGGGCGCGTGAGCGTCCTTTATGCTGTGTCATTCTTTCTCTCCGAGGCGGTCAGGTGGAGCTGGATCGCCGCACAGGCCGTGTCCTTCGTCATGGGGGTCTGGGCGCTGATCGACTCCCTGATGCGGCCCGCGGAGCACTACGCGGCGGCCGATAAGAACACCAAGCGATTCTGGAACGTGGTCAACGCGGTGGGCACGGCGGTCGTCGGCCTGCTCGGGGCCGCCTCGATGTTCGGTCTGCTGGGCGTCGTGGCCAGCGCCGTCTACCTGGTGGACGTGCGTCCCGCCCTGCAGGCGCTGGCGCCGGTGCGAGTGCGCTCCTCGATCCGCATCCCGGGGCGGGCCTCGCAGCGCCGGCCGGGGCGCGATGGGCGCGGCTGGAGCGCTGGTCGCTGATGCGCGCCGTCATTCAGCGGGTCAACCGCGCGGCGGTCCGGGTCTACGGCGAGGTGGTCGGCGAGATCACCCGCCCCGGCCTCATGGTCCTCGTAGGCGCCACGCACGACGACGGCCCCAACCAGGTGGCCACTGTGGCCCGCAAGATCGCGGACCTGCGGCTCCTGGAGGACGAGCTCTCGGTGACCGACGCCGGAGCGCCCGTGCTCGTCGTCTCCCAGTTCACCCTGTACGCCGACACCCGCAAGGGCCGGCGCCCCACCTGGAACAAGGCGGCCCCCGGCGAGGTGGCCGAGCCCCTGGTGGAGGCGGTGGCCGAGGATCTGCGCGGGCGTGGCCTGGAGGTGGCCACCGGCCGCTTCGGCGCCGACATGAAGATCGACATGGAGGCCGACGGCCCAGTGACGATCCTGATTGAGGCTGAGTAGGCCGAGTAAGCCGAGGAGACGGCAGAGGGAGGCGCTGAGATGACGGGACGCTCACGGGCGGTGGTCATCGCCATGATGCTGTGGTGGGCCGTCTTCGGCAGTATCAGCGTGTCCTGGTCGCTGGGTTCTCCGTGGCTGGTCGACACGGTCCTTCAGGGTGAGGGGCTGAGGCTCGCCCAGGAGCGGCCCACCTGGTTCGTCGTGGTCGTCCTCGTCTCCGGGCTGGTGAAGCTGGGGTTCGTCGTCTTCGGCTTCGCGCTCCTGCGCCCGGATGTCATCAGGGTGCCGCGCTGGATGCGCCTGGCCTTCGGCTGGGTCTCTGGAGCTCTGCTCATGGCCTACGGGGTGGTCGGTTCGGCGCCGGCGATCCTGAGGCTGCTGGCTGGGGAGCCGCTCTCCCGCTATGGCTGGTGGCGGCTGGTTCTGTGGATGCCTCACTTCTGGGTGGGCGGGATCCTGGTGCTGGCCGCGACAGTCGCCTACCTGCGCTGGAGCCGGTCCGCGGCGGCCGCCTCCGCCGTCCACGCGGGCCCTGCTGGACGCTGACTCCCGCGGCAAGTGTCCACAGAAATGACATTAGCCCGCACAAGCCACCCACCCACCACCTAGAACCACGGAATCACGCGGTTTTCAAGCCAGCACCAACCTCGTCGGGCATCCAATGTCATTTCTGTGGACATCGGGCGTGGCCGGGCGAGGTATGTCGATTCCATGCATCGCCTATGGGTGGGTGGAGAGAATCCGTTGGACATCGGTGACGATCTTCCCTGAACGCACGTTGTTGGACGTGAAGCGGATGGGCGTATAACCCTGCCGGACCAGTTCGCGATCGCGTTCCCGGTCGTGGTGGAAGGACCAACGGTCGGAATGGAACTCGTAGCCGTCCAGCTCGATGACAAGCCACCCGGCCACCACCAGGTCCACTTCTCCAACGTCTGAGATCACCATGCCGTCGGAAACATCTATTCCAGCGTCCTGCAGCTGAACTCTGGCCAGGGTCTCCAGTGGGCTGCGAGCGCGATCGCTGGTGCGCTTCAGGCGAATCCGGCCAAGAACACGGCGAGGACCGCGCAGATATGCGGATACCTGCTGGCGAGTCGTTCTGCCCCGATGCAGGGCGGCGTCGGCGGCGACCAGGGCAGTCCACTCTTCTGCACAGCACAGGAGATCGGCGATGCAGCGGGCGAGGGAGACAACCGGGAAGTCCTCCAGCCGAAGGACGGAACGCCCACGAGTCTCGTGTCTGTGCTCACCCCATAACGGAGGTAATCGACGTCCTTGCGGAGTCAGAACATGGACACTGCGCGGTGGAGAAGGGAGCGGAAGGCCGTAGTAGGCGGCTGCATGCTCGCAGGTGATAAGACCTCGGTGAAGGCGGGCGATGAGGATGCGTCGGTCGGTGCCGGGCAGCGCGACGATTCCGTGCGGGTACCGTTTGAGTTCTCCCGCGTCTACCAGGGCCTGGAGGCGGCGGCGCCCGGTACGGTTCAGATGTAGATCAGCCTGTGCAACGGCGCCAAGCGCGTCGCCGATGCGGGTCAGCACATTGTCGTCCATGAGCCAATTCTTGGACTGCCGGAGCTGAGGCGCTAGGAAGTGGCTGGTCCCTGTGGATAACTTCCGGCGTTGACGAGCCGCGTCTCCTGCTTGATGTCCACTGGACCAGCTCATCACCCCCGCCATCCGGGCGTTGACGAGCCGCGTCATCTGCTTGATGTCCACAGAAATGACATTGGATGCCCGACGAGGTTGGTGCGGGCTTGAAAACCGCGTGATTCCGCGGTTCTAGGTGGTGGGCGGGTGGCTTGTGCGGGCTAATGTCATTTCTGTGGACACTCGTGGCGGCGGCACGCCCCGGCGAGGCCGGTCGGTGCCGCCGGGGCAAGAGGAGAGGGCCGGGTATGCGCCCCCGACTGCGCTTCCCGGCCCTCACCCGAGTGTCACTCGGCCGGCGGCCCCGGCTCAACGGGGAGCATTACCCACCAGCCGTCAGATACCGGGGTGTCCCGCCTCAGCAGTTGAGGGTCTCGTCGGTGCCGACGGCGGCTCCTGCGGAGATGCCGGCGGAAATGCCGGCGAGCTCGTGGTCGTCGGCGTTGCCGCCGGTGCAGACGATCGCGCAGTGGCCCTGGCGGGTGGGGTCGGCCATGAGTCCGGCCAGGCTCGCGGCCCCGGCGCCCTCGGCCAGGGTGTGGGCGTGAGTGGCCATGAGGCCGACGGCCCCCTGGATCGCGTCGTCGTCGACCAGGATGAAGTCGTTGAGGCTGCGGCCCAGTACCGACTGGGTGAGGGTGAAGCTCGCCCCGACGGCCAGTCCCGCCACGCGTGTGCGGCTGTGGACGGTGGCCGGCTCCCCGGAGGTCCAGGCGCGGTGCGCGGCCGGTGCGGCGCTGGACTGGATGCCGATGACCCGGCAGCCGGGGGCCAGGACGTCGCGCACGAGGCAGGCGCCGGCGGCCCCGGAGCCTGAGCCGACCGGCGCGTAGACGGCCTCCAGGTCCGGGTGGCGGCGGAAGAGCTCGAGGTAGACGGTGGCGTGCCCGAGCACGATGGCGGGCTCGTCCCCGGGGGAAACCATGCGCATCCCCTCACGCAGGGCGAGGGCCTCGGCGTGGGCCAGCGACTCGCATATCGTCTCCCCCTCGACGACGACCCGAGCCCCCAGCGCACGCACCGCGGCCACCTTGCGGGCCGGCGCGCCCACCGGGACGACGACGGTCACGGGGACCTCGCTGCGGGCGCCCGCCCAGGCCAGGGACTGTGCGTGGTTGCCAGTGGAGGCGGTCACGACGCCGCGGCGCCGCTCCTCGGGGCTGAGCGCCGCCATGAGCGCCACCCCGCCGCGGACCTTGAAGGCGCCGGTGGGCTGGACGTTCTCGTGCTTGACCGTGACCTCCACCCCGGCCTCGGCGTTGAGCAGCGGGTAGGACCAGGCGGGAGTCTCGGGCAGGACCCGCGAGACGACCTCGGAGGTGCGCAGGACGGCGTCGAAGTCGAGGCCGGACTGGGTGTCGGCAGGAGCCTGGGGCAGGGTGTCGGTGACGGTCATGGCTTCATGATGCGGACGGCCGGAGTATCGGTCCAATGAATCTTTTGGCGAATACCCATCGATATCAGACATACTTGGTGGCGTGATCGATGTGCAGCAGCTGCGGGCCCTCGTGGAGCTCTCCCGCCTCGGCACCGTCTCGGCCGCCGCCGACTCCCTGGGCTTCAGCCAGTCCACCGTCTCCCACCAGCTCGCCGCCCTGTCGCGCGCGACCGGTGCGGTTCTGCTGACGCGGGCCGGACGCGGCGTGCGGCTCACCGAGGAGGGCCGGGCGCTGGCGGCCCGGGGCCAGGAGGTCCTCGACCTGCTGGACCGCACCGAGCGCGAGGTCGTCTCCATGGCCCGCGCCGAGGCGGGGCGCGTGCGCCTGGCCGCCTTCCCCTCCGCGGTGGCCTCCCTGGTGCCGGGGGTGCTCGACGTCGTCGGCCGGCAGTACCCGGGCCTGGAGGTCGAGCTCGTCGACGCCGAGCCGCCCGAGGCCCTCGACGCGCTGCGGCGCGGACGGGTGGACGCGGCCCTGTCCTTCTCCTACGTCGACGACGACGCCGGGCAGGGTCTTCACGCCGAGCACCTGCTCGACGACGTCCTCTACCTCGTCACCCACCCCGGCGGCATCACGCGCATCGCCGACGGAGCCCAGTGCCGGTGGGTGACCGGCTGCGCGCGCTGCCGCGAGGAGCTCATCGCCGTGGGGAGAGCCAACGGCTTCACGCCCGAGACCGCCTACGCCTCCGACGACTACGTGGCCGTGCAGGCACTCGTCGCCGCCGGAGTGGGGGCGGCCCTGCTGCCCGGGATGGCGCTGGGCGCCTACCGGCATAAAGGGGTCCAGGTGCGGCCGCTTGCCCGCGAGCAGCGGCGCGTCGAGGTGGTCACCCGCGCCGAGCAGCCCCGCCCGCTGGCCATCGATGTCCTGGTGGAGGCCTGTCAGGCGGTGGCCCGCCGCACGAGCCTGCGCCGCCCCGCAGTCAGGACCGGTGGGAGTACTGCCTCGCGGTGAGGTGTGGTGTGATGGGGCGTGTGTCCGTGCTGCATCACAGAGAGGAACCGGGCATGGGGGCTGGTGTGCGAGCTGTCCTGGGTGACGCATCCGGCGAGGTCGCCGTCTTCGGGTCCCTCAATGCTGACCTGACGGTCCGAACGGAGCGCTTCCCCAAGCCCGGAGAGACGATCAGCGGGGAGGACCTGGTGATCCTGCCGGGAGGCAAGTCGGCGAACCAGGCGGTTCAGGCCGGTCTTCTCGGAGCTCGCGTGAGGATGATCGGGGCCGTGGGAGCCGACGGTCACGGCGACCTGCTCATCGAGTCCCTCCAGCGCGCCGGAGTTGACACCGCCGCGGTTCAGCGCGAGGACGTGGCCACCGGCACCGCCATCATCACCGTGGACTCCACGGGGGACAACACCATCGTGGTGTCTCCCGGCGCGAACGGGACAGTGGATGTCTCGACGGCGCAGCGGCACCAGGATGTCATCGGCGAGGCTCGCGTGCTGGGCTTGTGCATGGAGGTGAGCCCTGACGCGGTGGAGGCCGCGGCCCGCATCGCCCACGACGCCGGCACCCGCGTGGTCTTCAACAACTCTCCGTTCCACCCCGTCCTGTCCGCCGGGCTCCTGGAGGCCATTGACGTCCTGGTCGTCAACGAGCATGAGCTCGCCGACATGCTGAAGCCGGGGTCGCCTGGCACGGCGGCCGAGCCGGCGTGTGAGCGGGCCGACGACGCCACGGACTGGGGCGATTGTGCGAGGCGTTTGGCCGCCATGGGGATCCCCTCCGCGGTGGTGACTCTGGGGGGCCGTGGGTCGATGGTGATCGAGGGGGAGGAGATCACCCCGGTCGATCCGTTCCCGGTGAATGTCGTGGACACCACCGGTGCTGGCGACTCCTTCCTGGGCACGCTGCTGGCGGCGCTCGCCGCAGGCGCCGGGCTCAAGGAGGCGGCTGGTGCGGCCTCGGCCGTTTCCGCCTTTGCGACGACCTCAGTGGGGGCGCAGGCCTCCTACGGGGACATCGCCGCAGTCGAGCGGCACTTCGGATAAGCGCGGCTCGACGAGCGGGCGAGAGCCGAGGCGGCTCGCAGCGGTTGCAGAGGTATTGAGCCTCAAGGGGCAGGTGACAGGAGACCGGCCCCGACGGCCCGCGCCTCAGTCGTCCGTGAACTGCTCGAGGTTCTCGGTGTGAGGGTGGCCGTCATCGGTCGAGCTGAGCCAAAAGACAGGGGCGTACTTGGCGTTGACGTCCTCTGAGGGAACCCGCTTGAGCGCAAGGAGACCTGGCCCTGTGGGGAGGCCGACTTCTTTCATCAGGAGATCTGTGATGTCGGTGTGTTGACCTGAATCGGGATCCACGAGCTCCCTCCGAATGTTTCCTAATTGCTCGTCCGCAGCTTGACGTTCTTGTATGCCGATGGGGTCGTAGATTTGAGCCAGTAACGATGACGCGGCAGCTGGATCGGAAAATCGTGACATCCAGCCCCCGGAGTAGACATCGATGACGCCAGTGATGGTATCGATCGTGTGACCTGTACCGTCTATACGAGAGACCGTTTTGGGAGTGCAGTTACCCGTGCAGGGTTCCCTATATATGCTCTCACTCACAAGAAAAGACCTGTGGCTGGCATCTATGAGCCACTGCGTTGTGGGCAGAGTGGTTGGAGGTGAGTCCTGCTGTGATAAAGAAAGAATTGTTAATGTGGCGTGTCCGCCCCCTCCGGGGAACGGCTGGTCAGATGTTTCGACAGCAAGATGTGTGTCAGTGAGTGCCACACCAATGATTCTGCGAGTGACATGGGTTGTCCGGACAACCGCTCCGGTGGAGGTGTCGACCACCGCGAAGTATGTGACTGCCTTGGATGAACTATTGAGTTCGAATACTACATACTTCCCGTCGGGGCTGAGTGTCCAGTCGTTCGTAAGGGCGGTGGTCTTGGTCGATGGTGACTGTTCACTCGAAGAACCTGGGTGGGTCGGCACATCAAGAGGATATGTGAAATCATTCACTCTGATCTGTGTTGCCCATACCATGCCCTTGTCTGAGGATCGCCTTCCGAACACGGAGAGCGAGGGAGGGTCGCCTCCGGTTCCCTCGTCTATCAACTGGCTTACTCCGGTAATGTAGTATCCGTTCGCGGCGATGGAGTTCTTCCACGTTGTGAGGTCAGGGGGATTCTCGGAAGAATCCATCTCCTCAGCTTTCGAAAGATCCAGTGATGTGACAGTAAGTCCAATGTCGGAATCCGAAGAGCGATGGTAATGGCAGGTGCTGATTGTTAGCATGACTGTAACCATAAGGGCTACAACGGTGAATGCTCTGGCATCTCTCCGTAGTTCCTGTTGTATGAATGAGTGAGATGTAGAGGCCGACTGTGAATTCATGCGTTCCGCTCCGTAACTCCGTAGAGGCGATAGGTCGAAGAATGTTCGCTAGGGCCACTGACATTCAGGAGGATGGTGGTGCATCCGGGGGTGCTTCTGAAATCCACGTAAGGGCTCCTGGGCTCTCCTTTATCTGCCATAAGTTGACGCACTCCCTCTGAGAGACTGAGTGGAGTCGTGTCGATAGTGTCACCTTTGACTGGGATAGTGAGTGCCGCCGAGCCGTCCGATGGACGTAGGGAGATGGTCGCGATGATGGAGTCACCGTCTGGACGAGGGGCGATCCCTGCCTGAGCAGAAGCTAGGCCTGGGTAGTGCTCTGCAGATGTGGCCGTCCGGTCTCTGGGCGTGAATACTGTGGCGACTCGTGGAGTGTCCCAGGCAGTCATGACGTCATATATGGACTTGTCGGAACCGTAGTAAGGGTATGTCGCCAAAGTCTGAGATGCTGTGGAGGCGACTTCGTTAATACCTGACGCTGCGCCAAGAGGAATTCTGTCCATGTTGCTGGAATCACTCTTAGAGGCCTGATCGATGTTGATGGCCTGTGCGGTAGGGTTCCCGTTCTTGTCGCTCTGATTGGTGAACTGGGCGGCCCATCCAGAAATGATGACCGGATTTACTCCCATGTCATCGCTGTAGCTTCGCGACCGTAAGTTATCGACGACCATCGGATCAATGAGGAGATTGTCAATGCGGGTGCTTGCGGACGGGTTGGTGTCGGGAGCTACAGCGATGCTTGAGGTTCCTGCCCATTTTTCTTCATCTGTGTCCTCATTGTCTTGTTCGAAGGTTGAGACAATGAAGGTACTGTGGCCGGCTGCCCCCATGAAGGTGGTATCAATGGTGTCGCTGTCGCTCCACAACGTCCTCCCGTCCTTCAAGGAGTATGCTGTATCCCCGTCGAGAAGGGCCGAATCTGTGAGCTGTAAGCTGCCACCGTGGCTCATGTGTTTTATGACGGGAGTGCCTGTTCGAGTATCAAATACCAGTGTCGTCTCTGGTGGATCGGATGCTGACAAGTATTCTTCAGAATTGATGCCCAGATCATCTGGGATTCGTGCCCTGAGAGCGAGGTAGTCTCTGTTGGGGCTTGTAAAGGCATATAGTGTGCTAAGGGTTGCTTCGTATGTCCATAGGGTGCTGCCGTGGGCTGGCTCTAATGCTGTGATCCCCTCGCTGCTGATCACAATAGGTCCTGTCGATCCGGCAATGACGCGATCGACTCCCACCATATCTTTGACCCAGCTCTCCTTGGTGTCAATCGTTGTCGGAATGATGGGTGTATCATGCGGTGTGACAGAAGTGCTGTGTGCGAAAGGTGTGATGAAGTAATGTGTGGCTGATGTTAGCAGTGAAAGTGTGATGATAGGTGTGAGCGATACGGCAGCAAGTTTGACCTTCGTGATCGGCTGGAGGTTCAGTGGTTTGTGCTTGGGTTTCTTGGCGTCTTTTCCGATTAGTTGGGAATGTTCTGGAAGATATAGCTTTCGCCATCGTGCCGGATTGCTGAGCTGCCTAGGGTGTATGGAAAGTAGGGTTCGCACGCGATGCAGGATGATGCTCGTGCAGATGAGTGTTGTGAAGCCGAGAGTTCCTGACGTGTAGCACAGAAAAATGGGGATGGAGATTCCCGAGTGCTCGTATGCTGTCATCCAGTGGTGAATAGTGATACCTGCCATTGCGGCGCCAAGTAGTGCAACGAGGCTGACGATGACGGTCGTCGCCGTTCGCCTCAATTGACTGGCGACTGTGGCGACGGACCATAAGAGGAGTTGTAGTGTGAACATTGCGACGATTGGCTGTGTTGCCAAGTCGGAGGCAGATCGCACTGAATTCACGTGGAGGACGTCGATGTCGATCCTGTATATCGAATTCAGTACATTCTCGATACCCGACGAAGCAAACATTACTAACACTCCGCCCCAGCGCAGGGCGCGCAGGGTAAGGACGCCGCGTGGTGGGAAGGCCTCGCCCTCGCTCGTGCCTTCGGTCTTGCCCTCGCTGTCGCCGGCGTCGGTTGCGGCCTGGTTGGCCTCAGTGGCATTGCGGCCGGGCCATCCCTCGGCTTCCCTCGTGTCCGGGTCCGTCGAGGCATCGTCGCCGGAGTCGGCAGCTCCTGGCTGGGTGCCGGGATCGATGACGGACTGATCGGTGCTGTGCTGATCGGTGCCGTGCTCGTCGGCGTCATGCATGGGAGGCATGAGCCTATTGTGGTGACCCATCCGTGACTATGTCAGGCGTTTGTAAGGCCATCGCGCGATTGAATGGGCAAGGGAAAGCGCCCCGGTGGGCCGGGCTCCTGGTATTGCTTCGGTTGTTCCTGGCGCCGTCGATCCGGGTGCCCCGACCCGCTACGCCTCAGTTGTTCTCGAACTGCTCGAGGTTCTCGGTGTGGCGGCGACCGTCGTCGGCGGCGCTGAACCAGAAGACGGGCTTGCGCTCCCTTGAGCCGTCCCCGGTGGTGACGTCCTGGTAGACGACCAGTCCGAGGCCGTTCGGCACGCTGCGTTCATCCACGAACATGTTGGTGATGTCCGTGGTCTGACCGGTGTCGATGTGGACGAGCTGTTCCTGGAGATTTCGGATTGATTCCAGAGTCGAGCCGTCTTTGGCCGAAGACGCATGCATTGTGTGGACAAGACTGGCGGCCGCTTTCGGGTCCCGGTACTGACTCACCCATCCTCCTGGATGAACAGCCGTGACTCCGGGCAGGGTGGCGATAGTGTGCCCATCGGTATCGCGCCGTGTCACGGTGTACGGGGCGCAATACAACGTGCACTCGTAGGGCGGCAGGTCCGGGGCCAGAAGGAGGTCCTTCCCCGAGGCGCCGATGAGCCACTGATCGGTGGAGAACGAGGATGGTTGAGTGTCGGGGCTCGTGATCGAGAACACTCGGATGGTTCCCTTGCCGGAGCCGGCCGGGAAGTAGTTCTGGGCGGTCTCGACGGCGAGGGCGCTGTTGGTGAGAGCCTGCCCCAGGATGATCCCGGAGACCTCGGCGGTTCGGACAGCCTTGCCGGTCTGCGTGTCGAGGACGACGACGTGCGTGTGTCGGTCGGTCGCCGGCACTCCTCGTTGCGACTCATCAGGTGTCAGGACCAGAGACAGGTAACGGCCGTCGGGGCTGACGATCATGTCGCCAGCATGCGACTGGCTCGCTGTGCGGTCGTGTCCGTATTTCGAGTCCGAGATGCTGTTGGGCATCTGGCGGTCGGCTGCTGATGGCTTCATTGACACCGCCCACTGGAACTGATCGGTTGAGGGATCCCGGCTGACGATCCTGGTGACGTCCGCATCCGGTTTCTTGGTGGCTGTGCCAGTGCTGTAGTTGGTGCTGATGAAGAGTTTCCCTGTTTTGGTCGTCAGTTTCCTCAGCGAAGCATCATGCAGTTCCTGCGCCGAAACACCCTGCTTGAGGTCCTCCACGGACTGGGAGGAGAGAGACGTGAGCGCCGGTTCTTGACCGTATGCGCTGATGTTGCATGAGGCTATCGAGAGGGCCAAGGAGACGGATGCGGTCATCGCCAGCATGCGGCGATACGGAGTGTGGTCACGATGCCCTGGAGTGAGTGAGATTCTCATTTGTGCTCCCCCGTGATTCCGTATATCCGATATGCGTTCGGGCATCGTTTGCTCTCGTCATATTTCCCGAAGGTACAGTCACCTTCGACGTCGTCGGTGGCCTTAAAGATGGCGATGACGGCTCCGGGAGTTCTCATCGCTTGTGCTCGTTCGGCGGTGCCGCCTGGAGTGCTGCTCGCCAGGAGGGTCGGAGGAAGGTCGGTGGATCCGGGAGTGATGGGGATCGTGGTTCCGGTGGAGCCGTCTCCGGGACGAACATTGATGGCGGCCGACAGTGAACCATCGTCTGCTGGTATGTCGATGAGCTCGACCGGCGAGCCGGTGAAGCCTGGGTACTGGGTGATAGGGGTGACAGTGAGGGTGGATGGGTCGAACACCTTCTCCGTGCGTGGCTCTGACGGGAAATCTCGCGGACCGTTGTCCAATCTGATGGGGGAGTAGGTGACGATGCTTCCTGAGCTCAAGGATGCAGCGGCGTTGATCCCTGAGGTGGCCCCCAGGGGGAAGGTCCTCGTGTCGGCGCTGTCGACCTCGGCCAGTGCGTCCAGGCTGATCGCCTCAGCCATAGGGTTACCCGACGAATCGAACTCGCCGGTGTAGCGTGCAGCCCACCCTCGAATGAAATTGACTAGGTTGGTGGGGTCATCGGGGTAATCGGGAGGATTGGCAAGCACATCATCGACCTCTACGGCAGCCGAGAGGTCCTCCTGTGGAGTGACGCGGAGGATGATCGTTGACTTGTAGGACTGGGGGGAATTTTCATGATGTCGATCCTCGCTGTACTGGGCCAGAATGAACGACGAGTGCCCAGCAGTTCCGGAGTAATCGACACGGCCACCATTGGATAGAGTCCAGAGCTTCTTCCCATCGGTCAGGGAGAAGGCGCTGTTGCCGTCGAGGACCGCGGAGTCTGTCAGTTGAAGTGGGCCGCCGGTGCTCAGATTCTTGAAGACGATCCTGCCGGTCAGAGCATCGAAAACCAAGGTGTCGCCGGTGGATTGTACGAACTTGGGTGACAGGACTCTCAGTGCGACGTACTTCCCGTTCGGGCTGGTGACCAGTGGTGCGGTGGCGTTGGTGAAGGCAAGAAAGTTGTGATCGAAGTTCGCGTGCTTGCGCTCGTAGCTCCACAGAACGCTGCCGTCCTTGGGGTTGAGCGCCATGATGCCGTCGTCGGTCAGGAGGATGGGGCCGCCGGCGCCCGCCGCGGTGGTCAGCTTGGTGGAGGAGATTTCCTTGGTCCAGGAGGCCGTCGGCGCCAGCGGGGCGGGTGGTGCCAGCGAGGTGTCGGCCGGGGTGCTGGCGATGACATGGCGGACCGGGTTGACCAGTGCCCATGTTGCGGCAATGGCGGAACCGAGCGTCAGCGCCGGGGCAATGACCAGGGCAGCGAGGCAGGCGCGGGTACGGCGGGTCACCCGAATGCGCTCGTATCGGGGGAGTCCCTTATCGGTCTTCTCTGCGGTCCTGCGCCCGAGGTGGCCCCAGCGGCTCGGGTCATCGTCATCGCCGAGACCTACCGCGGTGCTACGCAAGTAGTGCAGCAGTGGGCCGGTGCTCAGGAAGAGCGTGGCTGAGAGCTCCGCTCCGGCCAGGGCCAGGAGGAACAGGACGGAGAACCCAGTCTCCTGGTAGGTGTCCCTCCACGCCAGAACCAGGTGTGCTGACGTTGCCATCCCAAGGGCCGCCATGATCGTGGTCATGATCGTCACCAGGACGGGGCGCTTCTTGTCCCTCAAGTTGAGGAACGGCCAGGCCAGTAGCCCTGCGACGATCATGCAAGTCGTCAGTGCTGAGACTTTGTCCGGGATGAGGTTGCGGGCGTCCACCAAGCCCCGGAGCAGTACCAGCGTGGTCACTGCGAACACGACGGCGCCGATGAGTCCGCCCCAGCGCAGGGCGCGCAGGGTGAGGACGCCACGCGGTGGGAAGGATTCGCCCTCGCTGTCGGCAGTCGCGGCCTGGTCGGCCTCAGTGGTATCGCGGTCGGAGCTGTCCTCGGCTTCCTCCGTGTCCAGGTCCGTCGAGGGTTCGTCGCCGGAGTCGGCAGCTCCTGGCCGGGTGCCGGGATCGGTGCTGTGCTGATCGGTGCCGTTGTCGTCGGTGTCGGCGTCGGGCGTGGGAGGCATGAGCCTATTGTGATGACCCATCCGTGACTATGTCAGGTGTTTGCGGGGCCATCGCGCGGTTGAACGGACAAGGGAAGGAGTACTCCGGAGGGCCGGGCTACTAGTGTTGCTTCGGGCGCTCCCAATGCTTCAGGTCGGGTGCGGTGACGGCATCAATGGTGCCGAGCTTTCGCCCCCGGGTATCGACGCGGGTGAGCGTCACCGACATGTCGTCGTGCCGTCCGGTGGCCAGCGACTGAGGGGACAGGAGCAGGGCGCCGTCGTCGATCCCGGTGAGCCACTGGTCGGTGGCGAAGGATGCTGGAGCGGCGGACGTGTCGGTCAGGGAGTAGACGGTGACCGTCCCCTTCCCGTCCCCGGCCGGGTAGTAGGTCTGGGCGGTCTCCACGGCCAGGGCGTCGTTGGTCAGCACCTGTCCCAGGACGAGCCCCGAGACCTCCACGGTGCGGACCGTCTCCCCGGTGGCGGCATTCAGGACGAGGACGTGGGTGCGCTGAGCGGCGACGTCGAGCGGGTTGCGGTCTTCGTCCGAGTCGTGAAGCACGGGCCTCATCTGCGGTGGACGCAGGACGAGCGAGACATAGCGGCCATCGGGGCTGACGACGGCGTAGCCGGCCGGCCGCCACGCGAGGAGATCGTGGGCAACGTCCTGGGCAGAGCTGCCGTCGTCGTCGAGCCAGTTGACGACGGCCGGCTTGATCTCACGCGCCCACAGCACCGAGCCGTCCGCGCCGCGGTACCTGGCGACGATGGAGCTGCTCGCCCCCGACCGGTCCTGTCTGCCGCGTTGCGCCTTCTCCTTCTCCGTCAGTTCCGGTGCGGAGACGTGGAGGAAGTCCTTGCCGATGGGTGTGGAGTAGTAGTCGGTGCTGGTGGGAGTCTTCGAGATGCGCTCTTTGACCTGTGAGGCGCTCAGGGCGGTGGTCTCCACCTGCTGCAGCTGCGAGGGGTCTGGGCTGCAGGCGCTCATGGCCCCCGCGAACAGGACAGCCGCAGCCAGGGCCGAGCCGATGAGGCGCCGGCGACGGAGGTGAGGGCGTGTGCTGGTCATGACGAGGCTCCTGAGATGCCGAAGATGCGGAAGGAGTGGGAGCCCTTGTCCGGGCCGGTGGCCATGATGACGAGGGTCGTTCCCGGCGTGCTCAGGGTGGTGAGCAGCGGATTCGACGACGGCGACGGATCCTCGATGGTCCACACGTGCCGAGTCCCGGGCGGGTAGTAGGTGGAGCCTGCGGGCACGTCCACCGTCGTCGGGGTGCGCTCCCCACTGCTGACGCTCAGGACGCCGCCACCACCGGACTCGGCGCGGGCGAGAGCGGCGTAGGACAGGATCCCCGCCTCCTGCGCCGAGTGGGAGACGGTCCGGGTCTGTGGGTCGAAGATCGCGGCGACGGCTGTGTTGCCCTCGAAGTACTTGGGGGACTGCGGCGCATCGCGTACCGAGTCGCCCTGTGCCCGTCGAGGCAGAGTCGTCAGCGTGCCCGTGGCGCGGGAGGCTGCGCTGTTGGTTCCGGAGGTCAGGCCCAGGTCGTAGGTGGTCATGTCGGCACCGGCGACGCCGGCCATGGCGTCCAGGTTGACGGCCTGCGCCGCCCAGCCCGTGGGGGAGGTCCGGAAATCGATCGGCGTGGGAGTCTGCGTGAAAGCGGCCACCCACCCGTCGTTGATGTCCGGCTTGCCCCAACCGTTGGTGACCAGTGGGGCGCTCTTACGGCGCGTGGCGGGGGAGGTGTCCGACATGAGTGTGTAGGTCGCATACGGTCCGCGCCAGTCTGGTTCTCCCTCGGGACTGCGCGGTACGCCCCCGAGGAGGAAGGTGGAATGACCGGCCGTGCCCGAGTAGGGCCAGGTATCAGGTGAGACGGAGACATCCTCCTTGTCGATGGACCACAGTCGGGAGCCGTCGGCGAGCGAGTAGCCGGTGGCGCCGTTGAGCAGGACGGAGTCGGTGAGCTGGAGGACGCCTTCCTGCCTGAAGCCCTCGTAGGTGACGCGCCCGGTCACCGTATCGAGGACCACCACCAGGGGGTCGACGCTCATGCCCTCCGGCTGCTCGCCGTCGGTGGCATCGAGGGTCACCGCGAGGTGACGGCGGTCCGGGCTCGAGTAGCAGCGGATGAAGCGCGCGTGCTTGCGCGGATAGGTCCACCGGGTCGAGCCGTCGGCCGGATTGAGGCCGACGACGCCGTCGCTGCTCAGGACGACTGGCCCGGCAGCACCGGCCACCACCTCCGCCATGTTGTGGATGTCCTGCGACCAGGCCGCCGTCGAGGCGAAGGACCGGGGCAGTGCCGGAAGCGCAGAGGTGTCGATACTCGCAGCGGTCGACGGCGTGACCCGGCTTGCAACCAGGTGTGGGACCGTGGCCGCTGCCCCGAGGGCGAGCAGCGGAATAACGATGAGAATGACCGCGCCGAGGACGGAGCGCCACGAGGGGCGGGGCAGCCGAATCCTCCGCAGGCCTCCCAGCCGCGCCCTCAGGTGCTGCTTCTGCGGCGGCGGGAAATAGGTGGCCCGGGTGGCACGAACCAGGAGATCGGTCGCCGCCAGCAGGCCCAGGCCCAGCGCCCCCACCGCCAGCGTGAGCAGCTGGTCGATACTGACCGAGGTACTGAGCAGCTGGACGTACCACAGACGAAGAAGGACGACGGCGAAGCCGCCCGAGAACACCAGGAAGCACAGCGGTTGGAAGAGAACCGTCTTCCTGACGAGCGCTCGCGGTGAGGTGGGATAGCTCTTCAAAGGAAAACGCGCGGTCTCTGTCCACTTGAAGTAGCCGGCGATCCACATGAGCACGGCCAGGCCGCCAATAAAGCCCCCGACCGACTTCATCGCGTGACCGAGATCCCTCAGCCCGCTCTGGTAGACGAGGAACAGCACGACCATCGCCCCGACCGCCAGGAGCCAGCCGAGGCGCAGGGCCCGCAGAGCCCGCAGCATCGTGAGGACGCGTCGCGGAGGATCGGGTACCGAGTCGTCTGAGGCGCTGACGGAGTCAGCGGTCTCCGCGGTCTCTGCGGCCTCTACGGACTCCGCAGACTCCGCGGACTCGGCCGAGCCGGCGGGTGCAGGGGACTCGTTGTCCTGGGACTGGTCACTGTGCTGATCGGTCATCGTGCTGTCTTCCGTGCCGCTACTTGCTGGTGAACTGCTCAAGGTTCTCGGTGTGGCGGTGGCCGTCGTCGGCGGCGCTGAGCCAGGAGACCGGCACCGATGGTGAGCTCTGCTTGTCGGGTTCGGTTCTCCTCGTCATGAGGAGCCCTGGGCCGGTGGACAGTCCTGTCTCCTCGGCCTGGTCGCCGTTGAGGTCGGTGGCGGCACCGGTGTCGACGTCGACCACCTCTCTTGCTGCCTGCGCAGACGCTTCGCCGTCCCCGCCGTCTGGGGCGGGCTCCTTGTACCTCTCGACCCAGCCCCCGCGATAGACCCTGTCTGCATGTGTGATGGTGCCGAGTTTCTGGCCGCCGGTGCTGATACGGGTCAGGGTGAAAGGGCCGCAGGGACTGCTGCACATGTCGTAGTACAGCGGTTGCGGTGACAGGAGTAGGGAGTCCTGACCGGCTCCTACGAGCCACTGATCGGTGGGAGTCGTGGTGGGGGAGGAGGTTCCATCAAGTGGGAAGGCGGTGATGGTGCCTTTGCCCTCCCCAGCGGGAAAGTAGGCGCGAGCGGTCTCGACGGCGAGGTGATCGTTGGTGAGGGCCTGCGCCAGGATGAAACCGGAGACCTCCTGGGTGAGGACGGTCTTCCCGGTCCTGGCATCGAGAACGACGACGTAACCGCGTTGCTGGGAGGCCAGTTCCACGGTGCTCGACTGATCGGTGAGCTGTGGCTCGTCCTCCTGCTTCCGAGTCACCTGTAACGCGAGGGAGACGTAGTTCCCATTGGGGCTCACAACGAGTGCGCCGACAGCTGTCGACATCAGTCGCCCTGCCAGGTCGTGGTCTGAATAGTTCGGCCACGAGATGCTGCTGTCAGGGGCGTTGGTCAGGCTGATGTCGAGAGCCCACTGAGGTGTGTCCTCCGTGGAGTTGATGCTCGCAACCGTGAGGATATTGTTTTTCAGTGCTGTTGAAACATGCGTCCCGCCGTTGGCGGGGGTGGACGGCATATGTAGCTCATTGGCGTTTTTCAGGGTGCGTGAGGTGATCGCGAGAGACTCGTGAGTGGCTTTTGAACTGAGAGGTGCGCAGGCGCTGAAGGAAAGCGTCAGGGTGACGGCGATGACGCACAGTGCGATGAAGAACGTGTGTGGTGTGGCGCCGGCAGGAGGCATGAAAGTCAGTGCGTTTCGAGGGTGCTTGCCCATCATTTCCCTCCCGTGATGCCGTAGATCCTGAAGTAATGAGACCTTCCGTCCCAGGGCGGTGCTGTGTCCAGGAGGATGAGAGTTGCTCCAGGTGCGCTCAGCGCCGAGAGGCAGGAATAGCCGGCGTGAGCAACCGCAAGGTCGTTGAGTTTCGCGTTGGAAAAAATGTCTGTGCTCGGTGAGTAAAATGTCGTCCCAGGGGCGATGGGCAGGGACGCGGAGTGGCCGTCAGGGGTGCGGGCGGTGATCTGGCCACCAGGGTTCGTCTCTGTCGCCCGGGAGGTGATACCGACGGCGATACCAGAGATCCCTGCTGACTCGTGAACGGGTTTCACTGCCTTGCTGTGCGGGTCGAAGACCTGCCCGACCGATGGGACTCCGTCCCAGGAGCTATCGCTGCCGGGGAACCCTTTGGTCCTCTTGGAGGGTGGGTTTGATGGGAACAAGGCCAGTGTTCCTGACGCGCGAGACGCGATAGTGTTGACTCCCAGCGTAACGCCCAGATCATATGTCTGAGTGTCTGCTCCGGTGACCTTTGCTAGGCCATCGAGGCTTGCGGCGTAGGCGTGCCCCGGGTGGATCACACTTTGCGTTCTTAACTTGCTGTCGGAGGTGAAATAGCCAACCCAACCGTCAATGATGACTGGGTATCCTGACCCGTTTGTGAGGAAATCCGGGGCAGGAGTGATCTGGTCCGGGTGCGCCTGTGGGATGAGGGGCAGACGCCGGTCCTTGCCGGCATCGATGAGAAAGGATGCGTGCCCGGCCGTACCGATGTAGGTGCCCGGATCAAGGTCCAGTCCCCGAATCCTGGCGCTCTGGAAGTCCCAGAGCTCGGTGCCCTTGTCCAGTGAGTAGACGGTTGTGTCATCGAGCAGGGCGCTGTCCGTGAGCTG
>ERZ772932.260-NODE-260-length-30861-cov-11.008602_pt1 | contig 30861 bp, 23 predicted proteins | sample MGYA00511684_ERZ772932 | MGnify/ENA primary metagenome ERZ772932 (study PRJEB29015, sample SAMEA2738078) | human oral metagenome | biome: human oral; feature: human-associated habitat; material: saliva | place: China | collected 2210 ...
GGGCCATGATCGACCTGCTGTCCTTCTACCGTGACGTGCTCACCACCCAGATGGGTAGCGACGTCGAGCGCGTCAACCTCGACCTGTCCGACGCCGTCGACCAGGCCGCCCGCACGACGAGCCCCGAGCAGTCCCTGGCCCGCATCGCCGCCATCGAGGAGTGCCGTAGCCGCCTGCGCTCCAACGCCGCTCCGCTGCTGGCCGTCGAGGCTCTCATGGTGCAGCTGCGACCCCAGGCCGAAGGAAGCTGAGCGCCATGCCCCATCCGGCCTGGGGTGGGGCATGAGGCCGTCGTCGTAGCCCCCGAGCGACTGTCGACGCGCCCGTCAAAACCAGGACGGCCACGGCCCGGTGTGGAAGAGTCGTGACATGACCGTTATACAGCCAGGGGGCGAGGACGGCGGCCACGCCGCTCGGTTCGAGCCGATCATCCGCAGATCGAGCCCGCAGGAGCGAGTCGTCGCCTGGGGGCTGACCGCTGTCGGTCTGCTGGGTCTGGCCATCGGGCTGGCGATCATGGCCTCCGGGCAGTACCGGGGAATGCTCGCCTGCTTCGCGGCGGCGGCTCTGTGTCTCCTCATGGGCTACCTGACCCTGCGGCCGCGGACCGTCTTCGGCCGGAGCGGCATCCGCAGCAGGACGCTGCTGCACTCCTATGACCTCTCCTGGCCCGGTTCCCGGGACGACTTCGACGTCGTCCGGCAATCCCGATCCGCTCTTCGCGTCCGCGACGCGGGCCCGAGCGTGCAGGCGATAGTGTGCGGTGGGGCGGGCACGGTGGTGCTGGGAGGAATGACCACTCGGGCGCTCACCGAGCCCAGGGCCCGCTACCTCATGGAGGAGGAGCTCGATCGGCTCTGGGCCTGGGCCGTCTCCTGGGGGCTGGTGCCCGCCGAGGACCCGGAGGGCACCGGGACTCGCGACCGAGAGGGCAACGGCCCATCTCATCCCTGAGAGGGATCACGCACCGACCGACCGGTTCATACCATGCTGGGTATGAAAACGAGAACGAAGCATCATCCAAGGAATCGGACCGTGCCTGCGCTCGCGGAGGCGAGGCGACGCCCCGGGGGGCTTCGAGGCCGTCGGGTGTCTGCCGGGGTGCTGGCGGCTGTGGCGGGCGTGTGCCTGGGGGTGGGGGCCGGTGCGGTTCCTGCTGCTGCGCTGCCCGCCGCAGGGGCTGCTGCGGCTGCGTCGTCTAAGGCGGCGGTTCCCCAGGGGCTGGAGTCCTTCTACGGTCAGAAGGTCGAGTGGTACGACTGCGTGGCCGCCGCCGGAGTGGAGAAGTCGGCTGAGAAGACCGGTTTTCAGTGCGCCAAAGTCACCGTGCCGCTGGACTACTCCCAGCCGGACGGGCAGACCATTGAGATCGCGATGAAGAAGCACCTGGCCACCGGCTCGACGCGGCAGGGCAGCCTCTTCATGAACCCCGGCGGCCCCGGTGGATCCGGGGTGGATGGCGTCGGCGCGATGGCGACGACGACCTTCGCCGGCGTGCAGAGCGCCTACGACATCATCGGCTTCGACCCCCGCGGCGTTGGCTCCTCCACTGCCATCACCTGCAGCACCGACGCGGAGGCGAAGGCGATGGAGGGGGTCTCTCCAGTCGATGCTGCAGGCGCCCCGGTAGCATTCGAGAAGCGGGGCGCCGTCATCTCCGAACGCTTCAAGCAGCTGGAGGCCGACTGTGCCGCCCGCACCGAGCCGACCGAGCTGCTCGACCATGTGGACACCGTCTCGGTGGCCCGGGATCTCGATATTCTGCGGGCGCTGTCCGGGGACCAGAAGCTCAACTACGCGGGCTTCTCCTACGGCACCTACCTGGGGGCCACCTACGCCGAGCTCTTCCCCGCCAACACTGGGCGGCTGGTCCTCGACGGCGCCCTGGACCCCAGCCTGAGCTACAGCGAACGCAGGCAGGGACAGGCCCGCGGCTTCGAGCGGGCGCTGCGCAACTATGTCGCCTGGTGCCAGTCGGGTCAGAGCTGCCCCCTGACCGGTGGCACCGACGCGGGCGTCCAGCAGATCGGAGACGTCTTCACCTCGGCCAACCAGTCGCCCGTGCCCTCCTCGGACCCGAACCGCCCGGTGACGGGTGAGGACATGAAGCGGATCGTGGGGTTCATGCTCTACTTCCCGGAGAGCTCGTGGAGCGCCGTCAGTGAGGCCCTGGGGCAGGTCATCAACCAGCACGACGCCTCGGCCTTCAGGGCCATGGCGGACCAGATCGCCGCTCAGCCCCTGGCCAACACCGGAGCGAACATCGGCATCAACTGCCTGGACTACCGGGTCGAGGGCGACATGGCCACCTGGACGGCGCAGAGCAAGGAGCTGGAGAGGATCGCCCCCCGCTTCGCCACCGTCTCGGAGGCCGGTGACCTCGGCTGCCAGGCCTGGGGGCACTCCGGGACCCAGCCGTCCAAGGCACTCCATGCCAAGGGGGCCGCGCCGATCCTCGTGGTCGGGACGACCGGTGATCCGGCCACTCCGTACGAGTGGTCCGTGGCCCTGGCCGATCAGCTCGAGTCAGGCCAGCTCCTCACCTGGGAGGGCAACGGGCACGGGGCCTACACGAACTCCGGGCACGGCCCCTGCGTCACCGAGGCGGTCGACACCTACCTGCTCACCGGCACCATGCCCAAGAAGGGGCTGACGTGCCACGGCAAGGAGTGAGCATCTGAGGAGCTGCCGGAGCCGCTGTCCTCCTGCCGGCTTCCCGCTGAGGGTCGTCAGGGGCTGCGGGCACTCATCGCCGTGGTTGGGGAGCTGGAGACAGGCGCCCCAACCACGGTTCTTTTTCTGCTCTCAGATGCCTGCCCATGACGCGGACACGTCCGTTTACTGTTTGTAATATAACGGTTATGAAAAATAGTGTGAATGAATTGTCTGGTCCGCGACGAGTCGCCCCGGGGCGCCGTCGGGTGTCTGCCGGGGTGCTGGCGGCTGTGGCGGGTGTGTGTCTGGGGGTGGGGGCCGGTGCGGTTCCTGCTGCTGCGCTGCCCGCCGCAGGGTCGGCTCCGGCTGCGGCTGCGTCGTCTAAGGCGGCGGTGCCTAAGGGGCTGGAGTCCTTCTACGGTCAGAAGGTCGAGTGGTACGACTGCGTGGCCACCGGTGGGATGGAGAAGTCGGCCGAGAAGACCGGTTTTCAGTGCGCCAAGGTCACCGTGCCGCTGGACTACTCCCAGCCGGGTGGCCAGACCATTGAGATTGCGATGAAGAAGCACCAGGCCACCGGCTCGGTGCGCCAGGGCGCCCTCTTCGTCAACCCCGGCGGCCCCGGCTACTCCGGGGTGGAGATGGTGGAGAACAACGAGACCCAGTTCTCGCCCGCCCTCAACCAGGCCTATGACATCATCGGCTTCGACCCCCGCGGCGTCGGCGCCTCCACCCCCATCACCTGCGATGACGGCGCGGGCCAGCAGCCCGCCAAGGCCGCCCAGGGGGGCATGGGTGTCAACGACCTCCAGCCCGGATCCCTCGTCGCCGACGTCGCCGGGGACGACCCCACCCCCTTCCGGGACGCTGCGAATCCTGCCGCCGACGGCGGAGTAGAGGCCAACGTCGGTTTCCCGACTCTGATCGACGAGATCACCAAGGACTTTAAGCAGGAGGAGGCCAACTGCGCCGCCCACACCAAGCCGGCCGGGCTGCTCGACCATGTGGATACCGTCTCGGTGGCTCGGGATCTCGATGTCCTGCGGGCCCTGTCCGGGGACCAGAAGCTCAACTACCTGGGCTTCTCCTACGGCACCTACCTCGGTGCTCACTACGCTGAGCTCTTCCCCGCCAACACCGGCCGCATGGTCCTCGACGGCGCCGTCGACCCCTCCCTGTCGCTGGGGGACCGGGCCTCCGGGCAGGCCCAGGGCTTCGAGACCGCACTGCGCACCTACGTCCAGCAGTGCCAGTCCAGCCAGGCCGTCCAGGAGGGCCAGAGCTGCCCCCTGACCGGTGACGCCGACGCCGGAGTCCAGCAGGTTCGCACCCTCATCTCCTCGGCCGACCAGGCGCCTCTGAAGACCTCAGACCCGAACGTCACCGTGGACGGCAGCACGATCCGCAGCGTCGTCCGCCGATTCCTGTACACCTCCGAGTACTGGCCCCTCCTCACCTACGCCCTCGACCAGGCCATCACCCAGAAGGACGGCTCCTACATCCAGGTGCTCTACGGCAAGGTGGTGGCCGGAGGCAGCGCTCCGACCTTCTATTCCGTCAACTGCCTGGACATCCCCGTCCAGGGCGATATGACCAGCTGGGAGAAGGAGTACCAGCAGATCCTCCAGAGCTCGCCCACCTTCGGTGCCTCCCTGGGCAACCAGGATGCGCGCTGCCAGGCCTGGGGGCACAACGGGACCCGCAAGCCCGCACCCATCCACGCCAAGGGGGCGGCCCCCATCCTGGTGGTGGGCACCACCGGCGACCCGGCCACGCCCTACGCCTGGTCCCAGGCCCTGGCCGATCAGCTCGAGTCCGGCCGGCTCCTGACCTGGGAGGGCAACGGCCACACCGCCTACGGGCGCGCGGGAGCCTGCGTCCAGAAGGCAGTCGACACCTACCTCACCAGCGGGACTATGCCTGAGGAGGGGCTGACCTGCAAGAACGGACAGTGAAGCCGGATCGTCCCCGCGCCGGGGGCCTCGATGGGAACTTCTTCCCACTCCGTCTCCAGGAGGAGGCCCCCGGCGGCACGGCAGCATATGGTTCACATCGTGACTACTGCGACCTCGCCTCGGCCTCGTATCAAGCCTCTGCTCGTGGCTCTCTCCGCGCTTCTGGTGTGCGGGGGCCTGACCGCCTGCCAGGATGACACCGATATCAAGGCAACGCCGGCAACGGCGTCGGCCACGGCAACGATTCCGGCCGGGCTGGAGAGCTTCTACAACCAGAAGGTCTCCTGGTACGCCTGTGACAAGAAGGGGATGGGCGAGGCGAAGTCGGGGAAGGACACCGGCTTCACCTGCGCCAAGGTCAAGGTGCCGCTGGACTACGACAACCCCGGCGGCGAGACGATCGAGATCGCGGTGAAGAAGCGGGCCGCTAGCGAGGACTCCGTCGGCTCGCTGTTCGTCAACCCGGGTGGGCCGGGAGGATCGGGCATCGAGCTGGTCGAGAGCGCCGGTTCCTACTTCTCCAAGAATCTCACCAGCTCCTACGACGTCGTCGGCTTTGACCCGCGTGGCGTGGGCGCCTCCACGGCGGTCGACTGCCTGACCGACGCCGAGCTCGACGCGGAACGAGCCGGGGCGAACGACCCGGCGACCCCCTCGGCCGCCGCCACCCAGGAGCGGGCGCAGAAGATGGGGGAGGCCTGCGCGTCGAAGACCAGCCCCGCGGGGCTCCTGGACCACATCGACACCATCAGCGCCGCCAAGGACCTCGACATCCTGCGGGCGGTTGACGGCCAGCAGGCGCTGACCTACCTGGGCTTCTCCTACGGCACCTACCTGGGGGCCACCTACGCCGAGCTGTTCCCCGCCAACACCGGGCGGCTGGTCCTCGACGGCGCCGTCGACCCCTCCCTGAGCGCCGCGGACCTGTCCCTGGGGCAGGCCAAGGGCTTCGAGGCCTCGCTGCGGGCCTACGTGCAGAACTGCCAGAGCTCCAAGCTGGGCTGCCCCCTGAGCGGGGACGTCGACTCCGGAGTCTCCCAGGTCCGCGAGTTCCTCGAGTCCACGAAGGCGGCGCCCCTGCCGACCTCCGACGACAAGCGGCCGCTGACCTACGACCTGGCCGTCTACGGGGTGCTGGGCTCGATGTACCAGACCCAGCTGTGGCCCTCCCTCACCCTGGCGCTGTCCCAGGCGATGGGCAAGGTGGGCAGTCCGGACGGAAGCGCGCTGCTGGCCATCGCCGACGCCGTCTCCTCCCGCCAGAGCGACGGCAGCTACTCCGGTAACGGCGCTGAGGCCCTCATGGCGGTCAACTGCCTGGACTACCCGGTCCAGGGGGATAACTCCTCCTGGGAGGAGGAGGCCAAGGCCGTCAACGAGGCCTCGCCCACCTTCGGCTCCCAGCTGCTCTACCCCGACGCCTACTGCCAGGGCTGGGGCCATAAGTCGAGCCGCAAGCGCGAGAAGATCACGGCCTCCGGTGCCGCGCCGATCCTCGTGGTGGGCACCACCGGCGACCCGGCTACGCCCTACGCCTGGTCCCAGGCACTGGCCGATCAGCTCGAGACCGGTCAGCTCATGACCTGGAAGGGCAACGGGCACACCGCCTACGGGCGCTCCAACGACTGCGTCAAGAAGGCCGTGGACACCTACCTGCTCAACGGGACGATGCCGGCCAAGGGACTCACCTGCTGACCATCGCCAGGCCAGCCGGCCCTCCCGGTTCCCGCAGGCCATGAGATCGGCCCCGGACGACAGTCGCGTCGTCCGGGGCCGATTACTCAGTCGAGCAGCACGGGTGCCGGCGCTGCTCGGCTCCTGCCGGCTCGGCTCACTGGCTCAGCTCACCGGCGATGGACCGTCCCATCCAGCCGGCCAGGTCGTCTCCCGTCAGTCCCTGCGAGAGCAGGAACTGGACCTTGGCGTAGGCGGCCTCCAGGGTCATGTCGCGGCTGCCGACGGCGCCACTGCGGGCCAGTGCGTCCCCGGCCTCGTAGTGCCCCAGGAGGACCTCGGACTCGTGGCACTGGGAGGTGACGATGACGGCTGTCCCGGCATCGATCACTCGCTCGACGACGTCGGTCAGCCCCGGCTCCTGGGACGGCACGTTGCCGACTCCGAAGGCCCGCAGGATCACGGCCTCGGGCAGCGGTGTCAGTAGCGCCTCCAGGCGGGCCGCGGTGATGCCCGGGACCAGGTCGACCACGACGACGTCGTGACGGGCGTAGGGGGCGGCGTCCTTCCAACCGGCTCCGGCCCGGGTGCTTGGGGCCCACTGCCACGGGGCGCCAGTGGTGGCCAGAGGAGCCGCATTGGGGGACTCGAAACCGGTGAAGGCCCACGAGGAGGACTTCGTGACCCGGTTCCCGGCCAGGAGCCGATGTCCGAAGAACAGCGCCACCCCGTTCAGGCGCCCGGAGGTGGCGGCCTTGAGCGCCCCGGTGACGTTCGCCGCGGCGTCGGTTCCCAGTTCTCCGAGGGGGAGCTGGGAGCCGGTGATGACGACCGGAGCGCTCAGATCCGTCAGCGCATAGGACAGGGCGGCACTGGTGTAGGCCATGGTGTCGGTCCCGTGCAGGATGACGAAGGCGGCCTGCGGGTCGGCCGCGGCGTGGGTGCGCAGGTCGTCCACGATCGCCTGCCAGGACAGCGGGGTGGCGTTCGAGGAGTCGATGAGCGGGGCCAGCGAGGTCACCGACACCGAGCGCGCCAGGGGCGTGCCCTCCAGCAGCGAGTGGAGCCACCCCTCCAGATCCGCACCGGGAACGAGACCGTGAGGGGAGTCCACCATCCCGATGGTGCCCCCGGTGTAGATGATGTGAACGTGCATGGGCTCAGCCTCCTGTCGCTCAGGCCTCGTGCGACGGGGCGGATGCGGCTTCGTCCACCTCGTCGGCGAGGACATCATCGAGCAGGTCGCCCCGAATGCGTCCCCGCACCGCGTACCAGCCTGCCACCATCATGACGGCGACGATGGCGAACAGGGCCAGAGTCCAGCGTCCGGCCGGGTTGGCCACGTTCGAGACCACGACGATGGTGAAGAAGGCCAGGGCCGCGTAGTTGGACCAGGGGGCCCAGGGCATCCGGTAGGCCGGGCGCACCTCCTTGCCCTCCTGCACCCGCCGCAGGAAGGCGAGGTGGGTGACGAGGATGGCTCCCCAGGTGCCGGCGATGCCGATGCCGGCCAGGTTCATGACGATCTCGAAGGCGTCCTTTTCCACGAGGGCGTTGAGGACGACGCCGAGCAGTCCCAGGGCGGAGGTGATGATGATGCCCCAGGCGGGAACCTGATGCTTGTTGAGCCCGGCCGCCACCCGAGGGGCCTCACCGGCCACCGCCATGGAGCGCAGGGTGCGTCCGGTGGCGTACAGGCCGGCGTTGAGGGAGGACAGCGCTGCGGTGAGGATGACGACCTGAATGATGTCGCCGGCGTAGGGCACACCGATCCCGGAGAAGAAGGTGACGAAGGGCGACTCGGTCTTGGAGTAGGAGGTGTAGGGCAGGACCAGTGCCAGCAGCATGACCGAGCCGACGTAGAAGACGAAGATGCGCAGAATCATCGAGTTGATCGCCTTGGGCAGGATTTTCTCCGCGTCCTTCGCCTCTCCGGCCGCCACGCCCACCATCTCCGTGCCACCGAAGGCGAAGACCACACCGAGGGTCAGGGCGAAGACGATCGGGAATCCCTCGGGGAAGAACCCACCGTTTCCGAGGATGTTGTGAGCCCCCGCGGTGATCGCGCCTCCATCGGGACCCGTTCCGGTGTGAAGCCCGAGAACAATGGCGACGATGGCCACCACCATGAAGGACACGATGGCGGCGACCTTGATGAGCGCGAACCAGAACTCGGCCTCACCGAACATCTTGACGTTGAGCATGTTGAGGATGAAGACCAGGATGAGAGCCACGAGCGCGAAGACCCACTGCGGGACAACCTTCAGAGCCGTCCAGTAGTGGAGGTAGAGGGCCACGGCCGTGATGTCGGCCATGACGGTGACCGACCAGTCCAGGAAGAAGAACCAGCCGGTGATGTAGGCGCCCTTCTCACCGAGGAACTCACGGGCGTAGGAGACGAATGCTCCGGAGGAGGGTCTGCGGATGGCGAGCTCGCCCAGAGCGCGCACCATGAGGAAGGCGAAGATTCCACAGACGGCATAGGCGAACATCAGTCCCGCCCCGCCATCCTTGAGTCGCCCGCCGGCACCCATGAAAAGACCCGTGCCGATGGAGCCGCCAATGGCGATCATCTGCAGGTGGCGGTTCTTCAGCGACTTGTTGTAGCCGGCGTCACCGCGGTCCCGGATCTGGTCGGGCTGGGAAGCTCGGGAGGGTGACGGCGACGCACCCGAATGTGGCGATGGAGAGGTGGGGGAGGGGCTGGACGGAGACTCGCTCATGGGGATCCTTACGGAGAGGGAGACCTGTTGAATGACGTGCGGAGAATACCGGTCCTGGATGGTGCGGGTGATGCGGGGCGGCTGTTGGGCTCAGGCGCACTCCGGTCCAGGATGTGCCGCGACGTCGTCATGATCCAGTGCTGAGTCGGGGGGAATCCGGGGAGGTCTGGGGGTTTCGAGGGCTCTTTGTCCTCGACGGTGGTGCCGATGCGGCGAGGCGGGCGGTTAACTGTGTCGAGGAACACGGTTCTCCTGGCGGCGCTGGATTGCGGTGGCGGCCGCGAGGCCGGTATGTTCGGCTCTGCTGCTTGTGCCAGCGCCGCCTTAGCTCAGTCGGCAGAGCGATTCACTCGTAATGAATAGGTCGTGGGTTCGATTCCCACAGGCGGCTCGATCAGCCCCGGGAGGTAATGCCTCCCGGGGCTTTCGGGTTCCCAGCGCCCTGCCTGCAACCTCTTGGTGTGCCGTCCGGCACATTCAGTGGCCGCAGTGGTCGTTCCTGGCCCAGGTTTTGGGGATGACCGCATGGCCGAAATCCTTCGCCGTCGAGCGGCAAGGGGGTGTCGCGGCTTGACCGGGGAGGATTCTCCTGGCTTGACGTGATGTTCCTCAGGGTGAGAGTCGTGGCGCTACAGGCATTGTCCTCCGGCTGAGAGAATCCCCCACCGCTATCTGAGAGTCATCTGGGAGATTTGCCGCCTCTGATTGACTGGTCGTTGGATACCTCTATGCAGCGGGAGGAGGTGGGGTGCCATGCCTGGATTGTTCCGCCGAGTCTCGTGGGGATCTCCAAACATGACCTCAGTACTTTCACAGTTTTCGTCTCAGTCGTCAAGACCTTCGGGGTGGTATGTCATCGCGCATCACTGGGTGATTGGGGTAGCGGCCGGTAATGGGGGCGACGAATAGCCGTGTTGCATTGAGGGCAACTATTGTTTAATCTAACGTTGTCCGCAGCGGGATACATCCTTCAGGCCCGCTCCCTCCACTCAGAATGAGGAATCATGGCACAGAAGACTCAGGTCATCCTCGTCGACGATGTCGACGGGTCCGAGGCCAATCAGACCGTCACCTTCGCCCTTGATGGCGTCTCCTACGAGATCGACCTGAACGACGAGCACGCAGCCGCTCTTCGTGAGTCCCTTGAGGAATGGATCGGAAAGGCTCGTCGCACCGGCGGCCGCCGTAGTTCCGGTCGTCGTCGTTCCAGCGGCCCCTCTGACACTCAGAAGATTCGCGAGTGGGCCCGTGAGCAGGGCCTTGAGGTTTCTGACCGCGGCCGCGTCTCCGCTGAGGTGCGCAAGGCCTACTACGAGGTCAACCCCGGCAACTGAGGGAACGTGGGGCGCCCGGCTCAGATGCTGCCGGCACCCCGCATCGAGTCATTCTCGAGCTGACTGCCACCTCGCACCACGACTCTGGTTGTGCGCTCAGGCGCATTACCAGGGTCGTTGTGTTTTCAGTACGTGAATTCGTTCCGTGAGCGGGCGGTATCACCGCCGGTCGTGCCTTCGGGGCGATGCGCCGGTACCCCACCGTGGAGGCGCTCTCCTGGGCCTCTTGGGCCTCGCGCCATGCCCGTGATCCTGGCAGGATAGGGCCATGGCTTACACCCTCGTACTGCTCCGCCATGGCGAGAGCGAATGGAACGCGAAGAACCTCTTCACCGGCTGGGTCGATGTCCCACTGTCAGACAAGGGCCGCGCCGAGGCCGTCCACGGTGGCGAGCTGCTCAAGGAGGCCGGCGTCCTCCCCGAGAAGCTCTTCACCTCGATGCTGCGCCGCGCCATCATGACCGCCAACCTGTCCCTGGACGCCGCGGACCGCCACTGGATCCCGGTCGAGCGCAACTGGCGCCTCAACGAGCGCCACTACGGCGCCCTGCAGGGCAAGAACAAGAAGGAGATCCGGGACGAGTACGGGGAGGAGCAGTTCATGCAGTGGCGCCGCTCCTACGACGTGCCGCCGCCGGCCATCGAGGCCGGCTCGGAGTTCTCCCAGGACGCCGACCCCCGCTACGCCGGTGAGCCCATCCCGGCCACCGAGTGCCTCAAGGACGTCCTCGAGCGCCTCCTGCCCTACTGGGAGGGCACCATCGTCCCCGAGATCAAGACCGGCAAGACCGTCATGATCGCCGCCCACGGCAACTCGCTGCGCGCCATCGTCAAGCACCTCGACGACATCTCCGACGACGACATCGCCGGCGTCAACATCCCCACCGGGATCCCGCTGGTCTACGAGCTCGACGAGGAGACCCTCAAGCCCCTCAAGAAGGGCGGCCGCTACCTCGACCCCGAGGCCGAGGCCAAGATCGCGGCGGTGGCCAACCAGGGCAAGTGAGCCCCGGCGGCCTACCGCACCCTCCATGACGCGGGCGGCGTCGGACCTTCCTTGAGGTCCGACGCCGCCCGCGTCATTGGTTCCAGGTGCTCAGTGGAGCGCGTCGGCGTCCTCAGCGTCATGCGTCTCGGGCATGGAGGCTCCCGAGACGAGGTAGGCCACGCGGCTGGCCACCGACGTGGAGTGGTCGCCGAAGCGCTCCAGGAAGCGGCCCATGAGGACGGCGTCGATGACCTGCTGGCGGCTCAGGTCGTGAGCCGGGTCCAGGATCATCTGGAAGGAGCGGCGGTGCAGGGCGTCGAGCTCGGCGTCGTTGGTCTGAATGACGGAGGCCAGCTCCAGGTCCCGCGTCGAGATGAGGCGGGCGACGTCCTTGCCGGCGCGCACCGCCAGGTCCGCCATCTCCAGGATGAGCCCCAGGACCGGCTCGGGCAGCGGCGGCTCGGGGTAGCGACCACGGGCGATGGCCGCCACGTGGCGGGCCAGGTCGCCCTGGCGCTCCAGGGTCTGGGCCATGCGCAGCGCGGACAGGACGTTGCGCAGGTCCCCGGCCACCGGCTGCTGACGGGCCAGCAGCATGACGCACAGGTCGTCGATGTCGCGCTGGAGGTCGTTGATGCGCTCGTCGGCGTCGATCACCTGCTCGGCGATGACGATGTCCCCCTGGCGCAGGGACTCCGCGGCCCGCTCGATCGCGGTGGCGACCTGGTTGGCCATGGACTCGAGGTCGGAGCCCAGCTGCTTGAGCTCCTGGTTGAAGATGGCGCGCATGAGGCTGCTCCTGTTCGGGGCGAGGACCGATGGTTCGGGCCGGTCGGTGAGGTGGCTCGGTGGTGCGGCTCGACGATCCCGCCGAGGCCGCCGCCAAGGATGTTGTCCCCAAGCACAGCAGCCCCGCGACTCCGCCGCAAGCGGCACGCCCACAGGCGGGGCCGGCCGGTGGACGCTCTGAGGACTCAACTACCCTGGAGGCGTGAGTCTGACCGTCACCGTTGTCCTCCTTGCCGCCGCTCTCACGTGCCTGGGGGTGGCGATCGGTGTCGCGCTGTCCCGGCGCGAGCGCCGGGCGGCCACGAGCGCCGCCGACCTGGCCGGACTGGCCGGGACCGATACGGCCGTCCCGGTGCTGGCGGCGCTGCGCTCGACCGTTGTCGTCCTCGATGACGACGACGAGGTCCTGCGCGCCTCGGCATCGGCCTACACCTTCAACATCGTGCGCGACGACGCCGTCATCGAGCCGACCGTGGTGGCGATGGTGGGGCGGGTGCGGGCCTCGGGCCAGGCGCAGGACGCGGCCGTCACCGTGGCCCGGGGGCGGGTGGCGGGCGCGGGCCAGTTCCACCTGCAGGTGCGGGTGGCCGGCATCGGCCAGGGGCGTGTGCTCATCCTCATCGAGGACCACACCGCCGCCCGCCGGGTTGAGGCCATGCGCCGCGACTTCGTCGCCAACGTCTCCCACGAGCTCAAGACCCCGGTCGGCGCGATCCAGCTGCTGGCCGAGACCGTCGAGGCCGGCGCCGACGACCCCGACTTCGTGCGCGACTACTCCGGGCGCATGCGCAAGGAGGCCCGCCGCCTGGGCGTCCTGGTCCAGGAGATCATCGAGCTCACCCGCCTCCAGGAGGGCGACGCCCTGGCCGAGCCGGAGGTCGTTGACGTCGACGACGTCGTCGCCGAGGCCGTGGACCGGGTGCGCGTCGAGGCCGACGGCCGCCAGATCACCCTCGTGGCCGGTGGTACCAAGGGACTGCGGGTGCGTGGCGACGCCGCCCTCATCACCACCGCCGTGCGCAACCTGCTGGACAACGCCATCCGCTACTCCGAGCCGCGTACCCGGGTCTCGGTGGGCGTCTCGCTGGACGCGCAGGACCCCGACATCGTGCGCATCGCCGTGGTCGACCAGGGCATCGGCATCCCCAAGGAGGAGCAGGAGCGCGTCTTCGAGCGCTTCTACCGCGTGGACAAGGCCCGCTCGCGCGCCACCGGCGGCACCGGCCTGGGTCTGAGCATCGTCAAGCACGTGGCCGCCGACCACGGCGGCACCGTCGAGCTGTGGTCCGCCCCGGGGCGCGGCTCCACCTTCACCCTCGTGCTGCCGCGTCTGGGTGAGGGCGAACCGGTGGAGGGTGAGTCGGTCGGGGCTGGGTCGGCCCAGGACGAGCCCGCCCAAGCCGCGGCGGAGGTTGCCCCCGGGAGCGGGTCATGAGCCCGGCGGAGCGCTCCGCGGCGTCGGGCCCGGGGCCGTCTGCGCCCTCCGGCGCACTGGCCGCGTCGTCGATGACGGCGGTGGGCGGCCCGACGCGGATCCTCCTGGTCGAGGACGAGGAGAACTTCCGCGACCCGCTCGCCTACGGGCTGCGGCGCGACGGCTTCGAGGTGGTCGAGGCCGAGGACGGCCAGCGCGCCGTCGAGATCTTCGAGGCCTCCCGGCGCCCCGGCGGGGTCGGCCCCATTGATCTGGTCCTGCTGGACCTCATGCTGCCCCGCCTGGACGGGACGGAGGTGTGCACCCGGATCCGGCGCTCCTCCTCCGTGCCGGTCATCATGCTCACCGCCAAGGACACCGAGCTGGACAAGATCGTCGGCCTGGAGATCGGGGCCGACGACTACGTCACCAAGCCCTACTCCTACCGGGAGCTCTTGGCGCGCCTCAAGGCGGTTCTGCGCCGTAGCCGCGCTGCCGCCCCGGAGCCCGAGCCGGTGCTGGTCGCCGGCGGGGTGCGGATGGACGTCGAGCGCCACGAGGTCAGGGTCGACGGCGAGGTGGTCGCCATGCCGCTGCGGGAGTTCGAGCTCCTCGAGCTGTTTCTGCGTCACCCCGGCCGTGTGCTCACCCGCAGCCAGATCCTGGAGCGCCTGTGGGGGCCCGATTATGAGGGCGACACGAAAACTCTGGACGTCCATATCAAACGGCTCCGGGGCCGGATTGAGGCCGACGCCTCCAAACCGGTTCTCATCACCACGGTCAGGGGGCTCGGCTATCGCCTGGACGGGGATTCGGAGCACTGATTCTCCAGTGCGGGTGGCGGCGCAGTTCTCGCCCCCGGTCCCGGGCCGTGCCCGCCGTGACCTCTGTGAGATACGTCCCCGATCTTTGCGCGGAATGACCTGATAAACTAGAGGTCCGCAAACCAGTCTGGAGAGTCATCCTTATGACCTATGAAGTCGGTGAGACTGTCGTCTACCCGCACCACGGGGCCGCCCGGATCATTGACATCCGGCAGCGCAAGGTACGCGGTGAGGAGAAGACGTATCTGCAGCTCGAGGTGGCCCAGGGTGACCTGACCATCTTGGTTCCCGCCGAAAGCGTTGAGCTCATCGGCGTCCGAGACGTGGTTGATGAGACCGGTTTGGAAAAGGTCTTCGAGGTGCTGCGGGCGCCGCTGACCGAGGAGCCCACCAACTGGTCTCGCCGTTTCAAGGCCAACCAGGAGAAGATCGCCTCCGGGGACGTCATCAAGGTCGCCGAGGTCGTGCGGGACCTCTCCCGCCGGGACACGGACCGCGGCCTGTCCGCCGGCGAGAAGCGCATGCTCGCCAAGGCCCGCCAGATTCTCGTCTCCGAACTGGCCCTGGCCCAGAAGACCCCTGAGGAGGAGGCCGAGTCCCGCCTGGACGAGGTCCTCGCCTCCTAACGCAGCGCTCGTGCTCAGGGCGTCGGGGACGCGGTAGCGTCCTGCCCGTGAGCACCAGCCCTTCATCCCAAGCATCCGCCCCGCCCGAGTCCGCTCCGGGTGGGGCGGTCGCCGTTCTCACTGCAGCGGGCTCCGGCTCCCGCCTGGGCGCTGGGGTCCCCAAGGCCCTCGTCCCGGTGGGCGGCGTCAGCCTCCTGCGGCGGGCGGCGGCCGGGCTCATCGCCTCGGGGGTTGTCAGCCACGTCGTCGTCACCGCCCCCGCTGAGGAGGTCGACCGGTTCCGCGCCGAGCTCGCGGGCCTGCCGGACGGATCGGTCGGGGCCTCGGCGGGCCGGCGCCCTGGGATCGAGGTCGTTGCCGGATCACCCCGTTCCCGACAGGCCTCTGTGGCCCTCGGGCTCGCAGCGGCCCTGGCCGCCGTGCCGCAGGCCGACGTCGTCATCGTCCACGACGCCGCACGGGCGCTGACGCCGCCGGAGGTGACGCAGCGGGTAGTCGCCGCCGTGCGGGCCGGACACGAGGCCGTGGTCCCGGCGCTGCCCGTGACCGATACCGTCAAGGAGGTCGAGGCCCGCCCGGCGGGGGAGCCCGAGCCCGTCGTCGGCACCCCCCGACGCGACCGGCTCCGGGCGGTCCAGACCCCCCAGGGATTCTCGACCCCCGTGCTCGTCGCCGCCCACCGCGCCGGCGCCGAGCGGGCCGGGGACGAGGCGCTCGCCGCCTCCGACGACGCCGGCCTCGTTGAGGCCTGTGGCGGCAGCGTCGTCGTCGTTGCCGGTGACGAGCGCGCCATGAAGGTGACCACGCCGATGGATCTGGCCCTGGCCGAGCTGCTCCTGGAGCGGCAGTCCGCTCAGGGGGAGCGCCCTGCCGGGACCGGTGGGGAGAACTGACGATCAGGTCTGTTCCCCTTTCGGTACCGTCACCGGCCCCGATGGCTCTATCGTCTCTCCCATGAGCACGACAGTGACTGCGCCGACGCAGGCCGGCTCCCGCACCCGGCTCCTGTCCTGGCCCGTCATCGCCTGGGGCCTGTGGGACTGGGGGTCGGCGGCCTTCAACGCGGTCATCACCACCTTCGTCTTCACCGTCTACCTGGTCAGCGACTCCTTCGGGGCCAAGGCGGACAACGAGTCGGCGCTGTCCCTCGGGCTGGCCATCGCCGGCCTGTTCATCGCCCTGCTGGCGCCGGTGACCGGGCAGCGCTCGGATCGGGGTGGGCGGACCGTCTTCTGGCTCGGGGGCTATACTGCGGTGGTGGTGGCGGTCTCGGCGGCCCTGTTCCTGGTGCGGCCTGAGCCCGGCTACCTGTGGCTCGGCATCGTCCTGCTGGGGGTCGGCAACATCTTCTTCGAGCTGGCCTCGGTCAACTACAACGCCATCCTCAACCACCTGGCCTCCAAGGACCGCATTGGTGCCGTCAGCGGCCTGGGGTGGGGGATGGGCTACCTCGGCGGCATCGTCCTGCTGCTCATCCTCTACGTCGCCCTCGTGGGGCCGAGCCCCCTGGTCTCCTTACCCGCCGGAAGCGGGATGGGGGTGCGTGTCGCCATGCTGGTGTCGGCGGCCTGGTTCGGCCTGTCGGCCCTTCCCGTGCTCATCAACCGCTCCCGCAGGCTCGGGCGCTCCCGCGCTGAGCACGTCGCGGAGGTCAGCGAGGGGATGGCGACCGCTGAGCCGGGACGGGACCGGGCCGCCATGGAGGCCGAGCCGGTAGAGGCCGTCTCCCATCAGGGCAGGCGCAAGGAGTCGATCCTGACCTCCTACAAGCTGCTGTGGCGCACCCTGCTCCAGCTGCACCACTTCCAGCCGCGCCTGCTGTGGTTCCTGCTGGCCGCCGCCGTCTTCAGGGACGGGCTGGCCGGGGTCTTCACATACGGCGGCATCATCGCCCAGAACACCTTCGGCTTCTCATCGGGCGACGTCATCATCTTCGCCATCGTGGCCAACATCGTGGCCGGCATCGCCACCATCTGGGCCGGGCGGCTCGATGACCGCTTCGGGCCGCGCAACGTCATCATGGCCAGCCTCATCATCCTGGTGGTGGCCGGACTGCTGGTGTTCTTCCTGCACTCCGCCGGGACCGTGGCCTTCTGGGTGCTGGGCCTGCTGCTGTCGGCCTGCGTGGGGCCGGCCCAGTCGGCCGCCCGATCCTTCCTGGCCCGCCTCATCCCCGAGGGACAGGAGGGCGAGATCTTCGGGCTCTACGCGACCACCGGGCGCGCGGTGTCCTTCATGGCGCCCGCGATGTACGGCATCTTCATCTACCTGGGGACGCGCATCGTCGGGCCGGGCGCGAACTACTGGGGGATCCTCGGGATCGTCGCCGTGCTGGCCACGGGTCTGCTCCTCATGCTGCGTGTGGGCAACCCCGTCGCCGAGGAGGAGTCGGCCGCGTAGACCACGTAGACCGCGTAGACCGCGTAGACCGCCGTCGCTCCCGATCCTGCTGCGTCTGGCGCGCACTGCACGAGGGTGGGGTGCTACTGGAGGAGGGTTGGGTGCACTTTGGGTAGGTGGGGCCTTCGTGCAGTACGCACAACCCTTGGCCAGTGGATCCCGGCCCTCGTGGAGTAGGGCGACTCGGGGCGGGGCTCAAAGCGGAGCCGGCGTCGAGTCATAGCCTCCGGGCCCCAGTGCAGGCGACGGGCAGGGGACGGTGGGGGCGGACCTGTGACGGAGGCGCCGGGCTCTGCCGTACGAACCACGGACTCTCGCTCCTGCGCGGCCCGGTGTCCACAGCGCTGACATTAGCGGGCCCGACGTCGGTGCGCCCAGCGGGAATCGTTGAAATCCTGCGGTTTCTCTCCGGCGTGCCGCGCCGGTACGCCTTTAATGTCAGCACCATGGACACTGGGCCGCTGACGAGCGTGACTCCGCGGGGCCTTGGGGGTGAGGCCGGGCGGCCTCACCCCTGGGCCGGCCCTACTTTCCCTGGCGGGCCTCGCGCTCGGCGCGCATGCGCTCGAGATCCTCCGGAGTCAGCGGCCCCTGGGTGGTCCCGGGGGTCCCGTCCTGACGGAGCCAGCTCACGACGAGCCCCTCCTTGGCGCCGAAGCGGGCCAGGTGGATTCCAGTGACCTGCTCGAGGCGCTCGAGGTGCGCGTCGTCGGCAGCCAGGTCGAACTGGAGGATGTCATCGTGACAGGAGAGCTCGACGACGCCGGTGGCGGCCCCCTCGCGGTCGAAGGTCAGGGAGCCGGTCTGGGAGGCCTCATCCCACGTGGTGGTGATCTTGCGGCCCATGTGGGCGGCCAGCTGCTTGCCGTAGCGGGAGGGGCGGTCCGTGCTCACCCGAGCAGTGGAGCGACGGGAGAAGACGGGCTGTGCTGTGTCGGCGGAGTCAGTCATGACCTTATCCTGACGCGCTTGGTCGGCCGCGGTCCCCACGAGTTCTCTGAGAGCGCGAGAGCGCGACGGGAAGCCGGACGGGGCATATCGACGGGGCCGAGAAAGGACTCGGCCCGCGGTTCGGAAGTCCGAACCGCGGGCCCAAGCCTCGCGAGGTCCCACCTGCGACCCGGGGTCCCATGCACCCGAGGAGGCGGTTCCTCCTTCGCCGGAACGATGATGCCAGGCTCCCTATGACCCGACTCCATCTCAGAGGAGCGATCTGTCATCGGGCTCCCCAACCCTCAAGACCGTCCCTGTCCGGCGGTGACTACTATGTAACGCCCTCACCCTGTGAGGACGAGGGGCAGATCCCTGGGAAAAATCTGGGAAATTCGCGGGCGGGTTGTTTCGGTGACTCAAGCCTTCCCCTGAGGGGGAATGGGGCTCAGTTCCGCTCAGGAGACAGGGGAGAACCGCACCGCGGTGCCTGAGGCGGTCACCATGAGCATGCCGTTGTCCGTCCCCAGCGTCTCGTAGTCGATGTCGACGCCGACGACGCCTTCAGCGCCGAGCTCCTGGGCGCGCTGCACCATTTCCGCCAGGGCCGTCTCCCGGGCCTGGATCAGTTCTTCCTCGTAGGACTGGGAACGGCCTCCCACGAAGTTTCGGAACCCCGCGGCCATGTCCTTGAGGAAGTTGACTCCTGCGACGGTCTCACCGCAGACGACTCGCAGGTACTGGGTCACGGGGTATCCCTCGACGGTGGGGGTGGTGGTGACGATCATGAGATGCTCCTTCACGGGGTGGTCGGCGATGGTGGTGGTCAGGACGATAGTGTCCTGGAGGGGCCTGCGGGATCGTCCGGTGGTTGGATATGAGCCAGCCTCAGGAGGCGGCTGTAGCGCTTGCTGATCCGCTCATGGGGGACGGGCTCGCCGTCGAGGCTCCACGCCAGGAGGTGCTCCAGGCTGAATCGAGGGGCGCAGCGCGAGCACGAGACGGGTGAGGCCGGCCGGCGCATGCGGTCCACCTCGTGGCCTGCCGGGCACCTGCCCACCCAGCGTCCCCGGAGTCGCGGGGCCTGAGCGTCAATGAGTCTGCGGCCCGTCGCCCCCAACCGGGTCGCCTCGGCGGCCCAGACGGCGTCGTGCCCGTGGCGGGGGCCGACGCGGGCGTGGGCGATCTCGTGCAGGACCGTCTCGCGGACCTGGTCCTCGTCGTACAGGCTCATGAGATGGCGGCTGAGCGTGATCCGACGTCGAGCATGATCCGTCTGGCCGGCCCGCCGACGCGCCCGGTCGAAGGCCAGGTCCCACTCCCCGACGTCGGCCTCCTCCATGAGGGAGCGCGCCAGGCTCAGGACGTCGGGCAGATTCACGGCCCCACGGTATGCGACGGCCGACTCGCCCGGCCGACGGCGGCGCTGTGGGGCGCATCGCCTCCCGTCGGCTCCTGATCGGGCACTCGCCGCGGGAGGCCCGGGCCGCTTCGGGCCGTGCATCTGCCCGTGATGTGACACGATGGCGCCGATGTCCCACCATCCCTCCGGCCGACGTCCGCGGCCCCAACGAAGCACCGCAGGAACCGGCTCGCCCCAGCCCGCACGAGCTCCGCGCAGCGCCCGCCCGGCCGCGCAGCGCGGCACTGACCGCGCCCGGCGGGAGGATGCGAGTCAGCGCCCCAGGAAGGCAAAGGGGAGTCGAGGCGGCCGTGGGCGCCTCGGGCTCCTGCGAGCCGGTGCCGGACGGGGGCGGGGGCGCAGCGGTTCCGTTCAGTCCTTCCTGAAAAGCCCGATCGGCGTCGTCCTGGCAGCCTTCCTGGCCACGCTCCTGGTGGGACTCATCATGCTGCGTGTCACCGGTTCCTCGCTCAGCGGCCTCGCGCTGGGGTGGGGCAAGGCCACTGATACCGGCACACCTTCTGCTCCCGCGCCCCTGGTGCCTGACGCCAGCGGCTTCAACGCCGCCCGCATCATCGATGACGAGGTCTTCTACGACTCCCAGGCCATGACACGCGAGGAGATCGCCGCCTTTCTCACCCGCGTCAACGCCGGCTGCCAGCCGGGCAGTGACGGCACCACGTGCCTGGCCGGCGCCACCTTCTCCGTGCCGGCCCGCCAGGCCAGCACCTTCTGTCCCGGAGGCATCGAGGCCGCCTCCGGCGCCAGCGCGGCCGACGTCATCTGGGAGGTCTCCCAGGCCTGCGACATCAACCCCCAGGTGCTCCTGGTCCTCATTCACAAGGAGCAAGGGCTGCTCACCGCCTCCGGTTCGAGCCTGAGCGCACGCGACTACGAGGCCGCTGCCGGCTACGCCTGTCCCGACCACGGGGCCTGCGACCCCCAGTGGGCCGGCTTCCCCTCCCAGCTCTACGGGGCGGCCTCCCAGTTCCATCGCTATCGTCTCGACCCGGGTGGCTACGACGTCGTGGCCCAGCGGCCCACACGGATCGCCTACTCGCCCGACGGGCAGTGCGGCAGCGGTGAGGTGACGGTGGCCAACCAGGCGACAGCGGGCCTGTACAACTACACGCCCTTCCAGCCCAATGAGGCCGCCGCCCACGGCGGGGACCAGTGCACCTCATGGGGCAACTGGAACTTCTACGGCTACTTCAAGACCCTCTTCGGCGCTCCGACGTCGGCCTGAGGGCGCCCACACGCAGGGGTGGATTCCGCAGTATTTCAAGGGATGTGAGGGAGGCTGTCAGCGCGCCCGGGAGGTCGTGACCATATCGTCACCAAGCGTCATCATTTAGATGCGCGATTTCCAGGCTTCTCTCAGACAGCATCGGCAGAGTCATAGTCACCGCTGAACGGTGGCGACCGTGAGGTACTGGGGAGTACCACTGACCGGCCACCACTGAGTCTGGGCCACAGCCAAGGGAATGTGCTCGGGCGTTTCGGTGAAGGAGGACCCGCTGCCGAATGGGAACCGGTAAGCGACCTCGTTGCGAAGGGCCCGACCCGGTGGTTAACCGGGGCGGGCCTTCGCAGTGCCTGGGCGTAGGACCATCCGGTCCGCGCCCAGGCGTTTTTGCGGGGACCAGTCGGCGGGCATGACATGATGCGAGCATGACGCTGCCGCCGGTACTGGCGACCACCTGGGTCGTCATCGAGTACCTCATCAAGATCGCTGCGCTGGGCACGGTTCCGGAGAACCGCCGCCCGTCGTCGTCGACCGCCTGGCTGCTGCTCATCTTCCTGCTGCCCCTCGTGGGGCTCCCGCTCTATCTGCTCATCGGCAGCCCGTGGGTCCATGGCACGCGTCGCCGCCAGCAGCACACCGTCAACGAGATCACCCTCGACTACACCCGCTCCATGCCCGACCTGCCCAAGGGCGCCCAGCCCTCGACCTACCTGGCCGGGGCGCTGCGCATGAACCGCCGGCTCACCGGCCTGCCCTGCGTCAGCGGCGAAGTGGTGGCCGTCCACGCTGATCCCCGCAGCACCTACGAGGCCATGGCCCGAGCCATAGACTCCGCCACCGACCACATCCACGTGGAGTTCTACATCATGAGCTGGGACGAGGTCACTGACGTCTTCTTCGCCGCCCTGGAGCGCGCGGTGGCTCGTGGGGTCACGGTGCGCCTCCTCCTGGATCACCTGGGCAGCCGCAAGTACCCCGGTTGGAAGCAGTTCTGCCAGCGCATGACCGACGCCGGCATCCGCTGGCGACTCATGATGCCGCTGCTGCCGCTCAAGCGCCGCTGGCGCCGCCCGGACCTGCGCAACCACCGCAAGATCCTGGTCATCGACGGCGAGAAGGGCTTCATCGGCAGCCACAACGTCATCGACCCCTCCTACCGGACCCGGCGCAATGTGCGGGCCGGGCGCCGCTGGGAGGACCTGTCGGTGGAGGTCACCGGCGAGATCGTCCTGGAGGCCCAGGCCGTCTTCGCCATGGACTGGTTCTTCGAGGCCGGCGAGCAGCTTGAGGCCTTCGACCTGGCGCTGGGGACGCCGGCCGAGACCCTTCCGGAGATGGCGGGGCTGCCGGGAATCCCGGTGGGCACGCCGGCCCCCAGGCCCGGGCGTCCGGATGCCGTCGTCAACGCCATGCAGCTCGTTCCCTCCGGGCCGGGCTACCCCACCGAGCCGAACCTGCGGATGTTCCTGGCCCTCATTCACGGGGCCAAGCGGCGCGTGTCCATCACCAGCCCCTACTTCATTCCCGACGAGGCGCTGCTGGCGGCGATGACGTCGGCCGCTTACCGGGGGGTGGAGGTCGAGCTGTTCGTGGGCAAGGAGTCCGATCAGTTCATCGTCAGTCACGCCCAGCGCTCCTACTACTCGGCGCTCCTGGCGGCGGGGGTGCGGATCTACCTCTACCCCTCGCCGATCGTCCTGCACTCGAAGTACATGACGGTCGACGACGAGGTCGGGGTCATCGGCTCCTCCAACATGGACTTCCGTTCCTTCGCCCTCAACTACGAGGTCATGCTGCTGGCCTTCGGAGGGGACCTTGACGACCTGCTGCGCAACAACGACGCCGCCTATCGGGCCGCCTGTACCGAGCTGACCCCCGAGCTGTGGGCCACCGAGCCCTGGTACAACCGCTACGTGGACAACGTCTGCCGCCTCATGTCCGCCGTGCTGTAGCGGGGGCGAGGCTGGGCGCCTCGACGAGCAAAGCGCCGGGACAAAATGTGCAGGCGGTCATATCATGGTGCCTGAGAAGTCATAGCATGGCGACCGGCTGTGGGGAGGGGAGGTGCGCCGTGGATATCCCGCAGTGGATGTGGGGCACGTTGCTCATGTGGGTCAGCATCACGATTGGGACGGGGATCCGTCTGTACCGGACCAGGCACTCCTGGATGCGCAAGTACCGGGAGGACCAGCCCCAGCGCTGAACGATCCGGGCTGTCAGTGCGTTGTCTCATGGCTTCTGGGGGTTTCGGATGTCATGACGTCTCAAGACGTCGGTTGGGTGGGTTTTCCAGAGGGAGAGGCGCTGTCTGTACTGCCGGTAGGGGCTGTTTCGGGCCTAAGCGAATGTGCGTTTGAGGTCGGTGTCCTAGGGGGAGCGTTTTCGACTACGCAATGAGCCTTTCGTCGGAGGAGGTGATTTTGTGGGCATCCCTGCGTGGGTGTGGGCGCTAGCAGTTGGTTGGAGTGGAGTTCTGGTGGGGACGGGGGTCCGTCTGTACCGGACCAGACGCTCCTGGATGCGCAAGTACCGGGAGGACCAGCCCCAGTGCTGATCCGAGTAGATCAGCAAGTATCGACGTCGTCGGCCCCCGCACCGGGAGAGGGTGCGGGGGCCGACTGTGTGGAACCGGAGAAAGGGTCTGATGGGACGCGTGAGACGGTGGCTCAGGCGTCGCGGCGGGTGAAGACGACTGCGGCGATCACCATCGGGATGATGGCCCAGGCGGCGAAGACGGCGATGGCCTGCCAGTGCTGGAGGAAGGTGGCGGTGCCGGCCTGTCCCCACTGGGTGGCCAGACTGAAGGGGTCGGAGACGGCGGTGGACAGGGTGTCCGGCAGGAGTCCCAGGACCTTGTTCGCCCACTTCCAGTGGCCGGCCATCATCTGGAAAGGAAGGGGGACGACGAACAGCACCGAGACCACCACGGTGATGGCGCCCGCCGTCGAGCGAGTGAGGTGGCCGACCCCCTGGGCCATGAGTGAGATGATCGCGAAGGACAGGCCGGTGCCCCAGAACAGCCCCAGGTAGTGGGTATCGGTGAGAGAACCGGCGTGGCCCTTCATGAACGGGTAGGAGGCGGCGTAGGCCAGCGCCACGCTGAGGACCCCGAGGACGAAGGAGAAGGCCGATCCGACGAGGGCCTTCGCCGCGAACAGACGCCCGCGGCGGGGAACGGCCATCATCGAGGAGCGGATCTGCCCCGAGGCGTACTCGCCGGTCATCACCAGGGCACCCAGGACGGCCACGACGATCATGCCCAGCACCGAGCCCGCGGCGATCATGGTCTTGGCCTGGTCGGCCCGATCGGGGGAGCCGGCGAAGCCCATGGCCAGGCCCGCGCCGAACAGGACCGTGATGGCGATCGTGATGGCCGACGTGACCCAGGTGGAGGTCAGGGTGCGCAGCTTGATCCACTCGGCGCGCACCGCGCCGGCAAAGGACTGCCGACCAGCCACGCGGGGGCGACTGGGGCGGCCGGCGGTCTCCAGGGTCCGATGCTGTCCGGTGCGGGATGCCCGGGAGATGGGGGTGGTTTTCTGGAGGGCCTCGAAACGGTGGACGCCCATGGCCGGGCCGGCTGCGGCGTCGATAGTGGTGGTCATAGTGCGTCAGTCCTCGGGATGCTCGTGGCCTTTGTTCTTCCTGAACGATTCCAGGCTAGGAGGGCCGGGTCCTGGTGTGATCGTCCCGGTGGCTGAACGCAGCAGAGCCGGTCTCCTCCCCCTGAGGGAGGAGGGGTCGTCTGCGGGGATGATGGGTCACTGATCGGCCCTTGGTGCCCGGTGGCTGTAGGACGAGGGGGTGGGTGTCCGTTGACCGGGGAGCAGGGTAGGCGGGGTGCGGGGCGTCTAGAGTTCGGCGGCTTTGTTGAGGATTTCGGTGTCGCTGGGGCTGGGGGAGTCGAACTGCGACGCCCAGGTTCCGTTGTTGCACACGAAGGTTATCCAGTGGTCATCGCTGGAGGGTTCCTTTTTTGCCTCGTCGTTGAGCTGGAGTGTGGTGAGTCCTGCGGCTTGGCAGTTGGCGACGGCGTGGACGACGGGTGCTGCGGCTTCGGGGGTGAGGCCTTTGCGCTCTTCGGTGGCCAGGCCGGTGACGGACAGGGTGGTGCCGTTGAGGTCGATGGTGCCGGTGGGGCCGGCCTGTTTGGCGGCGGTGATGACCTGCTCGAAGGAGACGGTGGTGGGGAACTGTCCTTCGGTGTTGCTGGTGGAGGTGACCTTCCAGCCGTTCATGGTGAAGGTCTTGGAGGAGTTCTTCACGCCTGGTTGGGGCAGGGTGGTGGGGGTCGTGGTGACGTCTCCGTAGTCGATCGTCAGCTCCGTGTAGCCGTCGATGCTGCCCGTGAAGCTCTTCGCTTCTCCGACGGGGGTGAGTGCTCGTTTCACGGCGGTCCGGATTGCCTCGGGGTCTCGTTGACAGGAGACGTCGATGTCGATGGTGCTGCCTTTGACGGTCCAGGACACCGAGATGATGAACTCGCCTGAGTAGTCGGGCTCCTGCTGGAGTGTTTTCTGCCGGGTTGAGGCCAGCAGGTCGGCGGCTGTGTCCGGGCTGGTGTTGTCCTTGAGGTGGGCGTCGACTGTCACGGAGCTTCCGTTGATGTTGGCTTCTGCTCCTGTTGCCTCTGCTGAAGCGACCGAGGGATTGCTTGAGAGGTAGTCGGAAGCGACGTCCGCAACCGCGTTCACCTTGTCTCCTTCAGGTCCCTGATCGGGATTGATGGCGACAAACAGCTGGTATGCGTAGACGCATACCGAAACCACTAGGGCCAATAAGATGAGCGCGCACCCCATTTTAAGTACGTCGCCCTCCGTGGAGTGCGGGCGCTTCACTCCGCTGCGTTCACGACACGAAAACAGTTTCAAAATCTGTGTTCTCTCTACCTGGTCAAGCCTCTCACTGGTGAGGCGCTTCTCCTAGACGGTGGTCATCTGCAGCTCGGCGGCTTTGTTGAGGATGGTGGTTTCGTCTTGGCCCCTTGTGCTGTCGTGGTGGGGTGTCCAGGTGCCGTTGTTGCAGGTGAAGGTCAGCCAGGGGTCGTGGACATTGGATGGGGTAGAGGCCCAGATGTTGAGCTGGAGCGTGGTCAGTCCTGCGGCTTGGCAGTTGTTGACAGTGTGGACAACGGGGGCTGCTGCCTCAGGGGTAAGGTCCTTGGAGTCATCGGTGACCAGGCCAGTGATGGACAGGGTGTCGCCGTTGAGGTCGATGGTGCCGGTGGGGCTGGCCTGCTTGGCGGCGGCGATGAGCTGGTCAAAGGGTGGGTTGCTGAACTGACCGTCGATTTTGGCAGTGGAGGTGACCTTCCAGCCGTTCATAGTGAAAGTCTTGGAGGATTTCTTCATGCCTGGTGGGGTCAGGGTGGTGGGGGTTGCGGTGACGTCTCCGTAGTCGATTGTCGGTCCCTGATACTCGTCGATTTTGCCGGTGAAGGTCTTCGCTTCTCCGACGGGGGTGAGTGCTCGTTTCACGTCGGTCCGGATTGCCTCGGGATCTCGTTGAGAATAGACGTCGATGTCGATGGTGCTGCCCTTGGCGTTCCAGGACACGGAGATGATGAACTCGCCTGAGTAGTCGGGTTCCTCCTGGAGTGTTTTCTGCCAGGTTGAGGCCAGCAGGTTGGCGGCTGTGTCCGGGCTGGTGTTGTCCTTGAGGCGCACGTCCAGTCGGACGTTGTTGCCGTTGAGGTCGGCTGAGGCATCAGTGGTTTCGGCGGAGATGACGTCAGGGCTGCTGGAGAGGTGCTTGGAGGCTGTGCTGGCAACGCGCCGGACTTGGAAGCCATCCGGGCCGATGTCGGGGTTCAGGTTGACGTAGAGTAAGCAACCGTAACCACCAATGATCACCGCGAGTATGACCAGCACGGAACAGACTGCCCACCACCCCGCCGACCTGCCCGACGACGGTTTCCTCCGGCCGACAGAGGCTCCGCTGCCCGAGTCGACGTTTGGGGCTTCTTCTGACCCTGCGTCTCCTCTGTGCTCAGGCGTGGTCTGCTCGTCAGGCATCGGCTGCTCCCTTACTGGCTGATTGGAAGCATTCTTCCCGATCGGTCGCGGCGGTGGGGGCTTTCAGTCCGACAGTGCGGCGGTGAGGGCGGGGCCCGGCTCGATGAATGAGGTCATGACACTGGTGCTGTGTGAAGGGAGGCGGCAGCTGAGAGGCGAGGCGCCGGTACAGGGTCAAATACCGCTGACGAGCTTGGTGATGCGCTGGAGGCTCACCTTGCGGCTCGTGCCCAGCGTCTGGGCGAACAGGCTCACCCGCAGCTCCTCCACCATCCAGCGCGCCTCCTCCAGGAGGGCCTCACGCTGCGGGTCGGCCGGCAGTGAGGCCGCCTTGGCGCGGGCCTTGTCCACCACCTCCCGGGCCTGGGAGACCTGGAAGGCCAGGGCAGTGTCCTGCGAGGCGGCCGACGGCGAGGAGGCCGCCTTCTCCACCCGCATCACCAGGGCCCGCAGGTAGCGCTCCAGATGCGCCAGGTGTTCCGGCGGGGTGGCGGTGATGAAACCCTCCGGAACCAGGGCGGCCGCGTGCTCGCGCACCTCCTGGAGCGTGTTCAGCAGCGTCAGGGAGGTGTGCTCACCCACCACGCGCTCCACCTCCCGGGCCGCCTTGAGCGCCGCGGCCGCGTACCGGGCCACCCTGTAGACCTCGTCCTCGAGCTCACTGCGCATGACACCGACCAGTGCCTCGAAGACCTCCCGCCTGCGCACCTCAGTCAGCGCGCAGCCGGAGGCCGACGCCGCCCAGCGCCCGGCCACGATCCGTGCGGCAGCCGCCTGCACGTCCTCCACGAGAGCCTCCGTGCTCCGGTAGGGACTGGCCGCCAGGATGAGTGACTCCTGGGCGCTCCACCGGCTCGTCACCCGGGCCGTCGGCAAGGCCGTGCGCGCCAGGGCCAGCGCCGTCACCCCGGCGCCATGAGCGCCCAGCTGGGCGGCGGCGTCGGGCAGGATCCTCAAGTCTGCGCTCCTGGTCCCGTTCGCCACCAGGGCGGGGTAGCCGCGCACCACCAGGCCGGCCCGGCCCGCCGACTCCACCGAGGCCGGGATCGTCGAGGCATCCGGGTCACCCAGGCCCGGCACACCCCGAGGCCAGTCGGTCAGGCCCCGGCGCTCCTCCAGGCCGGCTCCAGTACCGGCCCCTGAGCCTCCCGCGCCTCCTGCGGTCCCAGCGGCGCCGCCCGGAGGCTGGGCGGCAGCCGGCCGCCCGCCCTTCTTCTTACGGCCCTTGCGGCCGGGCTTCCCACCCTGCGCGCCCTGGCGCTCCTGGGCCTCGGCCATCGCCTGGGCCAGCGCGCCGCGCACCACCGAGCGCACGGCGGCCTCCGTCTTGCCCGACAGCCGCTGCTGGAGCGCAACCAGGTCCCGGCCACGACCGATGACCCGGCCCCGCGCATCCAGGGCCGCGAAGCCCATCGCCAGGTGATCCGGCAGCCGCTCGGCCGCCTCGGCCCAGTCCTCCTCCGTGATCTCCACGCCCTTGAGCCGGAGCACCACCCGGCTGAAGGCCTCCTCGAAGGGCACCTCGGGGCAGCTCGCGCCCGGCGGCGTCGGGAACTCCTGGGCGATCTGCGCCCACACCTGGGCGCCTACGTCCGGGGCCGGCACCAGCTGGCGGCGCACCCGCTTGGGCAGCGCCCGGATCGTGGCCACGCACAGCTCGGGGCGCATCCCCGGCACCAGCCAGTCGAAGCCCTCCGGGCTCAGGCGCCCCAGCACCTCCACCGGCACCTGGACACTCACCCCGTCCTCGGGGTGACCCGGCTCGAACACGTAGTCCAGGCCCAGGGTCAGGTCCCCCTGCACCCACGTGTCCGGGAAACCGTTTGCGTCGCCGCCGCCGGGCAGCAGCAGCTCACGGGTGAAGTCCAGCAGGTCCGGGGTGGTGCGCCGCTGCTCCTTCCACCAGGCGTCGAAGGCCGCCGCGGAGGTCACCTCCTCGGGGATCCGGTCGTCGTAGAAGTCGAACAGGGCGGCGTCGTCGGCCAGCAGCCCGTGCTCGCGCCGACGCCGCTCCACGTCCTGAAGCTCCTCGATGAGTCCCCGGTTGCGCTCCACGAAGCCGTGGCGGGCGTGCCAGCCGCCCTCCACCAGACCCGAGCGGATGAACATCTCCCGGGCCACCTGGCGGGCCGAGTCCGTCCCCACGCTCGCCAGCGTCGCCGGCCGGTCCGCCACCAGCGTCATCCCGTAGAGCAGCACCTTCTCGTGAACCATGGCCGCCCCCTGGCGGGTCGACCAGTACGGCTCACCGAAGACGTGGCGGGTCAGGCCCGCCCGGTCCGCCACCTGCTCGATCCACCGCGAGTCCACCTTGGCCACCGTGCGGGCGAAGAGCCGGGAGGTCTCCACCAGCTCGGCGGTCATCACCCAGTCGTAGGTCTTGCGGCGCAGGCCCGAGCCCGGCCAGATCGTGAAGCGGGTGCCGCGCGCTCCGGCGTACTCCCGACGACGCTCGTCCCAGTTGCCCACATTGGACAGCAGCCCCACCAGCAGCGAGCGGTGGATCGCGTCGGCGTCGGGCGTGTCCGCGCTGCGCCCCAGCGCCACGACAGCGGCCGCCACACCCCCGTTGGCGATCTGGGCGGCATGGCTGCCCGGCTCCAGGGCCTCAGTGGCCGCCCGGATCGAACGGGCCGTCGGCAGCTCCACCGGGGCCGCGTCCAGGCCCAGCGGTCGGGCCAGTTGACGCAGCTGGGTGTGGACGTCCTGCCACTCGCGCACCCGCAGGTAGTGCAGGAACTCGGCCCGGCACATGCGCCGGAAGGCCGAGCCGGACAGCTCGCGGCTCTGCGTGCGCAGGTAGCGCCACAGGTTCAGGTAGGTCAGGAAGTCACTCGTCGGGTCCGCGAAGCGCCGGTGCAGGGCGTCGGAGGCCTCCTGCTTGTCCGCCGGGCGCTCGCGCACGTCCTGGATGGACAGGGCCGCCACGATGACCATGACCTCCCCGACGCAGCCCAGCTCACCGGCCTCCAGGAGCATGCGCCCCAGGCGCGGGTCGATGGGCAGACGCGCCAGGCGCCGCCCGATCTCCGTCAGGCGCGGCCCCCGGCGGCCCCGGTCGGGGGCGTCGTCGGAGCGGGCGGAGGCGGCCCCGGCCGGCTCGATGGCACCGATCTCTGTGAGCAGCTGCAGGCCGGAGCGGACCTGGCGGGAGTCCGGGGCGTCCAGGAAGGGGAAGTCCTCCACCGCCCCCAGCCCCAGGGCCGCCATCTGCAGAATGACGCTGGCCAGCGAGGTGCGCAGGATCTCCGGCTCGGTGTACTCCGGGCGCGCCTCGAAGTCGGCCTGCGAGTACAGGCGGATGGCGATGCCGTCGGCCACGCGCCCGCAGCGGCCCGCCCGCTGGTTGGCGCTGGCCCGGCTGACCGGCTCGATCGGCAGGCGCTGAACCTTGGTGCGGTTGGAGTAGCGGGAGATGCGCGCCAGGCCCGGGTCGACGACGTAGCGGATCCCGGGAACCGTCAGGGAGGTCTCGGCCACGTTCGTGGCCAGGACGATGCGGCGCACCTGGTGGGCCTCGAAGACCCGGTGCTGCTCGGCGGCGCTCAGGCGCGAGTACAGGGGGACGACCTCGATGGCGCCCGGCGTGCGCGAACGGCCGTCGGGCGTGTAGCGCGCCCCCAGGTGGTCGATGAGGGCCGCCTCGGTGTCGCGGATATCGCGCTCACCGGCCAGGAAGATGAGGATGTCGCCGCTGGGCTCGCCCAGGAGCTCGTCGACGGCGTCGAGGATCCCGGTCACCTGGTCCTTGGGCTCGCCGGACTCGGCGGCCGCGGATCCGGCCCGGCCCCGGCCCTTGCCACGAGCCCCCTGGTTACGGGGCGTGAGCGCGGTGGGGCCGGCGCCGGAGCGGATGGCCTCGCGGCGGGCCCGGGCCGCGGCGCGCA
>ERZ772932.261-NODE-261-length-30813-cov-3.301222_pt1 | contig 30813 bp, 28 predicted proteins | sample MGYA00511684_ERZ772932 | MGnify/ENA primary metagenome ERZ772932 (study PRJEB29015, sample SAMEA2738078) | human oral metagenome | biome: human oral; feature: human-associated habitat; material: saliva | place: China | collected 2210 ...
GAGAACCCGGTTATGCGAGCATAAAAAGAGCCCGACGCACATTTTGTGCGTCGGGCTTTCTGTCAAATATTTATCTGCTCTGCGTCCAAACACCGCTGTTGTCAACGAAGTAACGGTTGTTGTCAACCCACTGGTTGGTCAGCATCTTACCGAGGTTGCTGTTGTTCTCGGTGCTGAGCCAATACCACTTGCCGGTGAAACGGCTCTTCAGCCAGCCGGTCTTCATGTAGCCGGACTTGTTGAAGTAGTACCAGTTGCCGTCAATCTGCTGCCAGTTGTCGGTCGTGTAGGAACGGTCGGCGTTGCAGTACCACCAGCCGACATTGTCCTTCAGCCAAGCGCCCTTGTTGCCGGCATTCGAACCGTTCGGTCCGGTGCTGCTGCCGCCGTTCGAGCCGCCGCCGTTGGTCTTGCCGCCGAGTGCTGCGAGCACATCGTCGTCGACATCGAACTCATCGGACTCGGTCCAATCGCCCTTCGAGCTGTTGCTGTTGCCGACCGCTGCGCGAACCTTGACGGTGTAGCTGCCCTTGCCGTTCTCACGGATCTTGTCGCGGAAATCATAGCTGGTGTTCTTCGTGGTGACGCTTTCCTTGATGGTGTTGTTGCGGTACAGCTTCACCTCGTACTGGGTAGCGTAATCCGCCTCATCCCAGGAGATCACCGGGCTGTCATCGTCGCCCCAGGAGACATCGCCGACTTCCAGCGCGCTCTTATCGGTGGAACCGGTCTTCGGCAGGGTGACCGTTACGGTCATGCTGCTTGCGGTCGAGCTGACCTTGGTGATTGCAGCGCCCTTGCCGGTCTTATCGTTGATCTTGACATTGCCCCTCGGCGTGCCCTTGAAGGTGAAGTCGCTGTCCGGCTTCAGCTTCAGTGTGACCTTCGGCTTCTTGCCGAAATCGGTGTTGGTGACCGAAGTGACGTTCACGTTGTCCACACCGACACTGTCGCTGTCCGCGTCAACCTGGCTCGAATTCATGCCCGGTGCGAGGTCATACTCAAGGTCGATGGTAACATTCTGAACTGCGGTCTTGTTGGTCTTTGCGAACGCCATGCTCGTCATACCGAAAAGCATTGCTGCGGTCAGAACCATAGGTGCCACTTTCTTTAAAAGATTCTTTTGCGTCATATTTGTTTCCTCCGTTCTGCAGGTTTTCCTGCGTTGTATTGCTTTCGCTATGTCTATATCCTAAACGATTTCTCCGAGAAAAAATAGTGGATTCCACTTACGTTTCTCTTACTTTCCTGTAAGAAGATACACACAGAAATTTAACGTATTTTCCTGTAACCTTTTGATAAAAATAGGCACCGCGAAATCGCGATGCCTATTTTTATTGCAGCATATTTAAAAAGCTTACGCAGCCTTCCACTTTCCGTCGTAGTTGACCAGGAAACCGTCCGGCGTCTGCGTGCTGACCAGCATTGCGCCGTCATAGCCCACGTAGTAGTAGACACCCTCTTCGCTTGCGCTCTTAATCCAGGCGTTTGCCCACATTGCGCCGTCGCTGCCGGAGTAGTACCACTTGCCGTTTACTTCGTACCAGCCGGTCGCCTTCTCGCCGCTCGGAAGGACATAAGCCCAAGCGCCGTTGCCGAGGGTCTCCCAGTGGCCGCTCGGTGCAGCCGGAGCGGAAGCGTTGTTCTGTGCGCCGTTGTTCTGACCCGCATTGTTCAGTGCCGCGTTGTACTGCGCAGCGGGGCTCGTGTTCGCGGCGGAGCTTCCCGCAGCGGTATTCTTCGTGTCGTCGACGGAGCCGCGGTTCTGCTTGATCATCTGGATATCTTCCGAAGTGATGGTTTCGCCGCCGACCGCACTCGCGAAACGGGTCTGGCCCTTTGCCTTCTTCTTTGCGGTGACCTGCGCGTAGTAGGTACCTGCGCCGCGCTTTAAAACTCTGTCCGTGATATCAACCTTCTCGGCCGTGTAGCCCGCGGTCATTGCGGTGCCGAGCTTGTGCTTCGGCTTCAGGTCGGAAGAGCTGTAGAGCTGTACCGAATAGCTGGTGCGGCTGTCGCCGACCGACCAGTTGACATAGACGCGGTCGTTCGAGACATCGAAGCTGACGTCGCTGACCGAGTAGTCCTGCGGATCGTCCTCTGCGGTTGCCGCGTGTGCAAACACACTCTGAGAGAGAGCCATTGCAACGCAGAGAAACAGGGCACCGGCCCGCTTCAGTCGTTTCATCATAGTAAAACACCTCCAAATCTTAATATTTTCTGTAAACAGTATAGCACAGCAAGCTTACGAAATCCTTACGACAGAATGACGATTCCCTGTCAGTGACGTAGGTTTTTTTCGTCAGCTTTCGGGAGGGTAAAGAAGAAACGACTGCCGCCCTCGGGGCGTCGCTGCGCTTCCAAGCTTTCGCCGTGCGCGAGCATGACCTCGCGGGCTATGGCGAGGCCGAGTCCCGCGCCCATTTTATCCTGCCCGCGGGACAGGTCTCCCTTAAAGAAGCGGTCAAAGACGCGGGATAAATCGGCCTCGGAGATACCGATGCCGCTGTCGCTCACCGTTACGACCATGCGGCTGCGCCGCTCGCTGCAGGCAATCTCGATCTCGCTGTCTTCCGGCGAGAACTTAATCGCATTGTCGGTGAGATTATAGAGCACCTGCTGAATGCGGGAGGCATCGGCATAGACCGGGCTCTCTTCCTCGGCAAAGAGGAGAGAGATGTGAATGCGCTTTGCCTTGCACTGCATCTCAAAGCTCTCGGCGGTGGAGCGCACCAGTTCGTTCAGGTTAAAGACAGTCTTGTGAAGGGTCTGTCCCATGCCGAGGGAGTTGAGACTCAGCATGTTTTCGGTGAGCTTCGCGAGGCGTTCGGTCTCTGCGATGATGCGGCGCATGTATTTTGCCTGCAGTTCCGGGGGTATGGTGCCGTCCAAGATGGCCTCGGAGAAGCCTTTGATTGAAGTCAAGGGGGAGCGGAAGTCGTGGGACACGTTTGCGATAAAGCGGCGCTCATCGTCCTCGAGACGGGAGAGCTTTTCCGCCATGCTGTCCATGGTCCTCGCAAGATAGCCCATCTCATCCGCGGATGTGACCGGGATGCGATGGCTTAGGTTTCCGTCTGCGAACTGCCTTGCCCCCTCGGTGATCACGGTCAGCGGCCGATACACGAATACATTGAAGTTAATCAGGAAGGTCAGCGAGAGCAGAAACACAATGCCGTAGCTGATGTAGACCAGATTCATAATCTTGGCGGCATCTTCCTGCACATGGTCCATGAGGAGATGAATCACGACATAGCCGTAGGTTCGGTAGTTTCCGGCAATCGGCGCGGAGACGCTGAGCACGGTGCGCGGGAAGGAACCGAAGTAGGAGCCGACCATATAAGAGCGGCTTCCGGTTGCCGTCGGGTCAAAGTCCGGAATGACGCGCCCGTCCCAGCTGTGGGCGGAGTCGAGGACAATGTTGCCGTCCTTATCCATGATCCAAATTTCCGCCCGCAGGTAAGTTGCGACAGCCTCGAGCTGGGGGTAGGCGCTCTGGAGCGGGAGAGATTTGCCGTCGTAGACGCCGGAATAGGCTGCGGCAATGAGGCTCGCCTCGTCGTAGAGCGTCTGCGCGCGGCTCTTGATTAAATAGTTCTCGGTGAGCCGCGCGGAGAGCGTAGACACGGCAAGGAAGCCGGCCACGCCGAAGAGCAGATAGCCGAGCAGAAATTTGAGGTAGAGGGAACGTTTGAGCCGCTTCATCATGCGCGCAGGTCAAACTTATAGCCGACACCCCAGACCGTGGCGATGGACCAACTCGGCTTATCCTTTAACTTCTCGCGGAGGCGCTTGATGTGCACGTCGACGGTGCGTGTATCGCCCGCGTATTCATAGCCCCAGATGTGATCCAGAAGCTGCTCGCGCGTAAAGACCTGGTTCGGGTGGGATACCAGGAAGAAGAGGAGCTCAAGCTCCTTCGGCGGCATCTCGACGGCGCGGCCCTCGTAGCGAACCGCGTAGTTGGTGAGGCTGATTTCCAGGTCCTCACAGCGCACGCTCTCTGTCTCCGCGCGCTCGGGCGGCGTGTTCTCCTGCGGGCGGTAGCGGCGCAGCACGGCGCGAACTCGCGCGATGAGTTCCTTCGGTTCAAAGGGCTTTATGATGTAGTCATCGGCGCCGAGCTCAAGACCCAGTACCTTGTCAAAGACCTCGCCCTTAGCGGAGAGCATGATGACAGGCGTCTGGGAACTCTTTCGAATCTCGCGGCACACCTGATAGCCGTCCACATGGGGCAACATGAGATCCAGCAGCACGAGATCCGGCGCGAGGGTGCGGAAGAGAGTCAGGGCCTCGGCACCGTCCGCGGCGATGTGGGTTTCATAACACTCCTTCTCCAAATAGAGGGAGATGAGCTCTGCGATGTTATCGTCGTCGTCGACAATCAGTATTTTCTGTTTTCCTGCCAAAGGGACTCCTTTCTGCGGATTAGCGGAAGGTCACCACGGTCACAGCCTCGCCGCCGTCATCAAAGTGGGCATCCTCGCATTTCTTGACATAGGGCTGCTTTTTGAGCCAGGCGAGCAGACCTTTTTTCAGTGCGCCGGTGCCGCGCCCGTGAATCACGCGGACCGAGTTCAGGTGTGCGAGGAGGGCATCGTCCAAGTATTTGTCGAGTTCGCCGAGGGCCTCATCGACCGTCTTTCCGATCAGGTTAATCTCGGGGGAGATGTGGGAGGCCTTGCCGAAACTCGGCGCGCCGCCGCTGCGGCTTTGCTTTGCGCCCTTGGACACAGCAGCCTCCTCTTCGATGAGGACCACATCGTCCGCGGAGACCTGGGTGCGGAGCACGCCCATGCGCACAAAGAGGCGGTTGTTCTTATCCGGCAGGGTTGAGACGATGGCCTCGTGATCCATGCTGAGCACGCGGACCGAGTCGCCGATGTGGAGAACCGCGGGCTTTGCCGCCTTTACGGCCTTCTTCTTCGGCGCGGTCTTTTCGACCGACTTTAACTTGTCGCGGAGACCGCTTCTCTCTTTCTCGAGCTCGCGGAGCAGGCCGGAGTCCGCGCTCAGGCGGTTGATGCGGCGTATGCTCTGATCGGCGCTCTCCTTTGCCTCCGATAGAATGCGCTCTGCCTCGGCGCGCGCCTTTTCGAGGATGCGCTCCTTGCGCTCGTCGAGGTTTTGATCCGCCTTTTCATGCCGCGCCTTCAAGTCTTCGATTTCCGTGCGGTAGGCGAGAATTTCCCTACGCTCGGCCTCAATCGTGCGGCGATCCGCCTCGAGTCGGGATAAGAGATCCTCAAAGGCCGCATCGTTCTGCTCGATGTGGTTCTTTGCGTCTTCAATGATGTAATTCGGGAGCCCGAGCTTCTTTGAAATCGCGAAGGCGTTACTCTTTCCCGGGATACCGATTAAGAGCCGGTAGGTCGGGCGCAGAGTCGCGACATCGAATTCACAGCTTGCGTTTTCGACGCCCTTCGTGGTGAGCGCGTAGACCTTGAGCTCGCTGTAGTGTGTGGTCGCAACCGTGCGCGCGCCGATGTTCTTTAAGAACGAGAGAATCGCAATGGCGAGCGCCGCACCCTCGGTCGGGTCCGTGCCCGCGCCGAGCTCGTCGAAGAGGCAGAGCGAATCGCCGTCCGCCGCATCGAGGATCTCGACCACATTCTTCATGTGCCCCGAGAAGGTGGAGAGCGACTGCTCTATGCTCTGTTCGTCGCCGATGTCCGCGAACACGTCGCGGAACACCGCGAGGCGGCTACCCTGGAAGGCCGGAATGTGGAGCCCCGCCTGTCCCATCAGGGTGAAGAGTCCCACCGTCTTCAGCGAGACGGTCTTACCGCCGGTGTTCGGGCCGGTAATGATGAGGAGACTGAATTCTTGTCCGAGCCATATGCTGATCGGAACCACCTTGTCCTTCGGAATTAAGGGGTGGCGTCCGTCTTTGATTTCCACAATGCGCTCGGTGTTAAAGAGCGGCTTTGAGGCCTGCATCGAAGAGGCGAGGCGCGCCTTTGCAAAGACAAAGTCAAGCGTTGCCAGTATCTTTTGGTTTGCGAGGAGCTCTGCCGTAAACGGGGCGAGCATAGCGCTGAGAGCGGTGAGTATCTTTGCGATTTCCTGCTGCTCCGCGAGCGTGAGTTCGCGGTACTCGTTGTTCAGGCGCACCGCCACCAGGGGCTCAATGAAAACTGTGGAGCCGGTGGAACTCTGGTCGTGCACCACGCCGGGAAGCTTGGTCTTAAACTCGCTCTTTACGGCGAGACAGTAGCTGCCGTTACGCATGGTCACGATGGTGTCCATAAGATAGCTCTTGTGGCGATTAATCTCTTCTTGAAGGGCGCTGTGCATGCGTTCATCCGCGGTTTTCATTTGGCGGCGGATGCGGGCAAGCTCGGGACTTGCGTGGTCCGATACCAGTTCCTCGGAGAGAATGCAGCGCTTTAGTTCGCGGTTCTCGCGAGGCAGGAGAGAGAGCGCCGTAAAGGCAGACTCCAGGGCATCCGGATTTTCCTCTTCTTCCTCATGGGCGCCGTAGTTCCGCGCTCTCTCGCTTAAGTCGAGGAGAGAGCTGATTGCATAGAGTTCCGCGGTGCTTAAGGTCCCGCCGACATCGAGGCGCTTTAGAGAGGCACTCACGTCGCGGAGTCCTGCGAGGCGCAGTTCGCCCTTCATGCGAATACGGGAGAGGGCTGCCTCGGTCTCCGCCTGGGCGCGCTCTATTTCCCGTAGATCGGTCATGGGCGCGAGCGCGTGACAGAGCGCTTTGCCGGGTCCGCTCACGGCTCTTTCTTCGAGCAGGGCAATGATTTTATCAAATTCCAAAGTATGTAGGGTTTTGCTGTTCATGCGTTGGATTCATCCGTTTCTCCCGCGTTTCGGCAGAGCGGGTTATGCTTTGATTCTATAGGGAAAACTTCTCCCGATACAGTATAGCACAAACTGCGGCGCTCGTTTCGGAAGCAGTGCTTTTATAGTGAATGTTATATGCCGACTGTGCTATGGTGTAGAGCAAAGAAGGTGACGGAGTTCCGTCGCCTTTTTTATTTCCCTGCGGGGCTCTCCTAGCCTGGTCTCGGGATGGACAGGCAAGCTCCTGCCTGCCGGGATTTTTTATTTCAAAGAAAGGAGCTTCTTAATGAGTGTATCGAGACGATTAACCGAGCGACAGCGAAGATTTTGTGAAGAGTATCTGATTGACGGCAACGCCTCGCAGGCAGCTATCCGAGCAGGATACTCAAAACAGAGCTTTACGGTGGTGAGCACAACCTTATGAAAAGCCTCAGGTACAAGCGTACTTGAAAGAGCTACCGGAAGAGCTGCACTCCGCAAAGGTCGCGAACACGCAAGAGGTCTTAGAGTATCTCACATCCATCATGCGCGGCGAGCAGACACTGCAGCTTGTCGGCGACGGCATGCAGGATATCACGTCGATTGATGTAGCCGCGAAAGACCGGCTGAAAGCTGCGGAGCTTATCGGCAAGCGGTACGGAATCTTCAAAGAAAATGTGGGAGTCACTATGGACGCCGTGGTCATTGTGGATGACCTGAAAGAGTAAATTATTTTCCTCTAAGTGTTGATTTATGCGTATTAAATGCGCATAATAGCAAATGAAAGGAGGAGCTTATGACACATGCATATCCGGCATTCATCCGGCAGGATGGGAACAAATTTCTGGTATACATTCCGGACGTTGACCACTGGACAGAAGGGCACGACTTTGCCGACGCGATTGCAATGGCACGCGATCTGCTGGGCTGCTGCGGAATGGATTGGAACACGGACAAAGATGCGCCGAAACCGTCAAGTCCCGCGGAGGCGCTGAAAAAAGCTAGGGAGCGTGAGACAGCTCCGGACGATTTCAAGTATTCCGAGGGCGTTCTGACTTACGTTGACATTGATTTCGACGCGTATCGCAAGCGCGTGAAGAACAGCTCCGTGAAGAAAAACTGCACATTGCCATACTCGCTGAACGAGTGGGCGGAGGAGCGCGGCATCAATTTTTCAAGGGTCTTACAGGACGCCTTACAAGAAATGAAAGACAAAGAGAATTGACACTCTACAAGGATCGCAGAGATGCGGTTCTTTTTGCTGTGCAGAATGGAAAGACGCGAGGCCTATCAGTGAGGGAGCAAAAAACACTTGACACTATTTTAAGGGCGTGGGACACTAAAGATAGCAAAAACTAGCATACGAAGGAATGCCATTGGAGCCCGGTGCGAATCCGGGGGTTTGCGTAAAGGATCGCAGAGATGCGGTCCTTTTTGCTGTGCAGAAAAGAGGAAAGTATGGGGGAATCGAACTCAGGTGGAGGGAAAAGCGCCAAGGCTTTGCAAGCAGAGGCGTCAAGTTTGAGTACAAGGATTGCAAGTATGGAAAAGAGGGGAACATAGCGGAGAGAATGTGGCGTAAGCTCGAATGGGAAGCAATGCCAACTCGAAAGCTCCCCTATAAGTCGAGGGAGGCATATAAAGCGCGTGAGCAGCTCTTTTATAGATGATGGGATATCGAAAGCGCGCATATAATCTCAGAATGAAGCTTGAGCTGGTACAGAGAGAAATCTCAGAAAAAAAGGTGGGAAAACCAAAATGTGATGGTCGGCTACTTTGCCGGAAAGGCAGCGTCCTACAGCTATGCGGAGGATGAGCGCGTCCGGCCTAACCGCAGATATAAGACGAAGAAAGGCTGGAAGAGCGGTAAGCCCGGCTTTTACAATCATGCGGCGATGGACGGCGTAGAGATCCCGCTCAATGAGGATTTTAAGCTTCCTTCCGGTGCAAGCGGCCCCGCCCCCGGTAAAATTGGCGTCGCGGGTGAAGACATCAACTGCAGATGCTTTTTGACGTATAGGCTGGAGAAGACGACGCGTGAGTCTTGGCAGCAAAGCTTTGAGGCTGGGGCGCAGAAATACAGGATTCTGGATCGGGAAGAAGGGGGAGCGTATTCACAGAGGAGCGCGAAAAATCCGAATTGGGAAAAGTGGGTTGTAACAGATAGAATCGTGACCTATACCTCCCCAGTCTATGTGTCAGAGCGCGTGAGTATTAAGCCCAAGGAGCTCCATATTTTTTATCAAGACACGAGAAAAGCTATGCAAATGTTTGGCGTTCCCTTGACAGAGATGCCGACGCTGATTATAGTGGCAGTAGACGAATTATATGACGCAGCAGGTGCATATGACTCCGCGGATAATACCGTGAAGTACATCTGGGATCGGGACAATGTTTCGCCAGAAGAGCGGTTGGGTGTGATTATTCATGAAATGTGGCACCGGCGTCAGGCATATGACGCTGTTCGAGAAGGCTGGACAATAACGCGTGAAAACGAGAGCGCTTATATTGCCTGGCTTGCAGAAAAGAGTCGAAAGAGAATGGCGCGTTTGGGTGTTACTGATGCCGAACAAGCCGCAAAGATTAGCGAATATGCATTCAATATGTCCCTAGCGCGTCGCTTTGACGAAGTAGAAGCAGAATTTGAGATGAAGAATGCACTGGAATCAGCAGCGATGCAAAGACGCATAAAGCGGGAAAGGAGGTTTGAATGAGAATCAAGTTCACCGAAGAAGAGAAGCGAATGTTTGATAAGGTCAGGCCCTACGCCGCTTCGAAAGGATGGGGGCTTCGCCCGGATGCGCCTCCGGAGATTCAAGCTATCTATGCCAGACTTGTTGAGATAACCAATCAATATCTGACCCCGTGTCATCTACCTGATAACTGGACCACAGCGAAACCAACTAAAATAACAGCAACGCAAGCACAGTCATAGCGGCTGTGCTTTTTTGATGCATTGGTGGGCGCACCGGCGGACACTCCGGAAGGTGGGAAAGAGGCGCGCACTCCGAAAAACACAAGTGGGCTATCAAAGATAGCACTCAGAGAGGAGCAGTATGAAGAAGACGAAACTGGATGAGCTTTTGAAGGGCGGAGCAGTCACAGAGGAGGAGTATAAGGAGCTCCTGCCGACCTGTAAGGATGACACGGGAGAGCCGGACGGCGGAGAGTCGAATCTGGAGGACCCGCTCGCAGGGCTCGATGAGAAGACGCGGGCAGCTGTCGAGAAGATGCTGCAGTCGGAGCGAGACCGCGCGGCGAATCGTGTCGGCAACGCAAAGAAGAAGGAACAGGAAGCGACAAAGCCTGATCCGGATGCCTAGGGCAATCTTCAGATTGCCTTTACATAGTGGATGTGGAGAGCCTATCTCCATCATGCCTATTGGAATCTCCATCATTTGACGATAGAATGATGGAGATAAATCCGGAATGAAGGAGATTCCTATGAGAGATTTTGATTATATTGCAAGTCTTGCGAAGTTGCTGACACCTGAAATTGTTCAGATGGTTAGCAGCATCCACGAACATAAAGGCAAACAGGAATTATTTCTCGACCTACGAATCATCGACAAGCTCCGGAAGTAAGAGCTGGGGGCGAAAACCCCTTCCGCTTTGATAAGGATACCACACCTTCATTCTAAAAAAGATGTACATTGAGCTTATTATTGTAATCGCCATAGTAGCAGGGATGCTCGGGAGGGCTGCGTTTCGTGCATGGAGGGAAAGATGCTGAGTGAAAAACGAGCACAGGATCGTTGGAACGAGAAGAATGGTTACATCTCTAAGAGTTTTAAGATGTACCGTTCGCTTGCAGAAGAGTTTAAGCAGGCGTGTGACAGCGCCGGGGTAAGCCAAGCTGAGGCTATCCAGAGGCTTATGAGAGAGTTCATAGCAAATCAGAAACGGGAGTGACACGGAAGGGTGAGTGGCCGGTATAAGAGTAAACAAGAGCGGGCGAGAGCCCGCTCTTTGTAAAATGCAGCAACGGATGCTATACTACTACCGATAGCTCTGCGCGAAGGTAACGCGCTTCGGGGCTTCTTACGAACGCGTTACTGATTTATTACCAATGCAGAGCTATTGCAAGAGATTTTCGTGACTTGTCCGATTGAAAAACCTTGAAAATACAAGGGTTTGGCAGTGTATGGCTTGCGCGAAAATCATGCTATGATATTAGGACTTGTTTCGATAAAAAACCAGGATATATCCTGAAAGAGAGGATGGCAAAACAGGTGGCCGCAATTCAGAACGACTGGCTTCCGGCTCTGCGGGCGGAGTTTAAAAAGCCCTATTACGCGGAGCTCTATCAGTTTGTGGAAGAAGAGTACCGGACGCAGCAAATCTACCCGCCGGCAAACAGAATATTTGAAGCGCTGGAACTGACACCGCTCGAAAAAGTCCGCGTGGTGATACTGGGGCAGGACCCTTATCATGAACCGAACCAGGCGCACGGACTCGCGTTTTCGGTATTGCCCGAGCAGCGTGTCATACCGCCTTCGCTGAAGAACATCTACCGTGAGTTACACGAAGAACTGGGCTGCTATATCCCGAATAACGGCTACTTAAAAAAGTGGGCGGAGCAGGGGGTGCTCCTTTTAAATACGGTGCTCACCGTGCGGGCGCACGCGGCATTCTCGCACCGAGGCAAGGGCTGGGAGCAGTTTACGGATGCGATTCTAAGGGCGGCAAACAGCTCGAATCAGCGCCTGGTCTTTCTGCTCTGGGGACGACCCGCGCAGGAAAAGCTGCCGATGATAGACCGGGAGAAGCATCTGGCGCTGACCTCGCCGCATCCTTCGCCGCTCTCCGCGAGCCGGGGGTTCTTCGGCTGCGGCCACTTTCAAAAGGCCAATGACTTTCTGCGCTCGGTCGGGGAAGAACCGATCGACTGGCAGATTGAAAACATCTGAAGGCAAATGCAAACGAAAGAGAAAGAAGACGGAGATTACGTATGCGCATCATTGAAATTCTAAAAGTGATTGTGCTCGGTATGGTCGAAGGCTTTACCGAGTGGTTGCCGATCAGTTCGACCGGCCATCTGATTTTAATCAACCAATTGATTCATCTGGATGTCTCACCGGAATTCATGGAGATGTTTCGCGTGGTCATTCAGCTCGGCGCAATTCTTGCTGTGGTCATGCTCTATTTTGACCGCCTGAATCCTTTGAGTCGCTCAAAACGAGGCGACCAGAGAAGGGTTGCCCTGACGCTCTGGAGTAAGATTATTGTGGCCTGCATTCCGGCCGCCATCCTTGGCAAACTGCTCGACGACTGGATGGACGCGCACCTCTACAACGGTCTTGTGGTCTCGATTATGCTGGTCATTTACGGCATTCTCTTCATTCTGATTGAGAACCGAAATCAGACGAGCAAGCCGCAGATTACTAAGATGTGGCAGCTAAACTACCAGACCGCGCTTTACATCGGCATGTTTCAGGTGCTTGCGCTGATTCCCGGCACCTCGCGTTCGGGCGTCACGATACTCGGCGCAGTGCTTCTCGGCTGTTCCCGCGCGGTGGCGGCAGAGTTTTCCTTCTTTGTCGGCATCCCGGTCATGTTCGGCGCGAGCCTCCTGAAGTTTGTAAAATTTATAAAATACGGCATCCCCTTCGGCAATGTCGAGATTCTCTACCTCGTGCTCGGCATGGCGGTGGCCTTCCTGGTCTCGCTGTACTCGATACGCTTCCTGATGAGCTGGGTTAAGAAAAACGACTTCAAGGTCTTCGGTTACTACCGCATTGTGCTGGGCGTTATTGTTCTCATCTGGTACGTGATTTCCACCTTGATGGGGAAGCCCATGGGAGCGGCCTAATGTGGTACTATCGTTTGATTGCGTTTCTCACTGCTCTGGATTTAGTCGGGAAAAGTGCGGTCGAAGCCCTGCCTGAGAAGGCGTTTCCGCGGGAACTGCCGCCCGGAAAGCCCCTGATCCTCTTAAAGCGCTTTCACAACGAGGGGTTGCCGCTCGGATTTTTCTCAAAGCATAGGGAAATTGTACTCGGCGGGCCGCTGCTCATCGAGAGTCTGGTGCTGCTTCGCTTTTCTACCCTGCTCCCGAAGCGCGGCCGTAAGCTTAAAAAGACTGCACTTGCTTTTGTGCTCGCGGGCGGCGCGAGCAATCTGTTTGACCGCTTTTTCCGCGGTTATGTGGTCGATTACCTTTCTCTTGCCAATTCGAAATCGGAGCATCTGGTGTTTAACCTCGGCGATCTCTTCATTGCGTTCGGTATGGGAATTACGGCCGCACTTGAACTCGCACGCGGGCTTAGACGCCTCTTTTCCGAAAGGAGACAAGCTTGAGTCGTCAGGATTTGATACAACTATGTCTGCTCGTTGTTCTGCTCGGAACCTCCGCCCTGTTTTCCTCGGCGGAGACGGCCCTCACGACCGTGAACCGCATTCGCGTCCGTACGCTTGCGGGCCAAGGCGATAAGAGGGCCGTTACCCTCCTCGCGATTTTACAGAAGCCGGAGAAAATGCTCTCGGTCATATTAATCGGCAACAATGTGGTAAATCTCTACGCCTCTTCGCTCGCGACGACAGTGACGCTCTCGCTCTTTGGCAGCAAGATGGTCGGCGTTGCGACCGGCGTCCTGACGCTTGCGGTGCTGGTCTTCGGCGAGGTTGCACCGAAAACTATGGCAAGCCGCAATGCGGAGCAAATCGCGCTTCGCGCGGCGGGTCCCGTGCGCAGTTTGATGTGGCTCTTTACGCCTTTGGTCTTTGTGGTCAACAATCTGGCTCGTCTTGTGATGAAACTCTTCGGCGCGGATCGCCCGAATGAGAGAGAACTCATGACTGCGGAGGAGTTAAGAACCATAGTCCAGGTGGGACATGAGGACGGTGTGCTCGAGAACGATGAGCGGAAAATCATCGACAATGTCTTTGATTTCGGTGATCGGAGCGCACGGGATATTATGATTCCGCGCATCGATATGACCTGTATCGACATTGAAGCGACGAAAGAAGAATTGATGGAGGTGGTGCGCGAAGAGCAGTACACGCGCATCCCGGTCTATAAGGATTCGGCGGACACCATAGTCGGAATTTTGAATGTCAAAGATCTTCTGTTCCGCGCGCCGGAGAAAAATTTCCGCATTGCGGAGCTGATGCGGAAACCGCTCTTCACCTATGAACAGAAAAAGACTTCGGAACTCATGGTTGAGATGCGGAAAAATTATACGAATCTCGCCATTGTGCTCGATGAGTACGGTGTGACCGCGGGCATGGTGACCATGGAGGATATTCTCGAGGAAATCGTGGGAGAGATTCGAGACGAATATGACCGCGATGAGGAGAAGAGCATACGGCGCCTTGCCCCGAACACCTATCTCGTCGAGGGCAACGTAAAGATTGACGATTTGAATGAGGCGCTGCAGTTAAAGCTTTCTTCGGAGGACTATGAGTCGATCGGCGGCTATGTGCTCGAGCAGCTCGAGCACTTTCCGAAGGAGGGCGAGAGTGTGGAGCGGGACGGCATACGCTTTACGGTGACGCGCATGGAGCAGACCAGAATTGCCGAGGTCAAGCTGACTCTCGCGGCAGAGAAAGCCGTTGTCAAGTAATATACGGTATGTTATAATTTTTCAGAGTATCACGGAGAGGAGGACAATGAGATGAAGCATGTTATGACGCTGAATGAGAAGCCTCTGAAGGCAAGCATGGCGCATGGTGGTTGTGGCGAGTGCCAGACTTCCTGCCAGTCCGCGTGCAAGACTTCCTGCACCGTTGGAAATCAGAGCTGCGAGAACGAGAACAGATAAGGTCCCGGAGACGACGGGAGACCCCTACAGTCTGAGAGGATTGTAGGGGTTCTTATCTTGCAAGGTATTTTTGCGGCCCGCTTCGGGCGGGCTTCGCATGTGTTTTATAAAGAAGTTTGTATATAGAAAGCAGGTAAAGGCTTGATTCACCAATTTATCAACAACGGCATTGCCATTGTGATGGACGTCAACTCGGGCTCCGTGCATGTTGCGGATCCGGCGTTCTACCGGGCGGTACAGGCTGCCGAGCCGGTGGTCGGAGAACTCGAGAAGGCGACACCGCTCTCCGAGGAGGCAAAGGAGGCGGTCCGCGCGGAACTGAAGGCGGATTATCCGGCAGAGGAGATTGAGGAAGTCATTGAGACCATGCAGGCGCTCATTGATGCCGAGGAGCTCTTCACCACGGACGGCTACCAGAGCTTTGTGCGTGACTTTAAGGCGAGAAAGACTGTCGTCAAGGCGCTCTGTCTTCACATTGCCCACGACTGCAACCTCGCATGTCGCTATTGTTTTGCGGAAGAGGGCGAGTACCACGGCAGACGAGCGCTGATGAGTTTTGAAGTCGGCAAGAAGGCACTGGATTTCCTGGTTGCGAACTCGGGTTCCCGCAGAAATCTCGAGGTCGATTTCTTTGGCGGCGAGCCGACCATGAACTGGAAGGTTGTAAAGCAGCTCGTCGAATACGGACGCTCGCTTGAGAAGGAGCACGACAAGCTGTTCCGTTTTACGCTGACCACGAACGGTGTGCTCTTAAATGACGAGATTACGGAGTTCTGCAACCGCGAGATGTCGAACGTGGTTCTCTCGCTTGACGGCCGCAAGGAAGTGAACGACCGCATGCGCCCCACGCGCGGCGGGCAGGGCAGCTACGACATCATTGTCCCGAAGTTCCAACGCTTTGCGGCGGAGCGGGAAAAGCTTCACAAGGACTACTACATCCGCGGAACCTTCACACACAACAACCTGGAGTTTTCGGAGGATGTGTTGCACTTTGCGGATCTCGGCTTTGAGAAGATGAGCATGGAGCCGGTGGTCGCGGATCCCGCGGAGCCCTATGCGATACGCGAGGAAGATCTGCCGATTATCCTCGAGCAGTACGACAAGCTCGCCGCGGAATATGTGAAGCGTCGCCGGGAGGGAAGAGGCTTTGTCTTTTTCCACTTCCAGATCGATTTAAAGCAGGGGCCCTGTGTCGCGAAGCGGCTCTCGGGTTGCGGCTCGGGAACCGAGTATCTCGCGGTGACACCCTGGGGCGATTTCTATCCCTGCCATCAGTTTGTCGGCAAGGAGGAATTCCTGCTCGGCAATGTTGACAGCGGGATTCAGCGCAGTGATATCTGCGATGAGTTCAAGTTATGTAATGTCTATGCCAAGCCGCAGTGTAAGGACTGCGAGGTTCGTTTCTACTGCAGCGGCGGCTGCGCGGCAAACTCTCACAACTTCCATCACAATTTGACGGATGCTTACGAGATTGGCTGCGCGATGCAAAAAAAGCGGATTGAATGCGCCATCATGATCAAAGCGGCCGAAATGCTGGATGCGGCTGCGGCAGAGGAGCAGGCGGCAATCTGACATTCAAGGGGGAGGTAGCTAGTATGAAGAGCGAAAAGGGAAAGGGCGCGTTGCGCCTGCTGGTGCTTCTTGCGCTTCTGGTGGGCTTCTTATATCTCGCATACGACAGTATGCGCAGCAATAAGATTAAGCTCGGTCTGGATCTCGCGGGCGGTGTGAGCATCACCTATCAGGCGAAGGATGAGAATCCGAGCGCCCAGGACATGAAGGACACCATCTTCAAGCTCCAGCGCCGTGTGGAGAACTATTCCACCGAGGCGCAGGTTTATCAGGAGGGCCGGAACCGCATTAACATTGACATTCCGGGCGTCTCCGATGCAAACCAGATTCTCGAAGATCTCGGTCGTCCGGGTTCGCTGACCTTTGTGGATCCGACCGGCGCGGTCATTCTGACCGGCGACCAGGTGAAAAGCGCAAAGCCCGCACAGATGCAGGATAAGACCACGGGGCAGAGCAAGTACCTCGTGGAACTCGATTTCACCGAGGAAGGCTCCAAGGCTTTTGCGGATGCGACGAGCCGACTGGTCGGCCAGCACATCGCCATTATCTACGACGGCAGAACGTATTCGAATCCGGTGGTCCGCGAAGCGATTACGGGCGGAACCTGCCAGATTGACGGCATGCTGAACTACGAGGAGGCGGAACAGCTCGCTTCCACGATTCGCATCGGTTCGTTGCGCCTTGAACTCGAGGAGCTCCGTTCGAACGTGGTCGGCGCTCAGCTCGGTCAGCAGGCAATTCACACCAGCTTAAAGGCAGGGGCGGTCGGCTTCCTTGCGATTGTTGCAATCATGGTCGGCATCTTCTGGCTGCCGGGTCTTGCGGCGGCGCTCGCACTGGCACTCTACATCAGCCTAACGGTCTGCTTAATCAGCGCATTCGATATCACGATGACCCTTCCGGGCATCGCGGGTATCATCCTCTCGGTCGGTATGGCGGTCGATGCGAACGTCATTATTTTCACCCGTATCCGCGAGGAAATCGGCCTCGGAAAGAGTGTGCGTGAGGCCGTTAAGTCCGGTTTTCACAAGGCACTCTCCGCGATTATCGACGGTAACATCACGACGCTGATTGCGGCAGCCGTTCTCTATATCATGGGCACGGGCACCATTAAGGGCTTTGCGACGACGCTCGGCCTCGGTGTTGTGGTCTCCATGTTCACGGCGCTCCTGATTACGAGAAGCTGGGTCACTTCCTTCATCGAGCTCGGTCTCGACAAGAAGGGACTCTTCGGAAAAATCCGAGAGAGAAAGACCTTTGATTTTATCGGCAAGCGCAAGCTTTTCTTCGGCTTTGCCCTCGCGATCATTGCGTCCGGATTTATCGGCATGGGTGTCTATCAGGCGAAGAGCGGCAGTGCGCTGAACTTTGGCCTCGACTTTAAGGGCGGTACCTCGACCAACGTGACCTTCAACGAGGATATGTCGCTTGAGCGCATCGATACGGAAGTGAAGCCGGTGGTTGCCGGTATTACCGGTGACAACGACATCCAGGCGGCAAAGGTCCAGGGCACCGATGAGGTCATCATCAAGACGCGTGCGCTCAGCGTGGACGAGCGCCAGGCGCTGGATCAGGCACTGGCGGAGAAGTTCGGCATTGATCAGGAGAAGATTACGGCGGAGAGCATCTCCGGCACGATCTCCGGCGAGATGCGCCGCGATGCGGTGCTCGCGGTTGCGATTGCCCTGCTCTTAATGCTGGTCTACATTCGCTTCCGCTTCTCGAATTTCCGCTTTGCGGCTTCGGCCATCATGTGCCTCTGCCACGACGTGTTGGTGCTCTTTGCCTTCTACGTGGTGTTCCGCTGGAGCATCGGTTCCTCGTTCGTGGCCTGCATGCTGACGCTGGTCGGTTACTCGATCAACGACACGATTGTCATCTTTGACCGCATTCGTGAGAATCAGAAGCTCTTCCCGCGCATGGACAGAAGAGAGATTGCGAACAAGAGTATCACGGAGACCTTCTCGCGCTCCATTCTGACTTCGCTCACGACTTTTGTGACCATCTTCATTCTCTTCCTGCTCGGTGTGTCTTCGATTCGCGACTTTACCCTGCCACTCATGGTAGGAACCATCTTCGGTACCTATTCTTCGATTGCAATCGCAAGCCCGCTCTGGGATCTCATGGAGGGCAAGCACGACAAGAAGAAGGCCGAGGAAGAGGCGGCGCAAAAGGCTGCGGAGAAGGCGGAAAAGGCTGCAAAGAAAAAGAAAAAGTAATTCGTTCCGAGAGCAGAACTCTCGGTGATACGCGAATAGAAGAGGGGGAGCAGAGCTCCTCCTCTTCTTGGCAGAGAGGATACATTGTGAAATACAAAATTCTGGCAAGCGAGGGAAGAGCAAAGCGCGCACATATGGAGACGGTACACGGCAGCATTGAGACGCCGGTCTTCATGAATGTGGGCACGGTCGCCGCCATTAAGGGGGCGGTATCGACCGATGATTTAAAAGAAATCGGCACGCAGGTGCAGCTCTCGAATACCTATCACCTCCATGTTCGCCCGGGCGACGGGAAGGTCTCCGGCGACCGACTGATTCACGAATTCGGCGGCCTGCACCGTTTTATGCACTGGGACAGACCCATACTCACGGACTCCGGCGGTTTCCAGGTGTTTTCGCTCTCGGGCATGCGAAAGATCAAAGAAGAGGGCGTCACCTTCCGCTCTCACATTGACGGCAGAAAAATCTTTATGGGGCCCGAAGAAAGCATGCAAATTCAGTCGAATCTGGGCTCTACCATTGCGATGGCCTTCGACGAGTGCCCGCCGAGCCTTGCGGAGAGAAGCTATATCGAACAGAGTGTGGACCGCACCACGCGTTGGTTAAAGCGCTGCAAAACGGAAATGGCGCGGCTCAACGCTCTGCCGGACCGCACGAACCCGGAGCAGCTGCTCTTCGGAATCAACCAGGGCGGCATACTTGAGGATGTGCGCATACGCCATGCGCGGGAAATACGGGAGCTGGATCTCGACGGCTACGCGGTCGGCGGACTTGCGGTCGGCGAGAGCGCGGAGGAAATGTATCGCATTCTCGATGCCGTGGTTCCGGAGTTGCCGCGCGAAAAGCCGACTTATTTAATGGGCGTCGGCACACCGCAGAACATTCTGGAAGCGGTCGAGCGGGGCGTGGATTTCTTTGACTGCGTATACCCCTCGCGAAACGGCCGCCACGGACATGTCTACACGAACAGCGGCAAGATTAATCTCTTCAACAAGAAGTATGAGTTGGATGCGCGTCCCATTGAAGAGGGCTGCGGCTGCCCGGCCTGCCGCTCCTATTCACGCGCCTATATTCGCCACCTTTTGAAGGCGGGAGAGATGCTCGGGATGCGGCTTTGCGTCTTGCACAATCTGTACTTTTATAATACAATGATGCAAGAAATCCGTGACGCCATCGATCGAGGTGAGTTCCGGGCATATAAGGAAAGAAAAATAGAGGGCATGGAGGCAAAAGCATGAGCGGAGTCTTACTGACAGGCGGAACAAACAACATTCTGTTCTGGGGCGTTTACATTATCTTTTTCGGTGCGCTGATTTATTTCATGGCATACCGTCCGCAGCAGAAGCAGAAGAAGGAGCAGGAGGCGCTGCTTTCGAGCATTGCGGTCGGTGACTCGGTGCTCACGACTTCCGGCTTCTACGGAGTCATCATCGACATGACGGAAGACACGGTAATCGTTGAGTTTGGCAACAACAAGAATTGCCGAATCCCGATGCAGAAGTCCGCAATTGTCCAGATTGAGAAGCCGGGTGATATTTGACGGAGACAAAAAGAGCGTCGGCAATGTGCCGACGCTCTTTTCTGTTATTTGATTCAGTCCCGGTCATTGAGGGTCCAACCGGGCGGAAGCAGGGTGGAGGAACCGAAGACAATGAAACGCTCCGCGAGCGTTGCCATTTCCTCGGGAGAGAGGTCCGTGCCGTTCTCGACCCAGCGGCGCATTAAGCCGATTGCGCCCTCCGTGATATAGGAATAGAAGTACTCGTATTCCTGTTCGGATTTGCCGGCAATGGACTGCCACCAGGGCACCAAAATCTTTTCCTGGAAGACGGAGCGGAGTCGCTGGAGAAAGTTCGGATCGCCGTTTGAACCGATCAGAATGCGGATTAAGTCCGCGTTCTCCTGAATGAAACAGAGCAGATCGACCAAGAGTTTCCGCGGACTTTCCTTGACTTCCTCGGCATCGTGGCGGTCGAGCAACGCTGTGTATTTCAGGAACATCTCCTCTTCCAGATTCTGCAAGAGATCAAAGACATCGTGGTAATGCAGGTAGAAAGTACCCCGGTTGATATCGGCAAGTTCGGTGAGTTCGCGAACGCTGATATCTTTGACCGGCTTTTTCAAAAGAAGAGCACTCAGACAGCGGCGAAGTGCCGAGCGAGTTTTTCTGATTCTGCGATCTTGTCTGTCATCATTCATACAAAAGCCGCCTCCTCTGCCGTTTGTTTGTTAACAGGATAACATGTGAACAGTCGTTTTACAATCATAGAGCCGGAAAGAAGAAGGAACTTATGCCGATCAAAATGGACCGCGGTCCCAAGCGTAGACTGCGTTTTCGTGTATTGTTGTTTGTGCTTCTGTTTGCGGTCGCTCTGATTATCTGGTTTGCGCTCTCGATTCGCGAGCAGCGGAGACAGCAGAGCGGCGAGCGGACCTATCTTGCGGAGCCCGTACTCCCCGTGATTTGGCCGGAGACCCTGTCGCGCCGCATGGATGTACTCCATGCCTATAAGAACGCGACGGATGCGGACATCGCATTCGACAGTCTTGTGATACTGCCGGAGGACAGGAAGCTGCCGCTTTCCGTGGAGAGCGGGAATGTGACGATTACGGGGATACGCTATGAGATACGCTCCGCGGATTTGAAGGATCTCGTGGAGCGCACGGAGATTACGGACTGGGAGACACAGGATAAGAACGTCAAAGTAGTGCTGCCCATCCAGAATCTGGTGCAGCCGGGGACCCAGTACCGACTGGATTTGACCGTTAAGACCGCGGAGGTCGGAGAACTCCACTACTACGCGCGTATTCTGGCGGATGAAGCGGGCCGCGCGGCAGACTTTGTCTCGCTCGCTGAGGATTTCAGCAACCGCAACTTCGACTATGACCGCGCGAAGGAAAATGCGGTTTTCTTGGAGAGCGGTGATGGCGGAGACAATACAACACTCGGCCGTGTGGACTTAAAGTCGAGCTTTAACCAACTGACCTACGGCGGGTTAAAACTCACCGTGACGGGAGAGGCAGATCTGCGCCTCCTCGAATACAACGGCAATTTGGCCATTGTGTCCCGCAGTTTTCTCGCGTCGAGAGACAGCGAGGACGGCACGCAGATGCAGTTTGAAATCAGCGAAAATTTCGTGATGCGAAAGGGACCGGAGCGTATTTACCTCATGGATTACACCCGCACCATGCACGAGATTTTCCTCGGCGATCAGTCGAGTTTTTCGGGTGCCAAGATGTACCTCGGCATCAACGAGGACGGAAACGTGCAGGCAACGGACAGCAAGGGCAAGCGCTGGAAGGCCGTTATTTCCAACGGCGACCTCTGGCTGCTCGACGGTGCCCGCAGTCTCTACACGCGAATTTTTTCGTTTCGGAGCGGTGTGGACAGCGGTGTGCGCGCGGGCTACCGAAAACACCGTCTGAAAATTCTCTCCCTCTCGGACAAGGGCGACATCGATTTCCTACTTGCGGGCTATATGAACCGCGGCGAACACGAGGGCGAGGTCGGTATCTCGCTGATGCACTATGATAGCGCAAAGAGTGCGGTCACCGAGCAGGCCTTTATTCCGACCACCGAGAGCTTCGAAGAATTACAGGCGGATATGGAAGTGCTTTCCGCGGAGAGCGGCGGCTCCATGTTTTATTTTAAACTCGGCAATGCGGTCTACGGCCTCGATTTGCAGAGCAAAGAGTACATTGTGCTCTGTGCCGATGCGGCGCAGAGTAACTTACAGGTCAGCGCTTCGCAGGAAGAACTTGCCTGGCAGGATACGGCGAACGGTTTCGGGGCCGCCGCCATCAACCAGATGCAGGTGGAAAGCCGAAAGCGCACCCCGATTGTCGCGGGCACGGGGCAGTTACTGCGTCCGCTCGGCTACCTGGGGCACGACCTCGCGGTCGGCATCGCCGAGGAGGGAAACAGCTGGGAGTTAAACGGGGTTGTGCGGGAACTGCCGCTCACTGCCATTGAGATCACGGACAGCAATGCGAAGAACCCGGATCCCACGCGCTACATGGAGAGCGGCGTACTGCTCTCGGATGTGCAGGTGACGGGAACGCGTATTCATTTAGAAAAAATCACGAAGACGGGAGAACACAGCTTCCGCGTGAGCGGAAGCGATACCATAGTCTCGAACTCCATGGAGGAGACGGCACCGCGTGTGCTCACCGAGAACAATACGGAGAAGGAAAAGGTCTATTATACGGCGACCCCGCGCGGGTTTCAGGCAAAGCGCGCAAGAGCGGCGGCATCGGACGCGGTGAGCTTTGACAGCGCACCGAGAATGCAGGTCGACAAACAGAGCGACGACAGTGCGCGCTATGAGGCCTACGGACAGGGCAGGTATCTGGGGCGTTATCAGAGTGCGGGGCAGGCCATCAACATCGCCTACGAAAACCGCGGCTATGTGCGGAGCGGCGGGCGCATGCTCTACTGCCGGGCCGGCACGGCGAGTGCGCGAAACATCAAAAATCCGGATCAGAGTAAGGATGCGCTGCTCGCGGCAAGACAGGACGGGACGGCGCTCGATCTCTACGGAACAAATTTGCCCGCGGTACTCTACTTTGTCTCGGGCGGCACACCGCTGCTCGCTTATTCGGACGGCGGCACCCCGCTCATTCTCTACGGCTACGACCGTTCGACCGTTTCGCTGTATCGCATCGATGACGGTACTTACTTTAAGCTCACGATGGAAGAGGCGACTCGTATGTTTGAAAACGGGCGAAGTGACTTTGCTGCGCTCACTTCTTCACGCTGATTTACGAATAAAGAAAGCTGTGATATAGTAGCACTGACCATGTTCCGGCGAAGGAACGCCAAAAGGAGTGAGATGGCACAATATATCATGAAAGGCGGCAATCCGTTGGTCGGTGAGGTCTCGATCAGCGGCGCAAAGAACGCGGCGCTTGGCATACTCGCAGCATCCGTCATGGCCGATGAGGATGTGTTAATTGAAAACTTACCGGACGTTCAGGACATTAATATGATGCTGGATGCGATTCGGGAAATCGGCGCGGATGTGACGCGCCTCGATACACACACGGTGCGAATCAACGGAAAAGGGATACGTGAGCTCTCGGTGGAGTCCGAGAACATGACGCGTATTCGGGCTTCCTACTATTTAATCGGTGCGTTGCTCGGAAAGTACGGACGGGCGGATGTGCCCATGCCGGGCGGTTGCGAAATCGGGCAGAGACCCATAGACCAGCACTTAAAGGGCTTTCGCGCGCTCGGCGCCGAGGTCGAGATTGTCAACGGCAGAATACGCGTTGAGAGCAAAAAACTCCGCGGAGAGCACATCTTTTTTGATGTGGTGTCGGTCGGCGCTACGATTAATGTCATGATGGCGGCGGCACTCTCGGAGGGGAGAACCATACTGGAGAATGCGGCGAAGGAACCGCACATCGTCGATGTCGCGAACTTCCTGAACAGCATGGGAGCCAATATCAAGGGCGCAGGTACGGACGTGATTCGCATTGTCGGCGTCCCGCGTTTTCATGCGGCGACCTATTCCATTATTCCCGATCAGATTGAGGCGGGAACCTTTATGTTCGCGGCAGCGATTACCCGCGGGGATATCATGGTCAAAAACCTGATTCCGAAACACATGGAGGCAATCAGTGCAAAACTCATCGAGATGGGCTGCGAGGTGCTCGAGTTTGACGATGCGATTCGCGTGGTCGGAACCTCGCGTCTTCGTCCCGTCAATGTGAAGACCCTTCCCTATCCGGGCTTTCCGACCGACATGCAGCCGCAGGTCGGCACGGCCATGGCCTTGGCGCGCGGGGTCAGCGTCTTGACCGAGTCTATTTTTGAGAGCCGGTATCGCTATCTGCGCGAACTGAGCGCAATGGGAGCCTGTAGCAAGGTAGAGGGAAACACAGCGATTATCACCGGCGTCGAGAAGTTTACCGGCGCCGAGATTCACGCCTGCGATTTGCGTGCGGGCGCTGCGCTGGTGCTCGCCGGCCTTGCCGCAGAGGGAATCACAACGATTTCCGACATACACTTTATTCAGCGCGGCTACGAACACTTTGAAGAGAAGCTTCGCGCCCTCGGTGCCGTCATTGAGTTGGCGAACAACGAGCGCGACCTTCGAAAGTTCATGATGGTCGCCGGCTGAAAGAAAAGCAATCGCTTTTAGAGGAGAGAAAAGAAAAATGGAGAGAAGATTATTCACTTCGGAGTCTGTCACAGAGGGACATCCGGATAAAATCTGCGACCAGATTTCAGACGCGGTTCTGGATGCGCTGCTCGCACAGGATCCGGAGAGCCGTGTCGCGTGTGAAACGTCCACCACGACCGGTCTGGTTGTCTTGATGGGTGAGATTTCCACGACGGCGCGCATCGATTACCAGCAGCTGGTGCGCGACACGGTGCGCGAAATCGGTTACACGAGAGGCAAGTACGGCTTTGATTGCGACACCTGCGCGGTGCTGACCGCGCTGCATGAGCAGTCGCCCGACATTGCGCAGGGTGTGAACCATGCACTCGAGGCGAGAGAGGGACAGAAGGACGAGGAGCTCAATCAGGGTGCGGGCGACCAGGGACTTATGTTCGGCTATGCCTGCCGTGAGACGCCGGAGCTCATGCCCTATCCGATCAGCCTTGCACACAAGCTCTGCCGCAAGCTGACCGAGCTCAGAAAGGACAAGACGCTCCCGTATCTTCGCCCGGACGGCAAGAGCCAGGTTACGGTCGAGTACGATGAGAACGGCAAGCCGGCGCGTCTCGACGCGGTGGTCCTCTCGACCCAGCACGATCCGGAGGTGAGTCAGGAGAAGATTCACGCGGATGTGAAGAAGTATGTTTTCGATGCGGTGCTCCCGCGGGAACTCGTGGACGAGCACACGCGCTTTTTCATCAACCCGACCGGCCGCTTTGTAATCGGCGGTCCGAACGGCGATGCGGGCCTGACCGGCAGAAAGATTATTGTCGACACCTACGGCGGCTATGCGCGCCACGGCGGCGGCGCGTTCTCCGGCAAGGATCCGTCCAAGGTGGACCGCTCCGCATCCTATGCGGCGCGCTATGTCGCAAAGAACCTGGTTGCAGCGGGCCTCGCGGACAATGTGGAGATTCAGCTCTCCTATGCGATCGGTGTCGCTACGCCGACCTCGGTCTCGGTCAATTCCTTCGGCACGGGCAAGCTCTCGGATGAAGAGCTCTGCGACATTGTGCGCAAGGAGTTCGACCTTCGCCCGGCCGGCATCATCCGCATGCTCGATTTGAAGCGTCCCATTTATCGGCAGACGGCGGCATACGGACATTTCGGCAGAGAGGATCTCGCGCTTCCGTGGGAGAAGACGGACCGCGCGGAAAAGCTGAAGAGCTATCTCGGCTAAATTACAATTGATAGTTGCTCGGAGGGACTGTCTGTGAAACAGACCAGAATCAGATTGTTCGGTTCGGTCCTGATGATTATCATCATCCCCATGGCTCTTTTCATCCTGGGGATTTGGAAGAACAGCGATTCCTATCTGACCACGCAAGTGCTCATTTCGGGAATTGCTGTTCTTGTTATAGTGGCCTTTTCGATGGCGTTCTGGGTTTACGGTGCGGTGATATTGCCGCTGGAGCGCCTCGAGCAGGCAATGCGGGAGATTAAAAACGGGAACTTCGACGCGCCGCTTGACACCGAGGATGTGTCGAGCGAAATGCGCGGGCTCATGGACGACTTTGAAGAGATGCGGCTTCGCCTCAAGGAGAACCGGGAGGAGAAGGAAAAGGCGGACAGCGACGCCAAGGAGTTTTTAAGTAACATCACCCACGATCTGAAGACTCCGATTACCTCGATCAAGGGCTATGTGGAGGGAATTCAGGACGGCGTTGCCAGCAGCCCGGAGCAGATGGACCGCTATATCCGCACCATCTATAACAAGGCCAACGAGATGGATCATTTGATCGACGAACTCACCTTTTATACGAAAATCGACTCGAACCGCATCCCCTATCACTTTGCGATTGTGCCGGCGGCGCAGTTTTTCCGGGATTGCGCGGAGGATCTTAGGCTCGAGACGGAGGCGCGCAGCTTCCGCTTCACTTTTACGGAATCGCTCGGGGAGGATGTCAAGCTTGTCGCCGATGCCGAGCAGATGCGCCGCGTCATCAACAACATCATCAGCAATTCCATCAAGTACTGCGACAAAGCAATCGGGGAGATACGGATGCGGGTGGTCGATGACGGCGACTTTGTCCGGGTAGAACTCTCCGACAACGGCCCCGGCATTGCGCCGCGCCAGCTGCCCTATGTGTTTGAGCGCTTTTTCCGCGCGGATGAGGCGCGGAATTTTAAGGGCGGCAGCGGCATAGGGCTCTCGATTGTGAAAAAGATCATTGAGGATCACGGTGGCAGAGTCTGGGCCCGCTCGGAACCCGGGAAGGGAATGACCATACTCTTCTCGCTCAGGAAGCACATGGAGGATTGGACTTGAAACATATACTGATTGTCGAGGACGATGAGAGCATTGCGGAGCTCGAGCGGGATTATTTGCAGGCGAGCGGCTTTGAGACAAAAGTTTGTCTCAACGGGCGGGACGGCATGCAGGAGGCGCTGAGCGGCACCTATGATTTGATGATTCTGGATCTCATGCTGCCGGGCGAGAGCGGCTTTGAAATATGCCGCGAGGTGAGAGAGCGCTACAACACACCGATTTTGATTGTGAGTGCCAAGCGGGACGATATCGACAAGGTGCAAGGACTCGGACTCGGCGCGGACGACTATATCACGAAGCCCTTTTCGCCGCGGGAACTGGTCGCACGGGTGCGCGCGCACTTAAGCCGCTACGAGAGACTGGTCGCGGCAAAGCAAGGAGATGTGCTGGTGATTCGGGGACTTAAAATAGACCGGACCGCAAGGCGCGTGTTTGTGAACGGCGAGGAGAGAACACTGACCGCCAAGGAATTCGATCTTCTGAACTTTCTTGCGTCCAACCCGAACCGCGTGTTTACGAGAGAGGCTCTGTTCCGGGAAATCTGGGGCGAGGAAAGCCTTGGTGAGATTGCGACCATCACCGTGCATGTCAAGAAAATACGAGAGAAAATCGAACTGGATACGGCAAAACCGCAGTACATCGAGACGATTTGGGGCGTGGGCTATCGCTTCCGCGTGTAAAGGAGGTTTGAGACTTATGGCGACGGAGACAACAATACTGGTAGTGGACGACGAGAAGGAAATTGCGGACCTGGTCGAGATCTATCTGGTGAGCGACGGTTATCGAGTGCTCAAGGCCAACGATGCGGAGGAAGGCTTGCGCCTCTTGGAGGAGAACGATGCCCAGCTCGTTCTGCTGGACATCATGATGCCCGGCATGGACGGACTTTCCATGTGCGCAAAGATACGGGAGACCAGAAACATTCCGATCATCATGCTCTCCGCAAAGAGTGCGGACATCGATAAAATCAAGGGCCTCGGGACCGGGGCGGATGATTATGTGACAAAGCCCTTCAATCCCTTGGAGCTCACGGCGCGCGTCAAGAGCCAGCTGCGCCGCTACACCCAGTTCAACCCCCGGAGCGGCGGAGAAGAGGAAGAGGCTAAGAAGAAAGGGGAGATTTCGGTGCGCGGCTTGGTCATCAACCGCGATAACCACAAGGTCTCCGTGGACGGCAAGGAGATACGCCTCACGCCGATCGAATTTGACATCCTCTATTTGCTCGCAAGCAACACGGGGCGCGTCTTCTCGACGGATGAGATTTTCCAAAATGTCTGGAACGAGAGAGTTTATGAGGCGACCAACACAGTCATGGTGCACATTCGGCGCCTTCGCGGCAAGTTAAAAGAGGACAGCCGTGAGGACAAGATTATCACCACGGTCTGGGGGGTAGGCTATAAAATCGAAAAGTAAGCGGTCTGTACTGTGAAGGATGTGAAATCGGTTTTCTCGAAGAGACAAGGAGAGGATAGGAGCATGAAGAACAGCAGACGTTCAAAGACGGCGGCGGAAAAAGGCTTTTGGAAACGCTTTTTCGTTTCGCTGTCCTTAAGCCTATTGGCGACCGCGGCGACACTTTGGTTGAGACGGCAAAGAGGAGGCGCGGCGCAGCGTGAAACATAAGAAGACAAATGCAGGGGAGAGCTTTCAGCGGAAGGTTTTCTCCTCTCTGCTTTATAGCCTCTTACTCACCCTGACGGCTGAGTTTTTTGTGGCAAAAAATCTGCTCGCCGTTGCGGATTATGAGGTGCAGAGCGGTTCCCATGCGGCGCTCTTTCAACCGATTGCGGATTTTCGCCTCTTGACCTTGCTTCTGTTACTGGGCGGCGGCATTTTGTTTTTCTGTCTCGTGTTCTGGTTTTTGCAGAGAAAGTCTTTTTCTTACATCGCCGCGCTCTCGGAGGCGATGCGGAATATGGCGGGAGGAGATCTCCGAGCGACGGTGCACATTGAAGGGGACGATGAGTTCTCGGAGATGGGAGAAAATCTGAATCGATTGGGAGAAGAGCTCCGCTCCCTCATGGAGCGGGAGCGGGAAGCCGAGAAGAGCAAGTCGGAGTTGGTCACGAACATTGCGCATGACCTGCGGACGCCGCTCACTTCGATTGTGGGTTATCTGGATATCATGAGAGCCAAGCGGGACAGCCTGGATGCAGAGACGACCGCGCATTATACGGACATTGCCTATGAAAAGTCCAAGAAACTCGAAAAGTTGATCAACGAGCTCTTCGGTTTTACAAAGCTTTCGGGCGGGGAACTCGTCATGCATGTGAGCAGCTTGGATTTGGTGCAGCTGTTAGCCCAGCTTTTGGAAGAATTCTACCCGAGCTTTGTCAATGCGGGCCTGCACTATGAGCTGATTGCCGACCGGGAGTCTCTCGGCATCGAGGGAGACCCCGAACTGTTGGCACGCGTCTTTGAGAACCTGATCGGCAATGCGATTAAGTACGGGGCGGAGGGCAAGCAGCTCCGCGTGTACCTCGTGACGGAAGAGCGTTTTGTCACCGTGCGCGTGGTGAACTACGGAAAGGTAATTCCGGCCGAGGAACTGCCCCATGTCTTCGATCGTTTTTACCGCGTTGAGCAGTCGCGGAACACAAAGACGGGCGGAACCGGACTGGGACTTACGATTGCCAAGAATATCGTCGAAATGCATCGGGGAGAAATCTCGGTGACAAGTGATTGGAGTGGCACCGCCTTTGTGGTGCGTCTCCCGCGAAATCTGGATTTCACAAAGGAAAATTTTGCCAATGCGTACCATTGAAGTGCAATACGGCTATGAAAACCGCGCGAAGGGCGGCCGTAACATGCCGGTTCGGCTCGGCATAGACAATCGTGCGGATGCTGCCATGGAGGGGAGTGTCGAGTTTCTCTTTCGGCAGCCGGACGGAGAGCTTTACGCCTATGCCTATCCGCTGCGTTTAACGGCGGGGGAAATTTACAGTGCCTCCTATGTGGTGCCGCTCAGCGTGGGCGCGGATGCTTTTTGGGTGCGGCTTCGGGACAGCGAAGGGAAACTTTCGGAGACGAAGCGGGTGGAACTCACACAGAGCGGCGGAGAACCGGAGCTCTTCATCGGTTTGCTCTCGGATTCGCCGGAGGCACTCGCCTATTTGAACGGCGTCTCGGTGAATTACGGGCAGATGAAGACCAGAACCTTTGCGCTCTCCGAGCGTGATTTTCCGGAGGACAGACGGCAGCTAGACGCCTTCGATGTCGTGGTCATCAGCAACTATCAAGTCTCGAAGCTCAGCGTGAGGCAGGTGCGCGCGCTGATGCAGTGGATGCGAAACGGCGGCGTGCTGCTCTTCGGAACCGGCGAGCGCGTAAACGATACCCTCGGCATGTTTGCGCCGGAGTTTTTGGATGATATGTATGAGCAGCCGACCGTACAGGAACTTTCGCTCGCTGCGACCGACGGCCTGAGTGTTCAGACGCCGGGAACGGAGGATGAGGCGGAAGCGCCGGTTGCGCTGCCCTATATTCATATTTCGCTGCACGGCGGCAGCGAAGTGGTCTCAGCGGGAGAGCGCCCTCTCATCACGGCGGCAAACAAGGGCAGCGGCGTGCTTGCGGTTTCTTCCATCGATCTCACGGCCCTGCATGATTACGCCTCGGCGCATACGCAGTACACCGACCAGCTCTTGACACGCCTGCTCGGGAGTGCGCGGCTTGAACGCCTCGCTTCCGAGGCACAAAGCGTTCGTTACGGTGAGGAGTGGTCCGCGGAGACCTTGGTGGACAACGGCGCCGCAACGCTCCTGCCGAATTTGCTCGGTTACGGCGCTCTGCTCTTTTTTTATCTGCTCCTGGTGGGCCCCGCGCTCTATGCCGTACTGCGGCACTTTCGCTCGGAGCGAATATACCGGCGCGCCGCAATTGCCGTGACGGTTTTCTTTGCCGGCCTCATCTGGCTTTTCTCCGCGGGAAGCAGATTTCGAAGCCCGTTTTACAGTTATGCGAGCATCCAGGAGGCCGGAGAGGATGTGCTCTCCGAGACCGTCTATGTCAATTTGAGAAATCCGCGGCACAAAAGCTATCGGCTC